>Ga0160490_100045_pt1 | contig 179208 bp, 162 predicted proteins | sample DIDnMG_7_FD_108210 | JGI IMG/M metagenome (GOLD analysis project Ga0160490, IMG submission 108210) | Enriched soil microbial communities from UW Madison campus, WI, USA - DID2934_E24_Lignin MG | ecosystem: Environmental > Terrestrial > Soil > Unclassified | place: USA: Madison, Wisconsin... | reverse complement strand
GTAATTACTTCAGTAAAATTACCAAATTTGAAAGGAACTCACAACCTATAGATTCGCCTTGTACTGCTACATTTAGTTGTAATTACTTCAGTAAAATTACCAAATTTGAAAGGAACTCACAACGACTATGTCTGTTTTCTTTCCTATCCATGTGTTGTAATTACTTCAGTAAAATTACCAAATTTGAAAGGAACTCACAACTAATTTTACTACATTGTTTGCTGTGCTTCTGTTGTAATTACTTCAGTAAAATTACCAAATTTGAAAGGAACTCACAACTAATTCTGCTATACTTTCATCACTAAATGTGTTGTAATTACTTCAGTAAAATTACCAAATTTGAAAGGAACTCACAACAATGATGATAGAATCTCTGTAAGTAATAGAGTTGTAATTACTTCAGTAAAATTACCAAATTTGAAAGGAACTCACAACAGCGTAGTCTGTGTTTGCATTTACATTCCAGTTGTAATTACTTCAGTAAAATTACCAAATTTGAAAGGAACTCACAACTACAGAACCTGCAATTCTGTACGGATCATAGTTGTAATTACTTCAGTAAAATTACCAAATTTGAAAGGAACTCACAACCAACGCTCATGTAAAATGTACTCGTAAACCGTTGTAATTACTTCAGTAAAATTACCAAATTTGAAAGGAACTCACAACAGGTTACGAGAATAATAGAGCGTATCATTTGTTGTAATTACTTCAGTAAAATTACCAAATTTGAAAGGAACTCACAACGAACCTTACGCCCCTCTCTATGGTTTTTAAGTTGTAATTACTTCAGTAAAATTACCAAATTTGAAAGGAACTCACAACAATAAACGGTGAATATTCTCTAACCTGTTCGTTGTAATTACTTCAGTAAAATTACCAAATTTGAAAGGAACTCACAACATCAAATAATTTTGAATATACCATATCATTGTTGTAATTACTTCAGTAAAATTACCAAATTTGAAAGGAACTCACAACTATAAATGGTGAGTATTCACGAATATTGTCGTTGTAATTACTTCAGTAAAATTACCAAATTTGAAAGGAACTCACAACTATGGCTTTATTAGACCTTTGTTGATGCATGTTGTAATTACTTCAGTAAAATTACCAAATTTGAAAGGAACTCACAACTAGTGTTATTAAGTACTTGTTATTATCTACGTTGTAATTACTTCAGTAAAATTACCAAATTTGAAAGGAACTCACAACACTAACTCCAATTACTCTTGTTATTCCTTTGTTGTAATGTTCTTGATAAATATACCAAAATGAAAGGAACTCACAACGTAGCTTAGTCCTACTAAAAAAGCGGCCGAGTTGTAATGTTCTTGATAAATATACCAAAATGAAAGGAACTCACAACGTAGGCGCTTCCTTGGTACTTAACCAATTCGTTGTAATGTTCTTGATAAATATACCAAAATGAAAGGAACTCACAACTTTCCAAGCAGGATTAAGAGTTGCTAAAATGTTGTAATGTTCTTGATAAATATACCAAAATGAAAGGAACTCACAACTAAGCACCTCTAGAAATAACGCTAAATTCCGTTGTAATGTTCTTGATAAATATACCAAAATGAAAGGAACTCACAACACGTAAAGCAGATTCATTGGAGAATGTATTGTTGTAATGTTCTTGATAAATATACCAAGATTTGAAATCAATTCACAACTGGCGACGACGGCGAGAATTACGAGGTTGAGTTGTAATGTTCTTGATAAATATACCAAGATTTGAAATCAATTCACAACTGAAAGTGCAACACCTAAGCATAGGGTAAGGTTGTAATGTTCTTGATAAATATACCAAGATTTGAAATCAATTCACAACTTTCGTTGAATGTAGTTGTAGATTTGCTCAGTTGTAATGTTCTTGATAAATATACCAAGATTTGAAATCAATTCACAACGCTTCATTGTTTAAACCTTGCTCTACTAGTGTTGTAATGTTCTTGATAAATATACCAAGATTTGAAATCAATTCACAACTACGAACTTATGCGCAATACCCTATATGTTGTTGTAATGTTCTTGATAAATATACCAAGATTTGAAATCAATTCACAACTATTCCACTTAGAATAACACCAGCTTTTTTGTTGTAATGTTCTTGATAAATATACCAAGATTTGAAATCAATTCACAACAAACTTATTTAATGTGAAAAGTTTAATTGAGTTGTAATTACTTTAGTAGATGTATCAATCAATATTTTGTGAAATATTTATATTCATGATTGATATAGAAAAGGTAACTCTTAATGAGTGACTTTTTTTACATTACGGGAATCCGTATTTTTTGTCTATTTAAAATTTATATAATTGCTTAAATTTTATATATTATGAATAAAGTAGTAAAAGGTCTAGGCATAGGGTGTTTAGGATTAATTGGAGTGTTTGTATTATTTGGTATTATTGCAGCTATAATTTCGCCAAGTACAGGTACAGAAAAAACTTCAAATAATGAAACAAAAGATTCGATTGTTGAAATAAAAGACACTGTGAATGTTTCAAAAGAGGAAATAAAAGAAGTATCTTCAAAATGGATATACGAAACGAATGAAACAAAGATGGGTGAGTCGCAAAAATTTGCTCAAATTAAATCTGATGATATTTTAGATTTTGATTTTCCATACCAAGGTGGTTCTGAATCAACATTAACTGTTCGTAAACAAAAAGGACAAACAGATATTTATTATCAAGTTTCTAAAGGACAAATTGTTTCTGTTAATCCAGTTGATGGAGGAACAGTAAGGGTTAAATTTGATGATGAAAAACCGATGAATATTAGTGCGAGTGGCGCTTCTGATTATAGTAGTGATATAATCTTTTTAAATTCTACATCAAAATTAATTTCAAAATTAAAATCTGCTAAAAAGATGATAATTGAGGTTAAATTTTATGATGAAGGTAATCGACAAATAGAGTTTGATGTTGAAGGTTTTAAATGGTAAATAGACTTAATTTAATCTACATAAATATACCAAAATGAAAGCACTTTTATTTTTCTGTGTTTGTCAAGTTTTTTGTTTGATCTGAATCTTAATAAATTAGATTCAGTTTTAATTTATTGAATAACATGTTGTTAAATTCGTGGAATGATATAAAAGCTGGTTAGGAAATATTAGAATTTTTAATAATATTATTTACTAATTATCTGTTTCATTGTAGAATTTAACGATGTTTTTAATAGACTCACTTAAAGTATAAATATCGTCGGTCTTACTAAGATCTGTTTTTGTTTCAACTTTTTTATCATCAAAAATGCCTATTTGTAATCTTCTTTCGGTAAAGTACAATCTACAAATAGGCTTTCTATTATTATCATCAAACAATATTGCAAAATAAGACTGTGCATCTCTGTAATGTATCTTATCTGATGGAGCTTCTGACGTGGCTATTGCTTTAACGATCATAAAACCGTCTATCTCGTCCTGGGTAGTAATTATTTTTGAATCATTTATATTTTCTTCAAGTTCAATCTCGTTTTCTTGTTTTACAGTTTCTTTTGTTAATGCAGATTGAAGTCTGTTAGTTACTATTTCACCGAAATGTTGATTAAAAGAATTTTTAACTAAAATAGTAAATTGATCTAAAACTTTTTGAGTTACTATAGATGGATAAATTTGTTTTGCAAAATGACGAACAAAATCTGCCGATGGATTGTTCAATTCTTCATTAATTAAAACTTTTAATTCATTTGTATATTTTAAATCACTTGCTGTATTTACAATTTTTTCAAAATCAAATTGAGATTTATGAAACTTTTTTAGTTCTTCAATTTGATTATCTTTAATATGGGTAATGTCAAAATTGAAAAATGGTTTTTCGTCCATTTTATTTTGTTCAACCAGATCTGTGAAAAATTTATACTCAATGCCATTAGTTAATATAGCAAACTTAGCCTTGGTTGTATGAAAATATCTAAACAACTGTGATGCATTATTTATTGATAATGGTGCGGCATGATGTTTACATTCTATCAATATGACAGGTTCATTATCCTTAATAATAGCATAATCAATTTTTTCTCCTTGTTTAATTCCGACATCAGCAGTAAATTCTGGTACAACTTCAAAAGGATTAAAAACATCATAGCCTAATTCTTTTATAAAAGGCATTATAAATGCATTTTTAGTTGCTTCCTCTGTTGTAACTTGTAATTTAAGAGCATCTACTCTCTCGCCGACTTTTTTAATTAATTCTTTGAAGTCCATATTCATGTGTTTTTTAAGAAAATTTAATAAAGATTTACTTTCCTATAAAAGTAAACTTAATAGTTTCTAGTTAGTTACGGTTTTCCGTAAAACAAGAAAAGTTCTATTTATTACACAAAAATAGGTGTACATCAATAAATTGATTTAAAAAACATTTGTCTATTAAGTTGCAAAATGTAGAGTTAATTTACTAATAGTTATTTCAAATATTCTTGATAAAAATATTTTAAGCTGGGTAATTGTAAAAACAAAAAAAGCTTTAAATGTTAAACATCTAAAGCTTTTGATATTATATAATTTTCTTAAATTAATTGAGTAAACTGATAAGTTGTTTCACGTTTTCAAAGTCGTATCTAAATGCCTTTATGTGTCCAGGTATTTTGCTGAAAATCACTCCACTATAATGCGTAATCATTACTTGTTTGTTATGACTGTAATAATAATAATCACCACTTACATTTTCTTCAAATTCTCTAAATCCTAAGCTTATTAATTCTTCTTTCATAGTATTGTCTTTTAAATGGTTATATGATTCGAAATACAAAGACCATTCCAAAATATTAGAATTTATTTAACTTAATCTATTTATTTCATAAAAATTAATAAAATTTTGATTTGATGAACTTCAACATGTCTTTTATTAATTTGTTTTTATGTTTTTGAGTAAATTTGTTAGTATTAATAACTAGATAAAATCATCAGATGAAAGTACAAATTTGGTCGGATATCATGTGTCCGTTCTGTTATGTAGGAAAGGGAAATATAGATCAGGCGATTGCTGAATTGCCTTTTGGAAATGAAATTGAAATTGAATGGAAAAGTTTTCAGTTGGATCCTGATTTCAAAGATGAATCAGGTACTAAAACGACTAAAGAATATTTGATGGAGAAAAAAGGAATGTCTTCTTCTCAGGTTGAACAAATTCAAAATCAATTGACCGAAATGGGAAAACTTGCCGGAGTAAAATTTAATCATAATACGACAATTGCTTCTAATACTTTTTTGGCTCATCAATTATTGCATTTTTCAAAATCTCATCATTTATCTAATGAAATGGAAGATGCTTTGTTTGAAGCGCATTTTTTGAATGGTGAAAATATTGGTAAACTTGATGTTTTGATTTCCATTGCAACTAAAGTTGGTTTGAATGGGGAAGAGGTGAAAGAGGCTTTAACTTCTGAAAAATATGCTTACGATGTGAAACAAGATATTTTAGAAGGACAAAATATTGGTGTTTCTGGTGTGCCATTTTTTGTGTTGAATGATAAATATGCTGTTTCAGGTGCTCAGCCAATCGAAACTTTCGTACAAGCTTTAACCCAAACTTATAACGAAACAATTGTTCCTTTTAAGTCAACTAATGATGCTAACTCTTGTTCTATTGATGGATGTGATTGATGGTTTTTATTAAAATTATTCATTTTTAGAATCATAAGTTTTGTTACTGATTTTTAAGATTTTTTAAACATTTTTTAACTTATTAAAAGAATTCCATTATTTTAGAGCTGAAAAAAACAATTATTACTTTTTAGCACAATCATCTAATGGAAGAAATCATCAAATCAATTAATGGATATGTTTGGTCAATCGGTTTAATCGCTTTAGCTAGTTTTTCTGGTTTATATTTTACTTTTCGCATGAAATTTATGCAAGTCACTTATATCAAAGATATGGTTAGACTGTTGTTTAATGGAGAAAAATCAGATAAAGGAATAACGCCTTTTCAGGCTTTTGCTTTGGCAATTTCTGGTCGTGTAGGAACAGGAAATATAGTTGGTGTCGCAACAGCTATTTTTATGGGTGGACCTGGAGCTGTTTTTTGGATGTGGTGTATTGCATTTTTTGGTTCGGCATCTGCATTTATAGAAGCAACTTTGGGACAAGTCTATAAACAAGAAATAAACGGAGAATACAGAGGAGGACCTGCTTACTATATAGAAAAAGGTTTGGGTATAAAATGGTATGCTATCTTATTTGCTGTTGTGACAATTCTTAGTACTGGATTTCTTTTGCCTGGTGTACAAAGTAATGCGATTAGTAGCACAATAAATAATGCGTTTGATTTTCATTTTGTAAATTATCAATTTGCAGGTTTTGAAATTCCTATCAATTGGGTAGGAATTATCATTGTTTTTTTATTAGCAATTATCATTATTGGAGGTGTGAAACGACTAGGACAAGCATCGGAATACATTGTTCCGTTTATGGCTGGTGCATATATTTTATTTGCTTTGGTAATTATAGGTTTAAATGTGAAACAAATTCCGGATGTTTTTAAATTGATTTTTTCTTCTGCTTTTGATCTTAATGCTACTTTTGGTGGTATTATCGGAATGGCAATTTCTTGGGGTGTTAAGAGAGGAATTTATTCGAACGAAGCAGGACAAGGTACTGCGCCACACGCGGCGGCGGCGGCTCATGTTCAACATCCTGCTCAGCAAGGTTTGGTACAAGCTTTTTCGGTTTACGTAGATACATTATTTGTTTGTACTGCAACTGCATTAATGATTCTTTTTACAGGGATGTACAACGTTGGGAAAAGTTTTGATTCTAAAGGTGATGCAACATCTTATATTGTAGAGAATGTTGTTGGTGTTGCGCCAGATGGATTTACACAAGCTGCAATTTCGCATCATTTTCCGGGAGTTGGAAATCAGTTTGTGGCAGTTGCTTTGTTCTTTTTTGCTTTTACTACAATTATGGCTTATTATTATTACGCAGAAACAAATGTGGCTTATATATTCAAGAAAGGAAATCAGAAACTCATTATTTGGTTATTGAGAATTGGTTTTTTATTGGCGACTTATTATGGTACAATAAAAACAGCAAATGCAGCTTGGGATTTAGGAGATATTGGTGTTGGTTTAATGGCTTGGGTGAATTTAATAGCCATTTTACTTTTAGGAAATGTTGCGCTCAAAGTATGGAAAGATTATGTACAAAAACGTAAAAAAGGGATCTTGAATCCTGAATTTAATGCTGAAGAATTGAATATAAAAAATGCAGATTTTTGGAAAAAAGATTAACCTAAATTAATGATATAAAAGAAAACAATCAATAATGTAAATTTTACTTTATTGATTGTTTTTTTTATGCTTTACTTGTAGAAATATAATGCTTTTTATCCTAAAACATAATCTGCTAAACTTTCTATAAAATTCATTATTTAATAAAAATTATTTAAGAAACTTGTTGAACTTCTTTTGTTTCAAATTTGTTTATAAAACTCATTAGAAAATCATTATTTATAGAAAATTGTAGTTGCTGAATAGAAATTTCTATAAAATTTAAAACTTCAAAGAAATCATTAATTTCTCTTTCTAAATATTGTTCTAAATAAAATATTTGCTCATCATTTAGATAATTTTGGTAAAAATTAAGATCTATTGGAGAAATCGTATTTATTATTTTCTCATTTTTCAATAATTCAGCTAAAATGGTTTTTAATTCTTTGTTTTTATCTTTTAAATAATTGATGCCTTCACGTATCAATTTTTCGTGTGTTGGCTTGGTCATGAATTCAGAATTTGTTCGAATATCAAAAGCTAATTGTTCTATTTTTTCTAATAATTCTTGATATTCTAAACCTTTTTCAGCCAAATGTCTAGTTTCTAATGTTAGATTTTGTGCAAAAAAAGCCAATTCTTTTTGATGAATTTTTGTAATATTTTCTAATCGATTTTCATGCTCTTTTGTTAATTTCTCTATTAAATTTTCTGTATCTTTTAATTGATATTTTACATTATCGTATTTATAAACTTTAATTTTTTTGTATTCGTTTAGTTGATACAAAACATTGATGTCATTTTTTAGTGCAAATATTTGTTCATAAATTTCTGTATTCTCTTTATTGAAAATCATTTCTGGGACAATTATTTGATTTTCTTTGTTTGCATCAAATTCTAAAATTTCTTTGTATTCTATGCGTTTTTCATTAAATAGTTTATGGTATTCGTTTGGATAATTATAAGTGTTTTCGAATAAAGAATATTGTGTTAAAAATTCATCGTTAGAAAGTTCATTTTTTCTAATAATATCCAAACTAAAGAAATAATCAAACGTAAAATTTTCTTCATATTTTTCTATATCATGAATCAAACTTGTTGAAATTTTACTGTTATCTTCATCAGAATGAATAGAACTTTTGTCGATGTTTTCTAACGTATCTTTCAGTTCTGGATGAGTAGAATATATATTCTCGATTTCTAATTTAGAGAAATTCTTATTCAATTGTTCATAAGTTGGCTGAGGTAAATCATTTTTAAAAGTGATTCCGTTTCTTTCTGCGTATAATTTTGCTAATTGATTTAGATTTTGATAAAAATTTAAGGTATAAAAGAATTCGTCTTTTTTATTAATATAAAAATTTGTTATATATTGTTGAAAATCAGTATAATAATTGATTCTTATTGTATGACGTTTCATTATTTCTTTACCAATAATCTGTGTTGCAATTTGATCTGCATTAAATTCCATTTCTCTTGATAAAGCAAAATGTTGTACTTCTAGTTTTAGAAAAATCTGTTCGAAAATCTTCCTGAACATATTATTATATAAAAGAGCACCACGACTAATAAGGGCAACAAAACTGTTAATTTCATTGATATAATTAATGAAATCGATCATTGATTCTTTGTTGTTTACAATTTCATGTAAAACGCGGTAAGCATTATTCGTGTACGAACCAATTACCATCGATTTTTGTGAGAAATGTCCAAATTCATGAGCTAAAACTGCTTTTAATTCATTCACAGTCAATAATTGCATAATTCCAACACCAATATTTAAGTTTTTTGCAGTTGGTAAAAATAAACTTTGGATTTGACTAGAATAGTAAACCGAGGCATTAATATCTTCTATTAAGAAAACTTTTTTAGGATGTTTGGTACCAATTTCATCAGCTGTTTTGTAGATTAAATCGAATAATTCTGGATAATCTTTTGGATAAATTTGTGTTCCATTTTCTTGTGTTTTTTTGAAAATAGAGAAAAAGTATTTAAAGTTAAAAAAGACAATTAATCCGCCAGTTATTGCTACTCCGATAGCACCTATAATTGTCCATAAAGATAATTTAATACTTAAAATATAAAAGGCTAAAAATAGAGAACCAATAAATAGAATAACAGAAAGTAATAAGGAAAAAATAAATGTAATTAGAAAGATTACAATCCAAAAAATAGATTTTTTCTGAGCTTCTTTGTATTTCTCAGAAATTGAAATGTTAATCGCCATTAAGTGTTAATTTTTGACTAAAATAAACAAAGAATGTATATGCTTAACAATTTTTTTATTAAATGATTGTAATTGCTTGATTGTATATGATTTAATCTATTTGTTTTTTTCTTCTTAATAAAAAGTCAATCATCAACGGAATTAAAATAGAGAAAAATACGCCCCAAATAAAACCATTATTTTTTACATCAGAATATGCTAAACCAACGATTACACTAACCACAAAAAACACAGCTAAAATGACGTAAAACCAAGTATAATTTGTTTTCTTTTTTTCTACAGTTAATGCTTTTTTTTCGGTTTCTAGAGCATAAATTTTTTGCATAATATTATGATCTAGATTTTTCGGTTTGTTGTATAATTCCGAGAAAATATTTTTCAATTCATCATTTTTTTCTTTCATAATAAATCGTTTAAATCATTCTTTAATAAATCATTCAAAACATTTGCCAATATCGATTTGGCTCTGTGAATTTTCACTTTTACATTAGACAAACTCAAATTTGTAATTTCTACAATTTCGTTGTAAGAAAGCTCTTCATAATAAACAAACATCAATAACGAACTATATTCTGGATTTAATTTTTGCATCGCTAAATCTAAAATTTCTTTCTGTTCTAATTTTTTATATTCAAAAAAATCATCATTAATAACTGTATTTGCTATTTGATCTGAACTTACATCAAATTCAATTTTTCTTTTGCGTAACAAATTCATACTTTCATTGTAACATATTCTATATAAAAATGATGAGAATTTAGAAGCTCCACGAAAACTATCTAAAGCTTGATAAGCTTTTAGAAAAACATCTTGCGTCACTTCTTCTGCATCTTCTTGATTATGAAGAATAGACATTGCCAAAGCAAACATTTTTGTAGAATGTTTCTTCACCAATACTTCATATTGAGAAACATCTCCATTTTTTACCGCCTCTATTATGCTTTGTTCTTTGGACAATTGATCTTATTTGTTCTTTAGACACAGAAAACGATAAGAAAGTTACAACAATAGATAAAAAAAAATAAACTAATGTTTTTTGTAACTTTTGAAATACTCGCTGTGTCTTAATTACGAAAACAATATAATTTATAATATTATGTCAAAAGAATTAATACCACTTACATTGTTCATTTGTATTGCTTGGACAATTACAGCTTTTGTAAATCGTAGATCGTTGCATAAAGAACGTATGAATGCAATAGATAAAGGTGCAAACCTTACCGATTTAGATATAAAAACAAAACGTTTTGAAAGCGATAATGCCTTTACATTAAAAATTGGCTTAGTTTCAATTGGTGTTTCGATCGGATTTTTATTAGGATCTTTTTTCGAACAAAATGAAGTTCTTGCCAATTCACATATTGGTTATTATTTCTCGATTTCATTGTTTACAGGAATAGCTTTAGTTTCAAGTTATCTTATTCAAAACAAAAAAGGAGTTAATTAATTAGCTCCTTTTTTTATTCGTTTGGAAATTTAGCAAATGCTTCATTTAAAGCTGTATTTTTGTAACAAATTTCATCAATTGAATACCGATTTATTATTAATCACTCCGCCATTTACACAGCTAAATACGCCTTATCCTGGAACAGTTTATCTCAAAGGTTTCTTGAATACCAAAAATTATTCAACCTTTCAGGCAGATTTGGGCTTAGATGTCATCTTGCAATTATTTTCTAAAAACGGATTGCAAACTTTGTTTGATTATATTGAGAAAAATCAATTAGAATTAGGAGAAAATAGCCAGAGAATTTATTCGCTGAGAGAAGATTATATTCATACCATAAATCCAGTTATTCGTTTCCTTCAAGGAAAAAATTCTACTTTGGCAGACGCAATTGTGCAAGAAGGTTATTTACCAGAAGCTTCTCGTTTTGCTCAGTTAGATGATTTGGAATGGGCTTTTGGTTCGATGGCTTTTCAAGACAAAGCCAAACATTTGGCAACTTTATATTTAGAAGATTTGTCTGATTTGATTATCGAAGCAGTCGATGAAAATTTTGGGTTTAGTCGATACGCTGAACGATTAGGAAGATCGGCAAATTCTTTTGATGAATTGTATCAAGAATTACAAAAAGAACCAACTTATATAGATCAAATAACGTTAAATGAATTAGAAAAATTAGTTCATAAAACAAATCCAACAACAATTGGTTTTTCGGTTCCATTTCCAGGGAATTTGTATTCAGCTTTTCGATGTGCAAAATTCATCAAAGAAAATTATCCACAAATAAAAATCACAATGGGCGGCGGTTTTCCAAATACCGAATTGCGTTCTTTGAGTGATGTAAGAGTTTTTGAGTTTTTCGATTTTATTACGTTGGATGATGGGGAAGCACCCGTAGAACAATATCTGAAATATATCAATCAAGAAATAGAAATTTCTGATTTGAAACGAACGTTTGCGTTGGTTGATGGAAAAGTAGAATACATAAACAATCCTTCGAATCGCGATTATAAATTCAGTGAAGTTGGAACGCCAGATTATACAGATCTTCATTTGGATCGATACATTTCTGTGATAGAAGTGGTGAATCCGATGCATCGTTTATGGAGCGATGGACGATGGAATAAATTGACGATGGCACACGGTTGTTATTGGGGAAAATGTACGTTTTGTGATATTTCTTTGGATTATATCAAAATATATGAACCAATTGCAGCAAAACAAATTGTTGATCGAATGGAAGAACTTATCGATTCTACCAATAATACTGGATTTCATTTTGTAGATGAAGCCGCTCCACCAGCATTGATGCGTGAAGTTGCCCTAGAAATTCTTCGTAGAAAATTAACCGTTTCTTGGTGGACGAATATCAGATTCGAGAAAAGTTTTACTTTGGATTTATGTCGTTTGCTCAAAGCTTCTGGTTGTATTGCTGTTTCGGGTGGATTAGAAGTTGCCTCGGATCGATTACTGAAGTTAATCGAAAAAGGTGTTACAGTTGAGCAAGTTGCAGTTGTGAATCGGAATTTTACCGAAGCCGGAATTATGGTTCATGCGTATTTGATGTATGGATTTCCGACACAAACCAAACAAGAAACAATAGATAGCTTAGAAATGGTTCGTCAGATGTTCGAACTGGGAATTTTGCAATCTGGTTTTTGGCATCAATTTGCGATGACCGCACACAGTCCGGTTGGTTTGAATCCTGATGAATTTGAAGTAATTAATCACAGTACAGAATTAGGAACTTTTGCAAATAATGATATGATTCACGAAGAAAAATCGGGGTTAATTCACGATCAATTTTCTTTTGGGTTGAAGAAATCTTTGTTTAATTATATGCACGGCGTTGGTTTTGATTTGCCTTTGCAAGATTGGTTCGAAATGAAAGTTCCGAAAACATCGATACCAAAAAAATATATTGAAAACGTATTGAATCAGGAAACTTTTTCTACGCATAAATCAACTCAAAAAGTAGTTTGGTTAGGTGGAATTCCATCGATAGAAATTAAAACAAAAATCAAAAAAGGAAGAACTTTTGAGAATGCTTGGTTAAATTTTCATACCAAAAGAGATTTCTCTGAAATTATGTTAGAAAAAGAAATAGGCGAGTGGTTGGTTGATTTTATAAGAGAATTAAAACAAAGCGATAAAGCCATTTCGTATCAAAAAATGAAACAAAGTTTCGAAGATTTTACACAAACCGATTTTGAAGTTTTTATTTATTCGAAAGCTGCAAATCAGTTAAAAGAAGAAGCCTTGCTGATTGTTTAAATAAAAAAAACTCCTTCAAATGAATGAAGGAGTTGAATAGAATAATTAATATCAGACTAATTAAATAAATTATTCTTTTATGAATTTGTGTTGTTCTGTTTTTCCGTTTTCTAGAGAAATTTTTAGTAAATAAATGCCTTTTGTTAAGTTATTTACATCAATTTGTTGTTTGTTCGATTGGTTAACTTTTGCACCTAAAAGATTAAAAATTTCTACAGATTTTATTTTTTGATCTGATATAACATCAATATTCAAAACATCTTTTACTGGATTTGGATAGATTTTAGTCGCATTTTTACCAACTTGAATTGGGTTGCTGATTGATAAATTTTCTAAATCTAACGTATATTTCAAAACTCCTAAATCTCCTGTTGCAACAAAAATTTCTGCTTGTTTGTCTAAGAAATTAAATGTTGTTGAGTTATAAATACTTGTTGTTTGCGGATTATACAATTCGTTGTTATCAACTGTTTCCCAGCTTTCACCAGAATCGTTGCTATAAATAATTGTGAATTTTGAGTAATCAGAATCGTGAATTGCAGCAATAATTTGTCCGTTATTGATAGTAGAAAATGCAACATTATGTATAATTCCGTCATAAATTTTTGTCCAATTATCTCCATTATCAACCGATTTGTATAAACCGTTGGTAGAAGTTAAAATGAATTCATTTTTATTTAATGGATTTTGAGCAACTTTGATAATCAAATCCATATCCAAATTTAAGTTTTCTAAACCATTGCTTACACGTTGCCAGTTTTCACCTAAATTAGAAGTTTTGTAAATTCCACCTTGTTGAGAAATCCATAAATTAGAAGGATTAGAAGAATCTAATATGATGCTTCTAATTGCGCCATCTTCGTTCGGAGTAGGAATATTTGTAATCTGAACATCATCTAAATTAGAATAATTGATTTTTACAATTTCTGCACTTGCACCAAGAGAAGACAAAGAAGCATAAATGTTTGCATCATCTATTTTGGTTACATTATCTAATGTAGATTTAAAAGAGTTGTATAAATAATTTGTAGTTTCACCATAATCAGAACTCACTTCTAAAGAACTTCCCATAAAACCACCAGAGAACGTGAAAAGTTTTCCTGTTTTAGAATAATCTGGAAAAATTGATGTTCCACCACCAATAGAAGAAATATTTAAACCTCTAATATTGTATGCAAATTCTTGATTATTTTCTGGATTGTAACGAACATAGCCCGATTGTACACCATAATAAAAATTGGTTTCATCGTTTGTTTTTACATAATGTAAATTTCCTGATGTTAGAAAATAAGGAGTTTTAATACGCTCAAAATTTTCACCTTTATCAGTAGAAAATAGTGGATAATAATTAGAAGTTACCACAACTTCTGACGAATTAAAAGGATTGAAACTTGCTTTTGTTCCGTAATAATAATCTTCTACATTATCTGCTGCATTTTCATATATTTTAGAAGTCCAAGTTTGTCCACCATCAAAAGAACGTACCACTTCATCATCTTCTAAAATAAAAATTTCTTGTGGATTGTGTGGATTATAATTAATAGAAACGATATCGTTTAGTAAATAATCATTCCATTCAAATGGTACAATATTCCATGTTTCACCAGCATCTGTAGATTTATATAAATTTTCTGGTAAAAGACCAAAAGTGATTCCTGTACCTGCATACAATTCATTTGAATTTTCAGGATTAAAAGCGATCGGGTTTAAAACTACGCCAGGTAATTTATCTGTCCAAGAATTCCCTTCGTTTTCAGAAATCCAAAGTCCACCATCAACATCTGTATTTCCGTTACCCATTGTCATGTATAATTTAGATGAATTTGATGGATGTATGGCAACTTTACTTGGGAAAATATTTAGATTATCTGCTGTGTAATAAACTTCACTCCAAGTTTTACCAGCATCTTTGGTATATTGTACTTTTGCATAACCAGAAAGACCGATTTTGTATCCTTGTATAACCAAAGCAATATTGGTATCATCGTTCCAAATGCTGTATTCGTCTATCCATTGGCTATCTGCATTTTGAGGTGGTAAAGTAAAGGTTTTACTAATTTTTTTCTGATTGATATCGTAAATAAATAGTTTATCTACAGAAGCATTTCTAGAATAAAAACTTAAGGCGTTTGCAGATGGAATGTATTTTAGATTTAGAATATTTCCGTCTGGATGCGAATATAAAATATCCCAATTTTTACCATTGTCATTCGATACCATTAAATGGTTATTCAGAGAAATAGAATATATTTTATTTTCTACTTGCTGATCGTAAGTTAAATCAAACAAGCGACCATATTCTTTAGAACCATAAATCTCTGTTTGTGCGTTTGCTTGTTGTATAAAACTAAAGCAAGTCATTAATAAGATTGTAAATTTTTTCATTGTTTTTTTACTTTAGAGTAAAGTTTTTAAATCTGAATCATTTAAACAATTTTACGACAAGAAATAACAAGACAAGACACAAGAAAAAGCGTGACATTTTATTTAAATATTTGATAAATAATGATATAAGTCAATATCTGCAGCTAAGTTCATTTTCTTAGAAATTCGTTCTTTTCGCTTTCTTGTAGCTTCTACTGTGATGTTAAAAAGAGAAGAAATTTCTTTGACAGAAAGATTCATATAAACATAAGAAAGAAAACGTAAATCGTTTGAGTTAAGTTCTGGAAATTGTTCTTGTAATTGCTTTAAAAAACCTTGATTAACTTCCTCAAAATGCGTAAAGAAATCGTTCCATTCAGAATCTTTCTTCAAATGATTTTTTAGCTCGTTGATTCGTTTTTGTAAAGTAATATTTTCTCTAATTTCGTTACTTTTAGATAAATGAGCAATGATGTCTTCTATCAAATGATTTCTTGTAGAAATACTTAAAGCTTTGGTTGTTAACTGTTTATTTTTAGAATCTATTTCGTTTTTCAAACGTTCTTCATTCAATAAGGTTAATGCATTTTTTTCTTTCAATTCTTGTTCTAAAATCAATTTTTTGCTTTTTTCTTGATCTAATTCTAATTGAATGATTTGTTCGTTTCTTTCAGCAATTATTTTACGTTGATTTAGTTTGATGGATTGATTTCTCACTGCCCAAATAATCAATAAAATAATCAATACAAAAATGATAATTGCAACATATAAAAATTTTCTTTCTTTAGCTAATTGATTTTTACTTTCGGCAAGTTTTTGCTGATTATTTTGCAATTCGAATTTTATTCTACTATTCTCGAAAAGTTGCCCGTTTTTTATCTTATTTAGAGAATCATTTGCCCAAATAACCGAATCTTTGTAGTTAAAAGCTAAATCGTATTTTTTTTGAGTTTGGTACAATTGCGTCATCATATCAAACGCATTCATTTTATTTTCTAAACTCATTTCTTTGTCATTCAAAATTTGCTGAACATATTTTATTCCCAAATCAGAATTGTTTTCATGTTCTGCAATTTTTGCTAATTGAATGAGAATAGAACTTCTGGCTTCTACAAATTCTTGTGTTCTAACTTTTGGTAATAAATCATCTAAAATAATTTTGGCTTCGGTATATTGATTTTTCTTTATTAAGTTATTTACCTGACCAATTTTTGCCATCACCAAAAACGGAAAATAATCTTGTAAAAGTGGCAAAGCAATGTTGGTGTATTTTACAGAAATGTTTAATTTATTTTGCTCATTTGCTGCATTTGCTAAGTTAATTGCATACAAACCAATTTTAAGCGAATCTTGTTTTTCCACAGCAATTTCATAAGCTTTTTCAAAATATTCTTCTGCTTTTTTATACTGTTTTTCTTTGGAATAGAGAATGGCGATATTATTAAGAACAATCATTTCTTCTTTGGCAGACAATTCTTTCAGTGCGATTTTGTAAGCGTCTAAATAATTGTCTAGAGCTTCGCCGTAATCTAGCATCAAATAATAATTTGCTCCAATATTATTGATTGCTAAAAACTGTTGTTTGTACCAAGAATTTTGTTGTGCAACGTTTTTTACTTTGACCAAAAGTTCTAGCGAATGCTCAAAATCTTTTCTGTTTTGTGCATTTACCGCTTCGACCAAAAGACTGTCACATTTTTCTTTGGTTTGTGCATAAATTAGTGTGGTTTGGATTATAAATATTAAGGTAAAAATGGATTTCATCTACAAATAAAAACTAGATTTTTTTATACTACTCGTATAAAAGAGTGCTGAATTTACAAATAGTTGCGTAGAAAGTAGAAATAAAATGTTAATGATTTGCAAATTATCTTAAAAAATATTTAATATTTATTTTTGAATCTATGTTTTAAGCTAATTAAGTATTTATTATTTTTGTTAAAATTAACATTTCACATGAAACAAAATAATCCATCAGATTCTACAATAGAAGAATTGATAAAACGTAAAAAACTTCTACAATCTGTTTTAATAGCTTTTACAATTATTTGGTTAATGATTCTCGTTCTAGCCATTTATTTTCTAATAAGTAAATCAACTTATAAACTTTTTTTACCCTTATTGCCATTGCCAATTATATTGACACCTATTTTTATACAATTTGGTTTGATTAACAAAGAATTAAGTTTAAGAAAAAATAATAAGTAGAGAAATGAGTAGCCATCAATGTTTAAATTGTCATCAAGATTTATCGAGTAATTATTGTGCAAATTGCGGACAAAAAAGTAGTACACACCGCTATTCATTAGTTCATTTTTTTGAGCATGATTTTGTTCACGGAATTTGGCATGTAGATAAAGGAATACTATTTACGTTAAAAGAATTATTTACAAGACCAGGACACAGCATTAGAGAATATGTTTTAGGAAAACGAGCAAATTATTTTAATTTCTTTACGCTAATTGTTTTAACAATAGGTTTGTCTAGTATTTTGGCACATTATTCTGGTGTAAAAATTTCTGATTTGATGCCAGAAAGCACAAAAGAAATGATGAATTCGATGGAAGAATTCATGTCAAAATACCCGAAAGCAGTTTTGCTTATGTTAATTCCAGTTTATTCTATTTTTAGTTTTTTATGGTTTAGAAAAGCGGGATATAATTATTCTGAACATTTAGTTTTAAATGCATACAGAGCTGCAGGAGAATTGATTATTGGATTGTCTTTTAATCTGATTGCTATTTTTTATAAAGATGCTGCAGGTTTGCTTTTTATTTATTATTTTATTTTTACGGTTATCAATACATCATATTCAATTTGGTTTTATTATCAATTTTTCTCAGAATCTGGTTATTCTAAATTATCACTTTTTTTAAGAAGTTTAATGGTTCCTTTTTCTTATATATTGATTTCTTTATTGATTGGATTTGTTTTAGGAATTATAAAAAGTATAACTTCTTAATGTATTTTTGTTTATAAATATTCATTATCAGATATATTAATAAAATAGTTGTATATTTGCAGTATTATTTTTTATAGATTTTTTAGAAAATCAAAACATAAGCATAACTTCTTTCAGTTTTCTTTACTGTCTTTTTAAAATTCATATTTTAATTGTTGACGATCAAATTTTAACTTTTGGAATAAATGGTTATCAAGTAATTTAGCCTCGGATTGTTGGAGAAAAATCTATAATTAAAAATTATAAAAATATAATTAAATATAAATATTACTTATGGCAGATTCTTTCTCAAAAAAAGAAAAATTAAAGAAAAAAGCACAGAAATTAAAAGAAAAAGCGCAAAGACGCGAAGATCGTAAAACAAACAATGATAAAGGAAAAGACTTGTCTGAAATGTTTGTTTATGTAGATGAATTTGGTCAATTAACTTCTACACCACCAGAAGGTAGAGAAGAAGTGAAATTGGAAGATATACAATTAGGTGCCGCGCCAATTGTAGAAGAAGATAAAAGAAAGAAAGGTTTAGTAAACTTTGTAAGTGAGAAAGGATTTGGCTTTATAACAGAAGACAATACTGGTGAAAATATCTTTTATCACAACAACAATTTAAAAGAGCCTTTGAAAAAAGGAAACAAAGTATCGTTTGAAAAAGAAAAGACCGAAAAAGGATTTTCTGCGATTAATATAGAATTAGTAAAATAACAATTTTTTAAATATAATTAGAATGCAAGAAGGAACAATTAAGTTTTTTAACGAAGAAAAAGGATTTGGATTTATAACACCAGCAAATGGTGGTGATGATATCTTTGTTCATACAACAGGTTTAACTACAAAAGTTCGTGAAAACGATAAAGTAGTTTACGAAGTTGCACAAGGTAAAAAAGGTTTAAATGCTGTAAATGTAAAATTAGCATAACAAAATCTTTTAAAAACTTATAAGAAGCTCCTACTTTGGAGCTTTTTTTATTTTTTCTAATTCAATTTTAATCTGTATATTTTCCAATCAATTTACTTTTGTAAGAATTAATACTAGATGATGAATACCATTCTGATTATAGAAGACGAACTACATGTTGCTGATCTAATTAAACAAACCTTAGAAGAAGAAGGTTATCACGTGATACATGCTGCGGATGGATTAGCAGGTATGGAAATTATCAAGAATAATGCAATTCATTTACTCATTTTAGATATTTTATTACCTAATATGAATGGATTAGAAGTTTGTAAAAAAATTAGAAATGATGGATTTACAGATTTACCAATTTTGATTTTAACGGCTTTGGGGAGCGCAGAAAATATCGTTTTAGGATTAGATACTGGTGCAGATGATTATTTGGCTAAACCTTTTAAATTGATTGAATTAAAAGCTCGAATTCGAAATCTTTTAAGAAGAAGTGAATTGTTAGTAGAAACGAATGGATCAACCAATAAAGATCTTTTTAAATTCGAAGATTTAGAACTTAACGATTATACAAAAACTGTAAGTAGAGCTGGCAACGATATTTCTTTAACTTCTACAGAATATCGATTATTATTAGAGTTTATGAAAAATCCTACAAAAGTGATTAATCGGACAGATTTGTTAGATAATGTTTGGGGAATAAATTTTAATATTGGGACAAATGTGGTGGATGTTTATGTAAATTATCTTAGAAAGAAATTAGATAAGTTTGGTGATCGTAAACTGATTCACACAGTGACAGGAATGGGTTATGTACTAAAAAGTGAAGAATGAAAACTTACAGTAAAACAGTTTTAATCATCATTTCTATTTTTGTAATCTATACATTAGCATTTACAGGATACATTTATTATTCGTTTTCTAATTTTGCTTTTACAGATTTTTATAAACGTTTAGAAGTTAGGGCTAGCACATTGGCAACCATAGATTTAGGTGATCCGTCTGAATCTAAAACTGTTAGAAAAACATACAGTGCTTTTTTAGAAAATTTACCAAAACAGAAGCATTATATTATTCCTTTAACTAATGGTAAACCTGATATAAAAATTCCTGATAATTTACCAAAAAGTTTGGTAGATAATGTATTAAAAAACAAAGAATTCAATTACAACGATTCAGAAATATTTTATTCAGGATTGATCTATTTAGGACCAAATAATAAATCGTATTTGGTAATTGCATCTGCTGAGAATTATTTTTATAGTCATCACATCAAATACTTAAGAACTCTATTAATTACTTCACTTTTATTTTCAATTGGTCTAATTTTCTTTGTTTCTCACTTAGTTTTACGAACATTAATCAAACCAGTTAAAAAAATTATTACGAATGTAAATAAAATAGGTTCAGAGAATTTGCATTTGCGTTTAGACGTTCCGTCACCTAAAGAGAAAGATCCAATTAGTGAGTTGGTTCATACGTTTAATGACATGTTAGATCGTATTGAAACATCTTTCGAAACACAGAAAAATTTCATTAGCAATGCTTCACACGAGCTTAATACACCTTTGACTTTGATTATTGGTGAAGCGGAACTGATTTTATCTAAAGAGCGTACAATCCCAGAATACGAGAAAGCTTTGCAACATATTTTGTTAGAAGCAGAAAAATTAGAAAGTAAAACGAAAGCATTATTGCTTTTGGCTCGAACAGGTTTTGACGGGAAAACTCAGAAATTTGATAAAGTTCGAGTGGATGAAATTCTTATGGATGTACAAGAAAATCTATTGAATGTTAATAAAAACATGAAAATAAAGATAGATTTCAGTTTGTTGCCAGAAAGTCCAGAAAAGTTAAAAATCAAAGGAAATGGACAATTGTTACATTTAGCAATTTCTAATTTGATTTCTAATGCAAGTAAATATTCTGATAATCAAGAAGTTTATGTTGCGCTTGGCGCGATGGAAAAATCGGTTGTTATTGTGATTAAAGATAATGGAATCGGAATTCCGCTCAACGAAATGCCATATATTTATGATCCTTATTTTCGTGCATCAAATACCTTTAAATACGAAGGTTATGGAATTGGATTGCCTTTGAGTAGAAACATCATTAAGATGCACAAAGGAGAATTGATAGTAACTTCTAAAGAATCTGAAGGAACAACTGTACAAATTACCTTACCAATGGGCGACTACAAATTATAATTCTAATCAGTTTCTAATAATCTCTAATAATTCTAATAACATTATAATATTATTCTAAAACTTCTCTAATTGGTCCAAATGTAACTTTGTTTCAACAAATAAATAAAGTTATGAGTGCTATCAAAAAAGTTTTAATTCCAACTGATTTTTCGATTAGATCATTAAATATTTTATTAGAATATGTTAGAAATTGTGAAGACCAATTAGACATCACTTTGGCTCATGGTTATGAGTCTTCTATTTCTATTGTCGATATGTTGTTCAATAACAAAACTAAAAAGTTAGAACAACTACAAAGTACAGATTTTCAGGAATCTTGTAAATTAATCGAGAATACATATCAGTCAAAAATTAATCAATTAAAAGTAGAATTAATACCATTTGCTTCTAGAAGATATTTTAATAATTATATAGATGCTAACGCATTTGATTTATTGATTTGTCCAAATGGTTTCCAATCAAAAAATACAGCAAAAGGTAGTTTTGATTTGGTTCCATATATATCAAAATCAAAATTTAATAAACAAAGAGTAGATGCAACTCCAAAGATTTCATTAGAAATCCAACAAAAAGAGAGAGTTGCAGATTTGTTTTTGTCTAACGCTAAATAATTACATTATGAAATTATCATTTGCCTATGGGTTTATATTGGTTTTAATTCTCTGTTCAGGATCTATTTTACTGAAAGGTGAAAATCCAGAACAAACTATTCTTGGTAAATGGGAAGAAGTTTCATGGGAATTTGAGCGAGTAAATACAGCTTCTAACCAAATGAGTATCGAGTTAGAAGAAAATCAGAAAAAAGAAATTTATAAGAATTTGATTATCCATGATGCAGAAGTTTGGGAATTTTCTCCTGAAAAAGAACTCACGCTGCAACAATCGGGTAAATCTACTAATACAAAACTGAATTGGACGATGAAAGGACGTGGTCATATTCTTGAGTTAAAATACAAGAATTTACCAGCAGAAACTTATCAGGTGCAACAACTGACCAATGATGAGTTGGTTGTTTATTTCAATTTCGATTTACAAATTAGAGGATTAGTAAAAATCAAATTCAAAAAAGTAGAAAACGAAAGTTATGCTAAGAAAATATAGTAATCATAGAACAATAGGAGATAACATAAAATTAGGTGGACTTACTGCTTTTTCTGCAGGAATGGTAAACGTTTTATCGTTGATTGTCTTTTTTGCGTTTACATCAAACGTTACAGGACATTTTGCCATTTTTGCACAAGAAATTTCGTCTGGAAATTGGTTTCAGGCAGCGGTTGTTTCTATCTGGATTTTGTTATTTTTTCTTGGGAATTTTACTTCAAATTTTTTAATCATTCATGGAAACGATTACATTGGTAGATATTTATCTCATGCAATTCCATTAATTTTAGAAGTTTTGTGTTTGCTAATTGTCGGAATTTATTTGCAAAATTTCTACACAGAAAGTCTACACGAAACAGAATTTTTAATTTCACTGTTATTATTTGCAATGGGATTACAAAATGGTTTGACTGCAAGTATATCGAACTCTACAGTAAAAACAACACACTTAACAGGCTTAACAACAGACTTAGCTATCTTATTGTCGATGTTTACAAAAAAGAAATTTAGAAACGATAAATCTCTTGTAGATAAAGCACATCTTCTGATGACAATTATGTTCTTTTATGTTGTGGGTGGTGTTGTGACAGGTTTGTTTTACAATTTTATTGGTAACTCAACATTTTTTATTGTTTGTGTGGTGTTGTTCATTATCATTTTATACGATTATTACAAGTTGAGTATGTTGCGATTTGCACATAGAAAACAATTATCGGTAAAGAATAAATTCACGATTTCTGTAGTAGAATACGAAGAAGAAAAAAAGAAAACATGTAATAGCAACTAAATTTAGGCTCGTAGTTTAAATTAAGTATTGAAGCGAACCAGGACGGTTCGCTTTTTTAGTATTAAAAATATAATTTAGAATTATTCTAATTTAATGTTTTCTTTTACTTTTGTAAGCTAAAATTTTCACATGCTTCGTCAAATAATTACCATATTTTCTATTTGTTCCATTTGTTTAATTGGACATGCACAATCTAGTGATGATTACCATTTAGATAAATTCGAGAATCGAATTAGTTCGATGCAAAAATTAATTAAAACAGATTTGGAAAATGGATTTATAGAATTAGAACAATTATTAAAAGAAGCTGAGAAGAATAATTTTCATGATTCTGAATTGACTTTATTGGCAAACAAATGTTGGTATTTTTTAAAAAAAGCTGATTTATTAAATGTTAGAAAATCTGCTCAAATTTTAGAAAAAAAAGCGGTTGAGTACAACAAACCAATTTATCAAGCGAAAGCATTTACTTATTTATCTCAATCTTATTTAGACACAGAACTAGAAAATGAAGCTATAAAATATCATAACGATGCTTTAGATGTTTTAAAAAAAATACCGAATCCTAGTAAAGAAGTTTATGAAAGTCAAGCAAATGCTTACATCTACATTTCTAATTTGTATTATAGAAAAAAAGATTACAAAACGACGATAAAAAAATTACTTTTAGCTAATGAATCTTATCAAAAAATAAATGATTTAGAAGCTAGAAATAGATTACAATACCTTAATTTTTCTAATATAGGAACGGTTTATTCTGAATATAAATTAGATTCAGCTAAATATTATATTGAGCAATCTTTGCAATTAAATCCAGATATTAAAACACCAAATTTTACTCAATTTCTTAATTATTCTATTCTAGGTGATATTGCCAAAAAAGAAAATGATTTTCAGAAAGCATTGGAATATTATGCAATTGCCGAAATTTTGTATCCAAATTCGGGTGATTTAATCAATTTAGAATCTTTATATAAAGGATTTATAGAAATTTATCAAGAGATTGGAGAGCAAAATAAAGCAAAAAATTATGAAGCTAAATTGAAGGAAATTCAATTAAAAATTTATCAAAATAAATATGATTCTGTACATGAGGTTTTAAAGGAAACTAAAAAAGAAAATCAACAAAAAAATTATTTAGTTTACGGTTTAATTGCTTTAATAATTTTGATTATTTCATCTCTCATTTTTTACTTTTCTCGTAAAAAGAAATCTAAAAATCTTTTGGATGATAACAGTTTAAATTTAATTGAATTGGTAAAGAAAAATGATCCTGGTTTTATGTTTTTATTCGAGAAAGAATTTCCAAATTTTATTTCAAGCTTACTAAATATTTCTCCAGATCTTTCAAAAACCGAACAAGAATATTGTGCGTTTATAAAACTTAATTTGTCTACAAAAGAAATTGCTAAATACAAATTGGTTTACCCAAAAAGTGTACAAAATAATAAATACAGAATCCGAAAAAAACTTCAAATTCCTACAGAAATAGATATTTATGATTGGATGAATCAAATTTGACCAATTACATTCATTAATAGTTAAAATTCATATTATCAGTTGTTTGTAAAATAGAATAAGTAAAATTATGCTTTGAGGTATCTTTTATGCAAACCATTTTTTATCAATTTGTAATAAGTCTAAATAAATTTGCCGAAATTTTATTTTATGTTAAAACAATTTATATTTTTATTTCTTTTAGGAGTTAGTTGTTTTGGTCAACAATGGACTCAGAAAGGAACAACAATTTCTGGTGCAACAGGCGATTTATCTAGTTACATGAGTATGAATGCAACAGGTGAAATTGTGGTCGTTGGTGCGCCATATAATTCTCACAATGGTCATTATGCTGGTATGGTGAGAGTTTTGCAATTTACAAATGGTGATTGGACTCAAATTGGTCAGGAAATTTATGGAGAAGCAGCAGAAGATCAATCTGGTTTGGCTGTTTCTATAAACGATGATGGAAATTTGGTTGCGATTGGATCTAGATACAATAAATCGAATGGAGTAGATGGTGGACAAGTTCGTATTTATAAATACAATGGTTCTGCTTGGGAGCAAGTAGGTCAAAACTTAAATGGTCCAGAGAAAAGTTATTATGGTACGGATGTAGAGTTTTCTGAAAACGGAAATCGTATTATTATTGGTGCTCATTTCGATTCGCCAAGTACGCAAAATTCTGGAATGGTAGAAGTTTTTGATTTAGTTAATAACTCTTGGTCGCAAGTTGGTCAGACTCTATATGGTGATAATGATAAAAAATTTGGTTTTAGAGTAGATATTAATGATGCAGGAAATGTGATTGCAGGTGTTTCTATGCAAGGTAAAGCAAAGATCTTTCAGTTAGACGGTAATACTTGGATTCAAACGGGTTATTTTACAGATAGTTACCAAGAAGTTAGTTTAAATTCTGACGGAACTGTTGTTGCTTTAGGAGATGCATTTAACAGTGAAGGTGGTTTTTTTAGTGGAAAAGCTCAGGTTTTTAAATATCAAGATGGTGATTGGGTAAGTTTAGGAAATCCTTTCATTGGTACTGTTCCATTTGGTTATGTTGGTGGAGGTTTAAGTCTTAATGATTCTGGAGATATTTTGGCTGTAGGAACTCAAAATGTTGATAACGGAAAGGGAAAAGTTAATTTATATAAATTTTTTAATAATACTTGGAATCCATTAGGAAATGAATTGAATGGCGAGTTGGATAAAGAAAACTTTGGATTCAATGTAAAATTAAATAAAACTGGTGATGTTCTGAGTGTTGGTTCTTTAAACGGAGCGGTTGTCAAAGTTTTTGATTATCATTGTGATTTAGATGCGCCATCGTTTACTGAAACAATTTCTATTTGCGAAGGTTCAACAGCATTATTGACTGTAGATGCAAACGGAAATACAGTAAGTTGGTACGATTCTGAGAATGCTACAACTCCAGTTTTTGTAGGAGAATCTTTCGAGACTTCAGCTTTAAATCAAGACACAACCTATTGGGTTGCTTATTCTAATGATTTTAATTGTCTTTCTGATCGTACGGCAGTTCAGGTAAAAGTTTTAGCAAAACCAGTTCTTAATTTAGAAACGACAAATGTTACAGTTTGTTATAATCAAACTACAAGTTTGTACGCTTCATCACCAAACAATGTGATTTTTTGGTATACAAATGAAAATGATCAAGATTATTTATATCATGGTAATTTATTTGTGACGCCAACTCTTACGCAAACAACAACTTATTGGGTAGAAGCTTATAATATTACAACAGGTTGTCGATCAGAAAGAGTAGAAGTAACCGTAAATGTTTTAGCCGAAATTCTAAAACCAGTTGCAGAAACTAATCAAGAATTTTCTGTTGGTCAAACGTTGAATGATTTAGTCGTAACACATGAGCATCCAATTAAATGGTTTGCAGATGAATATTTAACGATAGAGTTAGAATCAACTACGCAATTAGTAGATAATTATACTTATTATGTTGTTCAGTTTGTTGGCAATTGTGTAAGCGAAGCAGTTGCTGTTACTGTGAAATCTAAAAATTTGGGTATTAATGATCAACTGAATCAAGAGATTGTTTTGTATCCAAATCCAACAACAGATTTTGTTCATTTAGAAATTCCATCTACAATTAAATCAGTGAAATACGAAATTTATAGTGCTTTGGGTGAAAAAATTTCTGAAGGTTCTACAAAGAATAAAACAAAAATTTCATTGAAAAATTTTGGTAAAGGTTTTTATATTATGAAATTAGTAACAGAAAATAATGAATCTATTACCAAGAAAATTTTGGTAAAATAGATGACTTTTTACAGAGAGGTTAATGAGAAATCATTAACCTTTTTTTTTGTTTAATAGAATGGTTTTATTTCTGATGATCGAGAATAAATCAATAATTTTGTAAATAAAAAATGTTAATCATCGATTCACCTTCTCACGATGCTTATTTTAATATTGCATCAGAAGAATATCTTTTATATAAATATCCAGAAGCAGATATTTTTTTGCTTTACATCAATGCACCATCAATTATTGTCGGAAAATTTCAGAATACTTTGGCAGAAATTAATATGGATTATGTTAATAAAGAAAATATAAAAGTTGTAAGAAGAATGTCTGGTGGCGGAACAGTTTATCACGATTTAGGAAATCTAAATTTTTCTTTTCATACGTTGCTTGGTTCTAATGATTTTATGGATTTTTCGCAGTTTACAGAACCTGTTTTACATATTTTAAATGAATTGAACGTTCCTGCGAAATTAGAAGGTAGAAATGATTTGTTGGTTGATGGAAAGAAATTTAGCGGAAATGCAAAATTGGCTCGTAATGGAAAAATGATTCAGCACGGAACAATTTTGTTCGATTCTGAAATGAGTGTTTTGGGCGATGTATTAAAAATTAATCCATTAAAATACAAAGACAAAGCCATCAAATCGAATCGTTCTCGTGTAATTAATTTAAAAGATTTTTTGCCAAGTGATTTCAAAATCGAAGATTTGAAAAGGGAATTAATTGATGAAATATTGAAGAGAAATTCTGAAGCAGAAATTTATCAATTATCTGCAGAAGATATCCAAGGTATTGAAGAATTAGTAAAAGTAAAATACAGTTCTTGGGATTGGAATTTTGGTTTTTCACCAAAATATAATTTTACAAATGCCATAAAAATTCCGGCAGGATTTATCGAATTGCATTTAGATGTAAATAAAGGTTTGATTGAAAAAGCAAAGATTTTTGGTGATTTTTTCGCTTCTAATTCAATAGAAGAATTAGAAAATCTATTAATTGGACAAAAGCACGAAAAAGAATCGATTAAAGATTTTTTAATGACAATAGATCTAACAAATTATTTTGGTAAAGTAACTTTAGAAGAAATACTAGAATTGTTTAGTTAGTATTGATGAAAATCAAATTATAAATCTCGATTAGTCGGGATTTTTTTATTTATAGAAATTTCTATTTGTTTCTAGTTTTTGAAAAAATAGATTTTAATGACTTCATGATTCTATTAAAAGTGTTTTTTAAAATTTTAAAAAAACTTAAAATAAAACCCTCAAAAATGATTTCTATAAAAAATGAAACAACTGCTTCTAACATTTTAACATAATTCTGAAATCAAAGATATGAAATAATTAATCTTAAACTTTTTCTACTGAAAATTAATCTGTTACAAAACTATTTTTATTCTATTTAATTGATTTTAATTGACTGTATCTTTATTTTATTATGTTAAAATTAAGATTTTTAGAATTTTTTTAATATTTGTGCACAGAATTTGATATTGCACCGAGGTTATTAAATACAATTAAAAGAGTCAATATGAGAAAAAGATTTTTAACAAACAGAAACTTATTTTTAGGTAGTTTATTACTTACTGGTTTATTGGTAGGATGTAGTAGTGATGACAATAGTGGAGATGTAGAAATTCCAGGAACAGAATCTCATACGTACAAATACACAGTAACGGTAGATCAACCAATTGATGAAAGTGATTTTATCTCTTTTGTAATTGTTGGTGGAAATCAAAACCCAAATAACAATACAATTTGGAAGGTAAACGGAGAAGTACAAACAGGACAAGCATCTGTTTCTTTTAACGATCAAAGTTTCGAGACAACAAATACTTATGTTGTAGAAACCATAGATCCGATTAGATTATCTACTTCTGGTGCAAGCTTTATAAATTTTGGTAATGATCTAAAATTCCGTTACAAAATAGAGGTTGACGGTAAAGAAGTGGTGTCTGAAGACCAAACACTATCTGGTGATAGTAAAAGTTGGAATAAAGATTACACTTTTTAGTTTATTTTTAATAGAATCCAAACTTAGTTTGGATTCTTTATTTTTCTATCCATTCTCTAAAAGTAGAAGTATTGCTTTGACTCGTTATTAAATATTTTTCTGTATTACTTAATTTCAGAGCAAGGTTGTGTTTAGAGTAACGTGAAATTTTTTCGATGTATTTTTTTTGTACAATCTGACTTCTGTTAATTCTAAAAAAAGCATTTTTATCAATTTTTTCTTCTATTTCTTTTAATGTTGATTCATTGATTAAATGTTTCTTATAAAATTCATCATAAGCGACAATAATGCCTTCATCTGCTTCAAAATAAACAATATCTGCTGTTTCTAAAAAATATGTTTCAGAATTTGTTTGTATAGAAAATCTTGTTTTGGTTTGATTGTATTTTGTCTCGATTAAATTCTTAAGATTCATTACTAAATCATTTTCTTCTTTTTGATGAAACAAAAGAAATTTATTCCAAGATTTTATGAATCGTTCTTTTGTAAAAGGTTTCAATAAATAATCGATTCCATAACTTTCAAAAGCATCCATTAAAAAAGCATCGTAAGCAGTTATAAAAATGATTGGACACGAGATTTCTAATTCTGTATAAATCTCAAAAGCATTTCCATCTCTTAATTCTATATCAGAAAAAATTAAATCAATTGAGTTATTTTTTAGAAAATTTTTAGCGTCAATAGTGTTGTCAAATTCATCAACAATTAATGTGTTTTTTTGTAATTCATCAATAAATTTTTTTAATTTTTTTCTGGCTGGTATTTCGTCTTCAATTATTAGAATTTTTATCATGAATGATAGGAATTTGTATGGTAAATGATTCGTTCGATTTTGTAATCACAATTTTTTCTTGACTGAGTAATTGATATTGTTCTTCTAAGTTTTTTAATGCTCGTTTAGATTCTATTTTTTTTGTTGAAATCGGAATTAAATTATTTTGTACAACAATGACTTGATGATTTATAGAAATCGAAATATAAACAGGATTTTTAATTGTTCCATAATTGTGCTTAACCGCATTTTCTATTAATAATTGCAATGTTAATGGAGCAATATAACCGATTGAATTTTCTTTGTGAATTTCTAATTGATAACTTTCTTCGTATTTGTGTTTTATAATTTCAAAATATTGTTTTGCAAAATTTAATTCTTCATCTACCAAAATTATTTTTTTATCAGAAACATCTAAAATATAACGGTAAATTTCAGAGAATTCGTTTAAAAATTGCGAAGCTTTATCTTTGTTTTCATCAATGAATTGATCTAAAATATTCAGATTATTAAATAAAAAATGAGGGTTTAATTGGTTTTTTAATTGACTGATTTTCGTTTCTGCAAGCGCTTGATTATAAATTGCTAATTGTTTTTCATGTTGCTTATTTTTTTGATAATATTTATAAGCTAAATAGAAACTACCATAAATAAAAGCATCCATAAGATCAAAAAAAATGGCTTTGAAAATAACGTCTGAATTGAAATTTCTCTCGAAAGTGTCAAAAATTAAGGCTATTGTTAAGCCAATTAATTTAACGATTAATAAATACGAGATGAGTGATGCACTAAAAATTTTTAGAATTTCTTTCAACTTAAATTTATTCGATTTTTGCCATTTGTTATTGAAATAATCTAATATAAAAAAAAGAAATAAGGCAGAAATAAAACTAAAAACTGCACCTTCTGGCGTAAAAACATACCAATCTATTTTTCTTCTTACTAAAATTCGAATTTGGATAGAATGCGCATAAGAAAATAGAAAAATAAAAATTAAAAAGCCTTTATGTTGTTTGACTTTCTCTGATAAAAAGATCCAATTCATTGGTTTAAAATTACAAAAAAATAGTCCAATTTTTAGTTGAACTAATTTTCAGGTTTACTTATTTATTTTCTGGTAAAGTTGCAATTACATTTCCTTTGTCATCGTAGAAATCTAATTTAGCCGAATTATTTTTATCAATATAGAACATTGCTTTTGGCATTCCTTTGTCATCAAATAGAAACAAACCATTGCTTTTATCACGAGTTTTTCCTAAAATAATTCTTGGAACTCCACCTATTAAACCTTGTTCTTCATATGCTTTATATTTCTCTCTCATCAATTTCGGATTCTCTTTTTGTAAAGCATATAATTCTTTCATAATCTCGGCACTTTTTTCTTGTGTTTCGTTTATTGCACGATCATTAAATGCCAAACTACTAGCTACAAATCTTTCATTTTCATCTTGATAATCTTCCGTCAACAATTGCATCACTTGGTCTCCATTGTATTGATCATAAGTAAGAGATAAGCCAGAACTGTGACCTTTTGAGGTTTTTTGTCCATCATAGATAAATCCACCACATTCGATACCCTCTTCATTAAAAAATAACAATCCAGAACGTTTTTTTCTAGTTTCGTTAGTTGCGCGATTGTTTATAGAATCCTTACCATTCGGAAAGCGATCAACATTGGTAATAATCATTTTTACAGTGCCGTCTTTTTCTATAATATTAATTCTTTCAACATCTATTTCTGTAAATTTTTGTTTATAATTTCCTTTAAAAGCAGTTGTCAATAGGAAGATAATTCCGATGAAGCTTAAACTTGAGAGTATTCTCAAAAATGTTAATTCTTTTTTCATTTTTATTAATTTTTTATGATGTTATTTATTGATGAAATTAGTTATTCATATAAGTTTTGAAAATCAAAAAAACGTGAATGTGGAATAATTTCGGTTGAATAAAGGATAATTTAAAATGAATGACTTTAGGTAAGTTGGTTAAAAATTAAATCAATTTTTTATCTTTGAAATTCATTTTTATAGAAAATCAATAATGGAAATTCAGTATTTTTTTGAGTTATTCGGTACTTTGTTTTTTGGGATTTCAGGTGCTTTAGCAGCAGATGAAAAATCTGGACAAGATTGGTTTGGTGTTACGTTTGTTGCTTTTTTAACTTCTATTGGTGGAGGAACAATTCGTGATATTTTGTTATCTGTAAAAATTATGTGGATACAAGATGTGAATCTAATTTATGCTGTTGGATTAGGTGTAATTTTAGCTGCAATTTTTTACAAACCTTTACTTAATTTAAGAAAAACTTTTATGTTGTTTGATACTTTAGGAATAGCATTATTTACAATTGTTGGTTTAGAAAAAGCATTGAATTTAGGTATTCATCCAATTATTGCACCTGTAATGGGAATGTTTACGGCAATTATGGGAGGCGTAATCAGAGATATTATGATTAATGAAATTCCAGTTGTTTTCCGAAAAGAAATTTATGGAATGGCTTGTCTAACTGGTGCAGTTCTGTATGTCGTTTTATTTAAGTTAGATATTCCAAGAGTTTATAATTTCTACATTTCTGGTAGTGCAATTGTTCTTGTTCGATTATTAGCTATTCGTTACAATTTGAGTTTACCAAAGTTTAGAGTTCATAAGTAGATCTAATTCTAAAATTGTGATAAAAATTCTTAAATTATCTTAAAAAATCTATTTATTTTACGATAATGTTAATAAAATGCTAATAAAATTATCTTTTGGTATAGTTTCTGAATTTAAAGGAGAAGAATCAATTAAACAAAAGTATTATGAAAAAAGTATTTTATGGTATTGCAGCAATTGCATTATTAGGAACTGTTGCAAATGCACAAGAGATCACAACTCCACAAACTTCTGAGGCTGTTGGTACAAGACCAATCCAAAAAGGAAATTGGATGGTAGGAGGATCAATAGGTTCTGTTGGTTATTCTTTTGAAGGTGAGACATTTAATGTTAATGTTCAACCAACTGCAGGATATTTTATTTCTGATGGTGTTGCCATTGGTTTAACTGCAGGAGGAGGACTACAAACAGTAAAAGATGGTGATAATGTTTGGAATTATAAAGTAGCGCCGTTTGTACGTTATTATTTCCCAGAAGGAGCAAGTTCTACTGGACGTTTCTTTGGACAAGGAGATATAGGAATTTCTGGATCAGAAGCTGGAAGTAAATCTGATACATCTTTTGCATTTGGTATTAATGCAGGTTATGCGCATTTCATCACACAAAATGTTGCTTTAGAAGGTATGTTGGGGTACAATTATTCTAAATCTGATATAGCAAATGCTAAGGCTCAAAATGGATTAGGAATAGCTGTTGGTTTCCAAATTTATTTACCAGGAAAAAAATAATAAATCTCTTAAGATTATAAAAAAAACGCTCAAATTATTGAGCGTTTTTTTATGCTTGTTTTTTAACAAATTTAGTTAGAATAACAATTGTTTGACCATCTACTTTTCCTTCAATTTGCTCATGGTTATCATGAACCAAACGAATATTTCTTACTGCAGTTCCGATTTTAGCATTAATCGAGGAACCTTTTACATCTAAATCCTTTATAAGTGTTACGGTGTCACCAGAAACCAAAATATTTCCGTTAGAATCTTTATGTAATTCTCCACCATCGTCTTTACCAGCTTTCGCCCAATCTAGAATATCATCTTCTAAATACATCATATCTAGTGCATCTGCAGCCCAAGCTTCATTTTGTAAACGATTCAATAATCGCCAAGAAACTACTTGTATTGCAGGAAGTTCGCTCCACATAGTTGTAGGTAAAATTCTTTCCCAAAAATTAGAATCCATTTCTGCTCTTCTTTCTAGTTGAGCTTTGCATTTTTCAGAAATATAAATACAACGATTGGCATCATTTGCTGCATTTGGTTGTACTTCATAAACACTTAGTTCTTCATTAGAACCAGATAATTCACAAAGATTATTACTTCTTTGTTTTAATTGATCTTCTAATTTCATTCAAAAAATTTTTCGCTAAAATAATGATTTATTAGAATTTTTTTAGATGATTAATTTTACCTTCTTCAAATAATTATTACTAAAAATCAACTCTAATCTATTTCTAATCTACCTCAAAACTTACCTTAATCTTACGACTTTACTTTTGCTAGATTAAAAATTATGTTTAAGTGAAAACCTTTTGTTTTGCTGCAATTTCTATTGCTTTTGTTGCCCAATCTCAGGCTCAAAATGTAAGTTTAGAAAATCTTGAAGCAGCTTTTTTGCAAAAAAATTATTTATTGATTGCAAGTAAATACGAAGTAGATAAAGTTGATGCAGAAATGATTCAAGCCAAAGTTTGGAACAATCCAACGTTGAGTATTTCTGAAGTCAATCTCTGGAAAACTTATCAAATAGAAGAACAACCTTATTTGTTTGGTAAATATGGTCGTAATCAACAAATTTCTGTTGATTTAGAGCAAATGATAGAAACTGCTGGAAAAAGAAAAAAACGAATTGCAGTAAAAGAATTAGAAAAAAATAATGCATTGTTCGATTATGAAGAATTGTTGCGAGAACTGAAAAAAGAACTCCGTCAAACTTATTTTTCTTTGGCAAAAATTCAGAAAGAAAAACAACAATTGAATGTTGGGATTGATTTGTTCACACAGATGAATCAACAATATCAAAAACAAGCTGATCTAAATAATGTGCCAAAAGCAGATTTTTATCGTTTGCAAACTGAATTAATTTCTTTGCAAAAAGAGCAAGTTGAATTGCAAAATGATGAAACTGAATTGTTAACAAAGTTGAGAGTTTTGACTCAAAATAAAGAGTTGAACGTAAACGATATTGATTTTTCTATATTCGATCATTCTACAAGAGAAATTCCATTCAATATTCGAGAAATTGCTAATGATCAAAACATAGGATTGAAACGTCAAAGTAATGAAATTGATCTGGCAGAAAAACAATTGGTTTTGGAAAAAGCAGAACGCGTTCCTGATTTAACTTTTCAGGTGAATTATGATCGTGGTGGAAATATTATGCGAGATTTTGTTGGTGTTGGTGTGAGTTTCGATTTACCAATTTTTGATCAAAACAAAGGAAATATCAAATCGGCACAAATCAATATAGATCAACAAAAAGTAACTCAAAATGCTTTAGTTATAGAATTAGATAATGCAATTTCGGGACTTCAAAATCAACTTTCAGATCTCCAGAAATCATTAAATCAATGGGAAAATCTTAACCAAGAAGATCAGTTGAAAATGATAGATAATTATAAAAAGCATTTGCAAAATAAACAAGTTACTTTATTAGAATTTATAGATTTTACGCAGGCTTATAGAGAATCGCAAAATGCATATTTTGATTTATTAGAAACTTATCAAAACACGTTCGAAGAATTAAATTATATCGTAGGAAAAGATTTATAAAATGAAAAAGATATTTTATCTATTAGCTGTAATATCAATTGTTTATAGCTGTAAAACAACTGAAAATGAAACAGTAAAAACACAAGAAGTAAAGTCTTTTTGTATGAATACTCAGTTAAAAAAAACAACAGAAATTTTACCTATAAAAGAGCAGCCAATTCATGAGCAATTAACTTTATCTGGAAAAGTAGAATATAATGAAAATGATTTAGTTGCTTTCAAAAGTTTGTTAGAAGGTGTTGTAGATCAAGTGAATTTTGAGTTAGGAGATTATGTAAAACAAGGACAGGTTTTGGCAGTTGTAAAATCGAACGATGTTCTGGATTTGATGCAACAAAAACGTTATTATCAAAATCAAATTGATTTGGCTAAAAAACAAATCAAGACTAAAAAAGAATTATTGAACGATGGTTTGGCTTCTCAACCAGAAGTGACAGAAATAGAACATGAATTGCAGGCGGCACAAATAGAAATTGATAAAATAAATGCAACCTTGAAAATGTATCGAGCAGTTGGGAACGGACAATTTCAGATTTTATCTCCAAAAAATGGTTATGTAGTTCAAAAGAATATAAGTGTTGGTCAGTCGATTACTTCAGAATCAGATGAAAATCTTTTTTCCATTTCTAATCTGAAACAGGTTTGGGTAATGGTAAATATTTATGCAAATAATTTACAATACATCAAGAAAAATGATGCAGTAAAAGTAAGAACAATGGCTTATCCAGATCGTATTTATTCGGGTAAAATAGATAAAGTTTACAATGTTTTTGATGAAGATGAACATGTTTTGAAAGCGCGAGTTGTCTTAGAAAATCAAGATCTTAATTTGATGCCAGGTTTAAGTGCTGATATCATTATCGATAAGAAAAATGTTCTAAGAAATGCGTTCGCAATTCCAAACAAAGCAAAAATTTTTGAGAACAATAAAGAATATGTAGTGGTTTACAAAAGTGATTGTAAAATGGAAATCAAGAAAATTACCACGATTGCAGAGAATGAAGAATACACTTTTGTATCAGAAAAATTTCAACCAAATGATCAAGTCATTACAAGTAATGCATTGGTTATTTACGAAGAATTAAATAAATAATATCATGAAAAAGTTAGTACAAAGTATCGTAACTTTTTCGTTACGTAATACAACTTTTATCTTATTTGCTGTTGTTGCTTTACTTTTTGGTGGGATTTATGCTCTTAAACACACACCAATAGAAGCATTCCCAGATGTAACCAATACGCGTGCGAGAATCATTACTCAATGGTCAGGTAGAAGTGCAGAGGAGATGGAAAAATTAGTGACTTTACCCATTTCTAAAGTCATGAATAGCATTCCACATAAATCAAATATTCGATCGATTTCTTTATTTGGTTTGTCTGTTGTTACCGTACAATTTGAAGATGGTGTGGATGATTTTTACGCACAGCAATATGTATCTAATAAATTGAGTGGTGTTGATTTGCCAGAAGGTGCAGATGCAGATATTGAACCACCTTCGGGAGCTACTGGCGAAATTTTTCGTTACGTGATCAAAAGTGATTTACCTATCAAAGAAGTGACTGCGATACAGGATTGGGTTATCGAAAGAGAACTGCTTTCTGTTCCTGGTGTTGCCGATGTAGTAAGTTTTGGTGGTGAAGAAAAAACGTTCGAAATAAAAATCAATCCAACAGAACTTAAAAATTATGATTTATCACCGTTAGACGTTTATGAAGCAGTTTCGAAATCGAATATTAATGTCGGTGGAGATGTCATCCAACAAGGTGATCAGGCTTACGTGGTAAGAGGAGTTGGCTTGTTAGATAAAATAGAAGATATTGGGAATATCACAATTAAATTAAATGGTTCTACGCCAATTTTAATAAAAAATGTAGCGGATGTAGAAATCTCTAATAAACCAAGACTTGGGCAAGTTGGCTATAATGAACATGACGATTTGGTAGAAGGAATTGTGATTATGTTACGTGGCGAAAATCCGTCTGAAGTAATTGAAAATCTCAAAACGAAAATAGAAGAATTAAACACGAGAACTTTACCAGAAAATGTAAAGATAGAAACAGTAATCGATCGAACAAAATTGGTAGATAACACGGTGCATACAGTTTCTAAAAACATTGTAGAAGGTATTTTGTTGGTCTCATTAATCGTATTTGTATTCTTATATAATTGGAAATCAACTTTAATTGTTGCATCGGTGATTCCTTTATCTTTTTTGTTTGCCATCATCATGCTGAAAATACAAGGTTTACCTGCTAATCTGATTTCGATGGGATCTTTAGATTTCGGACTTTTGTTAGAAGGAACTTTGGTGATTGTAGAAACGGTTTTTGTGGCTTTGGCAACTATGCAACATAAAGTTGGAGCAGAACGTTTTGCAAAAATGAGTAAAATGGGCATAATCAAAAAAAGTGCAGGTAGCGTCGCTTCTTACATTTTCTTTGCGTTGATTATTTTAATTGTTGCTTTATTACCTATTTTCTCGTTTCAAAAAGTAGAAGGTAAAATGTTTACGCCTTTAGCTTTTACCTTAGGTTATGCTTTATTAGGATCCTTGATATTGAGTTTGACTTACGTTCCAGCAATGTGTAAATTGTTGTTTACGAAGAATATTGATGAGAAAGAAAATTTTATTACACGCTTTTTTCAGCGAACAATTTTCGGGATGTATGCTATTGCATTTCAATACAAAAAAACAACGATTGCTATTTTTATTGCAATTTTAGGAATTTGTTTAATCAAATTTTCTCATTACGGATCAGAGTTTTTACCAAAACTGAACGAAGGTGCAATTTATATTCGTGCCACATTACCAAACAGTGTAAATCTCCAAGAATCGACTCGTTTGACAAAAGAGATGAAAGAATTGATGCAAAAAGATTCAGAAGAAATCGATTTTATATTGACGCAAACTGGTCGTCCAAATGATGGAACAGATCCTACCGGATTTTTTAATATCGAATTTAATGTTCAGTTAAAAGATGAGAAAGATTGGACAAGAAAAGTTTCTAAAGAAGATATCATACAAGAAATCAGAAATAAACTCAACCATTATCCAGGAATTACTTTTGGATTTTCTCAACCGATTCAAGACAATGTAGAAGAATATGTTGCGGGTGTAAAAAGTTCTTTGGTCATAAAAATATTTGGTGATGATTTATACGATTTAGAAAAATATGCGAATAAAGTAGCAAGTTCTATTAATAAAGTAAATGGTATTACTGATGTGAATGTTTATAAAAATATAGGTTTACCAGAATTACGAATCGAGTTGTCTGATACCAAAATGGCTAAATACGGAATCAATACTGCGGATGTACAAGCTGTTATCGAAATGACAATTGGTGGACAAGCTGCAACTAAGTTTTATGAAAATGATCGTCAGTTTGATGTTATTCTTCGTTTTCAAAAAGGATATAGAGATACGCCAGAAAAAATTGGTAACATTTTGATTCCGACAAGTAATGGTCGTAATATTCCGTTGCAAGAAATTGCTACAATTGGTTATCAAACTGGTCCTGCATTTATTTATAGAGAAGGTAATAGTCGTTACATTGGTGTTGGTTTTAGTATAGAAGGCCGTGATTTAGGAAGCACGATTGATGAAGCTAAGAAAGTAGTAGAAAAAGAAGTGAATTTGCCTAAAGAAAATTACATGGAATGGGCAGGTGAATTCGAAAGTAAAGAACGTGCAGCAAAACAATTGATGTTGGTTGTTCCTATTTCTTTGGTATTGATATTATTGTTGCTTTATACCAATTTTGGTAATATTAAAGATACAGCAATTGCAGCTTTAACTTTACCATTTGCATTCATTGGTGGTTTTATTTCGCTTTGGGTGACAGGTACAATTTTCGGTATTTCGGCGGGGATTGGTTTTATTATTTTATTTGGTGTTGCTACAATTGATGGAATCGTTTTGATTGGTATCATAAGAGAAAATTTAAAACACAAAATGAAATTGAAAGAAGCTATTATTTCTGGTGTAAAAAGTAGAATTCGTCCTGTTGTGATGATTGCTTTGATGGGATCTATGGGATTATTACCAGCAGCATTATCTACAGGAATGGGATCAGAAATTCAAAAGCCTTTAGCAATTATGATTGTTGGTGGTTTGATTATTTGCCTCATTCTCTCTTTCACAATTTTACCAGTTGTTTTTTATTACGCATACAGAAATCAAAAAGAGTAAAGTTCATTCTTTATTTAATTCATAGTTTTTAAATTGATGAAATAGCGAGTCTTTACTCGCTATTTTTTTTAGAAGATTAATTTCACAATTGTTCCTTTTGGTTGATTGGCTTCTATTTTTAGTTCGATGTTATGTAAGCTCAAAATAATATTTGCCATAGACAATCCAATTCCTTTCCCCTGAAAGTTTTGTGTGTTTTGACCTCGATAAAAATTTTGTGTAATTTGTTGAAGATCATCTTTTAAAATGCCAATTCCTTGATCTATAATTTGTATTTCTAATTGATTATTTTTTTCTAAAAAAAGAATATTAATTTGTTCGTTATTCGAATATTTACTGGCATTAGAAACCAAATTATTAAGTGCTAATTCTAACAATTTTTCATTTCCATTAATACTTAACAATTCATTATTTTCTACTTGTAAATCAATTTTTATTTTTGCCTGATGATACAAAATAGCATTTTCTATCACTTGCCAAAATACTTCATCAATACGAATCGTAGAAAATTCAAAACTTGTTTTGGCACCAGAGAGCAACATCATTTGATCGAGTGTTTCTTGTAAATCATTGGTGTATTGATCGAGTTGATAAATTACTTTTTCATATTCTTCAACACTTCTTGTTTTCTGATTTGTTACTTCCAAAGTTCCTAAAAGTGCGGTAATTGGTGTTCGCAGTTCATGCGAAACATAATCAATAAAATTTTTCTGAATATTAAATGTTTGCGCGATTCTATCTGTAAAATGATTATATGTTTTGATGAGATCTTCTATTTCTGCATAAGTTTTTTGAATACTCAATGGCTGATCAAAATTCTTCGCATCACGTTCTTTTATTTGTGCAATTATTTTTTCGATTGGTACATAAGCAATTTTACCTAAATAATTAGAAAACAAATAAATAAATATTAAACCAAGAATAGAAACCAAAATCAAAATATGCAACAACGATTGCATTTGTTCATTAAATTCCTTTTTTGGTTCTCTGGTTATGACCACAAAATCGCCTTGATTGTCTGGATAAAAAATTCCATTATAAAAATAATCTTTTGTTGTAAAAAAATCGTTTTGATGTTTTCTCACATTCTCGATAAAACTTTTAGTAATCGCAGAATTATCGGTCATGTTGCCATTAAATTTCTGACTATTTGCATCAAAAACAACTATGTTTTTTCTAGAAATTGTTTTCTGTAATTGGCTTTTTATATTCTCATGCTCAAGCGTAGATAATTCATCTTTTTCTAAATAATAAATGGCTGCTAATAAGGTTTTACTTTCGAGTGTTTGGATTTCTTTTTTCTCCATTTGACGATAAAAAGAAACATAAATAAGTGTAGAAACAATTAGAATTATTACACTAAAAAGCACAACAGAATAAACCGCAAGTCGATGTTTAAGTTTCATATTTTAAGATTTAAACATATAACCAACACCTTTCACTGTGTAAATATATTTCTTGTCATTTTTCTCAATTTTATTTCGTAAATAAGAAATATAAACGTCAACTACATTGGTATGATTGTCAAAAGTTATTCCCCAAACTGCATTTAAAATCTGAATTCTAGTGACTGTTTTTTCAGTGTTTTCTATCAAATAAATCAATAATTTGTATTCACGTGGTGATAATTCAATTTCTTTTTCTTCTACAAAAACTTTGTATTGATCTAAATCGATCACTAAATCATCAAATTTTAATTGATTATTAATCGACGTTTCTTGTTGACGAAATTGATTTCTTCTTGTTAAAGCTTTTATTCTTGACAACAATTCATCAAAATGAAAAGGCTTTGTGATGTAATCATCAGCACCATAATCTAATGCAGAAACTTTATCTTGAACAGAGTTTAATGCACTTAGCATCAAAATTGGTGTAAATATTTTTTTAAATCTAAGCGTTTGTACCAATTGTATGCCGTCCATTTCTGGTAACATGACATCGCAAATAATCAAATCAAATTGAATATTAAGGTAATAAGTTAAAACATCTTCGGCAGATTTACAAAGTGTTACTAAGTAATTATTTTCTTCTAATCCCTTGATTAGAAAATCACTAATTCTTTTATCATCTTCAACGACAAGTATTTGCATTGTTTACGGATTTTTACAAAATTAGAAATAAAGCCATCAGTTAATTTGATTTTTAAGTGATTTTAATTTAATTCTAATTTTAGAAATTTATTGATTTTTTCTTGATTTCTACGTGATTTTAGAAAACTTTTATAAATTAGTAAAGTAAGAAATCGTTTATGCAAGTAAAAAAACATTCAGGAGAATTAGTCCCATTTAATCCCAAAAGTTTAAAATTTTCTTTGTCACGTTCTGGTGCAAATAAAGCAGAAGTAGAACAAGTTTTCGATTCGATGAGCAGTTTTATTTATGACGGAATCACAACCAAGGAATTGTACCAAAATGCGTTTGATACTTTGAAGAAATTTCGTTCATCTTACGCCGCAAGATACAGCCTAAAAAAAGCGGTAAAAGATTTAGGACCAGAAGGTCATTTATTCGAAAAATGGATTGCAAAACTTTTTATTGAGGAAGGTTATCATGCAGTTTCTGGTGTAACTGTGCAAGGTTCTGCGGTGACGCATGAAATTGATGTAGTGGCAGAAAAAGACAATCAACTGATTTTTTGTGAATGTAAATTTAGAAACGATATCGATGCCAAAATAAGTGTGACTACTCCAATGTATATTTTGTCTAGAATAAAAGATGTATTAGAAAATGAATACGAGTTTTTTGACAAAAAATTGAAGCCATCTAAAGGTTATTTGGTGACCAATGCTTATTTAACTACAGATTCAATCGATTTTTCTAATTATTACGGAATTGGTTTAATTTCTTGGAATTATCCAGAAAAAACAAGTATAAAAGCTTTGGTAGATAAAGGTGCGCTTTATCCGTTGAGTTGTTTAACGATTTTGACTGAAGAGCAAGAAAAACAAATCATGGAGAAAGGTTGCATTTTGGTAAAAGAATTGGTAGAAAACCCGAAAGTTCTGGATTTTTTGAATTTAGATAAACAAACAATAATAAACGTTTTAGATGAAGCTAAAGAACTTTTAGATGTTTCTTGTTTACAAGAGCCAATTTTAGATTAATACTTTATTTAAAAATTTCAAAAGATTCTTTGTGATCAACCCAAAAAGAATCTAAAGCCATCATATTTTCTTTAAGAAATATGACGATGTTTTGCCAGTCGCTATTTCTAAAAATACTAACATTTTCTAATCGAATTTTGATGGTAGAAACAGCTTTGCCTTCTTGCGTAAAATCGTTTTTATTCCAAATCCAATCTTCACCTAAATAAGAATTAAGAACCAAATCATATTCGATAAATTGTTCCCAAATTAATTCTTGATAAGAAGGATCTGGATGATCAATAAGTATATAAACTTCTGCAAATTTATTTTCCACATTCGATTTTAGGTAAATTCCTTTAATCCCTGTATTGTAATTAATCCAATTGATTTTTTCATAATCTGCGTTCAATTGCAACTTCATGTAGGAACCATAAGCAATCCAAAAATCTTTTTTTATTCTAACCGCTTCTTCTTTTGAAAACAAAATCTTTTTTTTACAAATTTAGGCTTTATTTAAGATTTAAAAAATCAGTATAACTCTAGAAATTGTTATTTTTAAAGTTTAATAACAGATTAAATCAAACATGAAAAATATATTGGTTTTGAGCTTTTTACTCATTTTAGGATTGGGAAATTTAAAAGCTCAGGAAATAGAAGTCGTTAAATATGAGCAATTAAACTCTATTTTTAATGAAGATTCAACTAAATTAACAGTAGTTAATTTTTGGGCAACTTGGTGTGGACCTTGTGTGGATGAAATGCCATATTTTGTAGAAGCTACAGAAAAATATAAAAACGAGAACGTTCGGTTTGTTTTTGTTTCATTGGATAGAATAAAACAATTAGATTCGGTAAAGAATTTTGCTAAAAAATTCAAAATGAACGGAAAATTGTTATTATTAGACGATGCAAAACGTATGAACGAATGGATTCCTGCCATTCAAAAAAATTGGCAAGGAAATATTCCTGTAACGATTTTATATAAAGATGGACAACAAATTTTGTTTCATGGTGAAGAAATATCAAAAGACGAATTATTTAAACAAATAGATCAATACAAATAACACATAATTATGAAAAACTTAGGATTTCTATTCATTGCATTTTTTATGCAAATTTGCTTAAATGCACAATATAAAGTTGGTGATGTTGCCACTGATTTTAAACTAAAAAATACCGACGGAAAATTTGTATCACTCAAAGATTATAAAGATGCCAAAGGATTTATCGTTATTTTTACGTGTAACCATTGTCCATACGCTAAAGCTTACGAAGACAGAATTATTGCGTTGGATAAAAAATATAAAACTGCCGGATATCCTGTGATTGCTATAAATCCGAATGATCCAACTGTTCAGCCAGAAGATGGTTATGAGCAAATGATTGTTAGAGCAAAAGAAAAAAGATTTACTTTTCCTTATTTGGTAGATGAAGGTCAAAAAATTTATCCGCAATATGGTGCTTTGAAAACGCCACATGTTTACCTTTTACAAAAAGAAAATGGTAAAAATATTGTAAAATATATTGGTGCAATTGATGATAATTACGAAGATCCGAATGATGTTTCTGTAAAATATGTAGAAAATGCTGTTGATGCTTTATTAAAAGGTCAAAAAATTGCAACAGAAAGAAGTTTAGCAATTGGTTGTACAATTAAAGTTAAAAAATAATATTGATTTTAATCAGTAGGAAAACTCTCAAAATATTTTGAGAGTTTTTTTATTTCTTGTAAGTTTATATGAATACAAAATCAATAAAAATGAGTAAAAAATACAGTAGAAAAGAAGTAATTGATCATTTGATTTTACTAAAAAGAGAAGAAATTAATGGCTTAGAAGAATCTAAAAAAATATATTCGGATAGCGCAGATTTAGATGAAGAATCTACTTTAGAATTAGACGATTTTGCTCAACAAAATCAAAGTACAGATGCGGCAAGAGCGATTCAATATCGTATTGATGAAGAAAGAACAAAACTTAATAATTTCATTAATCTTCGTCCAGAATTGGTAGATGAAATCACAGAAGGTAATATCGTTTTTACAAGTAAAGTAAATTTTGTGATTGGTTTGGCATTTAAAGATTTTTTGTGGGAAGATGAAAAATACATAGGTATCAGTACACAAGCACCAATTTTTTCTGCATTGGTTGGTAAAAGTAAAGGAGATGAATTAGAGTTTAACGGTGTGCATTATGTGATTAACGAAATCTTGTAATCATGGCAAAAATTCACATTATTGATCTTCATTTTCAACACGAAAAAGAAGCGATTGCAACTTATTTGATAGAAACTTCTGAAGGACCAGTTTTAGTAGATCCAGGACCATTTTCAACTTACGAGAATTTAAAGAAAGGTATAGAAGATTTAGGTTGGCAAACGATCGATGTACAAAATATATTATTAACGCATATTCATTTTGATCATGCAGGTGCAGCTTGGAAATTTGCAGAACATGGTGCTACAATTTTTTTGAATCCAATCGGAATTCCGCATTTAAGAGATCCAGAAAAATTATGGAATTCTGCTAAACAAATTTATCAAGATCAGATGGAAGTTCTTTGGGGTGAAATGAAACCCATAAACGAAGAATATTTGGTAGGATTAGGTGATGGACAAGAAGTTGAATTTGGTGATGTTGTTTTAAAAACAATTTATACGCCTGGTCATGCAGTTCATCATAATGCTTATGTTTTAGAAGATATCATTTTTACTGGTGATGTCGCTGGTGTGAAAATAGAAAATGGCGCAGTTTCGCCTCCTTGTCCACCTCCAGATATCAATATTGAATTATGGAAATCGTCGATTGATAAACTAAGGAAAGTTAATGCAAAGGGAATTTATCCAACGCATTATGGATATCATGAAAATGTTACAGAGCATTTGAATCAATTAGAAAAATCTTTGGATGAATGGGCAAATTATGTAAAACCAATGTTTGATGATCAAATTTCGGCAGAAGATTTAACCCCAATTTTTGTAGAATTTGTAACCAATTCTTATAGAAATCAAGGAATGTCTAATGAATTGATTCAGGTTTATGAATATGCCAATCCGTGTTGGATGTCTGTTGCTGGATTATTACGCTATTGGAAATTGAAAGAGCAAGGAAGATTATAAAAATAAAGCTGAGATTTTTGTCTCAGCTTTATTTTTTTTAACATCCTTCATTATAAGAAACAGAAAACCCAACGACTTTATTATCATTTAGTTCGATGCTTAAAGCAGAACCTGCATCATAATCTTCTACTATAAAATAACGTTGTCTTTTAGAAGCGCTATCATCTTCCCAACCTTGATAAATTTTGATGTTGTAATTTTTATATTTACTCCACAATTCATCTAAAGTGCTTCCTTTTTTAATACCAGAAAGTGTTTTTAGAGAAGAATCATTAGCAGTGATAGAGCCAACCTGAAAATCATTTTCTATTTGCCAAAAATATAATGTGTAAGTAACTCCGTTGTGCGCTAATTTAAAATTGCTTGGATTTCCATATTCATCCAAAGGAATTTTTATTTTTTTATTAATAACTTTTTCTAATTCAGATTGTTTCATCCCTAATTTTATATCGTTTATACGAGTGGTAGAAACTTGAGAAAAAGCAAAAGATGAGATTGCTAAAGAAAGAATAAATATTATTTTTTTCATGATTTGATGATTTAAAAATTACTGAATTTCATTTTGGAAAGTTAGCAAATATCAAACCGAAAAATATCCCTAATATTGGTTATTTTAGAAAATCAATATTTCGTTTGAGACCAGAAAATTTAGTTCTTTTGACAGGAGAATTTTTAAATACTTTACTAAAAACCTCTTGCGTAATTTCTTCCCAATCTTTTTTATCAAAATCTAATCGTTCTGGATGAGGCAAAAATTTTTCTTCCTTAGTTGTTAAAGAAAAACGATTCCAAGGGCAAACTTCTTGGCAAACATCACAACCGAAAATCCAATCATCAAATTTTCCTTTCATTTCATTCGGAATTTCATTTTTTAGTTCAATTGTGAAATAAGAAATGCATTGACTTCCGTTGATGGTTTTATTAGGTAAAATAGCTTCTGTTGGGCAAGCATCAATACAACGTGTACATTTTCCGCAATGATCAGTTGTAATTTCTGAGTCGTAATCTAACTCCAAATCAACAATTAATTCTGCTAAAAAAAAGAAAGAACCTTTTTGTTTAGAAATCGTCAAAGAATTTTTACCAATCCAACCAATTCCAGCTTTTTTAGCCCAAGCATGTTCTAGAATAGGAGCGGAGTCAGCAAATGCACGACCATTAATTTCACCAATCTCATCTTGTAAATAATCGAGTAATTCTTTCACTTTATTTTTTACAACAAAATGATAATCTTCGCCTTGTGCATAACGAGCAATTTTATAAGTATCGTCTAAATTTTTGTTTTCTTGATAATAATTAAAAGCGAGAGAAATGACAGATTTTGCACCATCAACCAACAATCTAGGATCTAATCGCATATCAAAATGATTTGCCATGTAGCTCATTTCACCATGATAATTATTTTGCAACCATTTTTCTAATCTTGGCGCTTCCTCTGATAAAAAATCTGCTTTGGCAATACCACAAGAAATAAAACCCAATTCTTCTGCTTTATTTTTAATCAGTTCTGACCATTTCTTTTTGATATGTGGTTGTTCTAAAAGCATTTTTTTCAGAATCAAAAAAAGATTGTGTACAAAATTACAAATCAAATAAATCTTTTTGAGAAGAATTTAGTCCATTGAAGGAAATTCCTAAATGTTTGAAAGATTTCTCGGTTGCGATTCTGCCACGTGCAGTTCGCATCAGATATCCTTCTTGGATCAGATATGGCTCATAAACTTCTTCTAATGTTCCGCCATTTTCACCAACAGCAGTTGCTAAAGTAGTAATCCCAACAGGTCCACCTTTAAATTTTTCTATAATAGTTGATAGAATTCGGTTGTCCATTTCGTCCAAACCATTTTGATCAACTTTGAGAGCTTTTAAGCTGTATTCTGCAATTGGTTTACTAATTTTCCCGTTACCTTTGATTTGAGCAAAATCTCTAGTTCTTCTTAATAATGCATTTGCTATACGAGGAGTTCCACGACTACGACCTGCAATTTCAATTGCAGCTTCTTCATCGATTGGCGTTTGTAAAATTTTTGATGAACGCTCGACAATAGAACTTAATAATTCGATATCGTAATATTCGAAACGAAAATTAATTCCGAAACGGGCACGCAAAGGAGCCGTTAATAAACCAGAACGTGTAGTTGCGCCAATCAAAGTAAAAGGATTCAGACCGATTTGTACCGAACGTGCGTTTGGTCCAGATTCGATCATGATATCGATTTTAAAATCTTCCATTGCCGAATACAAATATTCTTCAATCACGGGCGACATTCGATGAATTTCATCAATAAAAAGAACATCATTAGGTTCTAAATTTGTCAATAAACCAGCTAAATCTCCAGGTTTATCTAAAACTGGCCCTGATGTAATTTTGATTCCGACACCTAATTCATTGGCAATAATATTTGCTAAAGTTGTTTTTCCTAAACCAGGAGGTCCATGTAACAAAACATGATCCAATGCTTCTCCACGAAGTTTAGATGCTTTTACGAAAATTTCTAGGTTTTCTAGTATATGCGCTTGTCCTGCAAAGTCGTTAAAACTCTGAGGACGAACAGAATCTTCGTTTCTTAATTCATCTTCTGGATAATATTCGTTATCAGGATGTAAAAGGTCTGACATTTTTTAGCTTAATTTTATGACAAAGTATAGTATATTATTTTAAATAATACGCTGTATTTTTGTGGGACAAATTACGCAATAATTTTTAGATTAATAAGAATGAGTAAAGGAATACTTTTAGTAAACTTAGGTTCGCCAGATTCAACAAACGTAGAAGATGTAAGAACTTATTTGCGCGAGTTTTTGATGGATGGTAAAGTAATTGATGTGCCTTGGTTAATAAGAAAAATCATTGTAGAAGGATTTATTTTACCCAAAAGACCAATAAAATCTGCAGAAGCTTATAAAAAAGTTTGGACAAAAGAAGGTTCACCTTTGATTGTTTATTCTAAAAAATTACATGCTAAAGTTCAAGAAAAAACAGATGTTCCTGTAGAATTGGCTATGCGTTACAAGAATCCATCAATTCAGTTTGGAATACAGAAACTTTACAATCAAGGTGTGAGAGAAGTTTTGGTTATTCCATTGTATCCACAATATACTATGAGTACGACCGAAACTGTAGCAGACAAAGTTGTAGAAGTACAGAAGAAAAACTTCAAAGATTTAGATGTTAAATTTCTGAAAGCATTTTACAATCATCCAGATTATATTCAAGTTTTAGGAGATTCTATCAAAAATCAATTACCAGAAGATTACGATAAATTATTATTTTCTTATCACGGAATTCCAGAAAGACATGATAAAAAAGCAGTTGCTTTTGGTCAAAAAAATAAATTACCAATTAAAACATATCGTGATCAGTGTATAGAAACAACCGAATTGGTTGCTAAATATTTAGAATTACCAGAAGATAAATATACATTTTCTTTTCAATCTAGATTAGGTAGAGATCCTTGGATTCAGCCTTATACAGATCAAACATTAGAAAAATTCCCAACAGAAGGCGTTAAGAAATTAGTAATTTGTACACCAGCATTTGTGGCAGATTGTTTAGAGACTTTGGAAGAAATTTCGATGGAAGGAAAAGAAGATTTTCTACATGCAGGAGGAGAAAGTTTTCAGTACATTCCTTGTCTAAATGATCGTGATGAATGGGTAAATGTATTAATCAAATGGATTAATGGTTGGTTGACTAAATAGATATTAATATCTTTGTTGCTTCGTTTATACAGCAAAACTTTTAGCAAACGAAGTTTATGATGAAAAAATGGTTTTGGTTTATATGTTTTTTGCAATGCATTTTTTCGTTGGGTCAATTTTTAGACACCAATGGTAATTTGGTTCTTGATGGTAGAAAATACTTAAAATCTAAAGTAGATACTACTGGACGTAAATCTGGTTGGGTAATTAATGGTGCAAACACTTTACAATTTAATCAAAATTCCTTTTCTAATTGGATGCCTGGTGGTGAAAATTCTATTTCTGCCACAGGAAAAATTGATTATGAACTTAATTATAGAAAGGAAAGACATCTTTGGGATAACCGTATTTTGTTAGAATATGGTTTTATTGATAATAAAACAAACGGAACAAGAAAAACCTCAGATAACATCAATATCACGTCTTCTTACGGATATTTGTTTAGAGAATATTGGTATTTAATTGCGTCTGTGAATTTGAGATCTCAGTTTACAGAAGGTTTTGATTATAATGTAACTCCATATAAGAAATTATCTAATTTTATGTCACCAGGATATCTAACAGTCGGTATCGGTGCGAATTATATTCCAAATTCTAACTTTCAGTTGAGTATCCAACCAATAACTTCACGTACAACTTTTGTATTGGACGAAGGCTTGAGAACTAAAGGTAATTTTGGTTTGAAAGATGATGGTGATATGGCATATTTCGAAATGGGAGCTTATATTGGTGCAAGGTATCGATTGAAAATTTTCGAGAATGTTTTTTTAGATAATAACATTGCAATTTTCTCTAATTATTCTGATAAACCTTTGAATATGGATATTGTTTATGCAAGTAATATCGATATGAAGATCAATAATTTCTTGTCCACACAAGTTTCTCTGAATATTATTTACGATGAGGATCAAATCAAGAAAACTCAAATGAAGCAAACTTTGGGTGTTGGTTTAATTTATAAATTCACAAATCAGAAACCACCAAATCAAAAAAGGAGATTGAAACGTGAAGATAAAATTGTGTATCCAAATCAAATTCAACCACAAAAATTACAATTTAAACGAAGTTATTACAACAGACATAAATATGATTCTGTATTTTTGAAAAAAACTGTACAAGAATCGAATATTAAATCAGAAACAATTTTTAATTAAATATTAATCAACCAATAAGTTATTATGAAAAAAATCGTATCATTATTAGCAATCGTCGGTTCTATAACGGCTTTTGCACAAACTGTAGATGGTGACGGTGTAAAAACTGACAGCAAACGTTATTTAAAAGATCAATCTTTCGAAGGCAGAAAAGAAGGTTGGTTTGTAAGCGGTAATAATTCTTTATTATTCAGCCAAAGTGCTTTTGATAATTGGATTGCTGGTGGTGTAAACTCTTTCTCTTTAAACGCTGCAATGGATTACGAATTCAATCTTACAAGAGGAAAACACATTTGGGATAATCGTGTGATTTTGGGTTACGGAATTCAAGCAAATGAGGACGAAGATTCTCGTAAAACAAACGATATCATAGATATTACTTCTTCTTATGGTTACAATATTGGCAACAACTGGTATTTAGCTGCAATGATGAATTTCAAAACACAATTTACAGCTGGTTATGATTACTCGGTTGATCCTAAAAATAAGATTTCTAACTTTTTAGCACCTGCTTACCTTTCTTTTGGATTTGGTGTTGATTATAAACCAAACGAAAATTTTCAAGTAAACATACATCCAGCAACTCCAAGATGGACTTTTGTTGGTGATAAGGATTTGCAATATGCAGGTAATTTTGGTTTGAAAAATGATGGTGATGCCTCTTTGTTCGAGTTTGGAGCTTATTTAGGAGCTCGTTATAAATTCCAAATTATGCAAGGAATTACATATGATAACCGAATCGGTATTTATTCTAATTATTTAGATACACCACAAAATATGGATATTGCGTATTCTGGTATTTTAGATCTAAAAGTAAATAAATGGGTTTCTGCGCAAGTGGCGATTAATTTATTGTACGACGAAGATCAGATCAAGAAAACACAGATTAAGCAAACTTTGGGTGTTGGATTTAATTATAAATTTGACAATCAACCAAAAGAAGAACCTGCTGTAGAAGTAAGTAAAATTATAGAAGCTGCACCAATTTTTGATGAAAAAGATTCAACAAAAGAAGTTTTAACAAACAACGAAAAAGTAGATTCTGTTTCACAAGATTTAGCTTATACAAATGTTCTAAAGAACGAATCAATTTTAAATAAAACTCGTTTAGTAGCTGAATAATCAGTATTAAGTTTTAAGAGTTTTTGTATTAATAAAAAGCTAAACTTTAAAAATATTTTAAAACGTAATTAAACATTTTATAATTGATTAATTACGTTTTTTTGTTTTATAAAAAAAACCGAAGTCTAATTAAAGATTTCGGCTCTATCACTATTTGATTTTCTATTTTATCTATCTTATTTATCAATAGATCCCATCACACGTTGCATAAAAGTATTTGCAGCAGTTCTTTCGTCCAAACCATCTGCCAACATTTGTTGCATTTCTAATGCACCACAAATATTAGAGATAATTTCACCGATTGCTTCTTGCTCTGCTTCTTTTACCGCAGGAGATTCTGCATAAGCTTCTAAAACTTCTAATGTAGCTTCCATTTGCTCAGCAGTAACTGTTTTTGCTAAATTTTTAAAGACCGGTAACTTCATGGTATAATTCTTTTACAGCTTCGATTTTAGAAGCAGTTACTTGTCCAACTTTTTCTCCATTCTTGAAAATTGCAAACGTAGGTAAATTAGGAACATCTGCTAATTTTCTTGATTCAACAAATTTTTCTGCATCAGCATAAACAAAAGCAGCATTTTCTATTTCAGTTGCCATACGTTTGAATTTTGGTTTTACCAAACGGCAATTTCCACACCATCCAGCTCCGTATTGTACCAAAACCAAATCGTTGTCTGCAACAATCTGATTTAGGTTATCTTCTTGTAATTCTATTAGTTCAGACATTATTTCTTGTTTTAAATTAGTCAATAAAAAAGCTGTCTAAAAAAATTAGGCAATACCAATCAATCTGATAGACAGCTGTGATTTTATTTTAGAAATTAATCTAAAAATTATTTTTAGTGGTTAGCTAAATAGCTAGAAACACCTTCTTTAGTTGCGTTCATTGCATCTTTACCTTCTTCCCAGTTTGCAGGACAAACTTCACCATATTTTTCTACGTGTAAAATTGCATCTAATAAACGTACATACTCATCAATGTTACGTCCTAATGGTAAATCATTAATTGTTTCATGACGTACAACACCATTTTTATCAATGATGAATGTTCCACGGAAAGCCACTGGTAAACCTTCAAATTTTAAAGAATCTGTATCTTCATTGTAAACATAATCACCTGCTAAAACACCGTAATCTAATGCAATTGTTTTTGCTAAATCAGCAACAACAGGGTAAGTAACACCTTCGATACCACCATTATCTTTTGATGTTGATAACCAAGCTAAATGTGTTTCTTCTGAATCTGTAGAAGCTGCAACAACTACGGCATCTCTTTTTTCAAATTCTGCTAATTTCGCTTGAAAAGCATGTAATTCTGTTGGACAAACAAATGTGAAATCTTTTGGATAGAAAAATAAGACAATGTTTTTCTCACCAATTGGTAAAGTAAAATCTTCTACAATCTCATCTCCGTTAATTACTGCTGGTGCAACAAAATTTGGTGCTTTTTTTCCTACTAATGACATACTTTTAAATTTTTATTTGTTATTAAAATTATTATCTATTTATTAATTTAAGACAAATCTACAGCTATCTAACGATACTTATATAGATTATTGATATAATTTAAAGATTAAGTAATAAATAAAATTTATACTAACGGATCCCTTAAATTAAGCCAACTAAAGTACAATTTAACAAAGTAATAAAACATGATTTTTTGACGTATTTAGTTTATTTATAATGTGAATAAATCCATTAATAAACTTTAAAATTAAGTTTACGAAAACGTTATAATTGATTACATTTGTTGCACAAAAACACAAAAACAACTTTCAAATGACACACATTTCTTACGAACAAGAATTGGCAAATCAGGCTATAGTAAGGAAAAATACAGTAGAATTGATAAAAATCGTCAGCGATTTATGGTACGACCACTCAATAGAACTGTTAATCTTCAGAAATCAATTAATCGACAAAAATGTTAGTGAAATCATCAATTTACACGAATATGCGGGTGAATTTGTTGGTAAACCAATCAATGTAGAAGATACTTTGAAAATCGCTAAAGCTATTGCTAATACAGATTTACCGCCTTCTAGATTAGATTTAGGTAAGTTAACGTTTGAGTTTAAATCTCAAGAAGAAAATTTTAACGAAAACGATTTCGTTAAAAAACAATTAGCAAGCGCAAACGACATAACTGTTATAGAACCTAGAGATGTTGTCTTGTATGGTTTTGGTCGAATTGGTCGATTGTTAGCTCGTGAGTTGATGACTAAAGTAGGTAAAGGTCAACAAATGCGTTTAAGAGCAATTGTTACTCGTGATAAAAACGATGCTGTTTTGATTGAAAAACGTGCGTCATTATTACGATACGATTCTGTTCATGGTGATTTTGATGGTTCTGTTGTTGCAGATGTTGAAAACAATGCTTTAATTATTAATGGAACAACGGTTAATTTAATTTCAGCTGCACAACCAGAAGATGTAGATTACACGGCCTATGGTTTCAAAAATGTTTTGGTGATTGATAATACTGGCGCATTTAAAGATGAAGAAGCTTTGAGTCGTCATTTGAAATCAAAAGGTGCAGAAAAAGTAATTTTAACTGCGCCAGGTAAAGGTGTTCCGAATATTGTTTATGGTGTAAATCACGAAGATTATTCACCAGAAGATGTCAATATTTTTTCTGCTGCATCTTGTACTACAAATGCAATCACACCAATATTAGCAGCGATAGAAAATTCTTTAGGAGTTGTAAAAGGTCATTTAGAAACGATACATGCTTATACAAACGATCAGAATTTGGTCGATAATATGCATAAAAAATACAGACGTGGACGTGCTGCTGCACTCAACATGGTAATTACAGAAACTGGTGCTGGTAGTGCTGTTGCAAAAGCTTTGCCTAGTCTCGCTGGTAAATTAACATCAAATGCAATTCGTGTTCCTGTACCAAATGGTTCTTTAGCTGTTCTTAATTTAGAATTTACAAAATCTGTTACTGTAGATGAATTGAATGAAGTGATTAGAAAAGCAGCTTTGGAAGGAAATTTAGTAGAACAAATCAAATATTCGTTAAATAACGAGTTGGTTTCTTCTGATATTGTAGGAACTTCTGCACCGTCAATTTATGATAGTAATGCAACTTTGGTTTCTGCGGATGGTAAAAATGGTGTTTTATACGTTTGGTACGATAACGAATATGGTTATAGTCATCAAGTAATACGATTAGCAAAATATGTTGCTAAAGTAAGAAGATATACTTATTATTAATTTAATATTTACACTCAAACACACACAATTAACTCGATCAGAAATGATCGAGTTTTTTTATGGTATTTATTTTTCTTCTAAGTTTATTATTTGTAATGATTGATATAATCTTTATTTTAGCCTTTAATTAATTAAATCAGTTTAAAATTTATCTTTTGAAGATCAATCCGAAAAAAATACTTAAAAACACTTTAATTACCCTTTTATCAATTATTCTATTATTGATAATCTTAACTTTTAGCCTCCGAATTCCAGCAGTTCAGAATTTTGTAAAAGATCGTTTGATTACTTATCTCGAAGGAAAAATCAATACAAAAGTAAGTTTAGATAAGGTTTATATCGATTTTCCAAATCATTTAGAAATTAGAAAATTTTATTTAGAAGGTCAAGATATTGATACTTTACTTTATGTAAAAAATCTAGATGTTGGACTTGATATTTGGCAATTAATTAATAGTAAAGCCGACATTAATTCGATTGATTTAGAAGGAGTAAAGGCAAATGTAGTTCGAGACGAAAACGGAAAATTTAATTTTGATTATATTTTAGATGCTTTTGCTTCTAACGAAGAAGAACAAGAAAAAGAATCGAAGCCTTTTATCATTTCTTTAGATAAAATAAAAGTCAAAGATATCCAAGTTTCTTTTAACGATAAACAAAGTGGTAATAATTTAAAAGTTGCTTTTAATGAGTTAGATACTCGAGTTAAAACTTTTGATTTACAACAAAATTCTTATGCTATTGATGATTTGTATTTTGATGGTTTAAACCTAAAATTGAAACAAGATCTTGTAAAAGAAGTTTCGAAAAAAGTAGAAGAAAAAGTAGATTCTTTGAGTGAATCTCAGCCAATGAAAATTGGTTTGAAAGGTATTAAACTTACAAATTTCAATGTAGAATATGCCGATGAAAATACCCAAATGTTTGCGAAAGTTCTTTTTAAGGAATTCAAGACAAAAATTAATCGATTAGATTTAGAAAATAATGATTTCGAGATTGGGAATATATTATTGAATGGTTTGAATCTTGATTTTCAACAAAAAAGTTATCAGAAGATTGAACAAGAATCTGAAGTTGATGTTAAAAATCAAAATGAAAAACCGTTTAGAATTGCACTAAATCGAATAGATTTATTAAACTCAAAAATCAATTATCAAGATGGAAATTCTAAGATTAATGCGAAAGTAATTTTAGAAAAATTAAATACAAAAATTAATAAAGTCGATTTAGAAAATGCGATTTATGAAATAGATGAAATCAAACTAAAAGGTTCTAATATCTTGGCTAATTTATATTTAGCCGAAAATAATTCGGATTCAAATGTTCAAGAAAACTCAAATTCTAAACCAATTAATTTGAAATTGAATGAGTTAGAATTAGATGATTCTAAAATAGTTTATAACAATACTGCAATAAAACCGCAAGTGAAAGGTTTAGATTACAATCATCTGAATTTCTCTCGATTGAATGCATCTATAAAAGATTTTCAAATGTTAGATAATTCATTTGTAGGATCTATTAAGAAATTAGAAACTCAAGAAAAAAGTGGTTTAAATGTTCAGAAATTACAAACAGATTTTCTTTACAGTGAGCAACAAGCTTATTTGAAAAATTTGGTTTTAAAAACACCAAAAACTTTTATTCAAGACGAAGTTATTTTAACGTATCAATCTGTAAATGAATTAACACAAAATCCAGGAAATATATTTCTTAACGCGAATTTTAAAAAGTCAAAATTGGCTTTTTCTGATATATTATTATTGGTTCCTGATCTTAGAAAAACAACGCCTTTTGATAAATATCCAAATGCAATTTTAGCTTTTAATACTAAAATAAATGGTAAAATTAATGATTTAACGATTCACCATTTAGAAGTTTCAGGTTTGGATGATTTAAAAGTTTCGGCTTCTGGTAAAATAAAAAATGCTATGAATCCTGATCATTTGTATTATGATTTAAAAGTTAAAAACTTTTCGACTTCGTCTAAAACTATTTATAATTTTTTACCTAAAAATACAATTCCAAACAACATTCGAATTCCAGCAAAATTAGCTGTAAAAGGTAATGCGAAAGGTTCTACAGAAGTGGTAAATACACAATTGAATATTGTGACATCTCTTGGAAATGCAAATTTAGATGCAATAATTGATATGCGTAGAAAAGACGTAGAAAAATACAAGATTGTAGCAGATTTACAGAATTTAGATGTTGGGACAATTATTAGTAATAAAGATTTAGGGAAAATTACTGCTAATCTCAAAGCAGATGGCGTGAGTTTTAATCCAGAAAAAATGAATTCATCTATTGATGGATTTGTAAAATCGGTTGATTACAATAATTATCATTACCAAAATATTGATTTAAAAGCTAAAGTGAATCATGGAAATTTTGAGGCAAATTTGGATTCGAAAGATGAAAATGCAAACCTAAATTTATTAGCTTCTGGACTTTATAAAACAGATTTAACAAACGTAAAATTAAATGGTTCGATCAATAAATTAGATATTAATAAACTTGGTTTCTATGCTGATCCAATGATTATTAAAGGAAATATTGCAGCAGATTTTAAAGATTTGAATCCTGATGCTTTAAATGGTTATTTGACTTTGAATGAATTTGCTATTTCTGATACAAAAGAAATATTTCCGATCCAAGAAATGAAACTGAATGCTAGTTCAACAGCGGATTCTAATCAATTAAGTTTTAATTCTCAAATTGTTGATGCAGAACTAAAAGGTAAGTATAAATTGACTCAGATTTTTGGTGCTTTATCGCAAACGATTAATCATTATTACCAATTTCAAGATAAAAATCAAGAAGAAAAAATAGATTCTAACCAATATTTTACCTTTCATGCGAAAGTGAAAGATAATGATTTAATTAGGAAATTTGTTCCTGATCTAACAAGTTTCGAAACCATAACTTTAGATGCAAATTACGATGCAGATTCTCAGAGAATTGAATTGACTTCGCAAATTCCAAACTTGATTTATGGTGAAAATAGTATAGAAAATGGTTCTTTAGAATTGGCGAATAACAATGCAGAATTACAATATAATCTGAAAGTTGCTGGTCTAAAAAATAATAGTTTTCAGTTAAATAAAATTGGTATTTCTGGTGATATTCACGACAATTTGGTTAATTACAATGTTTCTACAAAAGATGAAGAAGATAAAACTCAATTTTTGATTGCAGGAAATGTTCAGTCAATAGATGAAATCACAAAAATCAGTTTAAATCCAGACGGTTTAATATTAAATTATAGTAAATGGAATGTTGCTGATGCCAACGAAATTAAACTTTTGAAAAATGGTTTTGTTGCCAATGATTTTAAATTATCTAATAATGGAAGTGAAATCAGTGTACAATCAGAATCTGATTCGCCAGAAAGTCCATTGAATGTTAAGATCAAAGATTTTAAAATAGAAACGATTACAGAACTGATAAAAAAAGACGATTTACCAGCAGCTGGGAATATCAATGGAAATGCAACTATCAGAGATCTTAACAAAGAAATGATGTTTGATGCTGCGATTGATATTACAGATTTGCAAGCATTTGGAAATCCTGTTGGGAATTTGTCTGTAAAAGCACAAAATGAATCGACTTCTGTTATCAATACAACCATTTCTTTGACCGGAAATAACAATGATTTGAAAGTTGATGGAAATTACAATACAGAACAAAGTGCTTTTGATTTGGATTTAGCAATCAACCGTTTAGAAATGAAAACTGTGCAAGGTTTTTCTATGAATGCGATAGAAAATACAGAAGGTTATATTTCTGGAAATTTAGCAGTCAAAGGAACAGTGGATTCTCCAAGTATTTTAGGAAATGTTAAATTCAATCAAGTTGGATTAGCAATTGCAGAAATAGGAAGTGATTTTAGAAATATTGATGATAAAATAGATTTTACTTCTAGAGGAATCGAATTTAATCGTTTTAAAATTAACGATAAAGAAGGAAATTCTTTAACAATTGATGGTCAGGTTTTGACAAAAAATTACCAAGATTTTGCTTTTAATTTAACTGCAAATGCCCGAAATTTTAAATTGGTAAATTCAGAAAAATCAAACGATGCTTTGATGTATGGTGTTTTGGCAGTGAACGCAAATTTGGGTATTAAAGGAGATTTAGATTTACCAATTGTAGATGGACAACTAAAAGTAACCGATCAGACCAAATTTACATTTGTTTTACCGCAAACATCTCCGTCATTACAAGAACGTGACGGAATTGTAGAATTCATAGATCAAGATCAAATCGCATTACAAGAAACTTTGGTTGCAGAACAAATTGACACAAATTCTAAAATAAAAGGATTAGATGTAAATGTGAACATAGAAGTGGATAAAGAAGCTAAAATTTCTGTGATTATAGATAAAGCAAATGGTGATTTTGTAGAACTTCAAGGTCAAGCTGAGTTAAATGGTGGTATGGATCCTTCGGGTAAAACAACTTTGACGGGAGTTTATCAGGTAGAAAAAGGTGCGTATGAAATGTCTGTCAGTTTGATGAAAAGACGTTTCGATATTCAAAAAGGTAGCACGATAACTTTTAATGGAGAACCAACAGCTGCAACTTTAGATTTAACAGCGATTTACAAGACAGAAGCTGCGCCAATTGATTTGGTTGAACAACAAATTTCGGGTCTATCATCTTCGGAAATGAATATGTATAAACAACGCATGCCATTCAATACTTTATTAAAATTAAATGGTGAATTGTTGAAACCAGAAATTACATTTGATATTACATTAGATGATGACAATCCTTCGGTTGCAACATCTGTTTTAGATAATACTAAATCAAAATTAGATCAACTGAGAAATGATGAAGCAGAGATGAACAAACAAGTTTTTGCTTTGTTATTGTTGAATCGTTTTGTTGGGGAAAATCCATTTCAGAGTCAATCTGGTTTATCTGCTGAAACAATTGCGAAACAAAGTGTAAGTAATATTTTATCGCAACAATTAAATAATCTTGCAGCTGATTTGATAAAAGGTGTTGACATTGATTTTGGATTGGATTCTGAAGAAGATTATTCTACTGGATCTAAAAATACACGAACAGATCTTAACGTTGCAGTAAGTAAAAGATTACTGAATGATCGATTAAAAGTTTCGATCGGAAGTAATTTTGGGCTTGAAGGTGAAGCTCGTGAAAACGAGAATACAACCAATATAGCAGGTGATATTACTGTTGATTATAGCCTTTCTAGAGATGGACGTTATATGTTACGTGCATACCGTAAAAATGAATATCAAGTTGCTTTGCAAGGTCAAATTATAGAAACTGGAGTTGGATTTATCATCACGTTAGATTACGATAAATTCAAAGAAATTTTTGAAAAGAAAAAACGTAATCGTGAATTGAAAAAATCGACTAGAACAGAAACTAAATGAAAATTAAAAAATTAAATATAATCCTGCTAATCAATTCGGTCTTTTTAATTTCTTCTTGTAGTAATACTCGTTTTTTAGAAGAAGGTGAAGAATTATATACAGGATCAAAATTATCAATTGTTGATGATTCGATTTCGAAAATAGATAAAGCGAGTTTGCAAGCAGATTTAGAAAGTTCGATTGTTCCAAAACCGAATTCGAGTTTGTTTGGTTTACGACCTCGTCTGTACATTTATAACATTACCAAAGAGCCAAAAAAACAAAAAGGTTTGAGGTATTGGTTAAAATACAAAGTAGGTGAGAAGCCAGTTCTAATTAATGATGTAGATATTGATTTTAATAAAGAAATTTTAGTAAATTATTCAGAAAATAAAGGTTATTTCAACGCAAAAGCAAAAAGTGATACGGTTAGTAAAAATAAAAAAGCCGAAGTTCATTATGAGTTAAATCCGCAAGCAAGATATTACATCAGTAAAGTGAATTTCCCAGCAGATACTGTGAATTCATTGGTCTCAAGAGAAATGCAAAAAACGCAGGATAAAACACTTTTAAAAACTGGACAAGCGTTTGATTTAGATGTAATAAAAGCAGAAAGAGAGCGGATAGATTCTCGTCTTAAAGAGAAAGGTTTTTATTATTTTCATCCAGACAATATCATTGTGCAAGCAGATAGTACTGTGAGTAAGAATCATCAGATTGAGTTGTTTGTAAAATTAAAAAATAACACACCAGAAGATGCTAAAGAACAATTTACGATTGACAATGTCTTTGTTTTTCCAGATTATAATATTCGAGATGTAAGAAAAGGATTGTATCAAGTTCCGATGGCAAAAGATTCATTGAATCAATATGCAGAAGAAAATTTTTATATGATAGATCCTAATCATAATTTTAAATCTAAAGTTTTCGATCGTGTGTTGTATTTCAAAAAAGGAGATTTATACAATCGTGCAGATCACAATTTGACTTTGAATCGTTTGGTGAATTTAGGTGTTTTTAAATTTGTTAAGAATGAATTTGTTTTATCAGATTCGATAAATCATCGTTTTGATGCTTATTATTTATTAACGCCAAGAGAATTTCAATCCTTGAGATTAGAAGTTTTAGGTCGAACAAATTCGGCAAATTATGGTGGAGGCGAATTAAATTTAAATTGGACACATCGTAACATTTTTAAAGGTGCAGAACAATTAAAAATGGCACTTTATGGAGCTTTTGATATGCAATTAGGTGGACCTAAAGATGCTAATAATATTTTTAGATTAGGATTCAATTCGCAATTGTCAATACCGAGAATAGTTTCGCCATTCAAATTCAATTCCTCAAGTGCATTTGTTCCAAGAACAAATATTGCGATTGGTTACGAATATCAAAACAGAACAAAATTATATACTTTGCATAACTTCAATACTTCTTTTGGTTATGTATGGAAAGAAAATGCACGCAAAGAACATGATCTGAAAATTTTTGATGCTACTTTGGTTTTTCCAGAAAAAGTAACCGAAGAATACAATAGTCAGATTTACAATGAAGATGGAACAATTAAAAATCCTTCACTTAAAAGAGTAGTAGATAAACAATTGATTTTTGGTCCAACGTACGCATACACTTATACAACCACGATGTTACCTAGAACCAATACATTTTATTACCGTGGAATGCTCGATTTGGCTGGGAATTTAACAGGTTTAATTTCTGGTGCAAATGTTGAAAAAGATCGAGAGAAAAAATTGTTCAATATTCCATTTAGTCAATATGCAAAGATGGAACATGATTTTAGGTTTTATCATAAATTAGGAGAAAAATCTTCTATTGCTACACGCGTGATTGCTGGTTTGGCCTATCCTTACGGAAACTCAGAATATATACCTTATTCTAAACAATTTTTTGTGGGCGGAAGTAATAGTATTAGAGCTTTTAGAGCAAGAACTTTAGGACCAGGAAGCTATGATCCAAGAACCCAAAATGCTAGTTTCTTTTTCGATCAATCGGGAGATATAAAATTAGAGTTTAATGCAGAATATAGAGCAAATCTATTCAGTTTTCTTAACATAGCCTTTTTTGCTGATGCTGGAAACATTTGGTTAGTAAACGAAGATGAAACTCGTCCTGGAGGTAAGTTTTCTAAGGATTTTATAGATGAAATTGCAGTTGGAGCTGGTATTGGATTAAGATTTGATTTTTCTATTATGGTGTTAAGGTTAGATTTAGCCATGCCATTAAGAGTTCCTTATTACGAGAAAAAAGAACGTTGGACATTTGATAAAATAGATTTTGGTGATAAAGATTGGCGAAGCGATAATTTGATTTTCAATATTGCAATTGGTTATCCGTTTTGATGAATCAATCAAAAACAAAATCAACAAAAAAGGTGAAGAAAATTTTCTTCACCTTTTTATTATATCAATCATTAGTTAATAACACCTAATTCTTTACCTACTTTTGTAAAAGCAGCAATTGTATGGTCTAATTGCTCTTTGGTATGAGCCGCAGATAATTGGACACGAATTCTTGCTTTATCTCTAGGTACAACTGGGAAAAAGAAACCAATTACGTAAACGCCTTCAGCTAATAATTTATCCGCCATAATTTGAGATAGTTTAGCATCATATAACATTACAGGTACAATTGCAGCATCACCTTCAGGAATATCAAATCCAGCAGCAATCATTCCTTTACGGAAATATTCTGCGTTCCACATTACTTGATCACGTAATGAGGTATCTTTTTCTAACATTTCTAAAACTTGTAAAGCAGCACCAACAATTCCTGGCGCCAAAGAATTAGAAAATAAATAAGGTCTTGATTTTTGACGTAACATTTCTATTACTTCTTTTTTACCAGAAGTAAATCCACCCATAGCACCACCTAAAGCTTTACCAAGTGTAGAAGTGATGATATCTACACGTCCCATAACCTCGTTATGTTCATGTGTACCTCTACCAGTTTTACCAATAAAACCAGTTGCATGTGAATCATCTACCATTACTAAAGCATTGTATTTATCGGCTAAATCACATACACCTTTAAGGTTTGCAACAATTCCGTCCATAGAGAAAACACCATCAGTAACTATGATCTTGAAACGGTGATTTTTTTCAGAAGCTGCAATTAACTGAGCTTCTAAATCGTCCATATTGTTGTTTTTATATCGATAACGAGCTGCTTTACACAAACGCACACCATCTATAATAGAAGCATGATTCAATTCATCAGAAATAATTGCATCTTCATCTGTAAATAAAGGTTCGAAAACACCACCATTAGCATCAAAAGCAGCTGCATAAAGAATGGTATCTTCCATTCCCAGAAAATCAGCAATTTTATGTTCTAGTTGTTTGTGAATATCTTGAGTTCCGCAGATGAATCGAACAGATGACATTCCATATCCACGTTGGTCTAACATTTTTTGCGAAGCAGAAATTATTTCTTGATTATCTGATAATCCTAAATAATTATTAGCACAAAAATTAAGTAAAGTCTGACCGTTATCTAAAGTGATTTCTGCACTTTGAGGTGAAGCGATGATTCGCTCTCTTTTAAATAAGCCTTGTTCTTCTAACTCATTTAACTGAGTTTGTAAAAAGTTTTGAAAATCTTTGCTGTACATTTCACATTTGTTTAAGCAAAGATAAAAATTACTTATTTAGAAAATTTGTATTTTTGTGAAAATTAGTTTTTTTAATGTTAGAGATCATTTATCTTATATATATAGCTTTTAGGTTTGGATTTTTGGCAAAGCGTTACAGTAAAAATGTCATTCTTTGGATTATTTATTCTGCTATTTTTTACATCATATCTATTTTAGCAATCGGATTTAATATTCGTATTTTTTCTGCAATGGATTTGATGCCTAAACTAGAAGAATTAAGTGAAGAATCTCTAATGTGGATTCCTGTAATTGCAGGTTTGTTTGTAGCAATTATTGTTTATAGAATTGTAGAGAAGTCTTTTAAAAAGGATTTAAAATTTGAGGTTGAAGAACAAATGCTAGAAAAAGCAGTACCTACAAAATTTACCTTACCTGGAGTTTATTATCATTTTCATCGTGTAAATGAATCAAATATCCATCACATAAAACCTTTGGCAGAAAAAATTTGGGAAGCAACTTATTCTTCAATTTTATCTAAAGAACAGATGGATTATATGATTCCGATGATGTACGCTGATGAGAAAATCTTAAGTGAAATTGAAAACGGATTTCATTGGGAAATTTTAAAAGTAGATAATGTTGCTGTTGGTTATGTAGATTATAAATTAGAGGAGGATCAACGCGTTTTCTTGTCAAAAATTTATTTAGATACAACAAATCAACAGAAAGGATTAGGAAGATTAATGTTAGAACATATTATTGATTTTGCAAAAGATAAAAATGCAAAAGCAATTTATTTAACAGTTAATAAAAATAATCAAAAAGCAATTAATTTTTACGAAAGAAATCATTTCAAGAAAATCAATTCTCAAGTTTTTGATATAGGAAATGGTTATGTGATGGATGATTATGTTTATGAACTGAGTTTTTAAACTCAATTCATTAGTTAAAAATCAAATTATCTTCTGTTAATATAATTGGTTTACCATCAGTAATCAAAATGGTGTGTTCGTGTTGTGCCATATAACCACCTTTGTCACCAACCATTGTCCAACCATCATTTAATTCGATTGCATAAGAAGAAGTTGTAGAAATAAAAGTTTCTATTGCAACTACAGAGTTTTTTTTGAAACGTCTTTGGTCAAATCTATTTTTATAATTCATCAATTCATCTGGTTGTTCATGTAAACTTCTACCAATACCATGACCTGCAAGATTTTTAATCACTTTAAAACCTCTTTTTTTAGCTTCTGTTTCCATTAAATTTCCAATATCAGAAATTTTCACACCGCCTTTTATATTGTTCAACGTTTTTTGTAAAATTTCTTTAGAAGCATTTACTAATTTTTGATGTTGATGACGATCTTTTCCAACAACAAATGACGCACCATTATCTGCCCAAAAACCATTTAATTCTGCAGAAACATCAATATTAATTAAATCACCATCTTTTAGAATTCTTTTTTCTGATGGAATTCCGTGACAGAATTCTTTATCTACACTTATACAACTCCAACCAGGAAAACCATACGTAAGGTGAGGAGCAGATTTAGCACCAAAATCAGCCAAAATTTTAGCACCATATTCATCTAATTCTTTTGTGCTGATACCAGGCTTTGCATAATCTATCATCATACGTAAAGTTTGAGCAACAGCTTTACTTGCATTTTGCATTCCTATAAATTCTGCTTCATTAGTAATAGACATAATAGATGTTTTTTAAAGATTAAACAAAGATAATCAAAATAAATATTGAATTTAAATCGTAATTTCTACTCTATTTCCTTCAGGATCTTCTACAACACTTTCATAATATCCATCACCTGTTGTTCTTGGATTACCAATAATTTTATAACCATCTTGCTTTAATTGATTGGTCATTTTATCAACTTTTTCTTTAGATTGGACAGAAATGGCAAAATGTGTAAGTCCAGAAATCATAGCCCTTGTTTTTTTATTTAATTTGATAATTTCTGGATTATACATCAATTCAATTCTTGTTTTTTGTCCATCTTCAAAAGTTAAAAAATAGGATTCTAATTGTTTCTTTTCATTTATATATTTTTCACCACTTATTAAATTAAAATATTTTTGATAAAAGGATTTCATTAATTCTAAATCTTGTACCCAAATAGCTATGTGTTCTATTTTCATATTTATTTTTTATTGCAAATTAATGCGTTTTTGCATAATATTGCAAGATAATATTTAAATAATTATGACTTTAGATAAAAAAATTATAAAAGCTAAAAGAGCAACAAAAATTGTATTTTTTATATGTGGTTTAGGATTATCTAGTTGGGCTCCAATGGTACCTTTTGTAAAACAAAATTTGAATATTGATGAAACCGAATTAGGATTTTTGTTATTGATGTTGGGTTTAGGAGCACTAATTATGATGCCACTATCTGGATTCTTGATGAAGAAATTTGGAAGTAGAAAAGTAATCGCGGTAGGTTGTACGATTGTAGCATGTTTTTTGCCTGTTTTGTTACTTGTTCCAAGTTTTGGAGCTATGTTAATTGTATTACTCTTGTTTGGTTCTGGTATCGGAATGGTCGATGTTGCAATGAATGCGCATGGCATACAAGTACAGAATATTTATGGTAAACCAATTATGTCTTCTTTACATGGCTTGTTTAGCGTTGGTGGAATCTTAGGAGCATTGGGAATAGGTTTTTTAATAAAACTCGGTTTAGAACCAATTCATGCAGCAATTTTTATTTCTCTTGTATTGATAATTTTAATCTTATCTCAATATAAACAATTGTTTGATTATTTATTCGAGAAGACAACAATCGTAACCTTTACGGATAAATCACAAAGTACAGAAACTAATCAAGTTAATGAAAATCCTTGGTTAAACACTAAAGTGTTATTGTTAGGTTTTATGTGTTTTACTATTTTTTTATCAGAAGGAGCAATGTTAGATTGGAGTGCATTATTTCTTAATACAAGTAAAAATATTTCATTAGAATTTGCAGGTTTTGGATATGCATGTTTTTCTATTTCTATGGCATTTATACGTTTGGTTGGTGATAAAATTGTAGATAAACTAAGCTCGAAATTTATAGTTGTTGGTGGCTGTATTATAGCTGTTCTCGGTTTATTGATGATGGTTTGTTTCGATATTTTACCTTTAATTCTTTTAGGCTTTGTATTTTTGGGAATTGGGGCATCTAACATAGTTCCTATTTTTTTTAGTGAAGGTGGTAAAGTAAATGGTGTATCGTCAAATGCATCAATTTCTACTATAACAACTTTGGGTTATGCAGGTCAGCTAGTTGGTCCAGCTTTGTTAGGTTTTATTGCTCATCATTTTTCTATGGAAATTGCATTTATAACAATTGCAGGTTTAATGTTTTTTGTAGCGATAATTTATAGTCTTAAAAAGTAAAAAACATGTTAAAAGAAGAACGATTTGATCTAATTCTTGATGAATTAAAAAAAGAAAAAACAGTTAGTTATCAAACTTTTGCTATGTTAACTAGAGTATCAGAAGATACTATTAGAAGAGATATTGAATATTTATATAAAAATGGTTTGATATCTAAGGTTCGTGGTGGAGCAATGCTCAGAAGTAAAGATCCATTATCGTTTAACGAGAGAGAAACAGTTTCTACTAAAGAAAAAGATATTATTGCACTAAAAGCTCAACGTTTTATTAAGAACGAAATGACGATTTTTCTTGATGGTGGCACAACTGTTTGTGCTATTGTTTCTCATATTTCACGTGATTATCATTTAAGAATTGTAACCAATAATCCAAAATTAATTCCAATTGTTTCAGATTTTCCTAATATAGAATTGATTTTATTGGGAGGAAAGTATTATCCAAATCATGCAGTAACTGCAGGTGCAGATACCTGTTTAGAAGTTAATAATTATACAGCAGATTTGTATTTTATGGGAACGTGCGGAATTCATCCAACAAATGGTGCAAGTGCAATTTATAAAGAAGATGCAGAAGTAAAGAGAGCTATGTGTAAATCTGCAAAAAAAATAATTGTTTTAGCAGATAAAAATAAATTGAGAATCACCGAAACATTTAAAGCTTCAGATTTAGAAAACATAGATGTATTAATTACAGATTTATCTAGCGATGATAATCAATTGAATGATTTTAGAGATTTAGATATTCAGATTGTATAACGCTAAAATCATGTAACGATTAAGTGTTATTGTGTAAGATTTTTTGACTAGAATATTTTCAATTTTGACAAAATTTATGTTCTATGCAAACTAAAAAAATATTAGTTGTTGGCGCTTCTGGCTCTGTAGGAAGTTCGATTGTTTCTTTGCTTTTTCAAGATAATTCATACACAATAACAATTGCTGGTCGCAGAAAGGAAATCTTAGAAAAGTTGAATCTTGATTATAATAATTCTTTTTCAATTTTACCTTTAAATATTCATCAAATTACTGATTTTAGTTTTCTGAAAAATTTTGATCTGCTAATCATGTGTCTTGATATTCCGAACGATAATTTACCAAAAGCTTGTGTTCAATTTGGTGTTCATTATCTTGATATCAGCGCAAGCGAATCTGTTTATAATTTATTGAAACCTTTACATCAAAAAGCTCAAAATCAGAATGTAAAACTTTTGTTTTCTGTTGGTTTGGCTCCTGGTTTAACGAATGTTTTAGCTAAATATCTTTATGAACAACTCGACCAAATCACCGATTTAGAATTATTTGTAATGCTTGGTTTGGGAGAAATTCATGGCGATCAAGCTTTTCAATGGACATTTGATAATTTACATAAAGAATATTTTATCTATCAAAACAATAAATCATTAAAAGTCAAAAGTTTTACAGAGAAAAAAACGACTAATTTATTAGGAAATAGAAATTTTTATTTGTTTGATTTCGTAGATCAACACATCCTAAAAGATTTACCTAATGTAAAATCAGTTAGTACAAGAATGGCTTTTGATAATCGATTTTTCACTTCTTTTGTTGCTTTTTTGCGTCGGATTGGTTTAACCAAAATTTATCAAAACAAAAAGATGCAAAATTCTATGATGTTTTTACTGAAAAATAGTCAAATTGGTTCTGATATTTATGGTCTGAAAGTAATTGCAAGAAATCATAATAAGCAAGAAAAATCAGTTTCTGTGAATGGATTTGGAGAAGGGAAAATGACAGCAATTGTTGCAGCTAATTTGGTGAATTATTTATTCGAATCTAATAAAAATGGATTAATTCATAGTCATGATTTAGTAAATAATGTTCCTGATTTTTTTAATGAAATTCAACGAAAAGATCCAAAATTTCAGTTCAAATTATAAAGAAATCATAATTATTTAATCAATTTCAAAGAAAAAGTGATGTTTTCAAAACTCTTGATTAATTTCGCTTAAAATCTTTTTTGTGCCAAAATCTTTTAAGAAAAATATCAGTGATGTTGTAGAAAATTTGAGTTTTCAAGATTTATTAGAAGAAGTAAATTTTGATTTACGAATCAAGGAATTTGTGGTTTTAGAAGTTGATTGTGCGAATTATAATGTACAAATAAATACGCCATTACGATCAGATTATTTTACTGTTTTTCTGGTAGAAAATGGGAGCGTAACGTTTAGTTTAATCGATCATTCGATGGAAGCAAAAAAAGGTGATGTTGTTTTTTGCCCAATGCAAGAAACCTTTACAATAGATCATATTTCTGAAGATTATAAATCAAAATATATTTTTTTCTCCTTGTTTTTTATATCCGAAGCGGGCTTCAATTACAAATCAAATGATATCTTAAAAAGTCTTTCGTCAGATCCTACCTATATTATTGGAAATGAACCAGAAATATATCGAAGAATTAATTTTCATTTGGACGAATTGGCGAGTTTAAATAATCAAGAAAAAGAAAATTATTATTTTAATGAAATGATTTGGCATCACTTCTCTTTGGTAATTTACGAAATTGATAATTATTTTAGAAGAACAGAAAAAGTTTCTCAAGAATCGTATAGAAAAGAAGAAATTACAACTCAATTTTTCACCTTGGTTAGAGAGCATTACAAAGAGCAGCACAATGTACAATTTTATGCTGATCAATTATTTATTAGTCGAAAATATTTGACAAAAGTGATTAATGATACGATGCAGAAATCACCAAAAGAAATCATAGATCAGGTTTTATCTATAGAAGCCAGAATTTTGATAAGAAGTTCTAACATCAGTATAAATGAAGTTTCTGTAATGTTGAATTTTCCAGATCAAGCGTCTTTTAGTAAATATTTTAAAAAACATGTCGGAAAATCACCTTTAGAGTATAAGAAAAGTGATTTGTATTGATAATCAGTAATTTAATTTTATATAGTCTTCAATGTATATTTTTATTGATTATTTGATCCTTTTTTAATTCAGAAAATTGTAATTAATTTGTAAACTTTTTTCTAAAATTTTAAGTCAAAATAATTAGCGTCTTTTTGACAATTTTAGGTGTTTTTCTTATATTCTTTTGCGTTTTTTTTAATTCGAATTTTGCAAATTATAATTAAAAAAAATGTTATGCAGAGATTTTTAATTCGAAAATCGTCCTTGTTATTTTTCATTATTTTATCTTTTTATGCTTGTAAAAAGAACAATGATGGGCAAGCTTTTCAGCAAGAAATACCAGAGTTACCAGTCGCAAAAGTAGAGTCGGGTAATGCTTCTATAGAAAAAGAATATGTAGCTTCGGTAGAAGGAGTTTCTAATGTAGAAATTAGACCACAAGTAACTGGATATTTAAGTAAAATTTATGTTGATGAAGGTGATTATGTTAGAACTGGTCAACCTTTATTTAAAATAGAAGATCAGATTTTTAGAGAGCAATTAAAATCAGCTCAAGCAACTTTGATTTCTGCTCAAGCAAGTTTGGCAAATGCTAAAATAGATTTGGATAGAAAAAAAGATTTGTACCAAAGTAAAATGGTTTCTGAAATTCAGGTAAAAGAAGCAGAAGCTAATTACAATGCGGCAAAAGGTTCTGTAAGTCAAGCAACATCAGCAATAGAATCTGCAAAAATCAATTTGAATTTTTCTACAATTACTGCACCAGTTAGCGGTTATATCGGACGTTTTAATTACCGTTTAGGAAGTTTAATGTCACCGACAAATCAAGCTGCAATTACTTTATTATCAGATATTCATCAAGTTTATACTTATTTCAGTTTAAGTGAGTTGGATTTTAATAATTTTCAAAAACAACATTTGGGAGCTACTATAGATGATGTATTAAAAAATACGCCAAAAGTAAATTTGATATTATCGGCAGGTGAAAAATATGATGAAGTTGGAATTGTAGATGCAGTGGATGGACAGTTTAATAAAACAACTGGTTCGATAACTTTAAGAGCAAAATTTAACAATCCGAAAAAAGTTTTAAGAAGTGGAAACACAGGTAAAATTGTGATGAGGCAAGATTATTCGGATGTTATTTTATTACCTATTGCATCTACAAGAATGATTCAAGATAAAGTATTTGTTTTTACGATTAAAGATGGGAAAGCTGTAATGCTTCCAATAGAAGTTAGTGGGAAAACAGGAACTAATTTCATTGTTTCTAAAGGTTTAAAATCTGGTGATGAATACATTGTGACTGGTTTTGATCGTTTACAACCAGGAAATCCTGTTGCTGCTCAAAAACAAAATTCTTCAAAGAAAAAGTAAAAAATCATGTTAAAAACAATTATAAAGAGACCTGTTTTAGCAACGGTTATCTCGGTATTGCTTGTAATTCTCGGTATTGTTGGGATGACAAGTTTACCAATTACAAAGTTCCCAGATATTGCACCGCCAACTGTTATGGTGACAGCAACTTATCCTGGAGCAAATGCCGAAACGATTGCAAGGTCAGTTGCACCACCTTTAGAAAATGCAATAAATGGTGTAGAAAATATGGATTATATAACTTCTACAGCAAGTAACGATGGTTCATTATCGATTACTGTAATTTTTAAATTAGGAACCGACCCAGATCAGGCAGCGATTAATGTTCAGAATCGTGTAGCTCAAGTAACCAATCAATTACCTGCAGAAGTTGTTCAGGCTGGTATTACCACTGTTAAGAGACAAAACAGTATGATTGCGATGGTTACTTTGACGAGTAAAGATGGTACAATGGATGATTTATTTTTAGAAAATTATTCTAAAATAAATGTTGTTCCAGAATTAAAAAGGGTAAAAGGAGTTGGTGATGCGATGGTTTATGGAAACAAAGATTATTCGATGCGTATTTGGTTAGATCCAATCAAATTAACATCTTATAATCTAACACCATCAGATGTTTCGTTAGCGATTCAATCTCAAAATTTAGAAGCTGCTCCAGGACGTTTCGGTGAAAGAAGTACAGAAGCAATGGAATATGTACTTCGTTACAAAGGGAAATTTACAGAACCAGAACAATATGAAAATATTACGATTAAAGCCTTGAGCGATGGTTCTGTTTTGAAATTGAAAGATGTTGCAACCGTAGAATTTGGGGCGTATAGTTATACAGTTTCTTCAGGTTTTAATAAAAAACCTTCGGTTACGATGGCAATTTTTCAAATGGCTGGATCTAATGCAAATGAGGTTCAGATAGCTTTACAAGAAAGAATGGTGGAATTAGAAAAATCTTTTCCTGAAGGAATGACGTACGAAATTCCGTATGCAACAAAAGAGGCTTTGGATCAATCGATCGATCAAGTAATTCATACTTTAATCGAAGCATTTATTTTGGTTTTTCTTGTGGTTTATATCTTTTTACAAGATTTTCGTTCTACGTTAATTCCAGCAATTGCAGTTCCAGTTTCTATTGTAGGAACGTTTTTCTTTATGAATCTTTTCGGATTTTCGATTAATATTTTGACGCTTTTTGCGTTGGTTTTAGCCATTGGAATCGTGGTTGATGATGCGATTGTGGTGGTGGAAGCTGTTCATGCTAAAATGGAACATAAAAAACTAAATCCAAGAGCTGCAACCATGTCAGCGATGAGTGAAATTACAGGAGCAATCATTTCGATTACTTTGATTATGTCTGCGGTTTTTGTTCCAGTTGCATTTATGAGTGGATCAACAGGATTGTTTTATCAGCAATTTGCTTTGACTTTGGCGATATCAATTATTATATCAGCAGTAAACGCTTTGACTTTGAGTCCTGCTTTGTGTGCTATTTTCTTGAAACAACATTCGCATGATGGTCATCAAAAATTAAATTTTAAAGATCGTTTCTTCGCTGGATTCAATGCTAGTTTCAATAAACTAACGTTTCGTTACGGAAAAGCTATTTTATTCTTATTAAAGAGAAAATGGGTCGCGTTTTTATTGTTAATCGTTTTTGGTGGATTATTCGTTTGGATGTCAAACACAACTCCAAAAGGGTTCATTCCAGACGAAGATCAAAGTTTTATCATTGTAACTGCTAATTTGGCTCCAGGAGCTTCAAAAGATAGAACGACAAAAGTTGTTTCGGATACGGAGGATATTTTGATGAAAAATCCAGCTGTTGACAAAGTAATTTCGGTTGATGGTTTAAATCTTTTTAGTGGTGCAATGTCATCTTCTGCGGCATCTATTTTCGTTAAATTAAAAAATGGAAAAGATCGTGGTGAAGTTCAAAATATTAACGATGTAATTGGTCAAATTCAAGGAACGCTTTCGCAAGATAAAAGAGCAAATTTCTTAGTGCTAAATACGCCAACAGTTGATGGTTTCGGGAATACGAGCGGAATGGAATTGGTTTTACAAGATAGAACCAATGGTGAATTAGAAAATCTAGGAAATATTTCTTACGGCATGATGGGAGCTTTGATGCAAAGACCAGAAATTGCAGTTGCTTTTACAACTTTCGATGTGACTTATCCGCAATATGAAGTGGTGGTTGATGAAACAAAAGCAGCACAATTAGGTGTTAGTGTTGCAGATGTTTTGGGTGTTATGCAAGGATATTATGGAAGTATTCAATCTTCAGATTTCAATCGATTTGGGAAATATTACAGAGTTTTGGTACAATCGACTCCAGAAACAAGACAAGACAAAGAATCTCTTAATGCCATATTTGTAAAAAATAACAATGGAGAAATGGTTCCTGTAAATACATTGGTTACTCTAAAACAAGTTACTGGTGCTGAAGTTGTGGATCGTTTCAATTTGTTTAATTCTTCTAATTTAACAGTGATGCCAGCACCTGGTTTCAGTACAGGTCAGGCAATGGCAGCGATAGAAGAAGTTGGTAGTCAGGTTTTACCTCCAGGTTATACGTATGATTATAAAGGAATGAGTCGTGAAGAAGCAGGTTCTAGTTCACAATCTGTGGTGATTTTTGGTTTGTGTATTGTTTTTGTATTCTTTTTATTATCAGCTCAATACGAAAGTTATATTTTGCCATTTGCTGTGTTAATCGCTATTCCAGTTGGTTTATCAGGCGTTTTTGTTGGAATTACATTTGCCGAATTGTCAAACAATATTTATGTACAAATTGCAATGGTAATGTTGATTGGACTTTTGGCTAAAAACGGAATCTTGATTGTGGAATTTGCGATTCAAAGAAGAAGAGCAGGAAAAAGTTTAATAGCTTCTGCCGTAGAAGGAGCAAAGGCTCGTTTTCGTCCAATTTTGATGACTTCTCTAGCATTTATTGCAGGTTTAATGCCTTTAATTTTTGTAGTAGGACCATCTGCAATGGGAAATCTTTCGATAGGATATGCTGCAATTTCAGGAATGTTATTCGGAACAATTTTAGGAATTTTTTTAGTGCCAGTTCTTTTTGTTGTTTTTCAATATTTACATGAAAGAATTAGTGGAAAAACGATTTCAGAAGCAGATTGGGAATATTAATTCTAAAAACTATTAAACATGAATTCAATAAAAAAAATAACTTATTTCATCGTCATATCTGGATCTATTTATTCTTGTAAAGTTCAGAAATATGAACAACCTGATTTGAGTTTACCAGAAACATTTAGAAACGATACAATCCATAAAGAAAATCAAACCAATATTGCTAAAATTAATTATCGAGATTTTTTTAAAGATCCAATTTTAGTTGGATTGATTGACAAAGCAATGATACAAAACAATGATTTACAGGTTGCTTTGAAACAAATTGATATTGCATCCTTGGCTTACAATCAGACCAAATGGGCAAATGTACCTACGGTAAGTGCAACTATTGCAAATGCGAGTATCAATCGACCTTCTGATAATAGTATGAATGGGATGATGGCGGGACAATTTATGGGACAAAAATATACCGAAGATTACACCACATCAATCAATATTTCTTGGGAAGCAGATATTTGGGGTAAAATAAAAGGTAGAAAAGAACAGGCTTTGGTTGATTATCTGAAAACACAAGAAGCTTCGAATGCGATAAAAACACAATTGGTTGCAACAGTTGTGCAAGGATATTATAATTTGTTGATGTTGGACAAACAATTAGAGATAACCAAACAAAATTTAACTTATTCTGAGAATACTTTGGCGTTTTTACAGAAACAGCAAGAGGTTGGTTTAACAACAGCTTTGGCTGTTCAACAACAAGAAATTGTCAAAGATCAATTAATAAAATCGATTCCAGCAATCGAAAGTTTAATTGCAACACAAGAAAATGCGTTGAATATTTTATGCGGAGAAATGCCAGATAAAATCGAACGAAATACAAGTTTAGACGAAGTCGAATTACCAGAAAATCTTTCTTCTGGTATTCCTACAGAATTGTTGAGTTATCGTCCAGATATCAAAAGTGCAGAGTTGGATGTTAGAAAAAGCATTTCAGCAATTAATGTGGCACAAGCTAATTTGTATCCGACTTTTAATATTACTGCACAAGGAGGTTTAAACACGTTTAAAGCAAGTAATTGGTTCAACATTCCAGGTTCTTTATTTGGGTCGGTTGCAGGAGCTTTGGCTCAACCAATTTTAAATGGAAAACAGTTAAAAACACAATTAGAGCAATCGAAAATTATGGCCGAACAAGCCGAAATTAATTTTAAACAGTCGGTTTTAAAAGCTGTTGGTGAAGTTTCTGATGCTTTGGTACAAATAGAAAAATTAGAAGAACAACAAAACATAGCAGAAAATTTGGTTGTGAAATCCAATGAAGCAACAAATAAAGCCGACATTCTTTTCCGATACAACTCGGCAACTTATTTGGAAGTAATTCTTGCTCAAACTAATAAATTACAAGCAGAGTTGGATTTAGCAACCCTAAAAACACAAAAATTAAATGCTATAACCAATCTTTATCGTTCTGTCGGCGGCGGTTGGCAATAGTTAGTTTATCAATAAACCTGTTGCAGAAATGTCGCAGGTTTTTTTACCTCAAAAAAATGGAAGAATTTAATATTAAAAGCGGAGTTATTATGATTCCAGATATTAGTGGTTTTACTGAATTTGTTTTTAAAACAAAATTTTATACAGGCGAATTTATTGTTAGGCAATTGTTATCTGTTTTGTTAGATGAGAATCAATCTTATTTTGATGTTTCGGAAATCGAAGGTGATTCGATTTTATTTTTTCGATACGAAGATAAACCTTCTTATGAGGAGATTTCTACTTTGATTTTACGTATGAAACAAAGTTTTGATTTAAAAGTAAAAGAATTGAGTTTTTTGTTAGACACACCAATAGACTTAGCCTTAAAATTTGTGGTACATTATGGTAAATTTTCACAATATAAAATCAAAAATTTTAGAAAACTTTACGGAAAAACGGTGATAGAAGCACACCAAATGTTGAAGAATAAAAGTATTTCGCAGATTTGTTATATTTATTACAGTCACGCTTTTTTAGATTTTAAAAGTGTTGATAATTTAAAAAAATGTCAAAAAATTACAAAGACAGCTTTTGGAGAATATCATTTGTTGTGATGTGTTTAAAGGACATTATTTTTTGAATTTATGTTAAATTTCTTTTTTTTCTTACTTAATGAATAAAAAAAGAAATTTAATTTGATTCATTTTAGATTTTCTATTTTTGTTACTCAACAGATGAGATGATTTAATCATAATCATTGATTAACATTTATAGAAATTGTCAAGAAAATGAATCAAATAAAACAATCACCAATAGATAAAGTAGTTTCACCAATTCAACGATTTATACAACAAGAAAAATCGGGCGGAATAGTTTTAGGAATAAGTGTTGTTCTTGCATTAATTTTAGCAAATTCATCATTATCAGATTTTTATCATCATGTTTTAGAACATAAATTTGGCTTTGTTTGGGACGGAATTACTTATTTCGAATACAATTTACATCATTGGATAAATGATGGTTTAATGGCAATTTTCTTTTTTGTAGTTGGCTTAGAATTGAAACGCGAAATAGTTGGTGGCGAATTGTCTAATCCTAGAAAAGCAATGTTACCAATTGGCGCGGCGATAGGAGGAATGCTTGTACCAGCTTTAATCTATTTTTCATTAAACTCAACAGGAGAAGTTCATAGCGGTTGGGGAATTCCGATGGCAACAGATATTGCATTTGCATTAGGTGTATTGTATTTATTGGGAAACAAAATTCCGTTAACCTTAAAAGTTTTTCTTACCGCTTTGGCTATTGTAGATGATTTAGGTGCAGTTTTGGTCATCGCATTTTTTTATACTTCAGAAATTTCTATTACTTATTTATTGATTGGTTTTTTAATTTTATTGACGATGTTTATTGGGAATAAAATAGGAATTAGAAATGTTTTATTTTATGCAATTTTAGGAATTTTAGGCGTTTGGACAAGTTTTCTTTTATCTGGTGTGCATGCAACTATTGCAGCTGTTTTAGCAGCTTTTACCATTCCAGCTGATGTGAAAATTAATGAGCAAATATTCAGTAAAAAAATTCAAGATCTTTTGAATAAATTTAAAGAGATAGATCCAGATAATCAAACACCAACTCTAACGAATGAGCAATTACATTTATTAGAAAACATACAAAAGAATACAAATGCTGCAACGCCACCTTTACAAAAATTAGAGCATGCGATGCATCCGATGGTGACTTTTATTATCATTCCGATTTTTGCGTTGGCAAATGCAGGAGTTTCTTTGGCAATAGATTTCGATCATTTGTTTTCTACAAATGTTGCTTTAGGTGTTGCTTTAGGATTATTGATAGGGAAAGTTATTGGTGTTGTAGGAGCAACTTTATTACTTATTAAACTTAAAATTGCACCTTATCCCGATGGAATGAACATTAAAAACTTATTCGGTTTAGGTTTATTGGCTTCGATAGGTTTTACGATGTCTTTATTTGTAACTTCATTAGCTTTTACTAATGAAGAGTATATTACACAAGCCAAAATTGGCATTTTTTCCGCATCTATAATTGGTGGTATTTTAGGTTATTTAGTTTTGAGTAAAGAAGCTAAATCAAGAAAATAAATATTTTATTTTACTTATAAAATTAAAGCCTCTAATGAGGCTTTTTTTATTTCTTTTTCAAAGTAATTTGCTTACTGATTTCTTTTTGTACAGATTCAAAAAATGTTTTGAGTTTATCGTATTCATTTGCTTCATGTACAGCATTTCCAATATAAAATTCGTATAAGATTTGTAAATTATTTTCTTTTTGCGCAACTGCTTGAGAATAAATCAAACCTTCACCTTCTTTTACAACCGCTTTAAAATCATTTTTACCTAAAACTTCGTAATCTTTTGGAACATCAACTTTCACCATAACTTTGATATAATACGGAAAATTGAATTCGATTTTATTTGTTCTGTCTTTTTCGTTAAAAGTATAAGCACTGATGAAATGTTCCATTGGATTTTCGATCATGTGAAAATTATTCGCTTCTAATGCTGATCTAGATTTATTTTTTACAGTGTATTTTTCGCCAACAAATTCAATTTTATTTCCAATTTCATCATCGTAAACATTAAGAGGAGATTTTACATATTGATTGATTAAATTCTTAGAATCATCAAAATCTTGATCATAAAAATAACCGTTAAAAACATCTAATCTATTTTCTATTATATCTTTATCTGTAAATTTATAAGTAAATTCTACGCTGTTTTCCGAAATAAACTGATTTAGTTTTATAAAACTAACTGTTGAACCTTTATCTAGTATAAGTCCATGATCATTAAATAAAGTTAGTGGTGCAAATACATAAGTGTTTTCAGGTATATCTGCAGCGTTTATAACATAATTTGTACCATCTTTAAGAGTAACAATATTTACTAAATAATCAAATTGATCTAAATTAGGAAATTCGTCAAAAATTTTACCATTTTCTCTAGATGAAAGCAAAATTAACTCACAATTGAATCCTTTGTTTTTTAGAATAGAATTAAGTAAGATGTTGAGATCTGCTATACTTCCATAATGTGAATCAAGTATATCTTTTTGATTTTTATTAGCATAAATTCCCCTTATATTATTCCATTTAAAATCTTTTTTGAATTGATTGATTACCAAATCCAAAGTTTCCTTATCATTTGCTTCATTTGGGATCGATTTGTTATATTTTTTTATTGTAGTTGGATTTTGTACAATATCATTATTTTTAATTAGTTTATTTTTTAAGTCTGCCCAATTGTTAATTTCATATTTTTTTCCATTCACGGTTTTGTAACCAGATAATTGTAAGATTATATTTTCAGTTGCAGATTTATTATTATACACATATTTGATATCCTTAAAACTAGGAATGTCGTAAATATGCCAATAAGATACCTTACTTTTATCGTTTTTATCTTTGTATTTTGAAATTAATTTATTACCTATTAAAAAATTTTTGTAATTATAATTGGCATTAATATTTAACGAAAATCTACTAGATAAAGTTGGAAAATCATGTTGAAAATCCCAAGCATTTATTGAAAATATATTTCTACCAATTTTCGTATATTGATATTCTATAATAGAACCAATTTGTATATTTGGTAATGCAAATTTTATAGCATTGTAAAGAGAAGATAAATTGATATTGTAAATATCTTTCACTTCAATAGGGAAGTTTTTATATTCTCCGTTTTCTAATATTATAGTTTGTGCTTTTACATTAGTAATTTCCTCTATATTATTATATCTATAATAAGGTATTAATACATCACCAATATCAAAAGCTGATTTATTTAGTATTTTGATTCTTTTTTTTACAATTAGTGAATAATAACTTTCATTTATTGTCATAGATCCAACTTCATCTAATATTACTGCTTTTGCATCTTTTTCAAAATCAACTTCAGTTAGATTTAATTGTTTTTGATCTAATTTATTGAATCCTTCTAATGAATTTTGTGCAAATGAGTTAATAGGAAATACGGTAAACGATAGTAAAAATAAGTGATAAATTTTCATATTTTTATTTCTTTTTTAAAGTAATTTGCTTACTGATTTCTTTCTGTACAGATTCAAAAAATGTTTTGAGTTTATCGTATTCATTTGCTTCATATACAGCATTTCCAATATAAAATTCGTATAAGATTTGTAAATTATTTTCTTTTTGCGCAACTGCTTGGGAATAAATCAAACCTTCACCTTCTTTTACAACCGCTTTAAAATCATTTTTACCTAAAACTTCGTAATCTTTTGGAACATCAACTTTCACCATAACTTTTATATAATACGGAAAATTGAATTCGATTTTATTTGTTCTATCTTTTTCATTAAAAGTATAAGCACTGATGAAATGTTCCATTGGATTTTCGATCATGTGAAAATTGTTCGCTTCTAATGCTGATCTAGATTTATTTTTTACAGTGTATTTTTCGCCAACAAATTCAATATCATTTCCTTTTTCATCATCGTAAACATTAAGAGGAGATTTTACATATTGATTGATTAAATTCTTAGAATCATCAAAATCTTGATCATAAAAATAACCATTAAAAATATCTAATCTATTTTCTACTATATCATTATCTGTAAATTTATAAGTAAATTCTACACTATTTTCTGACACAAATTGATTCAACCCAATGAAGTTCTCTTTTGTTCCTTTGTCCAACACAAATCCATAATCGTTAAACAAACTTAATGGAGCAAATAAATAAGTATTTTCTGCGATATCTGCGGCATTAATAACGAAATTAGAACCGTTTTCTAAAATAACATAATTCACGATATAATCAAACTGATCTAAATAAGGAAAACTGGTGAAAATTTTACCATTATCTCTAGAAGAAAGCAAAACTAATTCGGTTTGAAATCCTTTGTTTTTTAGAATAGAATTAAGCAATATATTAAGGTCGGCGATATTTGCAGTTCTAGAATCTAAAATATCTCGTTGCGTTTTACTCGCATAAATTCCTCTAAAATTATTCCATTTAAAATCTTTTTTGAATTGATTGATTACCAAATCCAAGGTTTCTTTATCATTTGCACCATTTGGTATCGTTTCGGTATATTTTTTTACAACAGCGGGATTTAATTTTAATTCATTATTTTCTTTCAATTCCTTCTTCAAATCTGTCCATTTCTCAATTGCATTCTCATAACCATTTCCTGTTTGATAACCTGCTAATTGAAGAATTAATCTATCAGAAGCTGACTTTTTATTGTAAACATATTTGATGTCATTAAAACTCGGAATATCAAAAATTTCCCAAGTAGTAATTTTACTTTTACCTTTGTATTTAGAAACTAATTTTTTACCAATTAATAAATTTTTATAATCGTAATTGGCATTAATATTTAAAGAAAATTTACTTGATAAGGTTGGTAAATCGTGCTGAAAATCCCACGCATCAATAGAAAATAAACTTTTACTTATTACCGTGTATTGATATTCTATAATAGAACCAACTTGTACATTGGGTAAAGCAAATTTTACAGCATTGTAATATTCGTTTATATTAGTATCAAAAACATCTTTAGAGTTAATCGGATAACTTTTATACTCACCATTTTCTAAGTTTATTGTTTGTGCTTTTACGTTAGAAACACTTTCTATATTATTTTTACTATAATAAGAAATTGAAATGTTGCCTTCATCAAACGCAGATTGTTTAAGAATTTTGATTCTTTTCTTAACATTAAGAACATAATTGCCACTATTGATGGTCATCGAACCAACTTCATCTAATACAACAGCAGAAGCATCTTTGTCAAAACTAACTTCTATTAGATTTAGTTGTTTCTGACTTAGTTTGTCAAATCCAGATAAAGATTTCTGTGCAAAGGAGTTAATAGAAAATACGGTAAACGATAGTAAAAATAAGTGATAAATTTTCATGTGTTAATTTATAAAGGCTTAAAAATAAGAGAAGTTTTTAGATTTTAATCTATTGTAAATGAAATTTAATTATGATGTTTTTCAGTATTTTTGAGTTGATATTTTTTACTTTAATAATAAAATGATTATGAACGAAAATCAAACTAATTTTTTTGTGATTACGGGCGGTCCTGGAGTCGGAAAAACTTCTTTGATAAATGAATTAAGTAAAAGAAATTTTCAGGTAGTTGATGAAGATGCAAGAGAAATCATTAGAAATCAAATGCATCAAAATGGAGATGCGCTTCCTTGGAAAAATAAAGAATTGTATGCAAAATTTATATTAGACGCTTCTATAAAATCTTATGAAAATTTTATTTCTCTAAAAACTTCAAAACCTATATTTTTTGATCGTGGAATTTTAGATACGATTTGTTATATGAAGATGGAATCGTTAGCAATTACTGATGAAATATTGCAAAAATTAAAACGATATAAATACAATCAGAAAGTTTTTATTTTACCACCTTGGGAAGAAATTTATTCAACCGATGAAGAACTAAAACAAGATTGGAAAGAAGCAGAAAAAACGTTTCAATTTATGTTTAAAACGTATAAAGAATTTGGTTATGAAGTAATAGAAGTTCCAAAAATATCTATAGAATCACGAGCAGATTTTGTAATCAATCAACTATATTTATTCTAAAAATTTATTACTTTGCATTCATCAATCAAATCATAAAAATGAGAATCATTTCGATAAGAGAAAATCCAGACTATAAAAATATTGCTATTAAATATATACAAAATTCTTGGTCAGAAGTTGCACCAATTATTTATGAGAATTGTATAGAAAATTGCATAGGAGCAGAGCAAAATTTACCACAATGGTATTTACTAGAAGTTGATAATGAAATTGTTGGTTGTGCTGGTCTTATTCCGAACGATTTTAACAGTCGAATGGATTTGTATCCTTGGCTTTGTGCTTTGTATATTGATGAAAAACATAGAGGAAAAAATTATGCAAATTTGTTGATTGATCAAGCTAAAAAAGATACCAAAGCATTTGGTTTTAAATCGTTGTATTTATGTACAGATTTTAATGGTTATTACGAAAAATTTGGTTTTGAGTACATCGGGCAAACTTATCATCCTTGGGAAGAAGAAACAAGAGTTTATCAATTACAAGTGTAACTACTTTTCTTTTTTAGATAAACGTTTACGAATTGTACTAATAAATTCTTTAGAAACACCAAGATAAGACGCAATGTAATATTGCTGAACTCTTTGTGGAATAGTTGGATAAACGTTTATAAACTCTAAATAACGTTCAGTTGCCGTTTTAGAAATTGTGTTGATTAATCGATTCTGTAAAGTCGATAAATTTCTTTGTACCAACATTCTGAAAACTCGTTCGAATTTTGGAAATTTTTCTAAAATAGCTTCTTTAGTTTTCGGATTCAACATAAAAATCTCAGAATCTTCTAAAGTTTCAATATATAAACCCGATGGTTTCTGATCCTGAAAAGACGCAATATCACTTATCCACCAATCCTCAATAGCAAATAAAATTGTAACCTCAAACCCGTTATCATCCAAGTAAAACACACGAACGCAACCTTCTTGTATATAACCTTCGAACTGACAAATTTCTCCTTCACGCAACAAAATTGTTTTTTTAGGAAACGTTTCTAATTTCAAAGAATCAGTAAAAAACTTTTTTTCATCTTCGTTTAGATCAATAAATCGGCTAACATTTTCTATGATATTTTTCGACACGTTTTACTTTTTAAAGTTCGCAAATTAGTAAAAAGCAGATTAAACATAATTACTTATAAATATTTTTTTAGAAGCATTTTCCCGCTATCCACTGTATCTTTTTTCGCAGCCGCATTATCTAACGCTAAAAAAGGATGTCGTTTCTATCGGGGCTAAAATTTCTATTTCAATTAGAAATGTTTCGTTCCAGTAATTTTCAATTCATTCAAATCCAATTGAGATTCAGCTTTTCTAACTTCATCATCACTAAACTTTTTTTCGCGTTTTATCCTGAATAATTCTTTACGCTGTTGCGCATAAATATCTAACATGATTTGGTTATATTCATCCACATCATTTTTTCTGTTGGTACACATTTCCAAAGATTCTAATTGATTATTTTGTAAAAGAATATCATTCTGAATAGAATTATTGTAATTTTCAATCAAATTGTTACGAGTGATTTCAGATGAATATTTTTCATTTAGATATTTAAGAGCTAATTGGTCAAGTCTAATTTGGATGTTGGCTTGCTGCTCATGTGAAGGTAAAATCGGATCTATTTCACCTATTTTTGTCCATTTGATAATCAATGGTAAAGTCAAACCTTGAAAAACCAAGGTAACAAAAATAACGACAAATGTGATAAGAATAATTAGATTTCGCATTGGGAAAACTGTTTCTTCATTCATCATCACAGGAATAGAAAGTGCAGTTGCTAATGAAACAACACCACGCATTCCTGCCCAACCAATTATCAAAGGATTTTTCCAACCAGGAGTTGGATCTTTACGAATACTTTTACTCATCCACCTCGGAATATGAGCAACTGGATAAATCCATAATAAACGAACTATAATAACAATTGCACTGATAATTAAACCATATTTAATTCCTTCATTTAAAGAAGTTTCACCTAAACCACTAATAACATCTGGAAGTTCTAAACCAATCAAGACAAAAACCAAGGCATTCATTACAAAAATCAAAGTATTCCAAACGCCAGTCATATTAATTCTTGTAGTACCTGTTTTGAAAATTTCATGCGATCTGAAAGACATAAATAATCCACCACTTACAACAGCCATTACACCAGAATATTCAAAATGTTCAGCCGCTAAAAATAAAACATACGGTGTGATTACGGTTAAAGCTGCATCAATTGCTGGTGTTGTTGGTAAAAATCGATGAATAACATAAAAGATATGAGCGCCAACAATTCCGACCAAAACCCCCATTCCTGCTACAAGAAAAAATTGACTTGTAGCTTCTTGCATAGAAAATGTTCCTGTTAATACAGCCGCAAGAGCAAATCGGAATACAATTAAAGATGAGGCATCGTTAATTAAACTTTCTCCTTCTAAAATGGCAATTGTTCTTTTAGGTACTTTTAGTCCTTTTAAAACGGTGGTTGCAGCAACTGCGTCTGGAGGTGAAATAATTCCTCCTAACAAAAATCCCATTGCCAGTGTAAAACCAGGAATTAAAGCTTGTGAAGCATAAGCAACAACAATAGAAGTAATAAAAACCAACCCGAAAGCCATCAAAGAAATGGTTCTTTTCCATTTCCAGAAATCATTCCATGAAGTGTACCAAGCGGCTTCGTAAAGTAACGGTGGTAGGAAAATAAGGAAAATAATTTCAGGATCTAGTTTAAGGACAGGAACACCTGGAAGTAAACTAATTCCTAAACCTGCTAAAACCAAAAAGATTGGATAGGCAATTTTTATACGTTGTGCTAGCATTACCAAAAGCATTACAATGATAAGAAGTGCAAGTATTAATAAAAATTTTTCGTGCATGTTGTTTGGTTATTTATTGAATTGATTTTTCAATCAATTTTAGTTCAAATTTAAGATTGAATTCAATACAAAATATTGAACTAGGTTAATAAATAAAATTAATTATTGTGATGTATAAATTTGTACTAGTTCAACGACTCATTTTGCCTGTTCATCGAAAAAAATATTAATAATTGATTTTCTCAAATGAACTTTACATAACTTAAAATTTTTAAGATTATGTTAATGAAATTAAATAATGATTTTAAGAATCAATCAGATTTTATGATCAAAGAAAATACAATAAGGAATAATTATATTTGTGTAAATCATAAATAGAAAAAAAATGAAAGCTTTAATTGTAGATGATAATGCTATTGCGAGAACAACTTTGGCACATTTGGCAAAACAAGTTCCAAATCTCTCGATTATTAATGAATTTTCTAATGCAATAGAAGCTTATAATTTTTTGCAAACGAATTCTGTAGATTTGATTTTTCTTGATATCGAAATGCCAGAAATGACAGGAATCGAGCTAACCAAAAATCTTTCAGGAAAAGACACAATTATCATTTTCACTACATCAAATAAAGAATATGCATTGGAAGCTTTCGAACTTAACATCGCAGATTATCTTTTGAAACCTGTGATGCCTGCAAGATTTTTACAGGCAGTCAGCAAAGCTCAGGCAATTCTTGATAGTCGAAAAGAAAATGTAGAAGTAACCAAAGACGAATTCCTTTTCGTGAGAGATTCCAATATTACAAGGCGTTTGAAGCTTGATGATATTTTTTATGCGGAGGCAATGGGCGATTATGTAAAGTTTTATACGAGAGAAAAAATGTATGCGATTCATGGCAAAATGAAAACAGCAGAAGAACGTCTTCCAAAAGATCATTTTATCAGAGTTCATCGATCTTACATCGTTTCTGTTGGTAAGATAGATACGCTTCAGGATGGCGGAATTATGATCAATGGGAAATTTATTCCTGTTGCAGATGCATATCGAAAAGCACTCAACACAAGAATGAATGTTTTTTAATTTTATATTGATAAAAATTCTCAATTATGGGAAGTAAACGTTTCAGTTATTTTATTTTAATCAGTTTTATTGCAGGTTCTTTATTATTGATTGCTGTTCAAATCAACTCAGCTCAAAATACCAAAGAACTTATTCAAAATAACAATAAATTGCTTAACGAATTGCGTTCGAGTAATCATTTACGTGAAATTGATCGTGATATTTTAGGTGTTGAAAGCAGAATCCGAGCTTCCATTGCAACTAATGATACAACACATCTTAATGGAATTGATCAAAAAATTAATCAAATCGAAAAGTTTTTAGATTCTCTTTCCAAAGATAATTCAGATGATGTTGAAGAAAAATTGATTCACAGATTGAGCGTTCTCGCAATGGAGAAAAAGATAACAAAAGATAAACTTCTTCAACGTTATCTCACACTAGGAAATATGGATGACAACACTTCTATTGCCAATCCCAGAGCCAGAAATATTTCCAACGAAATCACATCAATTACTGCAAAAATCTACGAAAGCAGAAAACTTCATATGGTTGATCTTAGCAAAGAAACTGAAGCAATGGGTCAAAAAGCAAGATTGTACGATATTTCTCTTTTGATTCTTTTGATTTTAAGTGGTTCAATTGTTGGCTATCATATTTTACGTCAATTCAAACGTCAACGATTATTGATTCAGGAATTACATATTGCTGAGAAAAAAGCTACAATCGCTGCCCAAACCAAAGAAAATTTCCTTGCTAATATGAGCCACGAAATCAGAACGCCTTTGAGCGGAATTTTGGGCTTTACTAATCTTTTACAAAAGCGAACTTTGGATGAAACTTCGAAAGAATTTGTTTCTTCAATTCAACATTCGGGAGAAAATCTAATGACAATTATTAATGACATTTTGGATTTATCAAAAATAGAAGCAGGAATGATGCGTATTACCAAAGGAATATTTAGCATCAATGGTTTAGTAAATTCCGTCGAAACTTTCTTTATTGAAAGAGCTAAGGAAAAAGGATTGACGATTTCCAGCAAAATAGATTCGTCCATTCCTGATACTTTGAATGGCGATGCTACAAGACTGACTCAGATTTTGGTCAACCTCATCGGAAATGCTATAAAATTTACACATCAAGGAAATATTAATATCGAAATTTACAATAAACAACAGACAGAAAACGAAGTCGTTATCAGCTTCAAAGTTTCTGATACAGGAATCGGAATCGATAAAGAAAAACTGAGCGAAGTCTTTGAAAGATTCAATCAAGGAGAAGATTCAACCACTAGAAATTACGGCGGAACGGGACTTGGTTTATCGATTGTGAAAAGCCTGATTCAGTTGCAAAATGGCGACATCGAAGTTATCAGCGAACAAGGAAAAGGTACGACTTTTCAGTTTTATATTCCTTATGAGATTGCGAAAGAACAGTTGAATGTAACTCCAAAAGTTGATACCAATTATTTTAAAGATAAAAAGAATACGCCTTTAAAAGTTTTAATCGTTGATGACAATGCTATCAATCAAAGTTTGATGAAACATCTTTTATCACAATGGAACATCGATTTTGATACAGCAAACAACGGTTTGGAAGCGGTAGCATTCCTCAAAAATAAAGACTGTGATTTGATTTTAATGGATATTCAAATGCCACAAATGGACGGCTATGTTGCCACACAAACCATTCGTGAAGAACTGAAACTGAACACGCCAATCATCGCAATGACTGCACACGCTTTGGCAGGCGAACGTGAAAGATGTATGAGCCGTGGAATGAACGAATACATATCTAAACCGATAAAAGAAGATGAATTATTCAAATTAATCTCCAATTTCGGATTAAAAGAAAATAAAAAAACAGAAACGACATCTGATGAGTTAATTTTCGATTTTGATTTTATAGATCTTACTTATTTGAAATCTATTAGCAATGATGACAATGATTTTGAAAGAAATGTGACGCAACAGTTTCTAGATATTGCGCCTCAACATTTGCAAGAACTGAAATTGGCTTATGATAACAAAGATTTTAAATTACTAAAATTAAGGGCTCACGATTTAAAATCGAGTATTGCAATAATGGGTTTATTTCCTTTGTTGGAAGAAAAACTAAACGTTTTAGAACAAACTAAAGAAGAAAATCCGCAATCAAAACAAACATTGGAAGATGTAAAAGATGTTTTGTTGAAATCCTTTTTCGAAGCTAAATTATTTTTGAAATCCATCAGTAACTGAATTAATTAAAACCAATTTCAATATGGAAAATCAAGGTGCATCTGTCGTAATTTCTCATCATATTTTAGATGGAAAACAACAAGAATACGAGCAATGGTTGAATGAAATTGTTCCATTAACCAAACATTCTAAAGGTTTTATAGATCATCAAATTGTGCGTCCAATAAAAGATTTGACTTTTGTTTATACCATTATTATAAGATTCGACACCATTGAAAATCTGAAAAATTGGATGGATTCTAATGACAGAAAAAAGCTCATCGAAAAAGCAAATCCATTTTTCAGAAAAAACGATAATTATAAAATAAAATCTGGTCTTGATTTCCTTTTTGAAACCGAAAATGAAACCAAAGTTCCCGTTCGTTGGAAACAATACTTAGTGACTTGGTCGGCAATTTATCCTTTATCATTAGTAGTTCCGTTGGTGATACTTCCTTTGTTGAGATTTCTGAAAATCCCAGTAAATCATTATTTAGATGGATTTTTCATTTCTGGTTTTATAGTTTTTTTGATGGTTTTTGTCGTAATGCCGAATTATACAAAACTGATTAGAAAATGGCTTTTTAAATAATTGTATTTGACATCATTTGATAAATTAATAATCACTGCGTTTTACAGTGATTTTTTTTATTTTTAGTAATTACTTATTCAACGACAGTTTTTGCCCTTTCATCGAAGATCAATTGATTTTACATTGGTTTGATTGTAGCTTTACTTCATCAAATTAATACAAACAATTAAAAATCAAAACAATTATGGAAATCTTACAAACACCAGAAAATGCGCTATCACATTCAAGTGTAACTGCAATTATTAATGCGCCAATCGAAAAAGTTGACATTGCGGATTGGTTATTAAACTTACCAGACGCAGAATATCAAAGATGCTCAACTCAACACATTGGAGCAGCTATTTCTACCACTTTTGATGGCGAGCCGGTTTCATTGAATGTTGAGACAATTGGTGATGCATTGATGGTTCAACATTATATAGCGACTGTTTATCGTCCTGATTATTGCAGAATGTTATCGATTTCAGATTCGATTACTAAAAATGGAAGAACAAAAGTTCAGGTTTTATGGGAACTGAAAGCTACTAAAATCGATGACAACACGACTTTGTACACCAACGAAATTCACGCAACTGCAACCCCAGAAATGTTTGAATATTTGAAAGAACACAACGTTAATCTTGCCGATGCAGCTGCTTCTAGACAAGCCGCTTCTGACGCTCATAATCACGAAGAAACTCCAAACTTTGCAAAAAGTATAGAAAATAAAGCTTTGACAGGAAAATACAATCAACCTTTTTAGTTTGATTTTTCTTATCAGTAATTCAACGATTTATTTTGCCCATTCAACGAAGGACACTTAAAAAATGATAAAATCAGTTGTAATTTTATTTTAGAAAATCAAACAATCAATATTAATCACAAAAAACAAGATTATGAATACAGAATCATTGAGTTTCAAATATGAATTAGAGAAAAAAGAACCTCGTACCAACGATGGCGGAACAACAAGAGGTGCGTCTGTAAAAGATTTTCCAGCATCTATTGGTATTGCAGGAGTTTCGATGAGATTGCAACCTGGAAGTATGAGAGAATTGCATTGGCACGCCAACGCTGCAGAATGGGCTTATGTGATTTCGGGAACAGTTCGCACAACAATTATTCATCCAGACGGAAAGAGTTATGTCGATAATTTTGAGCCAGGAGATGTTTGGTATTTCCCGAAAGGTTTTGGACATTCGATTCAAGCAACAGGAACAGAAGAATGTCATTTCATTTTGATATTTGATAACGGAAATTTTTCTGAGGATCACACCTTTAGTATTACTGATTTTGTATCAAGTGTTCCACCAGAAATTGCGGCACAAAATCTCGGATTAACGCTAGAAGAAGTTGCAGCTTTACCGCAAAAAGAAGCCTATTTTGCTGCAGGAATTGTTCCAGACGAATTATCTTTTGACGCAACTGCAAGACCCGAAGAATCTGATATAGAATTGACCAATCTTCACCGTTATCCATTGCATTCTCAGCAACCAAGAATTATTCCTGGTGGTGGTTTGCAAAGGTTGGTAACAAGTAAAGAATTCCCGATTAGTCAAACAATGGCAGGTTCTATTTTAGAATTGCAACCTGGTGCTTTGCGCGAAATGCATTGGCATCCGAATGCCGATGAATGGCAATATTTTATTTCTGGACAAGCAGAAATGTCTGTTTTCTTGGCAGAAGGAACCATTGTTACAGAACAATTTAATGCAGGCGATGTCGGTTATGTTCCGATGGGAGCTGGACACTACATCAAGAATACAGGTGACACGGTTTGCAAAGTATTGATTGGTTTCAATAACGGAAAATATGAGTCTATTGATTTAAGTGAATGGCTATCTGGAAATCCGAAAGATGTAATCGTAACAAATTTTGGACTGAAAGAAGGTGAAATTGATAAATTTCCTACTAAAAAAGTTTTCATTCAACCTAAAAAATAAAAATTTTGATTGCTGATAAATCTCTTTTGTCATCAAGAGAAATAAAATTGCAAGAGAGATTAGCCATTTTTTTAGCATTTATCGCTGGATATACAGATGCAATTGGATTGATAAAATGGAAAACCTATGTTTCTTTTATGAGTGGAAATACCACACAGTTAGGTGCGTCATTTTTTAGTCAAAAATCAGAAACCATTATAACTTCTATCACTGTGATAATCAGTTTTGTTTTGGGGATTTATTTGGGTACTTGTTTATCATTATGGCGAAAATGCAAAGTGAAAACTATCCCGTTTTATCTTGTTTCGGTAATTTTTATTCTCTATTTTATGATTAATTTTTATCATCCGATAAGTATTATTTCGTCAGTTGCAATAATTGGTTTTGCAATGGGGATAATGAATACGATTGTCACTATGGTAGGAAACCTAAAAATGAATACTGATTTTGTAACAGGAACATTAAATAGTTTGGCTAAAAACGCTGCAATTTTTACAATGAGTAAAGATGAGAATGAAAAAAATGAGTCTAAAGCCAACGTAATCCACTTGCTTTTATTATGGATTGGTTTTGTTACAGGTGCTTTCGTTTCTCCATTCTTAGTCAGTTTATTAGATAACTGGAATTATATTTTGATAAGCATTTTATTAGTAACTTGTAGTTGGATAATCTCTAAATCAAAAATCATTAAAAATTAAACTTATGTTACAGAAAAATACCATAGCGCCAGATTTTACATTGTATGCAACGCCAGATCAAAAAATCAAATTATCTGAATTTAAAGGTAAAAATGTAATCTTGGCTTTTTATCCTGCAGATTGGAGTCCTGTTTGTAGCGATCAAATGGCTTTATACAATGAAACGTTGAAATTCTTCCATAAATATGATGCCGAAATTTTCGGAATTTCTGTGGATAGTAAATGGTGTCATTTGGCTTTTTCAGAATCCAGAAACTTACATTTTCCACTTTTAGCTGATTTTGAACCCAAAGGAGATGTTGCCAATAAATATGGTGTTTATGATGAGGAAGAAGGAGAATGTAAACGGGCTCTATTTGTCATCAATAAAGATGGAATTATCGAATGGAGTTATCTGTCGCCAACGGCTATAAATCCTGGCGCAGATGGAATTTTAGAAGCTTTAGAAAACTTAAATACAAAATAAATATGTCACTTAAACCATCTGTCAATTCAAAAGACCACGTACAAGGCAATGCAAATGCCGATTTAGTAATCGTAGAATATGGCGATTATCAATGTCCATATTGTGGTGCTGCTTATCCAGTTCTGAAAGCATTAATGAAAGAATTTGGAAGTCAAGTAAAATTTGTATTCAGAAATTTTCCTTTATCCGAAATGCACGAATATGCGAGAATTGCAGCAATTGCGGCAGAAGCAGCTAATCTACAAGGCAAATTTTGGGAAATGTACGATGCAATCTATGAAAACCAAAGTTATTTGGATGAGGATTTTCTGTTAGAATTAGCCGAAAAATTAGATCTAAACATTTCTCAATTTAAAAATGATTTAGAAAAAACAGAATTAGCAGATAAAGTAGATGCTGATTTTGAAAGTGGTATTTTAAGCGGAGTAAACGGAACGCCTTCTTTTTTTGTGAACGATAAAAAGTTTGACGGAAGCGCGATGGATCTACTAGAACTAATCAGAGCTAATGCAAGTTAAACTTTCCAAAAAAGTACAAACTACATTAATTGAATTTTTTTATATCAAAATGAAAGAAATTAAACTAGATTAATTTTTAAGATTTTTTACCATCCTACATTTGCTAAAGATTAAAACAACAAAAATTATTTACAAACAATTAAAAATATTACAACAATGAGCACATTAAAATTAAAAGACGGAACAGAAATTTTTTATAAAGATCAGGGAGAAGGACCAGTATTAATGTTTCATCACGGATGGCCTTTATCTAGTGACGATTGGGATGCACAAGTGATTTTCTTTCTACAAAAAGGGTATAGAGTCATTGCGCATGACAGAAGAGGTCACGGTAGATCTAGTCAAAATATTTACAACCACACAATAGAGCAATATGCATCTGATGCTGCGGAATTGGTAGATTTTCTTGGATTGACAGATGTTATTCATATTGGTCACTCGACTGGTGGTGGAGAGGTAATTCGATATGTAAATAAATATGCTAAAGGAAGAGCAAAAAAAGCAGTTTTAATAAGCGCAGTTCCTCCGATTATGGTGAAAAGCGAAACTAATCCTGATGGTGTTCCAATCGAGGTTTTTGATAACATTAGAGAACAAACTTTGAACAGTAGAAATCAGTTTTTTATAGATTTGACTTTTCCTTTCTATGGATATAATAGAGAAGGTGCAGATGTAAAAGAAGGCATCCAAAGAAATTGGTGGAGACAAGGTATGATGGGTGGAATTGTAGCACATTATGATGGTATTAAAGCCTTTTCTGAAACCGATTTTACAGAAGATTTAAAAGCTGTTGAGATTCCAGTTCTAGTTCTTCATGGCGAAGATGATCAGATTGTACCTTACGAAAATGCGGGTGTGAAATCTGCCAAATTGTTGAAAAATGCAAAGTTGATTACTTATCCTGGTTTTCCACATGGTATGCCAACAACAGAGCATGAAACCATTAATAAAGATCTTTTAGCTTTTATCGAAGCTTAAAATAAGTTTATCTATAAAAAAGTGAATCTTTTCGGATTCACTTTTTTTATTTTAAATAGGTTTGAAAAAAAGTGGTGATTTTTTCGAATGGAATTTTTGTCAAATTATCATACAAATCCACGTGAACTGCGTCCGGAACAATCATCAATTCTTTGGGTTCTGCGGCAGCTTTGTAAATATCTTCACTGAAATAGCGCGAATGCGCATTGGCACCGGCTATCAACAACATAGGACGTGGTGAAATTTCCTTTAAATAGGTCAAAATCGGCATGTTCATTACAGAAAAACCATTCGTCGTAGCCCAAGCTCCATTAGAGTTGATAGAGCGTGGATGAAAACCTCGGTTGGTCTTGTAATAATCGTAATACTCTTTTACAAACTGCGGCGAATTTTCATTGGTTTTACCCAGTTCATTATCTCCATAAGCAGGCGTTCCTGTCTCGGCATCTTTCCAACGTTGTTGGCTCATTTGTTCTAAAATCTTAGTCCGTTCTTCTTCTGTCATTTTATCAAAATATCCTTTTGAAGCTGCACGCGGAATATCGTACATGCTGGTTGTCACAACGGCTTTAATGCGTTTATCAACTGCAGTGACATTCAAGGCAAAACCGCCAAAACCACAAATTCCAATGATGCCAATTTTGTTGCGGTCAACATTTTTTTGAAGTCCTAAATAGTCTACCGCAGCACTGAAATCTTCGGTGTTGATATCCGACGAAGAAATGTTTCGCGGTTCTCCGCCGCTTTCACCTGTAAATGAAGGATCGAAGGCCAAAGCCACAAATCCGCGTTCTGCCATTTGATTAGCATATAATCCCGATGATTGTTCTTTCACCGCACCATAAGGTCCACTTATTGCGATAGCAGAAAGATTGCTTTTGCTATTCTTTGGTGCGTACAAATCGCCTGAAATAGTGATTCCGTAACGGTTTTTGAAACTTACTTTGGTTCTGTTTACTTTTTCGCTCAGCGAAAAAGTATATTCATCTGCTGTTCTCATTTTTTCTGATTTTGTTGAAATATTTTGGGCATAAGCGCTTGTTAGCAAACTACCTGCTAGGATAAAACCCGTTAAGATTTTTTTCATTTTATTTTAATTTTTGGAAAATTTGGGGCATTTCATTTTTATCTACACTATTCATTTCTATCAATTTCAATGATTTAACCATTTTTAAAGTGGAGGTTTTATAGTGTTGAAAATGTTCCGTTTTCAAATGTGATTCGTAGGCATTTCTATTTGTATAAATTTCTACAATTCTGAATTGATAAGGCTTATCAGCAATCGTCATCGGAAAAATGGAAATCACACCTTTCTCCTTTTGAAGAGAAATTGCCGCATTTTCTTTCAATATTTTTTGATACTCATCTATAAATTCTGGTACAATTTCTATTTCTGCAATTCGTACCATCATGTCCGAATTCACAACCGGAACTTCCGTCACGCCAATTATTTTTCTAATCGTATTGGCTTGTGTGGTATTGATGGTGGATTGAACAATATCTGCCGCTTCCACCAATTGTTCGTCCGTAATTCCGGTATTTTTTCCAATGCCAATATGCGATTTCAATTGACCTTCAGTTCCAGTCATGGACGCTAAAGCCGCAATGGTAACCCATTCACGTTGTTGATGGCTCAATACATCCACCGCGAAAATATCGGCAAACAAATGCTCTTTCAAAAAGGCATCAATTCGTGGCGCAAATTTTCCAAAACCAGGAGCTGGCTTGCTTTGCGGCGTTTTGGTTATTTCTTCCAATGTTTTGCGACCTTGCTCGTATTTATCCGAAACGTTATTTTCAACGATTATTTCTTTCCCCATTTTGTCGGAAATGCCTTTTGCTTTACGTTCGTCCAAAACCGTTTTGAAAGTGTTTAAAGCATTCAAACTTCGTGGAAAACCGCAATAGGCATAGAGTTGCACCAAGGCTTCTTTAATTTCGTTGATGGTCAATCCTGCGTCCAAACCATGATGGAGTTGTACGCTTAATGAATCAAGATTTCCAGTTGCTGTCAAGGCCGATATTTTTACCAAATTTTGCTGACTAGCACTGAGTTTATTGTTTTGTGCATTCATCGTATTCACTATTATAAAGAATAAAATCAGTAAAAAAGTTGTGCGCCATTTTGCTGTTTTCATTCGGATTATTTTTGTTCGTTTGCCAATTTATATTCCGCATCATTAACGGGTTCTAGCCAATTATTTTCATTGGTTTGCGGATTGCAAGCGATGGCCAAATGTGAGAACCAACTATTGGCAGTTGCGCCATGCCAATGCACTACATTTGGGGCAATTTCTACCACATCGCCCACCTTCAAATGACGAGCAGGTTTGCTTTTTTCTTGATACAAGCCTTCACCACCAACTACAATCAAAATTTGTCCGCCAGTGTGGCTATGCCAATTATTGCGACAACCCGGTTCGAAAGTCACGTTGGAGATAGGTACGTTCAAATCTTTATTCGTAGTAATCGGTGCCAAATAAGATTTTCCGATAAAATATTTTGCGAAGGCAGTGTTTTCCTCACCTGTAGGAAAAGCACTCAATTGTGGGATTTCTGTTTTCATTTTTTCTTGACTTTTAGCAATAGTAGAGATCATCATCAACACGAAGATGACTGCGATGGACCTACTTAATTTATAATTAAACTTCATTGTTTAAAGACTTTATAACTTTCGCAGGAACACCGGCTACCACTGTGTTTGGTGGAACATTTTTAGTAACTACCGCTCCCGCTGCCACTACCGCATTTTCACCAATGGTTACATTGGGAAGTATCGTTACATTGGCACCAATCCAAGCATTTTTTTGAATTAAAATTTTACCTGGTATCAATCCGTGACGATCATTTGGATGGAGCGAATGACCTTCCGTAATCAAACTTACTTTCGGACCTATCAACACGTTTTCTTCTATAATGATGCCGCCCAGAGCCAAAAAAGTACAATCAAAATTGATGAATACATTTTTATCTATCTCTAAATTTCGACCATTATTGATATGTATAGGTGGAAAAACGGCGACCGATTCATCGATAGGTTTTCGGGTAATTTCACTCAATAATTGATTGATTTCTATCGGATCGTTGCTCGAATTCAATTTTTGTAATAGCCTAATAGTTTGGTAGGACTCTTCTCTTAAAAGTGGCATTTCTGCATCACCTTTTGGAATCGTTTCTCCATTTTTTAATCGGTCAAATATGCTTGGTGAATCTTTGCTCATCATTTTTCATTTTGATAAGGCAAAGTTAGGGCGATGAATATTCTTATTTGTTACACCTTTTACGCCGAAAATGTCAAATAAGGCGTATATTAGAAGAATGAAAAAATAGAGAACACATATAATTTTAGAAATTTTTATCCCATTGAATATTTCGGTTGCGTGCTTTCAATTCGGTCATTAAATATTCTACGATGGCATAATCGTTTCCGAATTTAAAATAGCATTTTGTAGCCCCATCAATGAAAACGGAGTAGGAAACACCTTTGTATGTATTCTTGGTGATTTTTATGGAATGAATTCCAGCAATTTCAATTTGTTGCGGACCAAATAGTTTAAACACATACAAATAAGGCGCTTTTACAGCAATAGGAAAAAAGTAACGATTAAGAGCAGATACTTGTTTGTGTGCAAAAATAAAATTCGCAAATTCCTGTTCGGAAAAGCTCCCAATGATATTGTAGGATTTTTTAACCATGTTGTTGAGTAAAATCTGCGAAAAATAAATAAGAACAATGGCGAAAATAGATGTCGGTAGAACAACCATTAGAAAAGTATCTTTCATGCGGCGGTCAAAAACTTCTTTATCAATCGTCTTATAATGGAAGTTTTCAATAATAAGAAAGGTTGCTGGTACAACAACAAACAAAACCATAAAAACCAATATGATAATAGAAAAAAAGTGAATTCTTTTTTTTGAATTATTGATGTAGTCTTCTTTTTCTGATAATTCAGCCGAATTTATGGGTAAATTTCGGATTGGATTATTTTTACTATTTCTTTTAGACTTAAGAACTAGAAAAGGGATAAAAAGAAAAGTGATGATCAAAATAAAAAGTATGAACTTCATGGGCTGTGCTATGTGTTTAACCGTTATACCAAGATAATAATTTAAAAATCAGAAGCCCATTTTATGAAAACAGAACGTGTTATTTTATTGACTATAAAGCAAGAAATCGATTTTCCCAAAAACTTTCAAAAGTTGTACCACACGCATTTGTATTGCCATCAAGGTTCTATTCATTTTTTGTTTAACGACCAAAAAATGGAATGTAAAGGCGGACAATTTTTGTTTTGGTTTGCCGAAAGTCGATTGTCTGGATTAGCGTTTTCAAAAAACTTTAAAGCTACCGTTTTGCTGGTAGAAAAAGATTTTTTGATGGATAATATTCCCGATCAAAGTTGGAGCATTAATGCGCAATTACATTCCAGAGTATATCCCGTAAAAGCCAATATTACAGAGCGCGATAAGAAACGAATTTTGACAAATTTTCAGCAAATGAACAATCGATTTTTAGAAACAGATCACCGTTTTTATGAGGAAATTATCAACCGCCAAATGCAAATTTTCGTACTTGAAATGTGGAATACCTTTGCCAAAGATTATGAAGAACGAAAGCACAGTTTACAAACCGGAACTTTGTACGAACAATTCATTTATTTGGTGCGAGAAAACTGTATGACACAACGCGAAGTGAAGTTTTACAGTTCAGAATTTAACATTACACCTAAATATCTAAATTATTTATGCAAAATTCATTCTGGCGTTACTGCTTCCGAATGGATTCAACGCCACGCAAAAGAGCAAATTATCATTTTACTACAAAATAAACACCTCAATATTTCAGAAATTGCAGATACCATGGAATTCAGCAGTCGTTCCTTTTTTACACGCTATGTAAAAAAAATATTGGGTGTTACGCCAAATGAATATCGTAAAAGATTTTTAAAATAAATTTCTTAAATATTTTAAGAAGTTTTTATTAAACTATAATTTTTACAATTCGTAATTTTAAAAATTGAAATAAGAACTTAAAAATTAAAATGGAAAATTACAATTTTGGTGTCATAGGCCTAGGTGTAATGGGGAGAAATCTTCTTTACAATATTGCAGATAATAATTTTTCTGTCACAGGTTATGATCTTGATGATAAAAAAGTAAATGAACTTCATGATGGTGCAACAGAAGGAACAACTGTTAAAGGAACTTCTTCTTTAGAAGATTTTGTTTCGTCTTTAGAGACGCCAAGAAAAATTATCTTAATGGTTCCTGCAGGTAAGCCTGTAGATGCTGTTTTAACAAGTGTTACTCCTTTTTTAACAGATGGAGATATTGTGGTTGATGCAGGAAATTCTTTTTTCCAAGATACTAATCGCCGAGTGGAAGAGCTTGCGGCTAAAAATCTACATTTTATGGGAATTGGTGTTTCTGGTGGTGAACAGGGTGCAAGAAGAGGTCCAAGTATTATGCCTGGTGGAGATAAAAATGCGTATAAAAAACTGCAATCTATGTTAGAAGCAATTTCAGCAAAAGTAGATGGAGAGCCGTGTACAGCTTATATGGGGAAAGGATCTGCTGGAAATTACGTAAAAATGGTTCATAACGGTATTGAATATGCTATTATGCAATTAATAAGTGAAGCTTACGATCTACTAAGAAAAGGTGCTCAGCTTAATAACGATCAATTACATCAAGTTTTTAAAGATTGGAATAATGGGGAGATGAATTCTTTTCTTATCGAAATTACCAGAGATATTTTCGCTCAAAAAGATGAAGTAACTGATGGTTATTTGGTAGATAAAATTTTAGATAAAGCAGGTGCAAAAGGAACTGGAAAATGGACTTCAGAGCAAGGTATGGAAATTGGTGTTTCTATCCCAACAATAGATGTTGCAGTGACTTCACGTATTATTTCATCTTATAAAGAAGAAAGAGTTGTTGCATCTGAAATCTATCCTAAAGCAAGTGTAGCTCTAGTTGAAAATAAAGAAAAATTTATAATAGAAGTAGGAGAGGCATTGTATTTGGCAACCTTAATTAGCTATGCTCAAGGATTGGCGTTGTTGGTAAAAGCTTCAGAAGAATATCAGTTTGAAATTCCGTTAAGAGATGTTGTGAAAATCTGGCGAGGTGGTTGTATAATCCGTTCGGTATTGTTAGAAAAATTCTACCAAGCTTACTCAGTAAATCCGAGTTTATCCAATATTTTGTTAGATAAAAATATTGCTGAGATTGTAAAATTAAAAACGTTGTCTTTAAGAAAAACAGCTTCTTTTACAGTCTTAAATGGTATTCCAAGTATTGGTTTGCAATCCGCATTAGCTTATTTTGATGCTTATACATCAGAATCCTTGCCGGTGAATTTATTGCAAGCTCAACGTGATTATTTTGGTGCGCATACATACCAAAGAGTAGATAAAGAAGGTGTTTTTCATACTAATTGGGGAAGTTTTAATTAACTAAAATTAAACAAAATGAGTGAAAACGACATCGTACAACCCACGACAATTTTAATTTTTGGTGCAACAGGCGATTTAGCTAAAAGAAAACTTTTTCCTGCTTTTTACAATTTATTTATTGAAGATAGATTATCAGAAAAATTCAATATTATTGCGTTAGGAAGATCAGAAAATACAGATGAAAAATTTAGAGCTTATATTAAAGAAAATTTAGTTGAGTTTTCGAGGAAAGAAGTGACAGATGAAGAATGGGAAGGATTTCAGAAACATATTATCTATTTTAGACATCAATTAGATGAAGAAAAATCGTATCAGGATTTAAGTACTAAATTAGATGAATTCGATCAAGAATATGGAACGAGAGCTAATAGACTTTTTTACCTTTCAATAGCTCCAAATTTTGTTTCGGTGATTTCAGATCACATTAAAAAAGCTTCTTTGGCGGCAGATCCTTCAAAGGATAGAATTATTATCGAAAAACCTTTCGGTCACGATAAAGAATCAGCGATAGAGTTGAATAATCTTTTGTCAAAAACTTTTGAGGAAGAGCAAATTTACCGCATCGATCATTATTTAGGAAAAGAAACTGTACAAAATATATTAGCGTTCAGATTTGGTAATTCTATCTTTGAGCCTTTATGGAATCACAAACATATTGAGTCTATACAAATAACCGTTGCAGAGGAAGTTGGTGTAGAAACAAGGGCCAGTTTTTATGAGCAAACGGGGGCTTTACGGGATATGATTCAGAATCATCTTTTGCAAATTTTGTGTATGGTTGCTATGGAAGCGCCTGCCAATTTAGAGGCAAACGAGATTAGAAATAGAAAAGTTGATGCATTGAAATCTATCAGAAGAATTTCTCCTGATAAAGTCAATCATTATGCGGTGAGAGGGCAATACGGAAAAGGAACAGTGAACGGTGAAACTGTAAAGGGGTATCGCGAAGAAGATGGTATTGCACCCGATTCTAACACAGAAACTTTTGTAGCTGCAAAATTTTATTTAGATAATGAAAGATGGCAAAATGTTCCTTTTTATGTACGAACAGGTAAAAAGCTAAAAGAAAAGCATTCATACATTACCGTACAGTTTAAAGAGCTTCCGCACTCTACTTTTTCTGGTAGTTCTCAGCATTTATCAGCAAATCGGTTGATAATTAATATTCAACCAGAAATGGATATTAGACTTCAGTTTATGGCAAAGAAACCTGGTTTGATTTTAGATCTTCAGCCTGTAGAAATGATTTTTGATAATTTCGCTTGTCAGGATGATACACCTGAAGCTTATGAAACTTTACTTTTAGATGCACTTATTGGTGATCTTACCTTATTTATGCGTTCAGATCAAGTGGAAGAAGCTTGGGATGTGGTAAAAGTGATTCAGGAAACTTGGGAAAATTCAAAAGAGGAATCTTTTCCTAATTATGAAGCAGGAAGTTGGGGACCACAAGCTAGTTTCGATTTAGTAGCGAGACAAGGACATAAATGGGTTTAGAAAGAAATTTAAAATGTAAAAGAAAATGAATATCACAGTTTTTGATGATTTAGAAACTTTATATAAGAAATCTGCAGACACGTTTGTAGAGCTTTCGCAAAAAGCAATTGAAAAACATGACAAATTTGTTGTAGCATTGAGTGGTGGATCTTCTCCGAAAACGATTTTCAGCATGTTGGCTACAGAAGAATATTCTAAGCAAATCGATTGGACAAAAGTATATTTTTTTTGGGTAGATGAAAGATGGGTTTCTTTAGATGATGACAAAAGTAATGCTAAAATGACTTTTGAAACCTTATTAGATAAAGTTCCAGTGCCTAAAGAGCATATTTTCCCGATGTACAAAGAAAGAGTAGAGCCAGAAGCTTATGCAAAAGAGTACGAAAGTCAAATAAAAAATGTGCTGGGAAATGAAGGTATTTTTGATTTTATTCTTTTAGGAATGGGAGATGATGGGCACACTGCATCTTTGTTTCCTAGAGAAAAAATCTTGCATGAAAAAGAGAAATGGGTAGACGCTTATTTTTTAAAATCTCAGGAAATGTATAGAATTACTTTAACAGCTCCTATTATTAATAAAGCAGAAAATATTTTAGTTGTAGCTTTTGGTGAAGCTAAAAAGCATGCCCTTCAAGAAGTTCTACATGGTGATTACAATCCAGAATTGTATCCTATGCAATTAATTGAGAAGAAAGAAAAATTTCAGTTTTTTACTGATGAAAAAGCAATTGAATAAGTTAAGTTCTAATTAATAATAAATACATTAAAAAAATCCTCAATGATTAACAACTATTGAGGATTTTTTAATATTCTTATAAATAAGTTACTTTCTTATTTTGATTTATTTTAAAATTTCGCCAATTCCGCAATATCATTCACTTCTAAAATCTGCTTCGGATAACCTTTAGAAACTGCGTGAATCATCGCCAATCCTACCTCTTTCAACTTCAACGTTTGGGTAGGAAAAAAAGGCGAAAGCAATGGACCTAAAATTTTATAAATCGTTTTTACATTCTTTTGACCTTTGGTAGCTTTCATGATTGCTGGACGAAAATTGTACACGTTTTTGAATGGCAATTTCATCAATGCATTTTCGGTTCTGCCTTTTACACGCGCCCACATTACCTTTCCTTGTTCGGTACTGTCGGTGCGATTTCCAGAAACGTAGATAAAGATCATATTTGGATTTACTGCAGAAAGTATGGTTGCAAATGGTACTACAAAATCATAGGTTTTCTTGGTGAAACTTTCTTCATTTTCACCAATAGAACTTACTCCTGCACAGAAAAAACAAGCATCAAAATCTTTCCAAACTTCGGTATGACTCCCGATTTCGGAAAAATCTTTTAGTAATAGTTCTTTCAATTTCGGATGCGATGTATTATAGTGTTTTCTTCCGACAATTAAGATTTCAGAAACGTCCGGATTTTCCAAACATTCCAATAAAACGCCTTCTCCTACCATTCCGGTAACACCAGTTATAATGACTTTCATTGTTCTAAAAATTAATCAATTCAAACTCCTATATTCCACAGGACTCATGCCTGTTTTCTGTTTAAATAGGCGTGTAAAATGCTGCGGATATTTAAAACCCAATTCATAAGCAATTTGGCTCACCGATTTATCCAAATCAAAAATACGTTCTTTAGCGGTGTTGATCAGTTTATTCTGAATGTATTCCTGCGCCGTTTTTCCCGTTTCTTTCTTCACCAAATCGCCAAAATAATTGGCGGAAAGATGCAATTTATCGGCACAATACGCCACCGATGGTAATCCTAAATCGCTAGCTTTTTCAGAAGAAAAATAATCGTTCAACAAGGTTTCAAATTTCTCCAAAATCCCTTTATTCGCATTTTCCCTTGTGATAAATTGTCGGTCGTAAAAACGCTCGCAATAGTTCAAAAACAATTCAATATTGGTGGCAATCAACTTCTTGCTGTGCTTGTCGATGGCTTGTTCCAATTCAAACTGAATTTTCGCAAAACAATCCAACACAAACTGTCTTTCCTTCTCCGACAAATGCAAAGCCTCATTCATTTGGTACGAAAAAAATTGATAATCTTCCATTATTTTCCCCAAAGAAGTGCCATGAATTAGATCGGGATGAAAAATCAACACATGACCTTTCGGTTGGTAATAAGACGTTTCATACGCCACATTCCAAGCCTGTCCTGGGCCAACAAAAACCAGCGTTCCTTCCTGATAATCGTAATATTCTTTCCCATATCGTATGTCGCCACACACCACATCTTTCAAAAAAACAGCGTACACGCCAAAATTCATTTTTACCGTTGTTCCGGTGGTCCATTTTCGAGGTTCTGCCTTTGACAAATCCAACACACTTACCAAAGGATGCAAAGTTTCCAATCCGCAAGACGCGTTGTAATCACTCACTGTATCAAAATATACCACTTCTTCCATATCCCTATTTTTTTTATTTGGGCAGCAATTTCCGCCTACCACTCCCGCTTTTTTATCTTTCGTGCCTAAAGACAAAAAGAGCTCCGTTCAAGTCGGGCTGCAATTCCGTTTTCAAAACAAAAAACTGGTCTCCAATTTTTCACTTTCCCTATTTACATAACAAAATTACACATTCATTTCATTTGATTATTAGTATTTTATCACAATCCGTAAAAATGGTAAGTAATTCTGTAACTTGTATAAAAGTGACTTCAGTTTAAGTAAAGAAATTTGTAGTATAAAAATTCAATTAAAATGAAAACAAGAATATTAGGACAAGGTTTAGAAGTGTCCGAATTAGGTTTAGGTTGTATGGGCTTAACTTTTGGTTATGGCCCTGCGAAATCAGAAAAAGAAGCGATTGAGCTTATACAAAAAGCCTACGATTTAGGTGTTACCTTTTTCGATACAGCCGAAGCGTATAGCAAAGGCTTGAACGAAGAATATCTAGGAAAAGCCGTAAAATCGTTTCGTGACAAAGTGGTATTGGCAACCAAATTTGGTTTTCTCAATGGTGACCCAAATACGGGCGTAGACAGTCGTCCGGAAAGAATTCGAGAAGTTGTAGAAAATTCATTAAGATACCTTCAGACCGATCGTATTGATTTGTTGTATCAACACCGTGTAGATCCTAAAGTGCCTTTGGAAGACGTGGCCGGAACGGTAAAAGATTTAATTGCCGAAGGAAAAGTAAAACATTTTGGCATGAGTGAAGCAGGTGTAGATAGCATTAGAAAAGCACACGCTGTGCTTCCTGTGACGGCTTTGCAAAGTGAATATTCTATGTTTTGGAGAGAACCAGAAAAAGAAATCATTCCTTTGTTAGAAGAATTAGGAATCGGATTTGTGCCTTTTAGCCCTTTAGGAAAAGGCTTTTTGACGGGGGCAATTTCGGCAAATACTAAATTTGCTGAGAACGATTTTAGAAACATAGTGCCGCGCTTCAGCGAAGAAAATAGACAAGCCAATCAGGATCTCGTGGATTTAGTTAAAAATATTGCAACTGAAAACAAAGTAACACCTGCACAAATTGCCTTGTCATGGTTGTTGGCACAAAAACCATTTATTGCGCCTATTCCTGGAACTACAAAAATTTCTCGATTAGAAGAAAATGTAGGCGCAGTTAATGTGCATTTGAACGAGGAAGAATTGAAAAAAATAAATGCCGCTTTAGCAACCATTGAATTGGTTGGAGAACGTTACCCTGCTGCATTGCAGGAAAGAGTGGGAAAATAAAATTCTCAAAAAAATGAAAAATGTCTTAATTATTGGCGCAAGTGGAAGTTTAGCCACTTGCGTCATTGATATCAATGATTAAAATTTTAATTTATAAAATTCATATAGTTTTAATTCATCAACTAATTAAATGATATATGAGTAAATGGTTGACATGCTTTTTAGGAATCGCTTTGTTGTTTTCTTCTTGTACTCGTGCACAAGAAACAAATATCATGAACGAAAGTAACCTCCATGATTCAAAAATTCTGATCGTCTATCTATCCAGAACAAAGAATACAAAGGCGGTAGCAGATATCATTCACAAAAAAGTAGATGGAGATTTGGTGGAATTGGAGTTGGCAAATCCATATCCCGAAAATTACCAACAAATTGTGACGCAGGTGCAAAAGGAGAATGAAACTGGATTCTTACCCGAACTCAAAACCAAAAATTCAATACCAATGCAGGTTATGGTTTGGGTAATTCTATTGAGATGATTAAAAAATTAAGTCCAAATTCAATTATTTTAGAAGAATATTCCACCAAAGGCAGAAAAGAACGAGACGGAATTTTATTTATAATGAAAGGCGAAAAAGAAGTGAAAGTAAGTAACGAAATTGACCAATGGTTAAGAAAAATAAACATTATAAAATAACAATTGAAAATGAAAAATCTAGTTTTAAATAACAAAGTAGAGATGCCCATTCTGGGATTTGGTGTTTACCAAATGAACAACAGCGAAGAATGCGAGCAAAGTGTATTAACGGCTCTAGAAACGGGTTATCGCCTCATCGACACGGCTGCAGCTTATCAAAATGAAACCGAAGTGGGAAATGCTGTGAGAAAAAGTGGAATTTCTAGAGAAGAAATTTTCATTACTTCAAAACTTTGGATTCAAGATGCGGGTTATGAAAAAACTTTGGCTGCGTTTGAAAAAACGTTGAATAATTTGCAAACCGATTATTTGGATTTGTACTTGATTCATCAACCATTTGGTGATGTATTTGGCGCTTGGCAAGCTATGCAAGAATTGTACTATCAAGGAAAAATAAAGGCGATTGGAATTTCTAATTTTCAACCAGATCATGTGATGGATTTTATTGTTAATAGTAAATTTACACCTGCTGTAAATCAAATAGAAACTCATCCTTTTCATCAGCAAATTAAAACGCAAGAGTTTTTGAAAACTAATAAAGTTCAAATTCAATCTTGGGCATCTTTTGCGGAAGGAAGAAATAATTTATTTCAAAACGAGGTTCTCGCAAGCATAGGAAAACAATACAATAAATCCGTAGCACAAGTAGTTTTGCGATGGTTAATTCAACGAAATATTGCTGTTATTCCGAAATCAATAACAAAATCAAGAATTCAAGAAAATTTTGATGTTTTCGATTTTGAATTATCACAAAATGACATGATACAAATTGCCTCTTTGGATACTAAAGATAGTTTGTTTTTTGACCATCGAAATCCAGAAATGGTGAAAAGTTTAAGTAATTACAATTTTTAAATGATATAAATATGAAATCACATCAAATAAAAGCTTTTGGAATAAGTTCAGCTGTCTAAAATCTTCATGAGATTTCAATAAATTAGTACATGATGTACATTATGGATTTGTGATTGATGTGGCTTCATTGAGTTAAGAATAGATTTAAAAAATAATTATAACATTTTTTTGCAAAATATCATCTTTTACAATTATAGACTTTAATGTATCTTTGCTAAGTATGAAAAAATGGATACAGGCTGCGCGTTTGCGCACATTACCACTGTCTTTGAGTGGACTTATTTTGGCTGGTTTTATAGCGAAATTCAAAGGAATATACCAAGCAGATATTTTCTTTCTATCTTTATTAACAGCATTTTGCTTTCAAGTTTTATCAAATTATGCAAACGATTATGGTGATGCAGTAAAAGGTACAGATGCCAATAGAATAGGAGAGAAAAGAGCAGTTGCTTCTGGTGAAATCTCGGCAAAACAAATGAAAACAGCAATTATTGTCATGTCAATAATTTCTATTTTAAGTGTTTTGGTTTTATTATATGTTGCTTTTATTCCAAATTATACAAATTATTTATTGATTTTTCTTGGTTTAGGAATCGCGAGTATTTTGGCAGCAATTTTCTATACAATGGGCAAAAAACCTTATGGTTACATTGGTTTAGGAGATGTTTTTGTATTTATATTTTTTGGATTGGTTGCCGTTTTAGGTGGAGAATTTCTATACTCGAAATCTTTTCAATGGATTAATCTTTTACCTGCTGCTGCAATGGGATTTTGGAGCGTAGCAGTTCTCAATATGAATAACATGCGTGATGTTGAGAACGATCTGAAAAACAATAAAATTACAATTGCTTCTAAACTTGGTCTTAAAAAAGGAAAAGTTTATCAAATTATTCTAATGAACTTACCTTTTTTTCTAGCGATCGCTTATGTATTAGTTGTAAAACCTGGTAAATTGAGTGGAATTGTTTTTATGATTTTATTTTTAATGACAAGTCAAATCAGAAGAAAAATTATGGCTGTAGAAAAACCTAAAGATTTCGATCAATTTCTGAAACTAATTGCGTTAATGGCTTTGTTTTTTGCCTTATTATTAGGATATGGTTTGATTGGTTTTGATTTTATTGATACCTTAACAAGATAAAAATCTAATTATTTAAAGTTTTTAAATTATGAAAATTACATTCCTTGGACACGCAAGTTTATTAATAGAAACCAATAATCAACGCATTGTTGTTGATCCTTTTATAACACCAAATGAGTTAGCTAAAGAGATAGATTTTGATGCATTAAAACCAGATTTTATTATCTTAACACATGCTCATCAAGATCATGTTTATGATGCAGAAATTTTAGCAAAAAATAACGATGCAACGATCATTTCAAATGCAGAAATAGCTTCACATTACGGAGCGAAAGGTTTGCGTTCTCATGGTATGAATACAGGAGGTAAATTCGATTTTCCATTTGGCTCATTGAAGTCAACAATTGCTTTTCATTCGAGTTCATTTGGCGATGGTTCTTATGGTGGTGATCCAAATGGTTACATCATAGAAAGCGAAGGTAAAAAGGTTTACATTGCGGGCGATACTGCGCTAACTTATGAAATGAAGTTGATCCCTGAAACAGTTGGTGAATTAGATTTAGCCATTTTACCAATTGGTAACAACTTTACAATGGGAGTTGATGATGCGATTATTGCAGCTGACTTTGTAAAAGTTTCAAAAGTTTTAGGTTATCATTTCGATACATTTCCGCCAATTAGAATAGATCAAGAAGAAGCTAAACAAAAATTTGCTCAAAATAATAAAGAATTAGTTTTACTAGCTATCGGTGATTCTATTGATTTGTAATGATTTATTTAGATAATATTTCAAAATCGCTTAATATTTTTAAGCGATTTTTTTATGTTTTTTTGTCTTGATTTAATTTTCGTCAAAAATCATCTTTAATATTTCAATCTATATTTTAAAGCTTTTCTCTAAATTTGACGTATGAAAGCTAGTTTCGAATCTTATCTATTAAATTTTAAAATTCCAGGAGGAACTTCTCGTGGTATTTTAAAAGAAAAATTAACTTATCTCTTGAAAATAGAAGAAAATAATCAAGAATTTTTGGGAGAATGTGGTCTTTTTAAAGGTTTAAGTGTTGATGATGTTCTAGAATATGAAGAAAAATTACAATGGACTTGTGATCATATTACGAAAGGAATTGATTTTCTTTGGGAAGAATTAAGGGCTTTTCCTTCGATTCAGTTTGGTTTAGAGCAAGCTTTTCAATCGATGAGAATCAATTTAGGTCAAGAAAATTTTGATTCTTATAATCCAGATTTGTACGAATCTGCTTTTAAAACTGGCGACAAAGGAATTCCGATAAATGGATTGATTTGGATGGGAGATGTTGCGTTTATGAAAACGCAAATTCAAGAAAAATTAGCAAAAGGTTTTCATTGTATCAAGATCAAAATTGGCGTGAATTGGTCTGATGAATACGAAATTTTAAAAGAATTAAGAAAAGAATATTCTAAAGAACAATTAGAACTTCGAGTTGATGCAAATGGCGGATTTTCTTATGATGAAGCTAAAATCGTTTTGCAACAATTAGCCGATTTAGATATCCATTCGATAGAACAACCTATAAAAGCAAATCAAGTTGAATTAATGACAGATTTGTGCGCAAATACACCTTTACCAATCGCATTAGATGAAGAATTAATCGGAAAATTCTCTTTAGAAGAAAAATTAAATTTGTTGACGAATATCAATCCACAATACATTATCTTAAAACCAAGTTTAGTTGGTGGAATTCGAGGTTCTATTGAATGGATTGAATGTTGTGATGCTTTAGGAATCGATTTTTGGATTACATCTGCCTTAGAAAGTAATCTAGGTTTAAATGCGATTGCGCAATGGACAGCAATTTTATATCCAGAAATGCCACAAGGTCTAGGAACTGGAGGTTTATTTACCAATAATTTTCCAAGTCGTTTAGAAGTGAAAGGCGATCAATTATTTAGAAATAAAATTTAATATGAGAAATATTTTAATCTTAGCATTAAGTTCAATATTATGGATGAGTTGCTCATCAATAAAGAAAGTTAAATCAGGCGAAAGCCAATCTGCTAAAGCTTTTCAAGAGGAATTGGTCGAGTTTTATACAAATCCAAAAACAACTCCATTAATTGATGATGAGAAAACAAATTTTGTTGGATTAAGCTTTTTTCCAATTGATAAGAAATATGATATTCAAGCAGTTTTTGGTCCAATAAATGATGGTTCTGTTGTGAAATTTCCTACTTCTGCAAAAAAAATAAAAGAATTTAAAGAATATGGAATTGCTTTATTTAAGTTGGATAATCAAGATGTAAAGTTAACTATTTATCAGATGTATCCGTTGAATGAAGAAAATAAAGATCATTTATTTTTACCATTTACAGATCTTACAACAGGTGAAACTTCTTATGGCGCAGGACGTTATTTGGATCTAAAATTAAGCGATTTGAATCTAGAAAAAGGAACAATTCATTTAGATTTTAATAAAACGTACAATCCATATTGCGCATATAGTATCCATTACAATTGTCCGATTCCGCCTGCGTCAAACGATATTTCTGTTGCGATAGAAGCTGGTGTTAGTTTTAAAAAGAAATATTGATGATTTTAGATTTTAGTAATTCAGATTTTGATTATCAAAAAATTTCACCAAAAAATAGATTTGAAGAATCTATTTTAGATTTTCTCAATCAATGGTTTAATCATTCTGAAACTATAGAAGTTCAAACTTCAGGTTCAACAGGAATTCCCAAGAAATTTTTTTTAGAAAAATCTAACATGATCAAAAGTGCAAAAATGACTGGTAAATATTTGCATTTAGAAAAAGGAAATTCTGCTTTATTGGTTTTGCCAGTTAGCTATATTGCTGGTAAAATGATGTTGGTGAGAGCAATAATATTGCAATTACAATTGATTTGTTTAGAACCAATTTCTGCGATTAAATGGGAGGAAATTCAAAAATTAGATTCGGGTTTAACTTCAATTGATTTTGTTGCTTTAACACCAATGCAAGTAGAAAACTCATTAGGATTTATCGATTATTGTTCTAAAATTATTATCGGAGGCGCACCATTATCAGACAAAGTAAAATTCGATTTGAGGTTGACATCAAATCAAATTTTTGAAACTTATGCAATGACAGAAACCATCACTCATATTGCTTTTAAGAAAGTGAAAAATCTAAAATTTACAGAAGTAAATAATGCATTTGAAGTGTTTGATGAAGTACAAATTTCACAAGATAATCGTCAATGTTTAGTTATTAAAACGCCTTATCAAGAAGATTTGTTAGTTACCAATGATGTGGTTGAACTTATTGATAATAAAAATTTTAAATGGATTGGTCGAGCCGATAATGTGATTAATTCTGGTGGGATAAAATTATTTCCTGAGCAAATAGAGGAGAAGCTAAAAAACGTGATTTCTGATAATTTTTATTTGACATCAAAAAAAGATGAAACCTTAGGTGAAAAATTAGTTTTAGTTATAGAAAGTCAAGAAAAGAAAATTGATTTAAGTGAATTGAATTTATCTAAATACGAAATTCCGAAAGAAATACTTTTTGAAAATCAATTCGATAGGACAGAATCTGGTAAAATCAAAAGAAAAAAGTTCTGATAAAATAAGTATATTTATCAAAACCTTACAAATGTCATTCTACAAAAAGTTAGCAAGATTTGCCGAAAATGTTCCAAACAAACATCGCTATTACAGATGGTTTTTTAATCTATCGCCGATGTATAAAAGGTCTTGTGGGAAATTAATAGAAATTTCACCAGATTTTTATCAAGTAAAAGCTAAGATCAAATTTTCATATAGAAATGTGAATTATATGGGAACTATGTTTGCTGGAAGTATGCTTTCTGCAACTGATCCTATTTATATGATACAATTGACAGAAATCTTGGGTAAAGAATATGTAGTTTGGGATAAAGGAGTTTCTGCTAAGTTTAAAAGACCTGTTAAAACAAATCTTTGGGTTGACTTTATTTTTACAAAAGAGGAAGTAGAAATAATCAAAAACAAAGTTAAAGAATTAGATGAATATACGTTTGTTAAGCCTTTGATTTTAAAAGATAAAAAAGATAATATTTATGCTACTTTAGACAAAGAGATCTATGTAAGTACATATAAATTTTACAAAGAAAAATTAGCGTTAAGAAATCAAGAAAAAATAAAAAATCAGCCTTCCGAAGAAAACTGATTTTTGTTAATAGAATGAATGAAAAAGTATTTACTTTTTATTTGTTTGGCGTAAAATAATCATCAGCACCTTCAGAAATTGGGATATATAATCTTACCCATTCTGTATCGTCATCATCTTCTGTTTCCCAACTGTGTCCAACTCCAGAAGTATCTTCTGCCAATAAAATTGTACCTGGTTTTAAAATGAAGGTAGAACCATCTGTTACTTTAAATTTTATACGTCCTTTTAGTGTTACAACATACTGTCTTCTTGGCGCTTTGTGTGTATCTTTTTCCCAATCTTCCACCGAATTATTTGCCCAAAATGTTGTGGTATTCATGTGTTTAAGAGTTGGTACATAACCCATCTCGAAACTAGAAGAACCATCTGGTTTGGTAATTAATCTTATCGCTCTGATTTTACCTTCTTCATCTTTTTTGTTCGATTTCGAATGCTCAGATGTTTTAACAGATTTCGGTTCGTTGTTTTTTGCCTGAACGTTGAATGATGCTGCCATAACCATAGCAAACATTACTCCTTTAGCGATGTTTTTCACTTTAGTAAAAATTTATAAATATTTAATTATTTGATTGATTGAAATACAGTATCATGTACCAACATTTTACTGAAATATGGTTTGTATTTTGCCACTAATGCAAGATGTGCAGGAAGTTTACCGTAAGCTTCTAAATCTTCTAATGAATCAAATTCCATTGCAACACTATACGTATAAGTTTTGTCTAAAACTGCTCTTGGCGTAGAATCAGCAGGTGTACCAAATTGTAAATTTTTCTGGTATGGAAGCTCACTCAAACCTTTAAAAAAGTTTTTAAAATCCTCTACTTCTTTAGTACTTAAATCAGGTTTTAACCAAAATACTAAATAATGAAAATAAACAGGTTTTGTGTCTTTTACTTTTTGTTGATTTTGCCCGAAAGCTTGACTAGAAAACAATACTAATGCAGCAGCAAAAGCAACTTGTTTGATGATTGATTTTTTTGTCATGATTGTTTAAGTTTTTATTATTAATTATTTTTAATTTAAATCAATTCGATATTTCAAAACGAATTGCCATTTTCGATCAGATTCAACCGCATTTCCACCTTGTGATGTAAATACAGGTCTATTTTGTGCATCAAATGAAAGACGAGAAGACATTTTATTGAATAATAAAGAAACACCTGCATCGTAAGTAACTGCATTATCTTTCAAACCATCTAGATTTGCTAATTGTACGGATGCAGCAGGTTGTAATTGCAATGTTTTCTTTTCTTGATCGAAATATGGTAAAGTACCACCAACTTGTAAAAAGTAAGTATTTCCTGTACCAACAATCGGAGTAGCATTTCCAGCACCATTTAGACTAGCATTATCAGGATTTACTCCAGTTGCAGGATTATTAGTTCCTACATATCTCACATAATTTGGTCCGTAATCATTATGCATAGCCATTGCATATGCACTGAAAGAAGTTCCTTTTTCTTTATTAATTGGTGTATCATAGAAGACATCAACTGCAAAATTTTTCATATCATCTTCATGTACCAAATCTGTTTCATCTTTGTGCCAAAGTGCATCATGTAAATAATCAAAACCAGCACCTACACTTAATACTTTTTTCTTACCAACATAAGTTCCAGAATTAAAAGGAGTTGTATTACTTTCTGTATCAAAGAATGCATATCTAAAATATCCAGAGATATCTTTGTTCGGTGCATTTTTACTGAAAGTTGCTACATTTAATTTAGGATCAGAAGTTACATTTGTATAAGGATCTGCCACAACTAAACGATAATCAAATTTTCCTAATTGTCCTTTGATGTAAGCACTCAATTCACGTACAGTAACATCTGTTACACCAGTATTAGAAGTTGCATAAGCTGGTAAATCATACAAAAGCGTATTCAATGGACCAGTTGTAAAGCGCGACAATCCTCTCCAAGTAGAGCGTCCTGCACCAAAAGCAATTTTATCATTAAAAGCATATTCTGCATAAGCATCTAACAAATCAAAATAGGTATTTCCTTTAGAATTCACATTCACATTAGAAGGACCAGCTTGTAAAACCAACATCAATTTTTCAGTCGGTTTGTACGTCATTTTTACACGAATTCTTCTAAGCGATAAATCTGATGCTGAAGAAACTTCTTCACCATTGATCATACTACCAGGATTCATCTGCGTATATCTTGCCCAAAGTTCAGCATAGCCACTTACAGAGAAAAACCTTGTATGATCGTCATTCAAGTAGTAAGTTAATGGTGGATTATTAAAATCATTTTTCTTAGTTTGTGCTTCTACTTTAGTCAATCCAACTAAACTTAATAGCATCAATGTCCCAACTTTTATAAATTTACTTTTCATAATCATAGCATTCGTTTCCGAATATTTATTTGATTTTTACAAGGCAAATGTATCTTCATCAAGAAAGCAGAACTATTAGAAAACTATTAGAATTGTTTTAATAATTTGATAGATTTGATGACTTAAGTCTTTTATATTATTGAATATAAATTATTTATATTCCTAATTAAATTTTATATTTTTTCTGATATTCGATTGTGATTCTTTGATTAGATATTATTAGCATCACTTTTTTTATCTTTGTATTAAAATTATAAGAATGGCTCTAAAAGCAGTTTTGTTTGATATGGATGGTGTAATTGTAGATACAGAACCATTGCATAAAAAAGCATTTTTTAAAGTTTTTGAAGATCTCGATTTAAAGATAACTCCAGAATATTTTTCAACATTTACGGGCGAATCAACTAAAAATGTTTGTAAACGATTGGTAGAAGAAAATAATTTATCAGTAGAACCTGATTTTATAATGAACAAAAAAAGAGAATATTTTAAATATTTTTTTGATCATGATCAAGAATTTGATTTATTACCTGGCGTAAGAGAATTGTTCGAGGTTTATTATCAATCAAATATCAAAATGATTTTGGCTTCTTCTGCATCTATGAACACAATCAATTGGGTGTTTGAAAAGTTTGGAATTGCTAATTATTTTTTAGCTAAAATAAGTGGTGATGAACTGAAAGAATCAAAACCAAATCCAGAAATTTTTAACCTTGCAGCTCAATTGGCAAATACTTCAAACGAAGAATGTATGGTGATAGAAGATTCTGCTAAAGGAATTTTAGCAGCTCATCGTGCTTCTATTTTTTGTGCTGCTTATAAAAGTAAAAACACAAAATTTCAAGATTATTCTTTGGCAAATATTGTGGTAAATGAGTTTTCTGAATTAGAACCAGAAAAACTAACAAAATATTTTCAGTAAAATCAGTTCTTGAGAGCTGATTTTTTTGTTTTAACTCATCAATAAAGTAATAAAATGGTCAATATTATGGTGGTCGAAGATAATGAACGCGTTGCGTCATTATTGAGAAAAGGTTTAGAAAATCAAGGATATCAGGTTGATGTTTTTGGTGATGCAGAATCTGCAATTTTTGCCATTAATGAGCAAAATTTCGATTTAGTCATTACAGATATTATGTTGCCTCATATGGATGGAATACATTTTAGTAAAAAACTAAAAATGCAATTTCCACAATTACCTATTCTTATGCTAACGGCGCTTGGAACTATTGATGAAAAGATTAATGGTTTTGACGCTGGAGCTGACGATTATATGGTAAAACCATTTGATATGCGCGAGTTGTACGTTCGTGTAAAAGCGATTCTTAATCGTTTAGTTACAACGCAAGATGATCAAGTTTTAATGTATGATGAATTGAAAGTTGATCTAAATTCTAACGATGTTTATAGAGGAAATCAACGAATAGATTTGACACCGAAAGAATTTAAACTTCTAAAATTTCTAGTAAAACATCCAGAAAGAGTTTTAACTCGAGATGAAATTGCAGAAAATGTTTGGGGGCATTTTTTTGATACAGGAACCAATTATATCGATGTTTATATAACTTATTTACGTAAAAAAATAGATAAGAATTTTGATAAAAAATTGATTCATACCAAAGCAGGAGTTGGTTTTATTCTAAGCAATCAGTTATGAAATTAGCAACAAGAACAGCCTTAATTTACACCACTTTCACAGCAATTATTCTTTTATTATTTGCTTCGGTTGTTATTTTGGTTTCGAAAAAAAATCAAAAAGACGAATTTTTTGATCGCTTAGGTTATAAATTAACTTGGCGAGCAGAATTCTATTTCGATGCGCATGTACAAGAAGATGTGATTCGATTTTTACATGTAAGAAATCAACAAGTTTTAAATGAAGCTGATGTTAGTATTTATAATTCTACTCATCAATTAATTTTTTCTGACTTACAAAAACCAATCAATATTCCTTGGGTTTGGGAACGATTAAAACATTCAGAAAAAGTCAAATGGACAAGTGAAGATTGGCAATACATGGCAGTTTCTTATTGGCACAAAAATCAAAAATATTACATTTTCGGACGCGCAAAAGATGTTACAGGAAGCTTTTATATGAATAGATTACAAGATAATGTTGTCTTAATTTACATTGCTTCTTTGGTAGTTATTTTTTGTATTAGTTTTTTGTTTTCTAATTATACATTGAAACCTTTAAAAGAAATTATCAATCAGATTAGAGATATCTCAGAACATAGATTGCATCATCGATTAAATATTCCTAAGGCAAAAGATGAATTGTATGAATTGACAGAAACGTTTAATTCGACATTTAATCGTTTAGAGAAATCATTCAATACACATAAAAGTTTTGTTACCACGATTTCACATGAATTTCGTACGCCACTTTCTGCCTTGATAGCCGAATTACAATTGGCTAAAGAATTGAATGTTAGTATTGATGATTATAAAAACTCGATAGATAATGCATTAGATGATGCACAAAAAGCAACGCAATTATCTTCTGCACTTTTAGATTTGGCTAGAGCAAGTTACGATGTTTCTCAGATTAGTTTTGTGAGTTTGAGGATTGATGAAGTTTTAATGGAAGCTAAATTGAGTATTTTTTCTAAAAATCCAGAATATCAAGTAAAAATTAATTTTGATTTTGAAACAAATTCTGATGATTCTGTAAATTTAGATTTCGTAGGAAATCCATATTTATTGATGATTGCGTTTACCAATTTAATGGAAAATGCTTGTAAATATTCAACAGATAAATCATGTGAAGTTTTGTTTCAAGTAACTGACAATTTCTTTCTTTTTAAATTCATCGATCATGGTTTTGGTATTCCAGAAGAAGATCAAAAAAAGATTTTCGATTTGTTTTATAGAGGAACAAATAAAGATCAAAATAAAGGTAACGGAATTGGTTTAAGTATTGTTAATCAAATTGTTAATTTACATCAAGGTGAATTGAAATTAATTTCAGAAGTTGGAGTAGGAAGTACTTTTGAATTAAAATTTAGAAAAGATTTCAATAATCCAAATTGATTTATTTCACTCTAATTTTTGTTCCATAATATTTTGGTTCTTTGCCAGTAAGTATGTCAATAAAAACTTTTACACGAGCAAAATATTCACGAACATTCGTTTTGAAACCGTAATTTTTATTCACATCTTTTGCATTAAAACCATAAGCTGTCATCCCGTTTTCATGTGCAATAAAAACTGCACGTTCGTTATGAAATTTCTGAGAAATAACTGTGATTTCGTTTTGCGAAAAGATTTCTTTGCAACGTAAAACCGAATCTAATGTTCTGAAACCTGCATAATCTAGAAAAATTTTCTCTGCCGGAATACCTCGTTCAATCAAAGCATTTTTCATAGCTTCTGGCTCATTGTATTCTTCTCGACCATGATCACCACTCGCAATTATGTAATTAATTTTACCTTTTTTATACAATTCTTCAGCAGCATCAATACGATAAGTAAAATACCAATTATTTTGACCATTTGTAAGTTTTGGTGATGTTCCTAATAAAAGTCCAACATTTGTTTTGGGTAATTCATCAACCTGATCATAAACGAATTCTTCTGAAGAATTAATGATTCTTTGGTTAAAATAAAATGTAATTGATGCAAGAAATAGGAGTAGAGTAAAACAAAAAATGAATGTTTTCTTTATGATTTTTCTGCGAGAAGTTTTCATATTCTTTTGGTTTGATGTAAAAATATAAAAACTGAATCAAGAAATCAACAAGAAATTAATCACAAGGAACAAGATCTGGAAAAAGCTGATAGATTTCGCATTTCAATAAACCACTTCCACCACCAAAATGTTCTAAAACTTTGATATTTTTAGATTTGATGTATGCGTTATTTTTTATGGAATTTTCTAAATTTATATCATTACCTGAGCTCAATAAAATCAAATTAATTAAATTTTGCTCGATTAAGTCAATAATATTTTCAGAATTATCTGATAATATTACTTCCCAACCATTATTTTTGATGATTCTTTCTAAAGTTTCTAATATTTCTAGATTTTTACCAAGTACAAGAATTCTGAAGTTCTCCATAACATGAATTATTTTTCAAAATTAGAAGAAACTTAAATTAAAACTCTTGATGTATCTCAAGTAATTAGACGTTTATACGCATAAAAAAAGCTACTAAAAGAAGTAGCTATATTTTTGTAGTTTAGTATGATTAAAAAATCCACTATGTAAGGTTATTTCTTATATATCAAACAGCGAGCCAAAAAAAATGTTAAAATCAAAATTTAACTTATTTAATTTGTCTTTGCTTCTAATCTTTGCTTGTATTTTTTCTTAATCCAACGGTTTATTGGTTTTTCGAAATATTCAAATGTGATGATACTCAGTAAAATAGAAAATATAAAATAGAGAATCACTTTTAGAAAATCATTTAATTCAGGAAACCATAAATTTCCGTATTTTATTACAACCATGTGAATCATATAAAATCCGAAACTAATTTCACCAAGATAAATTAAGTATTTATGATTCAGAAATTTAGAAATAATTCCTTTTTCTATTGCAAAAGAAACAATAATCAAAGCCATTGGAATCCAATAATATATGCCGTATCTATAAGCACGATTTACATCATCATGGAAAACAAAAAAGAGAATGAGAACCAAAAATGCACCAATTTCTATAAAACTACCTTTTATAAAATTGACGTTTTTTAGTAAATAAGTAAATTTTCTATATTCATTAAAAAGTATAATTCCAACTAAAAAATCTAAGCTTCTCACAATCGGATTTACGTAATAAATTCCTTTTTCATAGTCGATATCTATATGTGGAATTGTAAAAATTATGACTGGAATTGAAATGATTGGAATGAATTTCGTGAATTTGTAACGAAATAACATCATTACAAAAAAAGGAAATATAAGGTAAAAGAAAAATTCTGTCGAGATGCTCCAAGATGGATTATTAATTGAAAAATAATATTCTTTGATTGGAATGTACGATTGTAAAAGGAAAAAATTTAAAGAAGCAATTAAAGGATTCCATAAATTTTCTATAAAAATATAGGGTAACATGATGACAAAAGTCAATAAATGTAAAGGGTAAATACGCGCAACACGATTGATATAAAAGTTTTTTAAACTGAATTCGTGTGGCTTATTGATTTTGTTCTGGTAATTTAATGCTAAAACAAAACCACTTAGAATAAAGAAAAATCCTACACCTAAGTACCCTTCGAAAAAAACATTCATTTTCAGCCAATTCCAAGTTTTGTTATCGGTTTCAACAAAAGTTAAATGACTTAAGAATACAGCAAATGCAAAAAAGAATCGGAGAGAAGTTAAAGAATTAATCATCTAATTCTGTGATTTTTAGTTGGTACATTTCACTAAATTGTTGTTTGAATTCTTCTATCAAACTATTTCTGACTTCCACTGTAAATAGACAATTTGCGGTAAATTCTTTTTGGATTATTTCACCTTTTACTCGATCAATATTTCTTTCTACAATGCCTTGTTGATCATAATTGAATTCTAATATAAGATTTTTTGTAACATATTTAGTCACAATTTTGCTATTTTCTAAAACCAATTGCGCACCATATTTATAGGCTTTTACCAAACCAGAAACGCCAAGTTTTGTTCCGCCATAATACCTAACCGAAACAATTAAAATGTTGGTTAATTCTGAAGATAAAATCTGATTGTAAATTGGTAAGCCAGCTGTTCCGCTAGGTTCACCATCATCATTTGCGCGAAATTCTTTTTTATCAATACCCAAAATGTAGGCATAACAATGATGCGTTGCATCTGGCCATTTTTCGTACAAATAATCTAATTTTTTCTTTACATCATTTTCTGTTTTTACCTGAAAAGCATAGTTGATAAATTTACTTCCAGATTCTTTAAATATCTCATCTTCAACATCTTTTTCTATGGTAAGAAAAGAATCATTCATAATTTCTTATTATTTGTATTCGATCTGATTTTAATTGTAATTCTTGGACAAGTTTTCCTTTTATTTTAGGAGATTCTATTCCATCTTTCCATCTTATAGAAGATTTTATTATTCTTGCTTCGTCCCAAAGTTGATTATAAATAAATTGATTTAATGTATTGACGCCGCCTTCTACAATAATCGATTGTATGTTTTCTTGATGTAAATGTTCTAAAATTTGCGGAAGAATATTTTGACTAAAATCAATCTGAATGAATTTTGTGTTTTGATTCTTGTCAGTTTTTAATTGATTAAAAACAATCGTTTGTTGTTGATTATCGTAAATATGAAAAGTTGAATTGATTTCTAAATTTTTATCAATAATCAATCGAATAGGTGAGTTCCCAGAAATTAGCCGAGCATTTAATTGCGGATTATCAAATAAAACAGTGTTTTTACCAACTAGAATTCCTTGTTCTTCTGTTCGCCATAAATGGACCAATTGTTTAGAATAATCATTACTTATCCAAACTTGTTTTTTTTCTTTTGGTGCAAAAAATCCATTCTCAGTTTCTGCCCATTTTAGTATAATGTAAGGACGTTTTTTTTGATGAAAAGTAAAAAAACGTTTATTTAGTTCTAAACATTCTTTTTCTAAAATACCAAGAGTTACATTCACGTGATTATCTTTTAAACGTTTAATACCTTCACCATTTACTTTTGCAAAAGGATCAATCGTACCAATCACAACACGTTTTATTTTTTTTGAAATAATCAAATCACAACAAGGCGGAGTTTTACCATAATGTGCACAAGGTTCGAGTGTAACATAAATGGTAGATTCTGCTAATAAAGCTTTGTTTTTTACACTATTCACAGCATTTACTTCTGCATGTGGACCACCATATTCAGAAGTATAACCTTCTCCTATAATCTTGTCATTATGTACAATTACAGAACCAACAAACGGATTAGGGTAAGTATTTCCTAATCCGTTTGTAGCAATTTGTATGCAACGAGCCATATAAAACTCGTCTTTTTTTTTGTCAATCATTTTTTATTCTGCTGAATTGTAATGATATAATTTTTTAAGTTTTTGTTCTAAATCTAAATGTTTAGATCTTTTTTCTTCTAATTCTTTGTAAACGTTTTTTAACAAAGGATTATTTTCATCAGCACCGCTAAAGAAAGAAATATTATTGTCTAATTGGTGAATTTCTTTTTCTAATTCATCAATTAATTTTTTGGTTTTGATGATTTCATTATCAACAACATGTGAATTTTTTCCGGATTTAGCTTTCTCGAAAATACTGTTTAAACGATAATCTTGTAAATCTTCATCAGAAATTCCTAAAGAGCTGATTTGCTTTTCGTATTCTTTTTCGAAATTCGAATTTACATTCATTTTCTTAGCAGGGACTTTTCCTATATTGTTAAACTCTTTTTCTATTTCTGTCAAAGATTTTAAATCATCTTGTTCATTTCCTGTACTTTCAAAAGTTTTTAAACGTTCAATTAGATCATTTTTAGCAACCAAATTTTGCTCAAATTTCTCATTTTCTACATCATGACGTTTTTTGTAACGATCGAAAAATGAATTACATAGTTGTTTAAATTCTTTCCAGATTTTATCGGAATGTTTACGAGGAACATGACCAACATTTTTCCAATCATCTTGAATTTTCTTGATGATTTTTACCGAATTATTCCAATCTGTACTTTCAGCATGTTGACGAGCAATTTCTATTAACTCTAATTTCTTTTGTAGGTTAACTTCTTGATCATCTTTTAAGTTTTTATAAAATGAATTTTTCTCGTGATTAAACGCTTTAGTCGCTTGTTTAAATTGATCCCAAATCTCGTTATTTACATTTTTAGGAACACGTCCAATCTTTAAAAATTCTTCTCTTAAAGTATTTACTTTTTTAATTGCTTTTTGCCAATCACCATGTTTTTTATCTTGACTATTTTGTGTTAAATCAATAATTTCTGCAATGATGACTATTTTATTTTGTTGATTCTCTTCTTGTTCTTTTTTAATTAATTCATTCAATTCAGATTTACGATCATGAATTTTATTCGTTAAATCTTTGAAATGATTCCAAGTAGCTTCTCTAAATTCTTCTGCTACAGGAACTGCTTCTTCTTTCCATAATCTATGCAAATATTGCAATTCATTTAACGCTTTTTGTACGTTTGGTTCTTGTACCAATTCTTCAGCACGTTTGATGATAGAATGTCTAACTTCTAAATTGTGATTCATGTCCAATTCTCGAAGTTCTTTATTCATATCCAAATACTTATAAAGATTATCTAAATGAAAGAAATAAGTTCTAAAAACATCGTTTGCTTGTGCAGATGGAATTTTACCTGCATTGTGCCAACGGGTTTTCAATTCACGGAATTTCTTAAAAAATTGATTGGTATTTTCTTGTGGATCTTGGTAAAGAGATTTTAACTCATCTACAATCGCTAAACGTTCTATTAGATTTTCTTTTTCTTTTTGTTCGTTTTCTTTGTAGAAATGACTAAGTTGTTTTTTGTAATCTTCGTAAATAGAATAAAATTCTCTTTTTAATGGACTATCGTATCTGAAATGCAGTTCGTCTCCACCTTCATTTACATATTGTTCTCTTTTTTCTGCAGCATCAATTGCCATTTTATTTTTAGCAGCCTCTCTAATTTGTGCAAATTGATCTCTTAATTGATTCGCAGGATGATTTTTTAATAAAGTTTTGGCTTCATCTAATAAAATTTCTAGACTCAACTCATCGTAATCTTTTGTTGGAATTGCATCTTGATTTTGATCTTCTTGTGAATTCTCAACCTTATAAGATTCGTTGTTTTCGTTGATGTTTCCATCTGCATTTTGCAGGTTATCCATATCCGTTACCATAACATGAAAGTTTAGTTGCTAACAAATCTAATAAAAGTTTGTCAGAAAATCAATACTCTGTTAGGATTAACTATTCCAAATTTCCCACGCTTTTTCAGCTTGCTGATGTAACATTTCTAATCCATTTTTTATTTGAGCTTGTTTTTGTTTTCCGTTTTGTAGAAATTGTGTTTCTTCTGGATTGTAAATCAAATCGTATAAATAATGTGTAGAATTGATAGATTCGTAAGGTAGATTTGGAGCAACCGTGATATTCGGAAATGTACCAACTGGTGTACAATTGATAATGATAGAATGTTCGTTTAAATGACTTTGATTAAGCTCCTCAAAATTCAAATATTCATCATCTTTTCTAGTAACAATATGATAATCGATACGCAGTTTTTTTAGAATATATTCAACTGCTTTTGTTGCACCGCCATTTCCTAGAATTAAAGCTTTTTTATGATGATTTTTTAACAAAGGTTTAAAAGACTCTTCAAAACCAAAAGCGTCTGTGTTGTAACCAATTTTTTTACCGTTTAAGATTTTTACACAATTTACTGCACCAATTTTTTCAGCTTCGTCAGATAACTCATCTAGAAACGGGATAATCGCCTGTTTGTAAGGAATGGTAATATTAAAACCAATTAGGTCTTGATTTTCGAAAAGCTGATTAACTTCGTCAATACTATCTAAATCAAAAATTTGATAATTATAATCTGATAATCCTAATTCTTTAAATTTTGTATTAAAGTATTTTTCTGAAAATGAATAACTTATGTTTTTTCCAATCAGACCTAATTGTTTCATTCTTCTGTTTTATTTTTTGTAAACTGAGCTTTTACAATTCTATATATTAAAGGCAAATTTGCGGCAATGATGATTCCGAAAATGAATAATTCTAAGTGATTTTTAACAATTGTAAATTGACCTAAAAAATAGCCTAACATAGAAATTGCACCAACCCAAAGAACCGCACCAATAAAACTATAAGTTATAAAAGTTTTGTAATCTAATCTTGTAGTTCCACAAATAAATGGAATGATTGTTCTTACAACAGGCATAAATCGAGCAATAATGATAGCTTTTTTACCATTTTCGTTAAAGAAATCTGTTGCTTTTGCTAAATGTTTTTCTTTGATAAAAAACTTATTCGGATTGGATAATAACCAATTACCAAATCGGCTACCAATGTAATAATTCAGGTTGTCACCTAAAATCGCAGCGACCATTAACAATGGAATAATATATTCGATATGTAAATGATTTTGATCGTCACTCGCCGCTATCATTCCGATTGCAAAAATTAAAGCATCACCAGGTAAAAAAGGCATGATGAATGACATGACGATTAAGCCAGTTTCTGCAAAAATAATTACAAATAATAACACATAAATCCAATAACCATAGGTATTGATAAAGTCCATAATGACTTTATCTGGACGCTGTACAAAATTTGTAAAAAACTCGATTATGCTTAACATTTTGTATGGATTTAGATACGTGTAATATCAGCACCGATTGCTTTCAATCTAGCATCTATGTTTTCGTAACCACGATCTATTTGATCTATATTATGAATAATTGTTGTTCCGTTTGCAGATAAAGCAGCGATAAGTAAAGACATACCTGCGCGAATATCAGGAGAAGTTAACTCAGAACCTTTTAACGGAATTTCTTGATTAAGTCCAATAACTGTTGCTCTATGTGGATCACAAAGAATGATTTGCGCTCCCATATCAATTAATTTATCAACAAAAAACAATCGAGATTCGAACATTTTTTGATGAATCAAAACACTTCCTTTAGCTTGCGTAGCAATTACCAAAATAATTGAAAGTAAATCAGGCGTAAATCCAGGCCAAGGAGCATCAGCAATTGTTAAAATAGATCCGTCAATAAAACGTTCTATTTCGTAATGATCTTGTTTCGGAATGTAAATATCGTCTTCACGTTTTTCGAATTTTATTCCTAATTTTCTAAAAACATCAGGAATCACACCTAAATTTTCCCAAGAAACATTTTTTATCGTTAATTCAGATTTTGTCATTGCTGCTAAACCAATCCAAGATCCAATTTCGATCATATCTGGTAAAACAGTGTGTTCTGTTCCTGTTAAAGTTTCTACACCTTCTATCGTTAATAAATTAGAGGCAATACCAGAAATTTTAGCGCCCATTCTATTCAACATTTTACATAACTGTTGAATGTATGGTTCGCATGCTGCGTTGTAAATTGTTGTTGTTCCTTTTGCAAGAACAGCAGCCATAATGATGTTTGCAGTACCAGTTACAGAAGCTTCTTCTAATAACATATTAGCACCTTTCAGACCTTTTTTGGCTTCTACACCATAAAAATCTTCATCAGGATTAAATCTATATTTAGCACCAAGCTCAAAAAAACCTTGAAAATGGGTATCTAATCTTCTACGTCCAATTTTATCTCCTCCTGGTTTTGGCATGAAAGCTTCTCCGAAACGAGCCAACAATGGTCCCATTAGCATGATAGAACCGCGTAAAGCAGCTCCGTCTTTACGAAACTCATTGCTTTTTAGATAGTCTAATTTTAAATCATTTGCTTGAAAAGTATAATCTCCTTTTCCGTTTTTTTGGACTTTTACCCCCAAATCCATTAAAATTTCAATCAAACGATTTACATCTCGAATGTCTGGAATGTTACTAACACGAACTTTTTCGTCCGTTAATAAAACAGCACATAAAATTTGTAAAACTTCATTCTTAGCACCTTGAGGTGTAATTTCTCCTTTTAATTGTTTACCACCTTTTATTTTGAAAACAGCCATCTAAAACTCTATTATTTTTTTGTATTGTTGCGATTATTATTTCTGTTGTTGTTATTGTTTTGTCTTTTGTGATTGTTATGATTTCTTTGCTGATTAAAATTATTATTGTTTTGATTTAATTTTTCAGGAGAAACCAACGATTCTGAGGTATTTCTCAAATCAAATTTACCGTCAGATAATTCGTACAAATGTTGAAAAATAGCTTTATCATCCACCGTATCTTTGTTCCAAGAAAGGTAACTTTTTTTCATGTGGTTGGCAATGGCAAACAGTAAACCTTCTTTTTTATCACCATCTTCCCAAGTTTGTGCAACTTCTATCATTTTACGAATGTTATTTCCGTAATAACGATATTTTGTAATATTTTTTGGGTAATCTACTCGATTGGGTTTACTATTAATTGTGTCTTTTGCAGATGGCATTGGATAAGGCGATTTCACGTCTAATCTAAACTCAGACATGATGAATAACTGATCCCATAATTTGTGTTGAAAATCAGGAACGTCACGCAAGTGCGGATTCAATTCACCCATCACCTCAATAATGATTTGTGCAAATCCATTTCGTTCTTCCTCATTTTCTATTGTCATACAGTGATTGACCATCTCTTGTATATGACGACCATATTCTGGGATAATCAATTGACTGCGAAGTGTATTATATTCCATAGTTTTTTATGAACGCAATGCGTTATTTTATGTACAAAATTACAATTTATATTTGGTTAAGATGAATCGAATTAATTTAAAAATGTATTAAATCCTTATTCTCCTAAAATAACTCCAGAAACTGACCAAAAACTAAAACTGTTTCCTTCTTTTTTTCCTTGCGGAATTTTAACTTGTATTTTATGTTTTCCGGCTTTTAAATTACCCAAAGAGATATAGTATGGATTTGTTATTGTTCCTGGACACCAATTAGATCGACTATAATCTGACGACGATAATCCATTCTCAAAATTACCAGAAGCAGGATTTAGGTTTCTATAGCTTCCACAATCTGTTTTCCAAGGTGCAAGATTAAAGATTTCTTTGTCATCCAAATAAATAAAATTTTGTTTAGGAACAAATTCATCTCCGTTTTCCCATCCGCCATGACCAGTGGTAATGTATCTTAATTGAGCATTATTCACATCTTCTTTCAATTCAAATTCGACCAATAATCCTTTATCATTATCAAATAAACTACCATATTCTTGACCAGCCATTTCTAAAATATTAAGGGTATTGAAAACCGGAATTACTTTTTTAGAAGGCAATAATGTTTTTCCTCCTTTATGAATAGTTGCTTCAGCAGAAATGATATGTCCGCCTTTATCATAATTGCCAATAAAAGCTCCAATGTAAACTTCTTTATCTGATAATAATTGATTAAACTCAGTTATATCTTGTCTAAATTCTGTTTCCTCTAGCCAATTTTTATCTTTTAATTCAATATAATTGAACTTTTTAATACCAAAAGAAGTAAAAAAACGCATCAACTCAATAGTTGGTTCAAATGTTTCTGTTCTAACAATTCCCTGATATTTTTTTCCGTCACCGTTTGTATAAATTGGTAAATTTTGTACACCATTTTGCATGGCTTTTAGAAAATTATTATCAGAATTTATTGGAATTATAAAAACAGAACCTGTTCTGTCATAAGCATCTCCATCAGAAAATTGTTTTAAATCTAAAAAAACATGATCTTCTAAATTTAACTTAGGAAACTTCACTCTCTTTACAATTACAGTTCCATTCGCAAATCGTAAAACATTATTTTTTGTTTGATTTTGATCTGAAAAATTTATACGTTCTTGCTCAAAAATGGGAATAGTAATAAATTTATTTTTCCATATAATGTATTGATAATCTGAATTTAATAATTCATTATTTTCATTAATACTCGAGGTGAATTGATTAATGTCAAAATTCTTTAATTCTTCAATTTTATTAACTCTAATAGAAAAATTATTATTTCTTTCATATTCCATTATCAAACCAAGAGGAAAACCAATTGCATTTGGAGCGGCATAAATATTTAGATGATCTATGTACCATAAATCGATGTGATTAGAATTGATAGAAATTTCTGCATGTTTGCATTTTATCCCTAAAATTCTTTTGGTTTTATTAGTTTTCTTGAAAGATTCTAAAGGATAATGATTTTTGTTAATCGTCGATATCGTCGAATCATTTGAAAAAAAAGTTGATTGTTTGAAAACCGAATCACCTTTTTCGAATTCAGTAATTTCGTAAGGAAATGTCTTAGAAGATTCAAAAGATTTTAAATTTCCTAAAATACTTTCCTCTTGATTTGCCCAAACAACTATTGGATTAGTTTCGTCAACTTTAACATTATTCGATAATTTCTCATAAGTTACTTTGTAAACTTGTTGCGAATAAGCAGTTGTAAAACCGACTAAAAAAATAAAAATCCAAAAGAATTTATTCATATTTATTGATTAAAAAGCATTAATTCCGGTAATGTCATTTCCTGTAATTAATAAATGGATATCATGCGTACCTTCATAAGTAATCACAGATTCTAGATTTGCAGCATGACGCATCATCGGATAATCACCTACAATTCCCATGCCGCCCAAAATTTGTCTAGATTCTCTAGCAATTTCAATTGCCATTTTTACATTGTTTCTTTTCGCCATGGAAATCTGTGCTGGTATAGCTTTATTTTCATTTTTCAAAGTCCCCAAACGCCAAACTAATAATTGTGCTTTGGTAATTTCTGTAATGAATTCTGCTAATTTTTTTTGTTGCAATTGATAGGCAGCTAAAGGTTTTCCGAATTGTGTTCTTTCTAGAGAATATTTCAAAGCTGTCTGATAACAATCAATTGCTGCACCAATTACGCCCCAAGAAATTCCGTAACGCGCAGAATTAAGACAAGATAAAGGACCTTTTAAACTATTAACATTCGGTAAAATATTTTCTTTTGGTATAATGACATCCTCAAAAACTAATTCTCCCGTTCTAGATGCTCTTAAAGACCATTTGTGTAAAGTTTCTGGAGTAGAAAAACCTTGCATTTCTCTTTCTACAATTACGCCAGCAATTTTACCATCATCTGTTCGTGCCCAAACAACCGCCAAATTACAAACGGGTGAATTGGTTATCCACATTTTAGCACCATTTAAAATGTATTGATCTCCAACTTTTTTCAGACGAGTTTCCATTCCAGCAGGATTAGAACCATGATTAGGTTCTGTTAAACCAAAACTACCAATCCATTCTCCTGAAGCTAATTTTGGTAAAAACTTTCTTTTTTGTTCTTCAGAACCATAAGTAAAAATTGGGTACATAACCAACGAAGATTGTACTGATGCAGCCGAACGAACAGCCGAATCACCAGCTTCTAATTCTTGCATAATCAAGCCATAAGAAATCTGATCCATTCCTGCGCCACCATATTCTTCTGGAATATATGGCCCTAATGCACCAATTTCTCCCAACTTTTTCATTAAATTAGGTATTTCTGTATGATTTTGTGCATGTTCATCAATTACAGGTTTTATTTGTTCGTTTACAAATTCTCTAACTGTATTTCTGATTAATTTATGCTCATCCGTCAATAAATCGTCAATATTAAAATAATCTGTTGTAAGGTTCATTTTTTCTCTATTTTTTGTGTGCCTAAAACTAATAAATATTTTATGATTTGATAAATTTGATTTGATAAATATTTTATTAAATTGATGAAAAATTATCTAAAAAATTATTTAATTTGGAATATTAAACAACAAAAAGAGAAATGAGCTTATTAAATGAACTGAAAAATTTAGGACTTAAAGAAAATAATTTAGGTGGTTCTACAGGAAATGATTGGTTTGCTAATGGAGAAAACATGACTTCTTTTTCACCTGTTGATGGAAAAGAAATTGCAACTGTTAAAGGAATCAATCAAGATGATTACGAAAAAATAATTTCAAAAGCAGAATTAGCTTTTAAAGAATGGCGTTTAATTCCTGCACCAAAACGAGGAGAAATTGTTCGACAATTAGGAAATAAATTGCGAGAATTGAAACCAGAACTAGGAAAATTAGTTTCTTATGAGATGGGAAAATCTTACCAAGAAGGTTTGGGAGAAGTACAAGAAATGATTGATATCTGTGATTTTGCTGTTGGACTTTCTCGTCAATTATACGGAGCAACTATTCACTCAGAACGTCCTGGACATCGTATGTACGATCAATACCATCCTTATGGAGTTTTAGGTGTGATTACTGCATTTAATTTTCCGGTGGCAGTTTGGGCTTGGAATACTTGTTTAGCTTTGGTTTGTGGAAATGTTGTCGTTTGGAAACCAAGTGAAAAAACACCACTTTGTGCTATTGCTTGTCAATCCATTATTTCAGAAATTTTAAAAGAGAATGATTTACCAGAAGGAATTTCTTCAATTATTTCTGGTGATAGAAAAGTTGGTGAATGGTTATCTAATGATACTAGAGTTCCTTTAATTTCTGCAACTGGATCAACTAGAATGGGAAAAGAAGTTGCGGTACAAGTTGCACAAAGATTAGGAAAATCTTTATTAGAATTAGGTGGTAATAATGCAATTATTGTTACACCAAATGCAGATATTAAGATGACAATTATTGGTGCTGTTTTTGGAGCAGTAGGTACTGCAGGTCAACGTTGTACATCAACTAGAAGATTAATCATTCACGAAAGTATTTATGATCAAGTAAAAACAGCTTTGGTAACTGCTTATCAACAACTTAAAATAGGAAATCCTTTAGACACAAAAAATCATGTTGGTCCATTGATTGATCAAGATGCTGTGAAAATGTATTTGGATGCTTTAGAAAAAATTAAACAACAAGGTGGAAATATTATTGTTGAAGGAAAAGTTTTAGAAGGACAAGGTTACGAAAGTGGATGTTATGTTCAGCCTGTGATTGCCGAAGTTGAAAATCATTTTGACATTGTTCAACATGAAACTTTTGCACCAATTCTTTATTTAATTAAATATACAGGTGAAGTTACTGAAGCGATTGAAATTCAGAATGATGTAAAGCAAGGTTTATCTTCTGCAATTATGACTTCTAATTTGCGAGAAGCTGAATTATTTCTAAGTGCTTCTGGTTCTGATTGCGGAATTGCCAATGTAAATATAGGAACTTCTGGTGCTGAAATTGGAGGTGCTTTTGGAGGTGAAAAAGAAACTGGCGGCGGAAGAGAATCAGGTTCTGATGCATGGAAATTCTATATGCGTCGTCAAACAAATACCATCAATTACACAACAGAATTACCTTTAGCTCAAGGAATCAAATTTGATTTAGGCTAAAATTAAAATTATCAAATTAAAAACCACAAAAAAATGAGTACAATTAATATAACAAAAACCGTTCATGATCGATTAGGAGAACATATTTTAGCAGATGGATATCAGTTGATTATGGATTTAGAGAAATCGCATGATTCATATTTAGTTGATAAAAATGGCAAGAAATATCTAGATTTTTTTAGCATGTTTGCTTCTTCGCCAATTGGTTATAATCATCCGTATCTTGTTCAACATCAAGATTTTTTAGGTAAAATGGCAATTAATAAATTAGCTGTTTCAGATATTTATACAGAAGAATATGCTGATTTTGTAGAAACTTTTGCACGAGTGGCAATGCCGAAAGAATTGCAATATAGTTTCTTTATTTCTGGTGGAACTTTAGCTGTAGAAAATGCTTTGAAAGCTGCGTTTGATTGGCGCACAAGATTAAATTTTTCTAAAGGAATTCAGCAAGAAGCAGATCAAGTGATTCATTTTAAACAAGCTTTTCATGGTCGTTCAGGTTATACTTTATCGTTAACAAACACCAATGATCCTAGGAAATATGAGTATTTCCCGAAGTTTAATTGGCCGAGAGTAGAAAATCCAAAAATGTATTTTCCGAATAATGAGGAGAACTTGCAATTGACAATAGATAACGAAAGAAAATCTATTGATGAAATACAATTTGCTTTAGAAAATAATCCAAATCGTGTTGCTTGTATTATTCTAGAAACAATTCAAGGTGAAGGAGGTGATAATTATTTTAGACCAGAATATTTAAAGAAATTAAGAGCGATTTGTGATGAAAATGAAATTCTTTTAATTTTTGATGAAGTACAAACTGGAGTAGGAATGACTGGTAAAATGTGGGCTTTTCAACATTATGATGTAGTTCCTGATATCATTTCTTTTGGTAAAAAAGCTCAAGTTTGTGGAATTTTGGCAAACAAAGAAAAATTAGATCAAATTCCGAATAATGTTTTTAAAGAATCTAGTCGTATCAATTCGACTTTTGGAGGAAATTTTATTGATATGATTCGTTTCAAATTGATTCTTGAAGTTATTGAAAAGGAAAATTTAGTAGAAAATGCAAAAATTCAAGGTGAATATTTCTTGAATTGTTTACATGATTTACAAAAAGATAATCAAGATATTGCAAATATTCGTGGAAAAGGATTGTTTATTGCATTTGATCTTCCGACCAAAGAGGCAAGAAATCAATTCATTTCGTCATGTTTCAATCATCAATTAATTGTTTTGCCTTGTGGTGAAAAAACCGTGAGATTTCGACCTCATTTAACCGTTACCAAAAATCAAATTGATGAAGCAATCGAGATTATGAAAAAAATATAAAAGTAAAATCCAGCAGAAATGTTGGATTTTTTTATATAGTTTGGATAAAAATTTGCAAGAACAACAATCATTAAACCGAAAAGAAAATGGATATTCAAGTACGTCGATTAACAATCGAAGATTATGAAGATTTAATTAAATCAGAACAAGAAGCATATAAAAATATTGACGATGATGATTGGAAAAGGGAAGATATTTTAGAATTATTAAAAATTTTTCCTGAAGGGCAATTTTGTGTAGAAGTTGATGGGAAAGTTGTTGCTTCTGCTTTGGCAATTGTAGTAAACTCAAAAAAAATCAATTTAACATCAAATTATGAACAAATCACATCGAATGGTAAATTTACGAAACATGATCCTGATGGAGATGTAATGTATGGAATTGAAATTTTTGTGCATCCGCAATATCGTCAATTACGTTTAGGAAGAAGATTGTACGATGTTCGAAAAGAATTGTGTGAAGAAATGAATTTGAAATCGATTGTCGCTGGTGGTCGAATTCCCAATTACCATGAATATGCAAATGAAATGTCGCCAAGAGAATATGTTGACAAGGTAAAACGCAAAGAAATTTTAGATCCAACCCTAACTTTTCAGTTGGCAAATGATTTTCATGTGAAAAAGATTTTGAAGAATTATTTAAAAGATGATTCAGAATCGATGGAGTACGCAACTTTGTTAGAATGGAATAATATTTATTATGAATCTGATTTGAAATCGAATTCTCCGACCAAAAGAATTACACGTTTGGGTTTGGTGCAATGGCAAATGCGACAATTTAGAGATTTGCAAGATTTTTATGATCAGGTAGAATTTTTTGTCAGAACGGTAAGTGATTACAGTTCAGATTTTATTATGTTTCCAGAGTTTTTCAATACGCCATTGATGAGTCCATATAATCATTTGAAAGAGGTTGAGGCAATGAATCGTTTAGCAGAATTAACCGATGAGATTGTAAAGAAAATGCAAGAATTCGCAATTTCTTATAATGTGAATATAATTTCTGGATCTATGCCAATGAAAGAAGATGATTTATTATACAATGCGTCTTTTTTATGTCACAGAAATGGACAATTAGATAAGTATAAAAAAATCCATATTACGCCAAATGAGTTTAAATATTATGGAATGACTGGTGGCGATGAAATAAAAGTTTTTGATACAGATTGTGGTAAAATCGGATTATTGATTTGTTACGATGTTGAGTTTCCAGAATTGAGTCGAATTCTGGCAGATCAAGGAATGGAAATTTTATTTGTTCCTTTTATGACAGATACACAAAACGGTTATACACGCGTAAGAAGTTGTTCACAAGCAAGAGCAATAGAAAACGAATGTTATGTGGCAATAGCTGGTTCTGTTGGTAATTTACCACGTGTAAATAATATGGATATTCAGTTTTCACAATCTGCAGTTTTTACGCCATCAGATTTTGCTTTTCCTACGAATGGTGTCAAATCAGAAGCAACTCCAAATACAGAAATGGTTTTGATTTCTGATGTCGATATGTATTTATTAAAAGAATTACACGAATATGGAACAGTAAAAACTTTGAAAGATAGAAGAAGTGATTTATATAAAATTCAAGTATCAAAAAAAGGTAAATAAATATCAACTGATATAACAATTATATTCTTTTTCCGTTCATCATAAATAAGTTTAGCTAAAAATTAGTTAATCAAAAAAAGAATATTTTAAAGTTAAATGAAGAGTAAAATCATTGGAGTAGGTAATTATATACCAACAAAAACCATCACAAATTTATTTTTTGAGAAACATAATTTTTTCGATGAAAAAGGAATTGCATTAAAGCAAAATAATCTAACAATAGCTAAAAAATTAAAAGAAATTACCGGAATAGAAGAGAGGAGATATGCAGAAAATAATCAAGTCACTTCTGATTTGGGTTATTTAGCTGCTTTGTCTGCTTTAGAAAACGCAAAGATTGATAAGGAATCGTTAGATTACATTATTTTTGCTCATAATTTTGGCGATGTAAATTTTAATTCTACACAATCAGACACAGTTCCTTCATTAGCGTCAAGAGTTAAACATGCTTTAGGTATAAAAAATAATTACTGTGTAGCTTACGATGTATTGTTTGGATGTCCTGGTTGGATAGAAGGAGTTATACAAGCAGATACTTTTATAAAAGCGAATAAAGCAAAAAGATGTTTAGTTATTGGTGCAGAAACACTTTCTAGAGTTGTCGATATTTATGATCGGGATAGTATGATTTATGCTGATGGAGCAGGAGCAGTTGTTATTGAAGCAAATAGTGATGATGATTATGGATTATTTTCGAGTCTATCTGCATCATTTACATTAGAAGAAAAAGATTATTTATATTTTGGAAAATCTTATAATATTGACAAATGTATTGGAACTAGATTTTTGAAAATGAATGGACGTAAAATCTATGAGTTTGCTCTTACAAATGTTCCTTTAGCTATGAAAAAATGTTTTGATGAAAGTGGTTTTAGTATCAATCAATTAGATAAAATTATTATTCATCAAGCCAATGAAAAAATGGATGAAGCTATTCTGAAACGTTTTTATGAATTGTATGATACCCAAATTCCAGATAATGTAATGCCAATGGTTATACATAAATTAGGAAATAGTAGTGTAGCAACAATTCCATCATTACTATCTATGATTGTAAATAATGAATTAGATAATCATCAAATTAATAAAAATGATGTTGTTCTTTTTGCGTCTGTTGGTGCAGGAATGAATATCAATGCATTTACCTATAAGTTTTAAAGTAAAATTAATTACTTTAAAACTTTTAGTTTAGCGAAGTTCAGTAATAATTTTTTTTCACCTGCGTGATCAAATTGTATTACTGCTTTTGCATCCTTAGGATCGCCTTGTATATCTTTCACAATTCCTTTTCCAAAACGATCATGCATCACTACATTACCTATTTGTAGATTGAGATGATTTGCTGTTCCAGCAGAAGAAGATGAAACTTTATCAACTGGTTTGAAATTCGATTTCTGAGGAGTTGATACATTTCTAGAAGGCGTTGGTTTTTGCCTTGCAGTAGTTGGAGTTTTCGGTCTTGTAGGTAAATCTCCAAAAATATCAGCACTTAAACCGCTATTGTTAGAAGATGGTAAACCAACATTTAAATTTGTCCAATCTAAATGGTTGTCATCAATTTCTTCTAAGAAACGAGAAGGTTCACTGTCCACAATTTTTCCCCATCTAAAACGAGAAACTGAATAAGTCAAATATGCTTTTTTCTCAGCTCTTGTCAAGGCAACATAAAATAAACGTCGTTCTTCTTCTAATTCTTGACGCGTGTTAAGATTCATCATAGAAGGGAAGAGGTTTTCTTCTAATCCTGGAATAAATACATGAGGATATTCTAAACCTTTTGCCAAATGGACAGTCATCATGCTTACTTTATTGGGATCATCATCAGAATTGTCGGCATCAGTAGCTAAGGCAATATTTTCTAAAAATCCAGCCAAAGAAGGATCTCCGTCTTCAACTTGTTTTTGTTCGTCAACATAACCTTGTATCGAGTTAATTAACTCCTGAACGTTTTCTAATCTAGAAATTCCTTCGGGTGTATCATCTTCTTTAAGTGTTGATAAAAATTTGGTAGTTTTAGCCAAATCCATTGTCACTTCGTAAACATCATGTGATTTTAACATGACTTGAAATCGTTGAATCATCACAACAAATTCATTCAATTTATTGGCTGTAGATGTATTAATTCCAATATTAGCCGCATAAAAATGTATGTTTTCTAATAACTGAAATACACTTATATTATGCTGATCTGCTGCTACTAAAAGCTTAGAAATTGTCGTTTGACCAATTCCTCTTGCAGGATAATTAACCACTCGCAACAAAGCTTCCTCATCGTTTTGATTGATTAATAAACGCATATAAGAAACCATATCTTTGATTTCTTTGCGTTGATAAAAAGAGATTCCACCAAAAACTCTGTACGGAATTCCTTTTTTTCTTAAAGCTTCTTCCAAAGCACGAGATTGCGCATTGGTACGATACAAAATGGCAAAATCACTGTAAGGCAAATGCTCATTTATTTGCGTTTCGAATATTCGAGAAGCTATGTATCTCGCTTCGTCAGCATCTGATAATGCACGATAAACAGGTATTTTTGGACCTTGTTCATTATCCGTCCAAACGTTTTTTTCTAACTGATCTTGATTGTGAGAAATGATTTGATTTGCTGCACTAACAATGATTTTTGTCGAACGGTAATTTTGTTCTAACGGAAAAACTTTTGCATCAGCATAATCTTGTTGAAAAGATAAAATATTTCTGATGTTCGCGCCACGAAAGGCATAAATACTTTGCGCATCATCACCAACAACACAAAGATTCTCGTAACGAGAAGCCAAAGCTTTTACAATTAAATATTGCGAATGATTGGTATCTTGGTACTCATCTACCATAATGTATTTGAAACGATCTTGGTATTTAGCCAAAACTTCTGGAAAACGAGTAAGTATTTCATTTGTACGTAACAATAAATCATCAAAATCCATTGCACCAGATTTATAACAACGATCTACATAAGCTTTGTAAATATCGCCCATTCTAGGCTTCATTGCTTCTTTATCTGCTTCTATTAATTGTTGATTGTTGAGATAAGCTCTAACCGTAATCAAGTTATTTTTAAATTGAGAAATTCGTCCTAAAACTTGTTTAGGTTTATAAACATCTTTATCTAATTGTAACTCATTAATTACTTTTGTAATAACGCTTACAGCATCTTGTTGATCATAAATGGTAAAATTAGAAGGATAACCTAGAAGTGGAGCTTCCGTTCGTAAAATACGTGCAAAAACCGAGTGAAATGTTCCCATCCAAAGATTTTTTGCCTCAGAAGCACCAACCACGCTCGAGATACGTTCTTTCATTTCTCGTGCAGCTTTATTGGTAAAAGTCAATGCTAAAATATTAAAAGAATCGACTCCTTTGTTCATCAAATGGGCAATGCGATAGGTTAAAACCCTTGTTTTACCAGAACCAGCTCCAGCAATAATCATCACAGGTCCTTCAGTTGCTTCTACAGCAAGACGTTGTGGCTCGTTGAGTTGTGCAAGATATTTTTCCATTAGGGCAAAGTTAAGGCTTTGTTTATAGTTTTAGAAATATTGCAACTCGGTTCTATATGATTTTTTTTTAATGTTTTTATTGTGAGTTATTTATCTATTTCAATTCAGAAATAACTTCGATGTTATTTTGTAATAAACGATTAACAGGACAAGATTCTGCAATGGTTTTTAATCGAGCCAAAGTTTTTTCGTCCAAATCTTTATTTTCGAATTCGATACTTTTTACAAATGTTGCTTGTTTATCAATTGTATTATTAGATAATTTTACATCAACATGAATTTCACCAACATTCCATTCTTTTTTATCAGTGTACATGCGTAAAGTTGCTGCTGTACAAGAGGCGAGGGCAGAAGCTAATAATTCGTAAGGATTAAAACCTTTGTTTTGACCACCCAAATGTTCTGGTTCATCTGCAATCAAAGAATTTTTACCAGCAACTAGATCAATTAAATATTTTTCTGATCCGATTTTTGCTTTTACTCTTACTTCGTTTTTTACTGCTTTTACATTCATCATGCGTCAAAACCTTTAAATATTGGACTTACAATACGTTTCCATTCTGGATGTTTTTTGATATAAGCAAAAACAAGCGGACATAAAGGAACTAATTCGTATTTATTTTCTTCTAAATAAACCAAAGTTTTTTCGATTAAAGCAGTTGCAACACCTCTACCACTTAATTCCTCTGGACTTTCTGTATGAATTAGTCGAATGATGTTATTTCTTTCTTGATAATCAATAAATGCTTTATAACCATCAACTTCTAACTCGAATCGATGATTTTCTTCGTTTTTTACCAAAGGTAATTCGATGTATTCTTCTTTCATTTTTTTTAGTTTTGAACAAAATTATTAGGTTCTATTAAGATATGAATTGATTTAAGATAATAAGTTTATTTTCTTGATTAATTAATTAGAAAATCAATAATCGAATCAAAATTTAATCACATCAAAATAGAATGTTGTAAATTTGTCTTATGATTTCGAATGATACAATATGTGCTTTGGCAACTGCAAACGGAATGGGTGCAATTGCGGTGATTAGAGTTTCTGGTTTAGAGGCAATAGAAAAAGTAAATGCGATTTTTCAGCCAAAATTTGGATCGAAACAACTAACAAATGTAGATTCGCATACGGTTCATTTGGGTTATGTGAAAGATGGTGAATCTTTTGTAGATGAAGCCTTATTTACGGTTTTCAAAGGACCTCATTCTTATACAGGTGAAAATGTGGTAGAAATTTCTACTCACGGATCTATTTATATTCAGCAAAAAGTTTTAGAAGTTCTAAATCGAAACGGAATACGTAATGCAAATCCAGGAGAATATACGTTTCGTGCATTTTGGAATGGTAAAATGGATTTGTCGCAAGCCGAAGCTGTGGCTGATTTAATTGCTTCTGATTCTAAAGCCTCACATGATATTGCAATGAAACAAATGCGTGGTGGTTTTTCTAATCAAATCAAAGATTTGAGAGAAGAAATGATCAATTTTGCTGCGTTAATTGAATTGGAATTAGATTTTTCTGAGGAAGATGTCGAATTTGCAGATCGTACTCAATTTTTGAATTTATTAGATAAATTACAAGATATTTTAAAACGTTTAGCTGACTCTTTTGCTTATGGAAACGTGATTAAAAATGGTGTTCCTGTTGCAATTGTTGGTGCGCCAAATGCGGGTAAATCAACTTTGTTAAATGCTTTGCTTAATGAAGAAAGAGCAATTGTTTCTGATATTGAAGGGACAACACGCGATACGATAGAAGAAACTCTTTACATTAATGGAATAGGTTTCAGATTTATTGATACTGCTGGAATTAGAGAAGCTGGAGATACAATTGAACGTATTGGAATTGAAAAAACATTTGAGAAAATAGACAATGCTTCGATTGTTTTGTTTTTATACGATGCAAATACAACTTCAGAAGATCAAGTTGCACAGGAATTGGATAGGTTAGAGGTTAAGAATAAAATTCTATTTAATGTAGCCAATAAAGTAGATGAAAACAATCAAAGTCATCTGATTTCTAATGCTTTAAAAAAGGAATTTCCAAATGTCAATCATGTTGAAATATCTGCTAAACAAAATCGAAATATTGATAAATTAAAAGAAGAATTAATCAAACAAGTTCAATTAATAGGAAATAATAATGACACGATCGTTTCTAATTCTCGTCATTTGAGTGCTTTACAAAATACTTTAGAACAGATTTACAAGATAAAACAAGGAATGAACAATGGTTTACCAGGAGATTTATTAGCAATGGACATTCGAGAAGCTTTGGATTATTTAGGAACGATCACAGGAGAAATAGATGTAGATCAAGATATTCTAGGAACTATTTTCGGGAAATTCTGTATCGGAAAGTAATTTATGTAATGTTGTTAACTAAAGTTTATCAATCCAACAACTCATTCGTTTTTATTCGAGTACAAAATTCGGTTCCTAGAAAGAGTGGATTTCCATGTTTTTCTGACCAAAAACCATCTAAAGTATTTTGGTTTAGACAACGATAAACAGCAACTCCTTTAAAAATTTTATCATCATCAGTTTCATAATTGAAGTTGATTACTAAAATTTGATCTTTGTAAAATCCAGTTCCGTTTTGTATGGCTTGTCCAATTATCCATTTTGCAATAATTCGGTTATTTTCATCAAGTGATAAATGAAGAGTTCCATGATATTTTTCGTTAGAATCATCTTGGTTAGTTCCTTCTATAAAATATTTTCCTACCAAATCATTTACGTTCATTTTATTTATTTTTCACAAATTTAAGAGTTAAAGACGATTTATTCTTTAATTAAAAAAAGAAAACCTCTATCCGAGTAGATAGAGGAAACAATGAAGAATTTTAATATTCTTTTTGTATGAAAAAACTTATTTCTTTACAATTTTAGAAGTTTTTGTACCATTTTTATTTGTTAATTGAATGATGTAGATTCCAGATTTTTGTGATGTAAGATCAATTGACGAAACATTTTTATGATCTGAAATTAATCTACCTAAAGCATCAAAAATCGTAATATTAGAAACTTCTGATAATTTTACTAAACCAGTTGTTGGATTTGGATAAATATTAACTTGTTTAGTATCAAAGTTATTTACACTTAAAAAACAATTTGAACTGAATTGTGCTTGTGGAGGTAAATTATAATTTCCATTAGCATACGTCCAATTAATGGTACTATAAGCAGGATCATCTACTTGTATGCAAGTAAGATTAGGGCTTCCATCAACCATCATACGTGTAAACATGGTGTTATTTCCGTTGGCAAGATTTATAGATTCTAAGTATAAACTACCTGTTGCATGAAAACTCATCAAAGCAGAATTTCCGCTAACATCTACAGAAGTCATCAAATTTTCACCACAATACAATGCTTGCAATTTGGTATTACTGCTCACATCTATTGTTGATAATTGATTGTTGTTACAGTCCAAACGGTTCAACTCTTTGTTATGGCTGACATCTAATTCTGTCAAAGCATTACCAGAACAATTTATGTAACTCACATTTGTAAAAGCTTCTATTCCTGTCAAATCTTCTATATTAGAAAATTGCAAACTCAATTCTCCAACATAATTTTCTGCTTCAGAACATTGGATTTTTCCATCACCATTAGTATCTACAACTGTATGATGATTAAGTAATGCATTTTTGAAGTTTGTGTCTGGAATTGTTACAACACATTCATTCTGTGCTAATGAGATTTGAGAAATGACTAATGCGATAAATAATAAACTTTTTTTCATTTTATTTAGATTTATAAATTCATGATCCAAATTTCTAAAACTACTTTTTGATTTTTGATCTTAGTTTGTAAAACAGTTATTTATCCGAATAAAACCATGTTTTCAATTTTTTAAAGGATTTTTGATGAGGATTTTGACAAACTCAAATCCTTGTTTGATGTTCTTTTTTAGACTTTTTATAAAAGTATCTTTCGACACGTTTTTATTCAATGTATTTTTGTTTAGAATCAAAATGAATTTTAAGCATTTCAAATATTGTATTTTACTAATTCTTTTATGGATAAATGTCCTAAAAGCACAACAACCTTATGCGTTACATTTGACTAATCATAACGGTTTGCCATCGAATACAGTTTTTAATATTCATCAAGACAAAAAAGGTTTTGTTTGGTTAGCTACTTTTGATGGACTGATAAAATATGATGGTTTTAGTTACAAAACATATAAATCTACTAAGCAAACTTCTACTGCAGGTAGTCATATAAAAGAAGATGTTTATGGACGTATTTGGTACGAAAATTTTGATGGTTATCTTTATTATATAGAGAATGAAGAATTAAAAAGTATCAAACAAAACAAACCTTTAGGGTTTCTTTCTTATGGTTTAACCAACAAACATTTGTTTGTTATACAAAAAAACGGAATAGATGTATATGATTTAAAATTTTTACGATTAATAAAAACAATTCCATTAGAGATAAATGAAGCTGAATTTACAACTACTTTGCAAAATAATTTTTATGTAATTGTAGATAATATTCTTTATAAAATAGATGCTGATTTTAAGATAACTTCTTCGGATTTTTTTAAAGATAAAAAACTGAAAGTAAAATATATTTATCCATATAATGATAAATTGTATGTGATTTCTAAATTAAATGAAGAAAAGAAAATGTACTTTTTTGATAAAGATTTACATTTTTTACAAACATTCTCCATTCCAGAAGTTCAATATTTTCAAGGAAGCGATGTGATTGATAATGTAATATGGATACATTCTTCTAAAGGAACTTTTGCTTATAATGAATTTGGCGAGAAAGTTTATCATGATGTTTTTTTCCTTTCAAACAGTAATTCTGGTATCATTCAAGATCATCAAGGCAATTACATTTTATCGTCTGTAAATAACGGATTGTTGATAATTCCACAACTTAATGATAAAATTTATTTGATAGAATCAAATTATCCTACAAGATTAACTCAAAATCAAAATGGTTATTTATTGGGAACAAATAAGGGTGAATTGATTCAGTTAGATCATCAATTTCAAAACCCAAAAAAACTTCGTACGATTTCAGAGAATTTACCTAATTATTATATTTTTTATGATAAAAATACCCACAACACAGTTTTCTCTGATAATGGATTTTCTGTCGTAAAGGACAATCAATTTTCTAATCCTAAATCTTACAATATTGCTTTGAAAGAAATTGTGCGATTAGATGAAAAATATTATGCTTTTTCTGCGAGTGGTTTTTGTGGTTTATTGTTAGATCCTAAAACAGATAAACGTAAAATTTCTATTTGGGATTCTGTGTTTTATAAAAATATTGACGAGCATTATCCTACAATTGCAAGATTAAAAAAAGGAATTAGAGCCAAAGCTATTGATTATAATTTAAAAGAAAATAAGCTAGTTTTAGCATCAAATATTGGACTTTTTACAATTACTCCAAAAGGCGAAAAAGAATTGAAAAACAAAGGAAATTCTGTTTCTGCAAGTAAAGTTTTGTTTAATAAGGATCAGATTTTAATGCTCGATTCTAAAGGAAATTTATTCCAAATAAATAACGAAAAATATTTTGTAAAATTAAATGAAAAATTAGGAATTGCGGATTCGGACATCATCCAAATCAAAAGAGATCAAAATCAATTATTTATTATTACTTCAACTTTTATTAGTATTTATGATTTAGAAAATGAATCAATTTTTAAGTTTGATTTTCAAATCAATGGAAATCAAATTCGTGATATTTTAAAAGAAGAAGACTATCTTATTGTTCTTACAGATGATGGAATTCTAAAATTGTCATTAAAAGCCAAACGAACCAAGTGTAATGTCATCTTTCGCATCAACAAAGTTTTGGTAAATAATAAAGAGATTGATTGGGAAAATCAACTTGATTTTGATTATAATGAGAACAATTTAGCCATACATTTTTCTGTGTTAGAATTTGCAGATAAACAAACGGCAGTTTATTACAGAATCAATCAAAAGAATTGGGTTTTAATCAATAAAGAAACCAGAACTATTCAGTTTCCATCCTTAGCTTCAGGTGAATATTTGATAGAATTTAAAGTAGGAGAGGAAGTCAATAAAACAAAAATTCAATTAAAAATTACAGCACCTTTTTGGCAAAAATGGTGGTTTTATTTAATCGTTTTTTCAATATTAAGCTTTTTAATTTATGTTTATTTTAAATGGCAATCACAATTAATGCAGAATCAGATAAGATTATTAAATGAAAAAGTAGATTTAGAAAAAAACTTAAGTAAATCGATGATGTCATCCATTAAATCTCAAATGAATCCTCATTTTTTCTACAATGCGCTCAATACAATTCAGGCGTATATTTTTACCAACGAAAAACAAAAAGCAAATGCTTATTTGGCAAAATTTTCTAAACTGACAAGAAATGTTTTAGAAATGTCAGAGAAAGAAACCATTTTGTTGAATGAAGAAATAGAAGCTTTAAAATTATATTTAGAATTAGAAAAAATGCGTTTTTCAGATCAATTCAATTTTGATATTGTATTAGAAAATACTTTAGATAAAGAAAATATAGAATTTCCTCCAATGTTGATTCAACCTTATGTAGAAAATGCAATTAAGCATGGTTTGTTGCACAAAAAAGGTGAAAAAGAATTAATGATTACCTTCAGAAAAGAACAAAATTTATTGATTGTTTTGATTGATGATAACGGAATTGGTAGAAAACGATCTAAAGAACTGAATCGTATAAAAAGTGAAAAACATCAATCATTTTCATCTGATGCAAATGAAAAACGATTAGAAATTTTGAATAAAAATGCAAAAAACAAAGTAGAAATAGTACTGAAATTTATTGATAAACACGATATGAACGGAATGGCAATTGGTACAACAGTAATTTTGTCTATTCCCTTAGAATAAGAAAAATGTACAAAGCAATAATTATAGATGATGAACAGATGGCAAGAACGCTCCTTGATGGAATGTTAGCCGAATATTGCCCAAATATAGAAGTGGTCGATTTGTGTAATGATTTGCCATGTGGCGTAAAATCTATACGTAAAAATAAACCAGATCTTGTTTTTTTAGATATTGAAATGCCAGGACATAGTGGATTAGAATTATTGGATTTTTTTGATGAAAATGAGGTCAATTTTTCCATCATTTTTGTTACAGCATATAATCGATATGCAATACAAGCGTTTAAACTTTCTGCTGTAGATTATCTTTTAAAACCAATCGAATCAAAAGATTTAATCGATGCAATTTCACATTTCGAAAAGCAAAAAGAAAAAAAACAATATCAAATTTTAAAAGAAAATTTGTTTTCGACAACTAAAAAGATAGGTTTAAATAATGTGAGTTCGATTAATTATGTTGAGTTAGATTCTATTTTGTTTTTTCAGGCAGATGGATCTTATACAAAAGTAATTTTACAAGATGGAAAAACAATTCTGACAAGTAAAAGTCTAAAACATTTTGAAAATATTTTGCTTGATAATCCTGATTTTTATCGCTGTCATAAATCGTATATGGTGAATATAAAACACATTTCAGAATACATAAAATCTGATGGTGGTTTGCTAAAAGTTGGTGGTTTTGAGGTTGGAATTTCTACCGAAAAAATAGCAATTTTGTTAGACAAATTAGGTTAAAATCAAGTTTTGTTAAAAGGCAATAACCTTGTTCTTCTTATTTTATAGAACAAGGTTATTTTATATAAATTGATCGGTGGTTCTCAATTATTAGATTTAATTCTCTGCAAAGAAAAACCAAAGATTGTTCTAGTTTTTTTAGACTTTATGAAGTGTGCTAATTTGTCTATGAAAATATAGTTTGAGTTTATTTGATTAAATGAATCGATTAAAAAAAGCTTGTTAATTCCCTAATTGGTCAATTAAGTATTTGATTATAAATAGAAAACAAATTCATCTGATTCGAAATTTTTATATAGTTTTACAATAATATTATATTGTATGAAACTTAACCTACTTTTTTTCTTACTACTACCAATTATAATATTATCACAAACAACTAAAACTAAAAATGATGAAAAGAAATTAAAAACCGAAACAACGACCGAAACATTTGAAAAGCTAAAACGATCATTAGATAAAGTAAAAGACAACCAAGAATTATTTGGTATCTATTTGACTATGGGTGATTTGAAAGATAAACAAAATGCCTTTTCTGATGCTATGCTATGGTTTGATAAAGCAAATACAATAGCACAAAAAAATAAAGATTTACGAGCGCAATTTTTTGTAAAGCACAGAATAGCGATGAGTTTTCTGAATACCGATTTGGTTAGTAAAGCCGATAAAATTTGGAATGAAGCTTTAGATTTAACCAAAGCTAAGGGTATTATAAATGATGAAATTCAGAATTATATTTATCAATACGAAATTCTTAAATTAAGACAAGAAAAAGAATTTTGTAAGGTAGATTCTATTTATAACCTAGAATTTGAACTTCTTAAATCAATGGATTTTGATAAAGAGATTTATCTTTTTACAAGGTTAACAGCGCAAGCGTATGACAATTTTAAATGCGGTGATATTGAAAATGCGAATTTAATTTTAGCAAATTCAGAAAAAATAAAAAATAAGTTTGATGGTGATCAACATTTTTATAAAATAGAACTTTATTATATAGACAAAGGTTTTAGTGCTTTCTATAATAAAAATAATGAAGAAGCAAGTTTTTGGTTTACAAAAGCTCTGAAAACTGCTAAAGACAGAGAAAATTTCAGAGATGTAAATTTAATAACAGAAAATGCATTGGAGTATAAAATTTCGTTTATGGATAGTATTTCTGATGATACTTTCTTAAATACATTTATCGATTACAATAAAAATAAAATTTCTGAATCATCTAAAATTATAGACAGTGAATTGTCTAAAAAAGATTTGTTATTGACTTTAAGCAATCAAATGAAGAATATTTATTTTGTCTCTGCAATTTTTCTTTTACTTTTTGTTGTACTATTTTTTGTCTATTATAAAAGAGAGAAAAAAAGAATTCAAGCTCAAACAGAAAAAATTATCAGAGAATTAAAGCTAGAACAAAAAACTAAAATACTAGAAATAGATAAAGTAGAGGAAGAGATCAAATCAACGAATATTCAGATTTCTGAACAAACAGAAAAATTAATTTATGAACGTTTACTTGCATTTGAAGAATCAAAAATGTTTACAGAAAGAAATTTTACGTTATCTAATTTAGCGACGATTTTAGAAACCAATAATAAATATGTTAGTTTCATCATTAATAAATATTATGATGAAAATTTTAATGAATACATCAATACTTTAAGATTAAAATATATTGTGAAATTGTTGTACGAAGATAAATCGTATCTGAGTTATAAAATCAGTTACTTATCAGAAAAATCTGGGTTTTCTTCTCATTCTAAATTCACACAAAGTTTTAAGAAAAAGTATAAAATAGGACCTTCTGAGTTTATAAAAGAGTTGAAGAGTAATTTGGTTGAAAAAGTTTAAATATTTAATAATCAATTTTTTAAATTTTTAAAATTATCCATTTTCCGAATATAGATAGTCAAATTCTACAATTGGGTTGATCTATAAAATAAATTTGCATCAAACTTTTTTAGATGCGAGTTAATCAAAATCAACACAGATTAAGAAAGTTTTAAAATATAAAATTTATAATAAAACTTTTACCAATGACTAAAAACATTATTCTAATTGGAGCGCTTTTTAGCTCAACCTATTTATTCTCACAAGTCGGAATCGACACAGAAACACCAAAAGTAACTTTGGATGTTAGAGGAAAATCTACTGATGTAAATGTAGCAGACGGAATCATTGCTCCTCGTTTAACAGGAAATGAATTGAAAGCAAAGGATTCACAATATGCGAATGACCAAATTGGTGCGATTGTATATGCAACAGAAGCTGTAACTACGACATCGGCAAAGACGGTAAACGTTACCAATGCAGGTTATTATTACTTTGATGGTTCAGTTTGGGTTGCAATGAAAGCCAGCACAGTAGCAATTTACCAAGAACCATGGAATGTTTCTGGAACGACTACACCAGCAACAGCAAATAATCAAGACATTTATCAATTGGGTAAAGTTGGTATTGGGATAAATGCACCAGCTCAGGTATTTCATGTTAATACAGCTTCAACAGGAAGCAACAACGTTCCTGTTTTGGTTACAGCTCCAAATATGGCAGTAGGAGATAATTTGTATTTAAAAATAGGGAAAGCCGATTCTGGATCGAGTAATTTGGCTGATATAAAATATACTTATCAAAATAGTACAAATCTAAGTTCACTTGGTTTTGGATTTAGTGGTGGAAGCTCTAGAATGACATTGCTAGGAAATGGGAATTTAGGTTTAAGTACCACATTTCCAACCAATAGATTACACGTAGTATCATCATCAGATCCAATAAAATTAGAAGGTTTACAAACTGTAACTTCTTACGACAAAATTATTGTAGCAGATGCTTCTGGCGTTTTAAAAACAGCTACTTCATCTTCGGTGACTTTAGAACCTTGGTATAATTCTGCAACAAGTTCTGCCGCAACTTCTAATACGCAAAATATTTACCAAATGGGAAAAGTATCTGTTGGTAAAAATGCAGTTTATACTTCGGGAAATAATTCGGTTCAATTAGATGCACAAGGTTCAGTTAGATTTGGAAGTTCTCAGGCGGGAGGAATTGGGACAAATTCTTTTGCTTCTGGAACTAATAACGAATCATCAGGTGATAATTCTTCGACTTTAGGTAAAAATAATAAAGTTACAGGATCTGCATCTTTTGCTTCTGGTGATAGTAATACCGTTTCTGGTGATAATTCTTTAGCTGTTGGTAATAAAGTAACAGTTACAGGAAATAATGCAATAGGTTTTGGGGTAAATACAGAAGTTGGTAATTATGGATTTGCTGCAAATGATGGTTCTAAAGCGACTGGTAGAGCATCTGTTGCATTAACAAGAGAAGCCATTGCTTCAGGGGAAAATTCAGTTGCGATAGGTTATGGTGCAAATGCATCAGGATCTAATTCTGTAGCTATCGGACTTAATACAACAGCTGTTTCTCAAAATTCATATAGTTTTGGTGCAAATTTAATAGGAGGTTCTTCATCGGTTACTCCGGGTGGTGTCGTTACATTAGGTAAAAATAACTTAGCACCAAATAATGCAAATGCAGTTTTAGTAGTAGGAGGTGGAGCAGATTCAGGAAGTAGAAGTAATCTTTTGGTTTCTTATGGTTATGGTAATACTGGTGGTCCATGGACAACAATTCATCCAGGAACTACTTTGGTTAGAAGAAATGTACAAGTTAATAATACAAATTATTTAATGGATATTCAATTGAATGGTAATACTTGGGCATCAGCATTCTTTACAGATACAAGTCGTTATCCTGATTATGTTTTTGAAGATTATTTTGATGGTAAATCAGAAATTCATCCAGAATATAAATTCAAAAATATTTACGAAACAGAAAAATTCATTTTAGAGAATAAACATTTACCTGGTGTAACTTCTATAAACCAATTGAATAAAGATGAAAATGGGAAGGTTTCTTTTGATTTGACTAACTTATCATTACAATCTTTAGAAAAAATAGAGGAATTGTATTTACATACCATAGAACAACAGAAACAAATAGACGCTCAACAAAAGCAAATTGATTTGTTGATTGATCTAACCAATCAATTGAAAGCTAAATTAGATGTATTGAATTAATCTTATAATTTTTATCATTACTTTTCTTTGTAATGATTTTGATTAAATGAATTTCAAAAACATTCATATCGGAAATTTAATCTTTGATTTGGTCAAAGAAAATGAAATAGGAATAAATAGAATTTGCAATTATTTTGATATTTCTGAAAAACAATTGCTAGATATGTTTAAAATGAAAAGTATGGATTCTGAATTATTATTGATGTGGAGTAAAATCTTGCATTATGATTTGTTTAGGATCTATACTCAACATCTAATCCTATACGCACCAACTGGTAAAATGATTAAAAGCATTAAAAAGCAACAAAATATACCAGTTTTTAAAAAGAACATTTACACAAAAGGAATTATAGATTTTATTCTAGAGCAACTTAGGTCAGGAGAAATGACCAAAAAAGAAGTGATAGAAAAGTATAATATCCCGAAAACAACATTGTATAAATGGATAGATAAATATTAATTTGATCTAATATTCTACCTAATTTAAACTAACCTTTACATAGGATACTTTTTCTAAAAGTATCCTTTTTTATGATTATTATGAAACCTAATTATCTTGCAATATTTTCTGATATTATAGAACAAAAATACCCAGAAAAACGAAGTGAATGCGAAATGTACTTAAAGAAATCTGAACTCAGTTCACAAGAAATATTGATGTTGAATCAAATGATTTTTGGTAAATTATCTACCGAAGATCAAAAATTTAATCAGAGACATAAATCTTATTCAATAGAGGATATACAAGAAATACTTGCTTATCAAAAAATATATAAGCTAAATAATACTCAATTAGCCAATCATTTTAAAATCAGTCGAAACACCATTACAAAATGGAAGAAAATGTGAAAGGATTTATAATTAATAGAACATTTAATATTTTAAAAAATTTATTTTATCAAAGGTTCACAGTACTGAAAATTGACAACTCTATCTCTTAATTTGTTCTTATCTGTAAAATTTCGTACAATGTTTGATACTATTTCTATATAGTTATTAGAATACTCTTTAGTTTCTTCATTAAATCTTTTGTGATAATACGGCATAATTCCAGCACATTTTTCATGCTCGAAAATATGATTTAATAAAGTTCTATCCGTTAAACCACAAGAATGTCCCCAAATGAATACTTGAAATTTGTCTAATTCTAAGAAGTTTAAAACGTTTCTATAGTTATCTGTTTTTAGATAATTGATGGACTTTATATATTTTAGAACTCCATCTATTCTTGACTTTTCAATTTTAATATAATTTTCGTCTAATTCATCTCCAAAACCAAATATCATTTGATTATCGTCTTGTTTTAACTCTCCATGAATGTTTACATGTATAAATTTATCCTTTAACTTTCTAGTCCTTTTATCAATTAGATATGGGTAAATTGTTTGAGTATAGTTAAAATCAATGATCAAGCATTTATTAACGTCTTTTTCTCCTATATTAAATATTTCTTCGCCTTGATTATTCGTTTTATATGAAAGAGGATTGTTGTTGTTTTTAAATTCTATTGATAATTGGTATTCTTTTACATTGCTCTCTAATAAATTATTAATTCTCCCTAGAATATTTGTATTAGTATCACTTTTATTTTTTACAACTATTAGCAAGTATTCTTCTAATAAATCAATTATTCTTTGAAAATCTGAATTAAACTTATCTATTTCTTTATTTGTAGTATTTGTATTATCTAATAGGTTATTCAATTCATCATAAAACATCATTTCTATATCTGCCCAACCATTTATATATCTTGAACGGATAATTAATTCCAAGAAATTATTTTTATATCCTATGATACCAGAATTATTATAAAAATTCTCTCTAAAATCTTCATAGGGTTTATCATAATAAGAATATATAGTATTTGGGTGAGTAATGTCATTATCTGTTACATCTCCATGGTTGTTTTTTATTAAATCATATTTTGTTCTTAAAATCCAATCAATGAAATCGTTATAAGATGTTTTTAAACCATGCGCCAAATCAAAGCCATTACCAATAAGTATAATTCTATTCATTTAATTTTATTCGATTTTTTTAATATAAAAAGAGTTTACTAATTAAAAATAAATCTTTGATTTATTTTTTAAATGAAAACCTATAAACTTTCATTTCTTATATATTTACATAACGTAGAAATTATACAAAAAGGATAATTAGATATCAAAAAAAATCCTGATAAACAGTGTGTTTATCAGGATTTTAAGTGGTCCCAACTGGGCTCGAACCAGTGACCCTCTGATTATGAGTCAGATGCTCTAACCAACTGAGCTATGGGACCTTAAAAGTTTTTAAATAAATAATTTTATAAAAACTTTTAATTGATATTTCAAAAAGTGGTCCCACCTGGGCTCGAACCAGGGACCACCTGATTATGAGTCAGGTGCTCTAACCAACTGAGCTATAGGACCGCGTTTATTCTCAAAACGAGTGCAATATTAATGCTATTTTTTTTAATTCACAAATTATTTTATGTCAGCACAAAGCTCAACAAGTACACCATTGGTAGATTTTGGATGCAAAAAAACTACTTTTTTATTATCTGCTCCAATTTTTGGAGTTTCATTAATAAAAATAAATCCTTGATTTTTAAGTCTTAAAATTTCTTCTTCTAAATTTTCTACACCAAATGCAAGGTGATGAATTCCTTCTCTATTTTTTTCTAAATATTTTTCAATGGCACTGTCATTTTTTTCAGATCCAACCAATTCTATCTTAGATTCACCAATTTCGAAGAATGAAGTTTTTACTCCTTCAGATGCAACAGATTCTTCTTTATAAGCTGGTTTTCCCAGCAATTTCTCAAACAATTCATTAGAAATCCCTAAATCTTTAACTGCAATTCCGATATGTTCTATTTTCATTTTTATCCAATTAATTACTCAAATATAGTTTTAATTTAAGTTTTATCGTTTATCTGAGAATGATTAACTTTATAGAAACTAAGTTTGTTATGAAAGAAAAAATGCAATATAAGTACGAATCTGTTTCGGTTGCTTTGGATCAATTGAAACAGAAAGGTTATACCATCGATTATAATTTAGATGAGCAGTTAATTATGAATAATTCAATAGATTTTGAGATTTTAATTATTTATCGATACGAAGGAATGTCTGATCCAGATGATGAATCGACAGTTTATGGAATTGAGAGAATTTCTACCAAGGAAAAAGGTTTTTTTGTGGTTGGTGATCTAAGTTTAGATCCAGAAAGTGCTTCTAAAGTTTTATTAGATTTAGAAATCAAAAGGAAAACACAGCAGTAATTTCTTAATAATAAGGGAATTTTATTTCTAATTGTTCACCAAATTGTTTAGAAACATTGTCTAAATTAGAAATGCTGATACCAAGTAAACGAACAGGTCGATAGAGAACAAAAGCATCATTAAGTAACTCAAAGGTCGTTTTCTCTAGAATTTCTTTTGATTTTATTGGGTATAAAAATGTTTTGCTTTTTGAGGTAATTTGAAAATCATTGAATTTCATTTTTAAATTCAATGTGCGTCCATAAATAGAATTTTTAGATGACCAATTCCAAACTTCCTCAATCATTGGTTTTAAGTTAATTTGCATTTCGTCTAGATTTTCTAAATCATGAAAAAATGTATTTTCTGTACCAAAAGATTTTCTAATATGTTCTGATTTTACTTCGCGATGATCGATCGCCCTCGAGATGTTGTAATAGTATTTACCAGATTTACCAAATTCTCTGATCAAACGTTCTAATGAAAGATTTTTAAGATCAATCCCTTTATGAATATTCATCGAATTCATTCTTTGTGCTGTTACTTTTCCTATACCATAAAACTTTTTAATATCAAGTTCTTCAACAAATTTTTCGGCGTTTTTCGGTGTAATCACAAATAAGCCATTTGGTTTATTATAATCAGAAGCAATTTTAGCTAAGAATTTATTATAAGAAACACCAGCAGAAGCTGTTAATTCTGTTTTTTTATAAATTTTTTCTTTAATTTCTTTTGCTATATCCGTAGCAATATCCATGTTCTGATGATTAACTGTCACATCTAAATAAGCTTCATCTAGAGAAAGTGGTTCTATTAAATCAGTATATTCTGCAAAAATTTCTCTAATCTGTTTAGAAACTTCTTTGTAAGCTGCATAATTTCCTTTAACAAAAATTAAATGTGGACAAAGCCTTTTGGCAACAACAGATGACATAGCAGATTTTACCCCGTATTTTCTTGCTTCGTAACTTGCTGTTGATACAACTCCACGATCAGATGTTCCACCAACAGCAATACATTTTCCACGTAATTCTGGATGATCTCGCTGTTCTACAGAAGCAAAAAAAGCATCCATATCAATATGGATTATTTTACGTTGAATGTGATTCAATTCGGCTTAAATTTTTGTAAGTTTTGCTAAATAACTATCTTCTTCGTCAATAATTTTTTCGATGATAAAACCATTGGCATCCGCTGCATTTGCTAACGTATTAAAATCTATATACAACCAAGGAAAAGTATCGTATTCTTCTTTGTAGTGTAACGTAAATTCTAATTCTCCATAGTATTTACCATTATAAGGAATGATAACTCCGCCATCTTCGTCTTGATCGTACATATAAATAATATCAGTCGAATCGATATAAAGCGAACCATTTTCTTTTAGTAATGAATTGATTTTCTTTAGGTATTGATCAATATGATCCAAATCCTCAAAAATTCCGCTACCATTCATCAATAAAATAATCGAATCAAAAGGTTCATGTTCAAAATCTAATAAATTTTGATTGAATACTTTTTTAACGCCACGTTCTTTTGTAATTTCAACAGATTTTGCAGAAATATCGATTGCTGTGACATCTAAATGTTTTACATTTTGCAAATACAAACTATGAGAACCTGCACCACAACCAATATCTAATACATTTCCTTTGGCTAACATCAATGCTTTTTGTTCTAAAGTATTCATATCACCAAAATCACGAAAAAGAATTTCAATCGGAAATTCATCTACATCAGAAATACTAGTTTCTGTGAATAAATCTGCCGATTTTTTTTCTTTGTAATAATCCCAAGCTGCTTTTCCCATCAAATCTTTCATGACTTATTTTTTATAGATTTTACAATTTGTTCTGCATGAACTCTAGAGTTTTCTATAAACCATAGATTGGTTTGCATTCCACCACAAACAACGCCAGCTAAGTATAAATTTTCTACATTGGTTTCCATTGTTTCTGGATCATAATGAGGGATTTTTAGTTGATCAGAACTTAATTTGATTCCAATTTTTTCTAAAAATTTAAAATTTGGTTGATAACCTGTCATAGCCAAAACAGTATCATTTTCAATTTCTAATAAACCTTCTTTGGTTTGTATTAATACAGAATTTTCGTTAACCTCAACAAGATTTGAATTAAAATGTGCAACAATACTTCCTTCTTCTATTCTGTTTTCAATATCAGGGCGAACCCAATATTTCAGATTTTTGGTAAAACCTTCTCCACGAATTACCATCGTTACTTTTGCACCTTTTCGGTAGCATTCTAATGCAGCATCAACAGCCGAATTATTTGCGCCAATCACTACAACATTTTGAAAAGAGTAGGGATGTGCTTCTTTGTAATAATGATGAACTTTAGGTAAATTTTCTCCTGGAATGTTGAGTAAAATTGGTTCATCGTAAAAACCAGTTGCTAAAACTAGGTGTTTCGCTTTGTATTGATTTTTAGTTGTTTTTACATCAAAAATCTTTTCAGGTTGATCGATTGTTAAAACTTCTTCGTATAATTTTATATTAAAATCATGGTAACGATGTACATTTCTATAATATTCCAAAGCTTCTTGTCTGCCTGGTTTTGGTGCAATACAATTGAACGGAATTCCGCCAATTTCTAATCTTTCTGCAGTAGAAAAAAAAGTCATATACAACGGATAATTGTATAAGCTATTGGTTAGTGCACCTTTTTCTATCAACAAATAATTTAAGTTGTTTTTTTTCGCTTCAATCGCACAAGCCATTCCAATTGGTCCAGCTCCAACTATAATTAGATCATATATCTCATTCATCAAACAAATTTATGAAAAGCATTTTGTACGATGCTGATGATTTTTTAAAAATTACATTTAACAATTTTGTCAAAAAGAAAAAGTTTAATAATTTTGTTCAACATTTTTGTCAAATTTTAATTTTAATGAAAGATCAAACAGAAGATATTATCAAACAAGCTGCTAAAAAACTTTTCTTTTCTGAAGGAAAATTTAAAGCAACTACACAAGAAATAGCGAATGCAGCAGGAGTTAACAGAACTTTGATTAATTATTATTTCAGATCAAGAGATAATTTATTCAACATTGTTTTTGATGAAGCTCAGAAACAAGAACATGAGAAATCAGAATCGATTTTACATTCAACGATTACGTTTAAAGAAAAAATTGCGAATTACATCGATTATACTTTAAGTGTTGCGTTAGAATATCCTTATTTAGAAATCTATTTAGTTACACAAATCAACCAAGGTTGTGTTTATAAAGATCACGAACAGATCGATAAAATCATGAAAATTTTTGATGTTGAATTGAAGAACGAAATTGAACAAGGAAGGGTCGATCCGATAGAATCGATTCAATTTATTTTAAATCTTATATCGATGATTTCTTTCCCTGTATCGATGCGTCCATTAATACAAGAATCTATGAAATTAAATGATAAAGAATACAATAAAATTTTATCCGACAGAAAAGAAATTATCTTAAAAACACTTTTTAAAAGTTAGTTTATGAAACAATTGAAAGTCATAATTTCTGTATTGAGTTTATCGATGGCGATACTCTCAAATGCACAAGAAATTATCTCGCTGCCAAATGCAATAAATTATGCATTAGAAACCAAATCAGATGCTAAAAGAGCAGATTTAGCTGTAAAAAAAGCAGAGTACAAAATTAACGAAGCAAAAGCTGGTGCATTGCCACAAGTTAGTGCTTCTGCAGGTTTGCAATACAATATTTTGATTCAGGAAATGGCTTTGACCATGGGAAATGAAACTACTGTGATCAAAATGGGACAACCTTGGAATTCGAATATCGGAGTTAATGTTTATCAAGCTGTATTTGATCAACGGGTTTTCACAGGTTTAAAAGCTGCCAAAACAACGAGAGAATTTTATCAAATTAATGCAGATTTAACTGATGAGCAAATTATCGAGCGTGTAGCAACAGCTTATTATCAAGTTTTTGTGCAACAAGATAAATTAGAAACAATTGATAAAAGTTACGAAAATACTTCTCGTGTAAAAGAAGTTATCAAAAGTTTGGTTGACAATGGTTTGGCAAAACCAATTGATTTGGATCGAATCAATGTACAGTTGAATAACATTTCGACATCAAGACAACAATTAATTAATGCGGTAGCAATTAGTAAAAATGCCTTGAAGTTTTATATGGGACATCCAATTCAAGATGAAATTATCTTAGAACATGGCGAGTTAGAAACTTCTTTGGTTTTGTTAGAAGATCAGGTAAATGTAGAAAATAGAACAGAATTTAAGGTTCTGAATAAACAAAAAGAATTGTTAGGATTTGCCAAAGAAGCAGAAAAAGCAAAATTGTATCCAACGGTTGGAATCACAGCTAGTTACGGAATACAAGGTTTTGGTGATAAATTCATTACTTCTAATCAGTTTTATTGGTCAAACTTATCATCGGTTGGATTAAGTGTTAACATTCCGATTTTTACTGGTGGTCAAACAAAGGCGCAAATTGCACAAGCAGAAGTAGATTTATTAGATATTGAAGAACAAATTACAGATACAAAATTGAGTTTGGATCTTGAATATCAAAATGCAAAAGCACAAATCGAAAATGCGTTGAAAAGCGTTGAAATCCAAAAAGAAAATGTTGGTTTAGCAGAAAAAGTTTTGAGCAATACGCAAGCTAATTATCAACAAGGATTAGCAAATCTAACAGAAATTCTTGATGCAGAAAATGCATTGACAGATGCTAGAAATAATCATTCGCAAGCATTATTAGATTATAAAATTGCAGAAGTTGCTTTGATTAAAGCCAAAGGTGAATTAAAAACATTATTACAATAAAATTATTATATGAAACTGGTAAAAACATTACTTTACATAGTTGTAGCTGCTATCTTGGTAGGAGGAGCAGTTTATATCATCAAACAAAATAAGGCAAAACAAGAAGAAGAAGTTGCTATTGTAAATCAAGCTAATAACGAAGTTATGGTGAATACAATTAAAGCAAAATATGAAACTTTAAATTCAGATTATACTTCGAACGGAACTTTTGCACCTTTTCAAGAATTAAGTTTTCCCTCTGAAATTTCGGGTAGAATTATTCGAGTTTTAGTCGATGAAGGTGATTATGTTCGTGTAGGACAAACAGTTGCAACGATAAAAAAAGACGCAATTGAAGTGGATATGACGCAAGCTCAAAATAATCTTCAAAATGCTATAATAGATAATCAACGCTATGAGAACGCTTATAAAACCGGAGGTGTTACCAAGCAACAATTAGATAATTCTCGTTTACAATTGAAAAATGCACAAGCTGCTGTAAATGCACAAGGAATTCGTGTGAATGATACCAATGTTAGAGCAACAATTTCTGGTGTAATTAATAAACGTTACATCGAGCCAGGTTCTGTTGTAGCACCAGGAACACAAATGTTTGACATTGTAAATGTTTCTAAACTTAAATTGAATGTTGCCGTAACAGAAAGCGAAGTGGTTAACCTGAGAGTTGGTCAAACAATTAAGGTTTTAGCGAGCGTTTTTCCTGATAAAGAGTTTGCGGGTAAGATTTCATTTATCGCTCCAAAAGCAGATGCTTCATTAAACTTTCCTTTAGAAATTGAAGTTTCTAATGATTCTGGACTAAAAGCTGGAATGTATGGTACAGCTGTTTTTTCTACAAAAGACGATGTTGATGCTGGTCAAAACAAATTAGTAATTCCTGCAAGTTCTTTTGTTAATGGAATTAGTTCTGGACAAGTTTTCGTGGTAGAAAATAATGTTGCTAAACTGACAAAAGTTGTTATCGGAAAAACAGTTGGAACTAATGTAGAAATTATCAGCGGATTGAAAGATGGTACTGAAGTCGTAACAAGTGGACAAATAAACTTGAAAGAAGGTACTAAAGTAAAAGTTGTAAAATAAGATTATTCGTTCATGAAAATAGCAGAAATATCAATTAAACGTCCCTCGATGATCATCGTGTTATTCACGATTCTGATTTTGGGTGGAGTGTTTAGTTATACGCAAATGGGATACGAATTGATCCCAAAATTTGAAACCAATGTGGTAACGATTTCTACCGTTTATCCAGGAGCTTCTCCTAACGAGGTAGAAAATTCGGTAACCAAAAAAATAGAAGATGCGGTTGCAGCATTAGAAAATGTAAAGAAAGTAGAATCAAAATCTTATGAAAGTTTATCTGTAGTAATGGTTACGCTGAATTCGGATGCAAATGCGGATTTAGCTTTGAATGATGCTCAACGTAAAATTAATGCAATTGAGAAAGATTTACCAGATGATGTAGATCCTCCTTCATTAACAAAATTCTCTTTGAGTGATTTACCAATTATTACGGCTGGTGTAACTTCTGATAAATTGACAGAGAAAGATTTGTATGATTTATTAGATAAGAAAATAGAACCCGTTTTGTCTCGTGTTACAGGTGTTGCACAAATCAATTTAATTGGTGGACAAGAACGTGAAATTCAGGTTAGTTTAGATCCAGTTAAATTAAAAGGTTATGGTTTATCTGTTCCACAAGTTCAGCAAGCTGTTTTAACTTCTAATTTAGATTTCCCTACGGGAAGTGTGAAAACACGTGAAAACTCAACCATTATTCGTCTTTCTGGAAAATATAAATCGGTAGAAGAATTGAATAATTTGGTTATTTCATCAACCAACGGAATTCAAGTTCGTTTGTCAGAAGTTGCTTATGTTCAAGATTCACAAAAAGAAGTAGAAAAGATTGCTCGTGTAAATCAGAATTCAGCGATTATTGTTCAAGTCATTAAACAATCAGATGCAAACGCAGTTGCGGTTTCAGAATTAATGAAAGAAACAATTGCAAAAGTAGAAAGTGATTATAAAGCAGATGGTTTGAAAATTCAAATCGTAAATGATACTTCAGATTTTACTTTAGCTGCGGCTGATCACGTAATTTTCGATTTGGTTTTAGCTGTATTTTTGGTGGCTGTTGTTATGCTTTTATTCTTACACAGTATTCGTAATGCATTTATTGTAATGGTTTCGATTCCAGCATCGTTAATTGCCACATTTATTGGAATGTTCTTGATGGATTACACCCTAAATTTAATGTCTTTACTGGGATTATCTCTGGTAGTAGGTATTTTGGTGGATGATGCGATTGTGGTTTTAGAAAATATTTACCGTCATATGGAAATGGGTAAATCTAAAATTAGAGCATCGTATGATGGAGCAAAAGAAATTGGATTTACTGTAACAGCTATTACCTTGGTAATTGTTGTGGTATTCTTACCAATTGCGATGAGTACAGGTTTGGTTGCGAACATTATTTCACAATTTTGTGTAACGGTGGTAATTGCAACTTTATTATCCTTACTATCTTCTTTTACAATTGTTCCTTGGTTATCGTCAAGATTTGGAAAATTAGAACATATTACTGGAAAAAATTTATTCGAAAAATTTATTCTTTGGTTTGAAAAACAATTGACAACTTTTACTCATTTTATTTCTAATATGTTAGAATGGTGTTTAAAGTCAACCTTTCGTAGAATAGCTGTTTTTTTCGGTGTTTTTATTTTATTATTTGCTGTTGTTGGAGTTTTAATGGTAGGAAAATACATTGGTGGAGAATTCTTCCCGAAAACGGATAAAGGTGAATTCTTAGTTCAAATGGAATTACCTAAAGATGCAACTGTTGAGCAAGCTAATTTTGTAACTCAAAAAGCAGAAGAATTTTTGAGAGGTAAGAAAGAAGTCGTTGACATGATTACAACTGTTGGTCAGAGTTCAGAAGGTTTTGGTTCTGCACAGGCAACAGCTTATAAATCTGAGATTGATGTAATCTTGGTCGATAAGGATCAACGTGCTGATAATTCTTTTATTTATGCGGCAAAAATCAAACAAGAATTACAAAAAGAATTGGTTGGAGTAAAAGTAAAAACTGTTCCTGTTGGTTTAATTGGAGCGGAACAGGCACCGATTGCATTGGTGGTAACTGGACCAAATCTAGAAAGTGCAATGAAGTTTGCTGAATTAGCTAAAAAAGAATTGGAGCAAATTTCTGGTTCATCTGAAGTAAAATTAACGACAGAAGCAGGAAATCCTGAGATTAATGTCCAAGTTGATCGTGATAAAATGGCTGCTTTAGGTCTTAATTTACAAACGGTTGGATTAACGATGCAAACTGCTTTTTCTGGTAATACAGACGGAAAATTCCGTGCAGGTGATTACGAATACGACATCAATATTCAATACAATGATTTTAATCGTTCGAATATTAACGACGTTCGTAGTCTGATTTTTGTAAACGATCAAGGTCAACAAATTAGATTAGATCAATTTGCTACGGTTACGCAAAGTTCTGGTCCTAGTTTCTTAGAACGTCGAGATAAAACACCTTCTGTAACCGTAGAATCACAAGCGGTTGGTAGAACTTCGGGTGATATCGTTACAGAATTTAAAGAAAGATTGACAAAAATCGATAATCAAAAACCAACAGGTGTTTCATACGTTTGGGGTGGAGATGAAGAAAATCAATCAGAAGGTTTTGGTACATTAGGTTATGCACTTATAGCGGCTGTTATCTTAGTTTACTTGGTAATGGTTGCCTTGTATGATTCGTTTGTATATCCGTTTGTGGTACTTTTCTCGATTCCGTTATCGTTGATTGGAGTATTCTTGGTATTGGCATTGACCAATAATTCATTAAATATCTTTACCATTCTCGGGATGATTATGTTGATTGGTTTGGTTTGTAAAAATGCGATTTTATTGGTCGATTTTACAAATCATAGAAAAGAAGCTGGTGAAACTACTCATAACGCTTTGGTACAAGCCAATCACGCACGTTTACGTCCAATCTTGATGACTACAATTGCCATGGTTTTTGGTATGATTCCGATTGCTTTGGCAAAAGGAGCAGGAGCGGAGATGAACAATGGTTTGGCTTGGGTAATTATTGGTGGTTTGATATCCTCTTTATTCCTAACCTTAATCATCGTTCCAGTTGTGTATTCGTTGTTTGATTCGTTGATTAATAGATTGTCTAGAGGAGAAAAAGTTGATTATGAAGCAGAAATGGTTGCTGATTATGAAGAACGTCAGATAAAAGAAGAATGGGAATAATTTCTCATGTTTTTTGATTTTTTATTTAACAGAAAAGTCGCTCAGTTTTGCTGAGCGACTTTTTAATTAAACTAACTTACCTTAGAATAATAAGAATTAGAAAATAAATTTATAAAAAAATCAATCTTTTATTGAAATATTAACTAAAAGCAATAAGTCTGCAACTGCTCAGCCATTATTTAGCCATGATCGTGGGAATATCATGAAGCTATTAATAAAAAATGTTTTGTATCTATTCATTTTGTTATTGAATAAAAATACTCAAATTCTTCTGATAAGACTTTTTTACCAGTATCATAAGAATAGATTTTTACTTGTTTTATAGCCTCTTTATTGATTTTGGAATTATAAACATTCAAGTTAAATAAATCGAATCTTTTTTGATCTTCAAGAACCATAGACATTTTTATATTTTTATCGTATAAAAATTCGGTTGTCATTTTATTATTCCAAGTTTCCTTTTCAGAATCAAGATCATATAGATTTTCTTGAATAAGGTTACCAACTTCATCGAATTTGAACGTATTTTGAATTCCAGTTTTTATCTCATCAGAATGGGTAAAATCCTGAAAAAGCGTCAAACGTCCTTTTTTATCGTAAAGGTTTAGCTGCTCCAATTGAAGATTTAATTGCCCTTTGGTATCGATTTCAGAAAATAAAACATCTTGTTTTTTACCTTCATCATTAAAGTTAGTTTCAATTTGAGTGTTTAGAATCCATTTATTATTAATATCATCCCATTTGTAGGTGCTACTTGTTTTTTTACTTTGTTGAGGTAATGATTTTTCTTCAAATTTTAGATTTGGTATCCATTGATTGTTATGTCCTTTATAAAGAGTGTAGTTCTCTGTTGGACGATTATTTTTATCTAACTCATAAACGACTTTTTCTTGTTTTTGCCATTGGTTTTCATTCCATTCTATAGTTTCAAAACCTATCATAATTGTATCGTTTTGATAGTTATTTGTCGTTCTAACTAATGGTGTCCAAATTTGGGATTTATCATTCCAAAGAAAAATTTCATAAGTTTTGATTTTACCAAATGAATTAATTACCGATATATTTTTATGGATAGGTTGAAATTTATCGTTTTTTATTTCATAATCTGTTTCTATAATAGAATCTTGTGTATACGTTTTTTTATTTTCAAATACTTTTAACCATTTATTATTGTTTTTTCGGTAAGTACTTAGCCTGATTAGATGGTTATCTGTATTAAATTCTTGTTCTGTTTTCTCTTCTTCATCCCATTTATTATTGATTGAGTTCCAAACCGAAAAAACATGATATAGTTCGTTCCCTTTATCATCATATATTAGTTCTGTACGTTCAGTTTTTTGAATTGCATCATTCGTACCTTGTCTTTTATACCTTATAAGTTCTGCTTTTCTATTTTCTGCATCATATTTTTGCGAAACCATTAATTGATTTCCATTTATGTTATGAACGACAGAATCTAATTGGTACTGTTGAGCAATTACTGATAGGTTTGTAAATAAGGCTAAGACAATTAAGTATGATTTTAGCATCTTTATTTTTTTAATGATTAAAAGATGAACCTCTAGAATTTGTGCAAATTGTTGATGATGACATTTTAGCTATTTGTTCAATTTTATTCAAGATTTCACGTTTATAAACAACTACTTTTTCATTATTTTCCTTATTAGAAAAATAGTTACTAATTGCATAATTCTTTACAAATTGACTTTTCTTTTTCCCCATTTTGTACTGCCAAGTTCCCATCTCAGAACTTTTGTAGATAACCAATTCATCTAGATTCATGATTTTCTTTTTTGATACAAATAATGTCCTTTGATACACTTCATTGGTTGATCGATCAAACGTATATCTTATAGGAATATAGAATAGTGTTTCTTTAAGAAAGAACCAACTTGTTATGATTAGAAATGTTGTACTAATAATTAAAAACAATTCATTAATTGGTTCGTAGTAATAAGCTGACAATACACTAAAAATAAATATTGCCAGCACATACCATTTAAGTTTACTTCTATATTGATGAAATGGCATGAATGAAAAAGTAGAATTGCTTTCCTCAATTTGATAGCTATCTTTCATTGCTGATGATTTCTTCTATTTCATTTAAAATACTTTGCATGGCTTTCACCGTAAATCCCTGTGCAATTTGCATGGCTTTTTCCTTACCATTTTCATCCAAATAATAAGCACTTAACATTGCATTCGTTTTGAAAAAATTATTGGACATGGTAAATAACTCAAAATGCTGAATGTTATCTATAGAAATAGTCACTGGAGGTTTTGCTAAACCAACTTTTGCATCAAGAGTTCTTTTATGCATATCGATTTTTAACTTTTTGGTAGCAATAGCCCAAAAAGATAAAATACCCAAAATGAACATGATCCACATTAAGCCATAAATAGCAACATAATAGGCTCCGAATGCACATAAAAATAATCCTGTAACAAGTACGATATTGGATCCGTATTGAGTCTTCATTTCAAATAGTTTTCCTTCTTGTTTGAAGTGTTTTAGATTCATGATCAATTATTTTATTGTAATTTTTGTCGTGATGTAGATTTATATTAAGGCATTTTAAGGTTTTATATTTTTTTGATCTTTTATGACTTTTAAGCTTATCCAATAAATCCAAATTTATTTTCAAATAATTTACCGATCAAAGGCAATGGTTTTTCTACCTCATTGGACGCGTTGATAATACCGATAATCATCAAGGCAAGAAATAATAATCCAACATAACTTAATACAGAAAGAAAAGGTATTATACTAACTAAAATACCAATCAAAACATTGAAAACAATACTGGTAATTAGTAAACCAAATGCTTGTTTTAAATGAAATTTTAATAAACTATTTGCATTTTCTTTTCCAGAAAAATAAGCGATAAGCCATCCAATTAATGTAATGTAAGCTACGATTGAAAGTGTTTTGTTGTTCATGATATTTTTGATTTAAAATTTATATTACACAAAGTTGAAAAATACAACTGTACAAACAGTATGTTGAGTTACTACAGAATCACTACTGAATATAAAATCAACGTCTACAAAACGTCTACAGAATATTTTAGTTATTGAAAATCAATTATTTAAAATTGTGTTTAAAGTTTAAAAAATCAAATTGTAGAAATTGTGTATTTACATAATTTGTAAATTAGCTAAATGAAAATCAGAATTCTATTCGTTTTATTTTTCTTTATTTCATTTTATCTGAATGCTCAAAGGACCTATTTGGATAGTTTGAATATTCAGTTAAATCAACCAGAAACAAGTGTAACAGAAAAAATGAAAATTTACAATCTGTTGGTAGAGCAGTACCGCATTTCTATGTTATATGATCAAGCGTCTGCTGTAAATAAAAAGTATTTACAAAATGCTAAATATGAAAAGGAACAAACCGAAATAACTAAAGCTTATGTTAATCAAGGTGTAATTTTAGTGAATCAAGGAAAGTATGACCAAGCTGAGATTTTTATGGATTCGGTCAAAATTAGTTCATCAAAAACGGATGACAAAATAGCTGCTGCTTATGCATCATATTTCGAACTTTATTTATCAAAATCATTAGGTGATTATAAAAAAGCAATGAAAGATGGGGTAAAATCTCTTTCGCTTTTAGAAGAAACTAAAGGTAATTCTTTATTGGAATTTAAAATTAATTATCAGTTATATGGTATTTATACTGAATGGAATGATTTAGAGAATTCTAAAAAATATGCCCAAAAAGCGATAGAATCGGCATTACAATCTGGCAATAAAAATGATTTGAGTAATGCTTATTCTGCTATGGCTGTTGTAAATACTTATATTTATGAAAACACTAAATCAGATGAAAACCTTAAAGCTATTTTGAATTATAGTGAAAAAGCAGCTTTATTATACAAAGAATTTCTAGGGCAGGTAAGTGGATACACTTATAGTATTGCACGGAACAATAAGGCGAGTTATTTACTTGCGTATTCTACTAAAATCACAGCTGATGTTCGTAATCAAATCGAATATAATATAAAAGAATCTTTATTGATTTCATCTAAATTACCTCATGCTCAAGCAACACAAGCAGCAAGTTTGGGTATGTTGTCTAATTTAGCAAAACAAGATGGTGACTGGGACAAAGCAGAAGAATATATGTTGCGAGCTTATGCAGTGATGCTTACACAAGATCCTATTTATTATCATATCATGTCTCGTGTCGTCGGTGAACTTTCAACAATTTATGAGCGAAAAGGTGATTTAAAAAAAGCGTTGGAATTTCAAAAAAAACATGATGAATATAGAGCTTTGTTATTCAATCAAACAGAAGCTGAAGCGGTAAAAAAAATAGAAGTTCAATACCAATCTGAAAAAAAAGAACGTGAAATACAGTTTTTGAAAGAGCGTGCAGAAAATCAACGAAAACAAAAGCTTTTGTATGCAGGATTAGGAATTATTGGATTGTTGGGCGCATTTTTTATGTTTCGTTCTTATCATTTTAGATTACGTTATTCTTTAGAACAAGAAAAGAAACTTGCATCCGAAAAACAAGAAGCTGACTTACAGATAAAATTTGAAAAAGAAGAACAATCTCGCTTAAAAGCAGAACAAGAACTATTGACTTTTCAACAACAAAAGCTACAAGATGAAGTGATGGTGAATCAACTGCACATTCAGCATAAAAACGAAGTGTTACAGCAATTGAAAGAAAAATTAGAAGGTGAGGAGTCTGTAAATCTTCAACAAATTCTTAGAGAAGAAAATCTATTGGATAATGATTTTGAAAAAGCAAAATTTCAAATTCAGGAGATTCATCCAAATTTCTTTAAAATCATCAGTGAAAACGCTAAACAAAAACTTACTTCATTGGATTTAAAATACTGTGCGTATTTTTATCTTGGAATGGATACCAAACAAATTGCAAATATTTTAAGTGTAGAACCTAAAAGTGTTAGAATGACTAAATATCGATTAAAACAAAAATTAGGACTAAATTCTGAAATAGATTTGTTTGAATATTTAAAGCAAATAGAATAAATTTAGAATTGAGATAATCTATCTAATAAGATTACTTTTATTTTCGAATTTTTATTGAAGTTAGTTACAGCTATAAAATTACTTGTCAAAAATAGTTTAGTAGTTCAGAAACGCTCATTAAATGGTTAAAATCTAAAACATATAAAATGAAATACACTTTTATTCTCATCCTATTATTAACGATACTATTTCCACAAAAGGGATATTCTTGTACCATGTATAAAATTACTGAAAATGGAAAAACCATAGTTGGGAATAACGAAGATTATATAAGCCCGAATAGTCAATTTTGGTTTGAAGAATCTACATCTGAAAAGCACGGAGTTATGTACATGGGACTTCTTGATAATTTTGCACAAGGCGCGATTAACGAAAAGGGGTTAATGTTTGATGGTTTTTATGTACCTTATTTAGCAATTACAAATACAGAAGGAAAGGAAATCGTTCCTATAGGCAAAGCAATAAGAAATGTAATGCAAACCATGAGTAATGTAAGAGAAGTTAAAACATATCTTGAGCAAGTTAACCTATCTTCTCTTACCAATAGTATGCTTGTATTTGTAGATAAAACAGGGGAATATTTAATTGTAGAAGGTGATGAAATGATTGTTGGAAATGAGTCAGAAAAATCTTTTTCAAATTTTTATTATTCTCAAACGAAAGACTTAAATGAGGTTGATAAAACTTATTTTCAAAATGGCTTGAAATTTCTTAATACTTCAAATAGAAAAGCAACACTTGATTATTGTGGTGAAGCAATGAGTCATTTTGCTCAAAAAAAATCAATCAATGCAACACAGTATTCTACAATTTACGATCTTAATACATTAAAAATAAGAGTTTATCTTTTTCATGATTATTCAGAATTTATAGAGCTAGATTTAGCTGACGAATTGAAAAAAGGAAACCATCAAACAATGATTGCCGATTTGTTCTCCAAAGAATCAATAGGTCGTAAGTATTACCTAGCTTTTAATAATGTGGATGATCCAACATTAATTTTTAAAGAAATATTAGGTACAGAAAATATCTCTGAAGAAGAACTTAATAAAATTGATTTTGCTGATGACGTAAATATAATTGGCTATGAATGGTTAAAAGAAATGCAAAATCCTGAAGTTGCTATCAAAATTTTTCAATATGCAGTTAAGTTAATGCCTAATAATGCGGATCTTTTTGATAGTTTAGGTGAAGCTTACTTTGAAAATAAAGATTACAAAAATTCAATTCTAAATTATAAAAAATCGCTTAAACTAGATCCTAATAATGATAATGCCAAAAAGTATATTTCTGAAATAAATAAATTAACATCTGATAAGTAAGAAGGTTCTTGCATAACATAATTTCAATAAGGCATATTACCTCTTCTCAATCTCAAAACAACGTTTTGAATTTGAGGTAATAGGAGTAAAATAACAATTACGAAAATCACACCTGTTAACATCCAATCGTAATAATCTCTGGTCGCACGAGCTAATATTTGATGCGTCAACATTTGATTAAAATAGCTTGAGGATACTGCTTTTGAAGTATAGATATCGCTACCTGCATTCACATATTGATTTTGAATATCCAATAAGGTTGCTGGGAATTGCGGGTTCGTTTCTGTAACTGCTTCCCGAATCTTTTCCCGAACTCCTGATTTTGCAAATAACTGAAGTTCGTTACTTAAGGCAATACTAGCTGTAAACCCAGTAAACCTAGCCAATATACCAATAAGCGATGCATTGATAGCAATTGCAGGAGGCGCTGATGAAGCGGTAAACGAAACAATAGGGACAAATAAGACTCCGGTTGCCACACCATAAATAAACATCGGTAAAATGAAATCAATTGTTTCGCCTTGTACAGAAACAAATACTATCATATAAGCATAATAAATTGCCATAATTCCAAAGCCAACAATAATCATTCTTATCAGGTTGTAACCCATCAAAATAAATCTGGAAGTAACAAACATACTTAGTACAGTTCCTAAAATTACAGACATCCATATCGGAATGGTGTTTAGCGGGTCATTTCCTAGAATTACTTCAAGATAGCCGTAAGTAAGTCCTGTACTTCCTTTAAAAATATAGAATGTAAAAAGGAGTAATAGCCCAATGACAAAATTCTTTGTTTTAAAGATTTTTAAATTAATCAAAGGTCGTTTTAGGTATAATTCTCTAAGGATAAAAAGAGAAAGTATTACTAGATTAACTAACGAAAGTTGAATGATTAATGGACTATCAAACCAGCCTAATTGTCGTCCATACACAAGGATATAACCTAAGATTAAAATAAAACTTACGTAGAATAAATATCCGATCCAATCGACCTGATAAAGCGGGATTTTTTTGGTGAATCTGGCATTACTGTTCATGGTTAGCAATACGGTAATTGTTAGAACGAGGAGTATGACAATAAACCCGTAGAATAACCAGTTAAAATCAAAAAAATGAATGACTAAACTTGTATAAATAGAGTAAAACGGAACGGCTATCTGTATGCTGCCATAAAGAAGACTATAAGCAATTACGCGTGCACGAACGGTATTTAATCTTGGAAAAATCATTTGCAAAACAATACCAGACATCAAGGCACAAGTAATCCCTTGGAAAAATTGGCAAATAATAAACAATGTCCAATCTTTGAAATGAAAACAGATTACAGAACATATTGCATTTACGGCAAGGGCAATCAGTAAATACTTCCTAGGTACAAAATATTTTACGATCCGAAAATCCAATGCTAAGAAAGCTACGGTAGAGCCATAGATAACGACCATACCATATTGTACATCGGTAGGTTGTATTCCGTAAAAACCCATCGTTGCAATCGGACTGCTATAAAAAGAGAAGCTAAACAGACAGGTCATCAGAATAGCAAATATGATGGATCTTGCTAACCATTCGGTTACCCAGGTTTTGAAAATAGGAATTTTATGTGCTTGCATTATTTATCTTTTAAAACATCAACATTGGCGTTCATACCTGCAGAAAGTTTTGCTAATTTTTCAGGTGTATCGGTTAGTTTAATACGAACAGGAATCCTTTGAATAATTTTCACAAAATTACCTGTAGCATTATCTGGTGGCAGTAGGGAATAACGTGAACCTGTGGTGGGCGAAAGTGATTCGATAGTACCATTGAATTTTTCATTCGGAAATGCATCAACTTCTATTGATACCGCTTGTCCGATTTTGAAATTACCAATCTGTGTTTCTTTAAAATTTGCAATCACCCATTTTTCCTCGGCTTTGTTTACCAAAAAAGCTAAGGTTTGTCCGGCTTGTATCAGCTGTCCTTCTTGTATGGTTTTCTTTCCTATTTGCCCATCAAAAGGTGCAGTAATTACTGTATAACGAATATCTAATTCCTGTCTTTTAACAAGTGTTTCTTTAATTTTTATCTCAGCTTGTACCGCATTATTTTGCGCTCTAAAATCATTCAATTTAGATTCTGCTACTTGTAAAGATGCTTTCACTTGATCATAATCCGATTGCGCAATAGCTAAAGAAGCGCCAACATTATCAAATTTTTGTTGTGTGGTAGATTCATCTGCTAATAAATTTTTGTAACGATCAAATTCTTTTTGTTGTTGATTCAATCTTGCTTTTGCACCTGCTACTTGTGCTTTTATAACCTCAATACTTTTAAGTTGCGTTTCTTCGTTTGCAGCCAAGATTGGTAATTTAGCATGTGAACTCATGAGTTCTGCAGACGCAGCGTCTTTTTTCAGTCCATATTCATCCAATTCTATAACCACAAGAGTATCGCCTTTTTTCACAAGTTGATTATCTTTAAAATATATTTTATTGATGTAGCCACCTACTTTTGCATTAACTGGTGACAAGTAAGCATCTATCTGAGCATCATTGGTTTGTTCGTAACGATATCCTTTTGAGAAATAGAAAACGCCCCAAACAATGATTCCTATAAAGAGCGCAACTCCCAACCATTTGGTAAGATTTACTATAATTTTATCTGTTTTATTTTTCATAATATTTGTATTAAAGAACTCCTACAATTGCTAATAATTTTAGGTGTGTAAGTTTTATGTTTGTTTGTGCTGTTGTTAGATTAAATTTGGCTTCTAATAAAGCATTTTCTGCTTCTAAAAGATCGGTAAGTAATGATTCTTGATTAACGTAACTATTTCTAATCACACGGACAGTTTCAGTCGTTTTAATGATATTTTGTTCTGCTGTTTCCACGCTCTCCAAAGCTTGTTGTTGCTGTAAATACGTTTCTTTTATCAGTAGTGAAATTTCGTCTTTTTTGATCTCTGCTTTTTCTTTTACCTGATTGCTAATCACTTGAGCACGAGCAATTGTTTTTTTACTTTTGTACAAATTATCGATAGAAAACTGCACCTTAATTCCGGTTTGTCCAAATCCCCAAAGATTATTTGAGTAAGGATAAAATGACGTTTGCGGATAATTGTAATTGTAATTAGAATACAGAGAAATTTTTGGTAATAAAGTTGCTTTTATCTGCTTAATATTCAGTTCACTTAATTTAAGATCACTGTCTATTATTTTATATTCGGGCGATTCATTAAAAGCAAGGGCTACATAATCGTCATAATCGCCATCTGTAATGTTGCTCAATTCTATTTCTTCTTTATAATTGATGACTAGTTCATCATCATTTTTATTTCCCATCAAGATATTGATACGCTGTTTCGCAATTTCAATTTTCTTTTTTACATCAGAAAGGTTAAGTTCCAATTGAGACAATTTTACAGATGTTCTCAGTACATCACTTTTTAGAGCAGTTCCATTTTTAAAAAGACTTTCTACAAGTTTCAATTGTTTTTTTTCGGCTTCTATTTCTGCATCAAGAAAATCATAAAAGTGTAAATATTTATACAAATCGAAGTAAGCAACAGAAACTTGAAATTTCACATTGTGTTTTTGCAAATCATCTTCATATAATTTTCTGTTTTCTTCTTCTTTCTTTATGGTGATATTTCTTTTCTCTTTTCCGCCATTGTAGAGGTTGAAATTCAAATTATATCCAACAGAATAACCATAACCTTTTATTGGCACATCTTGCGGTGAAGAGAATAAACCTTCGTCATAAATCAAAAAATTGGAATTTAATCTAGCATCACCTCCAACAAAAAGTTCTGGTAATAATCGATCTTTAGCTTCTAATAATTCTATTTTACTTTGTTGTAGATTTAGGTCAGAGAGTTTCAGTTGCTTATTATTTACTACTGCAATTGTCCATATTTCTTCTAAACTTAAAGGTTGAGTGTTTTCAGTATTTTGAGCATTAATTTTTGATATAAATAACAACATAATCATACCCAAAATAGAAACGGTTCTAAATTGTTTCATTGAATTGTTCGATTAATGATGTTTTTTATTAAACCAGTTTTTTACAATTTTTATGATTTCATCAAAAACAAAAGATAAATCCATCATAGGCATAAATGGGCTAGAATAAGCGTAAGAAAGCCAATAAATAGTTGTTTTATCAATTTCTTCATCTTCGTTGAAAGATAAAGTATGAAAACTTCTGCCTTGAGTTTCAAGTTGTAAGTCTTTATTTAGATTTTTGTTTACACGTTTCATAATGATTCTATTATTATTAACATTACAAAATTATCCAATGCTTAAACTCTTCTTTTTATATAATTAGCCTATTATTTGTTATATTTGGACATATGAAGACTCTTAATCAATTAATAAATAGTGTTGATCAAAATCCTGAATCTATTCTGGTCATGCGACAACAGACAGAACAGCGTTTGCCTGCTCATCAACACGATAAAGCACAGTTATTATTGGTTTATGGTGGAATTGCCTATTTACAAACGAAAGAGAAAGATTATTATATTCCGTCGAATCATTACATTTGGATTCCGCAAAACTATCTGCACAACCTAAAGTTTAATACAAAAGATTTATCGATTATCAACATTTATTTTCCCAAAGAAAAAATAGATGGTTTTTATGATGAATTAGGCATTTATCCAGTAAGTAAACTTTTAGCAGAAATGCTAAATTTTAGCAAAAAATGGCAAGGTGATTATTACAAAGATTCGTGGGAATTCGAGTTTTTAATTACGCTCAAAAACGTATTATCAAAAGAGAATCTCAAAAAATTTTCTATTCAACTTCCTACAACGGACGATCAACGGCTCAACACTATAATCGACAGTTTTAGAAATCGATTGAATGAAAATCTAAGTTTAGATAATATTGCACAGCAGTCAGGAATGAGTGTGAGAAATTTGACTAGATTATTCCAAACGAAATTGCATATCACATTTGTTCAATACTTAAAAATGTTACGCATCATCAGAGCGATGGAATTGATAAAAGATACAGATTTGAATATGACTGAGATTGCTTATGAAGTCGGTTATTCGAACATATCTGCGTTTAGTAATAATTTTTATCAACTAACCAATATGAGACCTACCGAATTTAAAACGAAATAAGAAGAGTTTTCGAATATTTTACTTATAAAATCAATCTGAAATTAAATGTGAATTTTTCTATGAAAAGAGACATTAAAGTCACTCTTATTTTTCTACTAATTTCATTATTTGTGTTGTTAATTTAAAAAAGAAAAGGGAATCAGTAAAGTTTCCCTTAAGATTATGTAACTACAACTTATCTTTGATGGATTCTACCCAATCTTTAAATTTATTATAGTGTTCTTGTAAGAAAGATTCATGCTCTTCGTCCTCTGGAATCGCAGGTAAAACATGCTCGAAATAAGTACCTTTCAAGACTTTTCTCAGTAGTTTTTCGCCTGTAAACGGTTCTTCGTCATTCAATGTAGACGCGGCTTTGATCAATTGACGAATGTCGTATTGCAAAGGATTAATGTCTGGAACTTGTTTGTTGAGATTCAATAATTCATACACTGCCAAACGTGCTGTACGAACCGAACTTTCCATAGTGAAAATGATGTCGTTATTGGTTTCTACAAACTGACCAACCAATCCTAGATTTTTGCAACCTTCTGGCACCACTCTTGGGCGATCGCCCGCAGCTCTTGGCATAAACATAGACGTGATATATGGCAAAAATGCGGTGCGTACAATGGTATTTTCAACTACATTATCAATCTGATCTTCGATGCCCAAATGGTAACACAATTCGCTCAAAATCTCGTTACCCGTACATTCTGGCATGGCTTTTTTGATGTAATTTCCTTCTTTGTCCATGAATAAAGCATACACCCAAATCACCAAAACATCGTCTGGTTGTGTAGGAAAATGCGGTTGTCGGTTGCACGTAAAACTCATCAACCAATTAGAGTCAGTAATCGTAATGATTCCGCCAGTTACTGTTTTGCCAGAATAAGGATCGTTGACCGAATACTCTTTCAGTTTTTCGGTGAATGCCGATGGTTTACAAGTCAGGGTTGCTGATTCCCAAGCTGATTTTTCGATATTACCACAGAATTTTTCAGGGTTACCAAAAACTTCAGATTTGGCTGCTAGATTTTTCCATAATTTCCAACCTGCGCTCAATCCGCTTGTGGCATTATCAATACCCAAAACAGGTGCTGTCGTGTTGTTCCCATAAGCGGTATCTTCTGTCATAGAACCCGTAGTAACAATCACATAATCGTTTTCTGTTATCGGAATAAGCGTTTCTTTTCCGTCTTGATCTGTAATCAAACTTTTCACTACTTTTCCATTGACATCGCTGTGAATTTCTAAATCTTTTACCAAGGTATTAAACTGCAATTTCACACCCTTTTTCTGTAAAAATTCGCGCAAAGGCTTGATGTAAGTGTCGTATTGGTTGTATTTAGGAAAGACCAAACAAGAGAAATCCCTCATGCCATCAATCGCGTGTAAAAATCGGTGCATGTATAGTTTGCATTCCAACAAACTGTGCCAGTTCTCAAAGGCAAACATCGTACGCCAGAAAAACCAAAAATTAGAGTCTAAAAAGGTTTGACTAAAATATTGTTCGATCGTAATGTCGTCTAGTTCTTCTTTCTTTTTTAATAACAATTTAATGATGGCTAATTGGTCTTTTTTGTTCAACCCAAATTTGCTAAAATCCTTCACGATGCCTTTATTGTGAATTAATCGGGCGATGGAATAATTGGGATCGTTGTCATTGACCAAACGGTATTCGTCTAAAACAGAATAAGGCTCTGGCAATTCGGTTGCGGGAATATCTTGGAATAGATCCCAAAGATTTTCGTAGGTAAAATCCATCTCGCGACCACCACGAATGATGTAACCTTCTTCCGCATTTCCAGCGCCATCCATAGAGCCACCTTCTACGTGCAATTGCTCGATAAACGTAATGTTTTCGGCAGGCACACGACCATCACGAATGAAATAATACGCTGCGGAAAGCCCAGCAATACCGCCGCCAACAATATAGACTTTGCTGTTGTCGAAAGATTTTAGCGGAATGGCTTTATTGCGTTGATAATTCCCAATTTGGTCTGCAAAAGGTAAAGTTTTTTCTTTTGTATTTCTAGCGATTTCTGTGCTTGCATCTGGCTCGTGATTGAATTTTCCGTTTTGCTCAGAAGCATTTAAAACTTTGTCGAATTTAGAAGTGTCTGGTTTCATTTTGCTTAATTTTTTATGTAAAAATACAGTAGAAAGAAACTGAATATATATCCTTAAATTCGGATAAGTTGTACCGAAATTCTATTATAATATTTGATGTAATTTTCTATATTCTAAAGGAGAAATATTCGTTTGTTTTTTGAAAAATCTACCAAAGGATGAAACAGAACTAAAATTTAGAAAGAAAGCAATCTCTGAAATTGTTTTATCAGGATCACCCAAAAAAGAAATTGCTTCTTTTAATAAATATTCGTCTATTAATTGATGAGGTGTTTTACCAGAAGCCTCTTTAATAATTTCTATGAGGTATTTGTTTGATACACACAAAAGATCTGCATAAAATGAAACCTCTTTATGTTGAGAAATGTATAGGGTTAAAGCTTCACAGAATTTATAATAAATGGTTTTTGGAGGATTTTCTTTAGTTTTATTTTCATCATAAATTTCTGCAATTTCTAAGAGAATATTAAAAATAATTGTTCTAGAAATTTCTGAAATATATTTACCAGATTTATTTGATCTATTATTGAGGTATTCTAATATTTTTACTATTTCTTCAGATTTTTCAGTTGAAATTTGAATAATGTTGAATGTTCGATTTTTAAACAAAGAACTTTTTTCAATAATAAAAGGGTTTGCTATATTTTTCAGAATAAAATTTCGTTCAAAAAACAATAATTTCATTCGAAAATCTACACTATGCTTTATAAATTTAATAGAGGTATTTGGAGTGGTAACAAGTAATGCATGATGTGTTAATTTATATTGTTTATTATCAATTTCTATTATCACAAAACCTTCTAAACATAGATTAATAGAATAGAAATTCATTCTAAAAGGAAAAACTGGAAATTGATCCAAGGGTTCACCTGTTGAAACATAGTATGATTCTTTACAATCAACATTAAAGTAAGATAAAGTTTTTTGCATTAAAACATGTTTGTTTTGTTCTTGTAAAAGTAAGGTAAATTCAATTAAAAGTGTACCAATAAATAGAGTTTAAATAGTTTTGTGTTTTAATTATATTCATTTAAAAATCAGGAATTATCTTTGATTTTTGAATGAATTAACCTAATCATTTTAATTAAAAAAAGGGATAAAATATATCCCTTTCTCTAAAGCTTTAATTGGTTTTCAATAAGTTTACACCTGTTTTGTTTTTTATTTATTGTCTACTCTGGTCAAGGTTTTCGACTTCCCCTTTGATCAATTGATTGATATAAATTTATTGTTTATAAAAATAATCAGTAACTGATTGATGCATCAAAAAAATAAATTAATACTACAAATTTATAAATTAAGTGTTTTTTATTCTTTTAAATTACTAACTTATAGCGTGTTATTCTAAAAGAGCTTATCTGGTGAAATTTTATAAAAAGTCCTTAACAATTATCTATATTTTTTACATTTTTATGGTTCATGCACAACCGATTTATCATCTAGAGGAGTTGAGTTTTGGAGAATTGATTATGAAAATAGACGAGTTTGAAAGTACTAAATACGATTCTACGGTTTGGTTTTATTTAGATGCCTACATTTCTAAATCTAAAAAAGAAAATCATAATAGGCATTTATTTTATGCCTATAAAGAAGGGATTTATTACAGTCAATCTTATGAACAACAATTGGCATTTGCAGATAGTGCCATTTTTATAGCAACCCAATTACAAGATAAAAATTATTTAGCTACTTCTTATTTGTCTAAAGGAGTTGCTTATTACAGAAATAGAAAATTAGAAGATGCTTTGCAAGCTTTTTTGGAAGCAGGAAAAATGGTTTCTAAGGATGAGCATACTTATTTGTATTATAAAATAAAATTTAATATGGCTTTGATTGCTCTAAATTTGGGTAATTATCGGGAAGCTTTGGATTTATTGAATGCGTGTGTGTCTTACTATGCAAGTCATTTAAAGGATTCTAATTGTAGAACATTTTACATTAATTGTCTTTATAATTTGGCTCAAGTTTCTTTAAAAGAGCAGGATTTGGTAGAGGCTAAAAAATATTTAACCTTGGGTAAAAAGCTTTGTTTGCATTATGCTGACGATTTACAATTGATGTATTTTGAGTTGATGTTAGGAAATTTGTATTTTGAAGAGAAAAAGTATCCATTAGCTATTGAGACAATTGGTAAAGAACTACCTAAACTAACTAGGAGTGATGATTTTCATGCATTGGTTAAATCGTATTATTATACTGGAAAATCTTACGAACATCTGAATGATGTGGAGAAAACGGTCTATCATTATCTTAAAATAGATTCGGTATTTCATGAAAAACAGTTTTTGGATCCAGAATTTAGACCTGCGTACGAGTATTTGATTTCTTATTATGAAGAAAATAGAGAAGTAGCTCTTCAATTAAAATACATTAAACAACTTTTAAAAGTTGATCAAATTAACCATGATTTGTATAAGGTATTGGGGTATAAGTTATATAAAGAGTACGATACCCAAGAGTTGATTAAGAGAAAAGATGAATTAGAATCTAAGCAAAGTCGATTTTTAATCATTTTTTATGTTGGTTTGACTTTGTTGATTATTCTTTTGGGTGTTCTTTATATGATTTATTTGAAGAATAAAAAATTAGAGAAAGAATTTCAGAAATTATGGACGACTAAATTAGAGGTACAATCTGTATATGATGAGGAAAGTATAAATGAAGATTATTTAGAACTGGGAATTGCTAGGGAAGTGGTATTAGAAATTTTAAATAGATTAGAGAAATTTGAAAAGGAAAAAAGGTTTCTTGATCCACAGATCGATTTGAAGAAATTGGCAGAAAGCTTAAAGACGAATACAACTTATTTATCGAAAATTATTAACCATTATAAACAAGTTAATTTTAGTATTTATCTTAATAAATTGAGAATTTACTATCTGATCGAATTAATCAAGGCAGATAAAAAATATCAAAATTATACTTTAAAAGCTTTGGCAGAGATGAGTGGTTATACCAATGTTAGGCATTTTTCGAATGCGTTTTTACAGATTACAACTATGCGTCCACAATTTTTTATTAAAGGCTTGAATAAAAGTAATGAATCTGGTATTTTTTAGTTTCTTATTATTCATTTTTTTGCCTGATCAAAAAACATTTGATATAAAGAATTTGATATAAAGAATTTGAGATTTAGAGGAGAAGCTCCAGTGGAGCTTAGGTATTTTATTTTACATTCATTTTGTCTTGATACAAAAAACATTTGAGATTAAGAGGAGAAGCTCTAGTAGAGCTTAGGTATTTTTTCTTTAAACTTTTACCTTGATGTAAAGTCTGTGATAGCAGAGTATGTGATTGCAAAACATCAAGACTTCGATTCTCGACGTTCAATAACCATCTCACGCACTAAAAAGATTAAATGATTCGCTAGCACTCACTAATCTTTTTCACGTTTGTATCGATGGATTGAAACTCGTCTGCAAATCG
>Ga0160490_100043_pt1 | contig 192008 bp, 174 predicted proteins | sample DIDnMG_7_FD_108210 | JGI IMG/M metagenome (GOLD analysis project Ga0160490, IMG submission 108210) | Enriched soil microbial communities from UW Madison campus, WI, USA - DID2934_E24_Lignin MG | ecosystem: Environmental > Terrestrial > Soil > Unclassified | place: USA: Madison, Wisconsin... | reverse complement strand
TGGTACAGCATGAAAGTGGGGGTGATCGACCTGAAGAAAAAGTCGATCACCATGGGTAAAGGATGTTAAAAAGTGTTCACCATGTCCCCGAACATCTGTCTACCATGTCCCCGGACCGTACAGTGGGAGAGGGCCGGGGTGAGGGGGGACAGACCGCACCAGGATAGCGTCACTCTACGGCAAACACCTTATCCAGCCTGCTGTACCCCAGCCCGTTAATCTTCTTCACTTTGATCTGCACCGGAATGCGCTCTTTCATCGCCTCGACGTGGCTGATCACACCAATGGTTTTGCCGCTGGCGTTCAGCGCATCCAGCGCATCCAGGGCGGTATCCAGCGTTTCGCTGTCCAGGGTGCCGAAGCCCTCATCGAGGAACAGCGAGTCAATCTGCGTTTTATGGCTCACCAGATCGGAGAGCGCCAGCGCCAGCGCCAGACTCACGAGGAAGCTTTCGCCGCCGGAGAGGGTACGGGTATCGCGCACGGCGTCCGCCTGCCAGGTGTCCACCACCTCCAGCTCCAGCGCGTCGCTGACCTTGCGTTGCAGGAGGTAGCGGCCGTGAAGGCGGGTCAGCTGCTGGTTGGCGAGCCACACCAGATTGTCGAGGGTTAAGCCCTGGGCAAACTTACGGAAGCGATCCCCCTCTTTAGAACCGATCAGCGCGTTGAGATAACCCCAGTCATCCGCCAGCCGGGCCGCAGCCGCAATTTCCTGCATCAGCGCCTGCTGATGCAGGCGGTTATCGCTGTCCTGCCTGAGCTGCTGGCGGATCTCCCCCTGGCGGGTGGTGTTTTCACGCAGCTGCTGCGCGAGCTGCTGGAGCTGCGCCTGTAAAAGCTGCACGTCAGCCGTCAGGTTCTCCGGACGCAGTTCCAGATGCGCGTTCAGCCGCTGGCCAGCCTGCTGAAGCAGCGCCGTGGCCTGCTGGATCTGGTTCTCAAGGCTCTGCTTCAGCTGCTCCAGGCGGTGAAGGGTCGCGTCATCCAGCAGGGCGGCGAGAAACGCCTCGCGATCGCTAAAGATGCTGGCGGCCAGCGCGGCGGCAAACTGCGTCTGGGCCTGCTGCAGGCGTTCGCTTTCCAGCCTGAACTGCTGTTGCAGGGTGGCAAGCTGGCTGTGCAGAGAGACGCATTCGGTATGAATGTCGCGCCAGTTCTCCGGGATAACGCTTTCTGCTTCAGTCGACGCCGTCGCCGGAAGGGTCTCCAGCAGCGGCGTCAGGGCAGCCATGCGTTCCCGCAGGGCGCTGTGCTGAGACTGCTGCGCCTGCCAGTGCTGCGACTCTTTTTCACGTTCAGCAAGCCAGACCTGCTCTGCGCCGTCATCTGGCATCGTCAGCGACAGTTCCTGGAGGGATTTCTCCATCGCGGTGCGGGCTGCGGCCAGCTGCTGGAGATAGCCTTGTTCCTGGGCTTCCTCTTCGTTCAGCTGGTTTTGTAGCGTCAGGCGCTGGCTAAGCTGGTAGAGCTGCTGTTCGTACTGCTCCTGCTGGTTCAGCCAGGGGGCAATATCATCCTGAATATTCAGCGTCACCGTCAGGGAGGCACAAACCTGCTGCCACTCTTCGGTGAGCGACTGGGCGTCCCGGGTCAGCGTTTGCGCTTCGTCTGTTTCGCGCTGCAGTTGGGTGGTGAGGGCATTCACCTGGCCCAGCACCAGCAGACCTTCCTCCTTGAGGGCGGCGACCTCTTTTTCCATCGCGTCCCGGCGGCGCTGGTTCTCCGTGAGCGCTAAGGCCTGGTACTGCGCGATCGCCGGATGTTCGGTCGATCCGCAGAGCAGGCAGGGTTTCCCGGCCTCCAGCTCGGTCCGATAGCTCTCCAGCTTTTTGATCTTCTCTTCCTGCTCACACAAGACTTTCAGATCGAGATAGTGCTGGTTTTTCTCTTTGTACTGCTGGCGGCGCAGCGTCAGCGTGTCGTTGAGTTTTGCCAGCTCGATCTGCGCCTTTTGCACGCTCTCATTATTCTGGCTGAGTCGCTTTTGCAGGGGCTGATAGCGGGCATGCAGGGTGGTCAGACGCTGGCGCGCCGCGCGGGCCTGGGTTTGCAGCGCCATTTCGGCGGCCGCTTGTTCTGCCGTGAGCGTCAGGGTGTTTTCCGGCAGGCCCGCCAGCTTCTGGCGTAATTCCGCGATACGCCGGTGCAGCGTCGCGAGCTGCGTTTTATCGCGATTCAGCTGGGTGAAATGCGCGCGCCAGCCTGCCATCTCCTGACCCCACTGGCGGAAGCGGTCGTGGTCGGCCAGCCACTGCGTCAGGGTGGTGAATTCCGTCTGCAATTGATCCTGTACGCGCAGCGCCCCGTTGCGGATCCGCGCGCGCAGCGCCTCGCTGGACTGTAAGCGAGTATTCACATCCAGCATCTGCTGTTCCGTTTGCGCCAGGCGGGCGATCTGCTCCTGCTGCCGCTCCCACTGCGGGCGCAGGAGGGCGGCGGGCTGGGCCAGATGCAGCTTTTCCAGCTCGGGGGTAGCGTCGGTCAGAGCCTGCTGCGCCTGCTGCTGCGCGGCCATCGACCGCTGCTGTTCGCGCACCAGCTCATCGTGGCGGGTCAGCCAGTGAAACTCTTTCTGCTGTGCTTCCTGTTGAGCCAGCAGCTGTTGTTCTTCGTCAGTAAGTACCTGCAAACCTTGCTGAAGTTGCTGTTGCTGTTCGTCGCTGAGTAACACCACGCCGGCGGCCTGAGCTTCGCGTCTCTCCAGCTCGCTGCGCGCCGCTTTGTGTTTTTCAAATACCATCGCTGAGATCTGACCGTAAATTTCGGTGCCGGTCAGCTCCTCCAGCAGCTCGGCGCGCTCTTTCGGCCGGGCGTTGAGGAAGGCGGCAAATTGCCCCTGGGAGAGCAGCATCGAGCGGGTGAAGCGGTCATAGTCCAGCCCGGTCAGCGAGGCAACAAGCTCCAGTTTATCTTTTACTTTATCGGCGAGAATTTTGCCGTCTTCACATTTGGCCAGCTCCACGCGCGGCACCTGTAGGTTGCCGTCCGGCTGATTGCGCGCCCGGTTCTGGCTCCAGAAAGCGCGATAGGCGACCCCTTTCACCTCAAACTCCACCTCCGCCAGACACTCGGCGGTGTCGCGGGTCATCAGATCGTTCTGCGATTGCGAGACGGTGTTGAGGCGCGGCGTCTCGTGGTACAGCGCCAGGCAGATGGCATCCAGCAGGGTGGTTTTCCCGGCGCCGGTCGGGCCGGTGATGGCAAACAGGCCGTTGCTGAGAAAAGGCTCGGCGGTAAAGTCAATTTTCCATTCACCCTTGAGCGAGTTGAGGTTTTTCAGACGCAGGCTGAGAATCTTCATGCGTTATCCTCCTCATTATCAAGAGCATGCAGCGCATGGCTGAACAGCTCGTTTAACCGGGCCCGCTGGGCATCGTCGAGGGTCTCCTGCGCCAGGCGGCGCTCAAACACCTCCTCCACCCGCAGCTCGCTGAGGGTTTCACGCAGGCTGTTGGCGAGGAGCTTCTCGCGCAGCTCGCGACTGCGCCGCACCAGCAGTACCTCCACCGGCAGATCTTCCGTCAGGTGCTGAATTTTACGCTGCATGTCGTGCAGGTACTCCTCGGTGGCAATTTCGATATCCAGCCAGACGGGGGGCGTCTGCTCCACGCCGCGCCACTGCTCCAGCTGGGCGGCGATGGCTGCCAGATCGCCCTTCAGCACCGCCAGCGGTTGGGTGATGGGCACCTCCAGCGAGTCGACGGCGCTGAGCTTACCCTCGTCAAAACTCACCAGATGCACGCATTTGCTTTTGCCGGTTTCATCAAAGCTGAGGGGGATAGGGGAGCCGCAGTAGCGAATGTGGTCGCAGCCGCCAATCTTCTGGGCCCGGTGGATATGGCCCAGCGCAATGTAGTCGGCCGCCGGAAAATGCTGTGCCGGGAAGGCGTCCAGCGTCCCGATATAGATGTCACGCACCGCGTCACTTTTACTGGCACCGACGGTGGTAAGGTGCCCGGTGGCGATTATCGGCAGGACGCTGTCGCCGCGAAGCTGACAGGCGGCAGTATACTGATCGGCATAATAGTGGGTGATGGCCTCTAACAGCTGCTGCTGTTTCTCGATCCCCGAAAGGCCCGCCTGGCTTTTCATCACGTCGCGAGGGCGTAAGAACGGGATCGGGCAGAGCACCGCGCCGGGCGTCCCGTCGCGTTTGCGCAGAATTTGCGGCCCGTGACCGGCGCTGGCGACCACGGTGGTGTTAAGAAACGCCAGAATTTCACGGGATTCATTCAGCGTGGCCACGGAATCATGGTTGCCGGCCACAATCACCAGATGGCAACCGGTCTTCTGCAGGTTCACCACAAAACGGTTATACAGCTCTCGCGCATAGCTGGGTGGCGATCCGGTGTCGAAGATGTCCCCGGCCACGAGGATGGCGTCGACCTCATGGGATTGTGCCATCTCAAGCAGCCAGTTGAGGAACGCTTCATGTTCGGCGGCGCGGCTTTTACTGTAGAAGTTCTGTCCCAGATGCCAGTCCGAGGTGTGAAGTATGCGCATAACAGATCCGTGGCAAAAAAAAGTAAGCGGGATTATAAACATTCAGGGGAAGGAAGATAACCGCTACAATCAGGGCGGCCAGAAAACAACGGCTTGCCTTTATTGGTGGGCAGGTTTTTCATAAATCTGTCATAAATCTGACGCATAATGACGCCGTATTACAAACATGTAACCTAAATAAGACAGGGCTAAGTATGGCGAGACGTATTCTGGTCGTAGAAGATGAAGCACCCATTCGTGAAATGGTCTGTTTCGTGCTCGAACAAAATGGCTTTCAACCGGTGGAAGCCGAAGATTACGACAGCGCGGTGAATCAGCTCAACGAACCCTGGCCCGATCTGATCCTGCTCGACTGGATGTTGCCCGGCGGCTCTGGTCTGCAATTCATCAAACATATCAAACGTGAAGCCTTAACCCGCGATATTCCGGTAATGATGTTGACGGCCCGCGGCGAAGAGGAAGATCGCGTTCGCGGTCTGGAGACCGGGGCGGATGACTACATCACCAAACCCTTCTCACCGAAAGAGCTGGTGGCGCGTATCAAGGCGGTAATGCGCCGTATTTCACCGATGGCGGTGGAAGAGGTGATCGAGATGCAGGGTCTGAGCCTGGATCCCACTTCGCACCGCGTGATGACCGGTGAAAATCCTCTCGATATGGGACCGACCGAATTCAAACTGCTGCACTTCTTCATGACTCACCCGGAACGCGTCTACAGCCGCGAGCAGTTGCTCAATAATGTGTGGGGCACTAACGTCTATGTTGAAGACCGGACGGTGGATGTTCACATTCGTCGTCTGCGTAAGGCCCTTGAAACCAGCGGTCACGATCGCATGGTACAGACCGTCCGCGGCACGGGTTATCGTTTCTCAACCCGTTTCTGAACAATGACAGGAGTGTGACGCGTGCTGGAACGGCTGTCATGGAAAAGGCTCTGTTTTGAACTGGTACTTTGCTGTATCCCGGCCCTGATCCTCGGGGCCGTTTTCGGTTATTTACCCTGGTTTTTGCTGGCGGCCGTCACCGGACTGCTGATCTGGCACTTCTGGAATCTGCTCCGCCTCTCATGGTGGCTGTGGGTTGACAGAAGTATGACCCCACCGCCGGGAAGCGGCAGCTGGGAACCTCTGCTGTATGGCCTGCACCAGATGCAGATGCGTAATAAAAAACGCCGACGCGAGCTGGGCAGCCTGATCAAACGCTTTCGCAGCGGCGCCGAATCTCTGCCCGATGCGGTGGTGCTCACCACCGAAGAGGGGGCGATGTTCTGGTGCAACGGACTGGCGCAACAGCTGCTGGGCCTGCGCTGGCCGGACGATAATGGACAGAACATCCTCAACCTGCTGCGCTACCCCGAGTTCGCGCAGTATCTGAAAAAACGCGATTTCACCCGGCCGCATAATCTGGTGCTGAACAACGGTCGCCATCTGGAGATCCGCGTCATGCCTTACAGCGACAAACAGTGGCTGATGGTGGCGCGCGATGTGACGCAAATGCACCAGCTGGAAGGGGCGCGGCGCAACTTCTTCGCTAACGTCAGCCACGAGTTACGCACCCCGCTGACGGTGTTGCAGGGCTATCTGGAGATGATGCAGGAGCAGACGCTCGAAGGCGCTCCGCGGGAAAAAGCCCTCCAGACCATGCGCGAGCAGACGCAGCGCATGGAAGGGCTGGTGAAGCAGCTGCTGACCCTCTCCCGCATTGAGGCCGCGCCAACCCTGGCGCTCAATGAAACCATCGATGTGCCGATGATGCTGCGGATGTTAGAGCGTGAGGCGCAAACCTTAAGCCAGCAGCAGCACCAGATCACCTTCGAGGTGGATAACAGCCTCAAAGTGCGTGGCAGTAACGATGAACTGCGCAGCGCTATCTCCAACCTGGTCTATAACGCGGTGAATCACACTCCGGCGGGCACCCACATTATCGTGCGCTGGCAGCATGCGCCCACGGGAGCGGAGTTCAGCGTGGAGGATGATGGTCCCGGTATTGGCCCGGAGCACATTCCTCGCCTGACCGAGCGTTTTTATCGGGTGGATAAAGCCCGTTCCCGCCAGACGGGCGGCAGCGGTCTGGGGCTGGCTATCGTTAAGCACGCCATCAATCACCACGACAGCCGTCTCGATATCGTCAGCACGCCGGGTAAAAGCACGCGTTTCAGTTTCGTGATCCCGGAACGTTTGATTGCCAGTAACAGCGCCTGACAATCCCCCTGTAATCAGATATTGCCACAGGCCAGCGTAAGCTGGCCTGTTTGCTTTGCAGTCAACCGAAGCGCGGGTAAATTTTATACGCTTGTTGCTTTTTTGTTCGCATGATTAGCCATGGGTTTTTCTTATAATTGGTGTAATGTTTCAGGTCTGACTTTCAGGCTGGCATATTGTTCTGGTTTTGCGATCCCATATTGCCTTTAAACGTTATAAGCGTTTAAATTGCCCTCCTGATATCGTCGGACAGACTGTATTTGCGTGGTAAATCGAAAAAATATTCCTGACCACGGCAGCAGGGGAGCATTTCCCGCTGAAATTGCACATTTTTTCCGCTGTTTTGTTCCGCAAGAGATAGCGAAAAATTCAACGTTTTCAACACCACATCCACAGGCAGTAAGGTTTTATGACCCATCAATTGAAATCGCGTGACATCATCGCACTGGGCTTTATGACATTTGCGCTGTTCGTTGGCGCTGGCAACATCATCTTCCCACCTATGGTTGGCCTGCAGGCGGGTGAACACGTCTGGACCGCGGCGATCGGCTTTCTGATCACCGCAGTAGGCCTGCCGGTACTGACCGTCGTGGCGCTGGCGAAAGTGGGCGGCGGCGTTGACAGCCTCAGCGCGCCTATTGGTAAAGTGGCCGGGGTCATGCTGGCCGTGGTCTGCTATCTGGCGATTGGTCCGCTGTTCGCCACGCCGCGTACCGCGACTGTCTCCTTCGAAGTGGGGATTGCCCCGCTGACCGGCGATGGCCCGCTGCCACTGTTTATCTACAGCCTGGTCTACTTCGCTATCGTGATCCTGGTGTCGCTCTATCCGGGCAAACTGCTGGATACCGTGGGCAACTTCCTGGCGCCAATGAAGATTCTGGCCCTGCTGGTGCTGGCGGTTGCGGCGATTATCTGGCCGGCTGGGCCATTAAGCTCCGCGACCGAAGCCTATCAGAATGCCGCTTTCTCTAACGGTTTCGTGAACGGCTACCTGACCATGGATACGCTGGGTGCAATGGCCTTCGGTATCGTGATCGTTAACGCCGCGCGTTCCCGTGGCGTGACCGAAGCGCGTCTGCTGACCCGCTACACCGTCTGGGCTGGCCTGATGGCAGGTGCTGGACTGGCGCTGCTCTATCTGGCGCTGTTCCGTCTGGGTTCCGACAGCAGCGTGCTGGTTGACCAGGGCGCAAACGGTGCGGCGATTCTGCATGCCTACGTTCAGCACACCTTTGGCGGCGCGGGCAGCATGATGCTGGCTATCCTGATCTTCCTGGCCTGTCTGGTGACGGCGGTTGGCCTGACCTGTGCCTGTGCGGAGTTCTTTGCTCAGTACGTTCCGCTCTCTTATCGTACGTTGGTGTTTATCCTCGGCGGCTTCTCGATGGCGGTGTCGAACCTGGGTCTGAGCCACCTGATTCAGGTCTCTATTCCGGTGCTGACCACCATCTACCCGCCGTGTATCGTGCTGGTGGTGCTGAGCTTCACCCGCGGCTGGTGGAATAATTCCACACGAATTATCGCCCCGGCCATGTTTATCAGTCTGCTTTTTGGTATGCTTGACGGTATTAAGGCATCGGCAATCAGCGCCATGCTGCCCGCCTGGACACAGCGTCTGCCGCTGTCTGAACAGGGTCTGGCGTGGCTGATGCCTACCGTTGTTGCACTGGTACTGGCTATTATCTGGGATCGTGCTGCAGGGCGTCAGGTTACATCGAACGCGCACTAATCAACGGCTGAATGTTAAACCACGGGGCGTAATGCCCCGTGGTTTTTTGTTTTTTTTAGTCTGAATGGCATGACAACAAATGGAAAGCACTAACAAACTCAAGCGTGGATTGAGCGCCCGCCACATCCGCTTTATGGCGCTGGGTTCTGCAATCGGCACCGGTCTTTTTTATGGCTCGGCAGATGCCATCAAAATGGCCGGTCCCAGCGTTCTGCTGGCATATCTTATCGGCGGTGTTGCCGCCTACATCATCATGCGTGCGCTGGGGGAGATGTCCGTTCATAACCCGTCGGCCAGCTCTTTCTCCCGCTATGCTCAGGAAAACCTGGGCCCGCTCGCCGGGTATATCACCGGCTGGACCTACTGCTTCGAAATCCTGATTGTGGCGATTGCCGACGTGACGGCATTCGGCATCTATATGGGCGTCTGGTTCCCGACCGTGCCGCACTGGGTCTGGGTCCTCAGCGTGGTGCTGATCATCTGCGCCATCAACCTGATGAGCGTGAAGGTGTTTGGCGAGCTGGAGTTCTGGTTCTCCTTCTTTAAAGTCGCCACCATCATCATCATGATTGCCGCCGGTATCGGCATCATCATCTGGGGGATTGGCAACGGCGGACAACCCACCGGGATCCACAATCTGTGGAGCAACGGCGGCTTCTTCAGCAACGGCTGGATTGGCATGGTGATGTCGCTGCAGATGGTGATGTTCGCCTACGGCGGGATCGAAATCATCGGCATTACCGCCGGTGAAGCGAAAGATCCTGAGAAGTCTATCCCGCGTGCCATCAACTCGGTGCCGATGCGTATTCTGGTCTTCTACGTGGGGACGCTGTTTGTGATCATGTCCATCTATCCGTGGAACCAGGTCGGCACCAACGGCAGCCCGTTCGTACTCACCTTCCAGCATCTGGGGATCACCTTTGCCGCCAGCATCCTTAACTTTGTGGTGCTGACCGCGTCGCTCTCCGCTATTAACGCCGACGTTTTCGGCGTGGGACGTATGCTGCACGGCATGGCAGAGCAGGGCAGCGCGCCTAAGGCCTTCGCCAAAACCTCCAGCCGCGGCACGCCGTGGGTGACGGTGCTGGTGATGACCGTGGCACTGCTGCTGTCGGTCTATCTGAACTACATCATGCCGGAGAACGTCTTCCTGGTGATTGCGTCGCTGGCGACCTTCGCCACCGTCTGGGTGTGGATCATGATCCTGATGTCGCAGATTGGCTTCCGCCGTCGTCTGTCGCCTGAAGAGGTGAAAGCGCTGAAGTTTAAAGTGCCGGGCGGCGTGGCAAGTACCGTTGGCGGCCTGATCTTCCTGGTCTTTATTATCGGCCTGATTGGTTACCACCCGGAAACCCGCATCTCGCTGTATGTCGGCTTCGCGTGGATTGCCCTGCTGCTGGTGGGCTGGGTGTTTAAACGCCGCCGCGAGCGCCAGTTAGCGGAAGTGCAGTAATCAGAATGCCCGGCAAATGCCGGGCATTTTTCTCCTCCCCCTTCCTCCTCCCCCAATAATCCTCTGCGTGAGGAGTGAACATCCACTACCCTGTGGCAAGGTGACCTCATTTCTGGGATAGGGGATAAAAGATGTTGAATGCATGGCACCTGCCGGTTGCCCCATTTGTTAAGCAAAACAACGATAAACTCGTCATCACGCTGTGGCTGACGGGTGAGCACCTGCCTGAGCGGGTGACGATGCGTGCTGAATTCGATAATGAAGAGACCTCGCTGCCGATGCACAAGCTGCGCAGCCAGCCGCAGCCCGGCGTCACCGCCTGGCGGGCAACCATCGACACAACGAAAGGGCAGCCGCGGCACCGCTACAGCTTTAAAATGCTCTGGCATAACCGCCAGCTGTGGTTCACCCCGCAGGGGGTCAGCCGTTTTCCTCCCGCCCGGCTGGAGCAGTTCGCCGTCGATTTCCCGGATGCCGGCCCAGATTGGGTGGTCGAGCAGGTCTTCTATCAGATCTTCCCGGACCGCTTCGCCCGCAGCCAGCAGCGCGACCCGGAGCGGGACAAAACCTACTATCACCATGCCGCCGGTCACGAGACCATCTTCCATGAATGGGATGAACCGGTCACCGCCCAGGCGGGGGGCTCAACCTTTTACGGCGGCGATCTGGACGGCATCAGCGAGAAGCTGCCGTATCTGAAAAAACTCGGCGTCACGGCGCTGTACCTCAACCCGGTGTTTGTCGCCCCCAGCGTGCACAAGTACGACACCGAAGATTACCGCCACGTGGATGAGCAGTTTGGCGGCGACGAGGCCCTGCTGCGCCTGCGGGAGAATACCCACCGGGAAGGGATGCGCCTGATCCTCGACGGCGTGTTTAACCACAGCGGCGATTCCCACGCCTGGTTCGACCGCCATAACCGCGGAACGGGCGGCGCCTGCCATAACCCGGACTCGACCCAGCGGGACTGGTACAGCTTTGACGACGAAGGCCGCGCCCTCGACTGGCTGGGCTACGCCAGCCTGCCGAAGCTGGATTACCAGTCACCTACAATGGTGGATGAGATCTACGGCGGCGAGGACAGTATCGTTCGCCACTGGCTGAAAGCCCCGTGGAATATGGACGGCTGGCGGCTGGATGTGGTGCATATGCTTGGAGAAGGCGGCGGGGCGCGCAATAACCTGCAGCACGTGGCCGGGATCACCCGTTCTGCGAAGCAGGCCCGGCCCGACGCCTTCGTTTTTGGCGAGCACTTTGGTGACGCCCGCCAGTGGCTGCAGGCCGACGCGGAAGATTCGGCGATGAACTACCGCGGCTTCACCTTCCCGCTGTGGGGCTTCCTCGCCAATACCGATATCTCCTACGATCCTCAGCACATCGACGCTGAAACCTGCATGAAATGGATGGATAACTACCGCGCCAGCCTTTCGCATCAGCAGCAGCTACGCATGTTCAACCAGCTCGACAGCCATGACACCGCCCGCTTTAAGTCGCTGCTCGGCAAAGACGTCGCGCGTCTGCCGCTGGCCGTCACCTGGCTGTTTACCTGGCCGGGCGTGCCGTGCATTTACTACGGGGACGAGGTGGGGCTGGACGGCAATAACGATCCGTTCTGCCGTAAGACCTTCCCGTGGGAGACCGATAAGCAGGACCCGGTGCTGTTCAGGCTCTATCAGCGGCTGATTAAACTGCGCAAGCAGAGCCAGGCGCTGCGCTACGGCGGCTGCCAGGTGGTCTACGCCCATGACAACGTGGTGGTGTTTATGCGCGTCTACAACCAGCAGCGGGTGCTGGTAGCCATCAACCGGGGTGAGGCCTGTGAAGTGGTGATCGACCATTCGCCGCTGCTGAACGTCAAACAGTGGCAGCTGAAAGAGGGGAAAGGGGTGGCGCAGGAGGGCGTGCTGTCGTTACCGGCGATTTCGGCCTCGGTGTGGTTCGGTAATTAGGCACATTGCCGGGCGGCACTGCGTTTGCCCGGCCTACAAACCGCATCAATAAAAAAGGCCCGCATTTGCGGGCCTTTTTCGTAAACCGTGCCGATTACAGGCTGGATACGTTCTCGGTCAGGTATTTAGCTACGCCTGCTGGAGAAGCGGCCATACCTTCTTTACCTTTTTCCCACTGAGCCGGGCACACTTCACCGTGCTCTTCGTGGAACTGCAGCGCATCAACCATACGCAGCATTTCGTCGATGTTACGACCCAGTGGCAGATCGTTCACCACCTGGTGACGCACGATACCGTTAGCGTCGATCAGGAAGGAGCCGCGCAGGGCAACGCCCGCGTCCGGATGCTCGATACCGTAAGCCTGCTGGATTTCGCGTTTGATGTCCGCAACCATCGCGTATTTCACTTGACCGATGCCGCCGTTGTCGACAGGGGTGTTACGCCATGCGTTGTGTACAAACTCAGAGTCGAAGGAGACGCCAACCACTTCCACGCCACGCTTCTGGAATTCTTCGTAACGCTTGTCGAACGCGATCAGTTCAGACGGGCAAACGAAGGTGAAGTCCATTGGCCAGAAGAACAGAACGGTGGCTTTACCGTTGGTGTGCTGTTTGAAGTTGAAGTTCTCAACGATTTCACCGTTGCCCAGAACGGCTGCAGCTGTAAAATCCGGGGCCGGACGAGTTACCAGAACCATATGATTCTCCTGTAGATACTAAGGTTATTTGGAACGCAACGCGGGCCAGTATAGAGAGTGTTCGCCCTAAAGACAAAGAGGCGCTGACAATCGTTAACCCAGCTTTTACCTATCAATCACATCGCTATTAAAGCTGCTTAGATTTTGCCTGCTCCATCATCCGCGGATAGAACTGCCAGAAGCGGGTCTCCAGCGCGTCGTAATGGGCATCCAGGTCCTGCCAGGAGTCGCGCAGGGCGTCGAGACGCGGGCGGCGGCTGGCCATCCCGTTGAGCACCCGCTGGATGAAGTCCATCTCGCTATAGCGCTCAAGCCAGCGCTCTGACCACAGGTAGTTATTGAGATTCACAAAGCGCGGTGGAGAGTCCGGGAGGATGATCGCCACCTGAGCGCGGGCATAGCGCACGAACGCCGGCAGGGGCATCTCCGGGGAGAGCTGTTCCCAGTGGCGGGAGACGAAGTGATCCCACATCACATCCAGCGTAATGGGGGCGACCCGGCGGGTTCCCGGGCGGAACCACGCCTTGGCTTCCTGCACTTCGGGCAGGTTATCGGTCATGACGTCGATCCGGCGGTGCATGAAAATGCCCTCCACCACGTCAGCGGGATAATCCTCGGCGGGATTGCCGCGCACAAAATCAGCCAGCAAATTGCCGGAAAGGGAGCTGTCAGCGAGATGGGCGAGGTGCAGGTGAGCGAGAAAATTCATGCGATTCGTTATCCGGAGTCGGCTAGTTGTTGCAGCAAAGAGGTGTGAGCACTAGACTAAGCCGCCTGTTTTTAAGTCACGAGTATATGCCATGCGCGTCGCCGATTTCTCCTTTGAATTACCCGAGTCCCTGATTGCCCATTATCCTATGCCTGAGCGCAGTAGCTGTCGCTTATTGTCGCTGGATGGGCCGACGGGGGCGCTGACGCACGGTACTTTCACCGATTTACTCGACAAGCTCAACCCGGGTGATCTGCTGGTGTTCAACAACACCCGCGTGATCCCGGCCCGTCTGTTCGGCCGTAAAGCCAGCGGCGGCAAGATCGAAGTGCTGGTCGAAAGAATGCTCGATGATAAACGTATTCTGGCACATATTCGCGCCTCCAAGGCGCCAAAGCCGGGCGCGGAGCTGCTGCTGGGCGATGACGAGAGCATCAATGCCACCATGGTGGCGCGCCACGACGCGCTGTTTGAAGTCGAGTTTAATGACGAGCGCACGGTGCTGGATATTCTGAACACCATCGGCCATATGCCGCTGCCGCCGTATATTGAGCGTCCGGATGAAGAGGCTGACCGCGAGCTGTATCAGACTGTCTACAGCCAGAAGCCTGGCGCGGTAGCTGCGCCGACGGCGGGTCTGCACTTTGATGAGCCTTTGCTGGAAAAACTGCGCGCAAAAGGCATTGAGATGGCCTTTGTGACTCTGCACGTCGGCGCGGGTACCTTCCAGCCGGTGCGTGTGGACAGCATTGAAGATCATATTATGCACTCCGAATACGCCGAAGTGCCGCAGGAGGTTGTGGATGCGGTTCTGGCGGCGAAAGGCCGTGGCAGCCGCGTGATTGCCATTGGTACCACCTCGGTTCGCTCGCTGGAAAGTGCCGCTCAGGCCGCCAAAAACGATCTGATCGAACCTTTCTTTGGCGATACGCAGATCTTTATCTACCCGGGCTACCAGTACAAAGTGATTGATGCGCTGGTGACCAACTTCCACCTGCCGGAGTCGACCTTAATCATGCTGGTGTCGGCATTTGCGGGTTATCAAAACACCATGAATGCCTACAAGGCTGCGGTAGAACAAAAATATCGGTTTTTTAGCTACGGGGACGCGATGTTTATCACGTACAATCCGCAGGCTTTGAATGAACGTGTCGGGGAATAACGCCGCGGCACCAGAATAATGTGTTGGACTGTTTTTCTGGCACAAAGGAATAAAAATGAAATTTGAACTTGATACCACCGATGGCCGCGCTCGACGTGGCCGTCTGGTGTTCGATCGCGGCGTAGTCGAAACGCCAGCCTTCATGCCTGTCGGCACCTACGGCACCGTAAAAGGGATGACGCCGGAAGAAGTCGAAGCCACAGGCGCGCAAATTATCCTCGGCAATACCTTCCACCTGTGGCTGCGCCCGGGCCAGGAAGTGATGAAGCTGCACGGCGATCTGCATGATTTTATGCAGTGGAAAGGCCCAATCCTGACCGACTCCGGCGGATTCCAGGTCTTCAGCCTCGGTGACATCCGTAAGATCACCGAAAAAGGCGTTCATTTCCGTAACCCTATCAACGGCGACCCGATCTTCCTCGATCCGGAAAAATCGATGGAGATTCAGTACGATCTCGGCTCCGATATCGTAATGATCTTCGACGAATGTACGCCATACCCGGCAGACTGGGACTACGCCAAGCGCTCAATGGAGATGTCTTTGCGTTGGGCGAAGCGCAGCCGCGACCGCTTTGATGGCCTCGGTAACAAAAATGCGCTGTTCGGCATTATTCAGGGCAGCGTTTACGAAGATTTACGCGATATCTCTGTTAAAGGTCTGGTAGAGATAGGTTTTGATGGCTACGCTGTCGGCGGCCTGGCTGTGGGGGAACCGAAGGAAGATATGCACCGTATTCTGGAGCATGTTTGCCCGCAAATTCCAACAGATAAGCCTCGATACCTGATGGGCGTCGGTAAGCCAGAAGATCTGGTTGAAGGCGTACGTCGCGGCATTGATATGTTCGACTGCGTTATGCCGACCCGCAACGCCCGTAATGGTCACCTGTTCGTGACCGACGGCGTGGTAAAAATCCGTAATGCGAAGCATAAAAGCGATACCAGCACGCTCGATGCCGAGTGCGATTGCTATACCTGTCGCAATTATTCTCGTGCCTATTTGCATCATCTTGATCGTTGTAATGAAATACTGGGCGCGCGTCTCAACACGATTCATAACCTTCGCTATTACCAGCGCTTAATGGCTGGTTTACGCAAGGCTATCGAAGAGGGTAAATTAGAGAGCTTCGTGACCGATTTTTACCAACGACAGGGTCGGGATGTCCCACCTTTGAACGTTGATTAATTTATTTAATGAGGGAATTTTAATGAGCTTTTTTATTTCTGATGCGGTAGCGGCAACAGGTGCACCGGCGCAGGGCAGCCCGATGTCTCTGATTCTGATGCTGGTGGTGTTCGGTCTGATCTTCTATTTCATGATCCTGCGTCCACAGCAGAAGCGCACCAAAGAGCACAAAAAGCTGATGGACTCCATCGCGAAAGGCGATGAAGTGCTGACTAACGGTGGTCTGGTAGGTCGTGTGAGCAAAGTTGCCGATAACGGCTACATCGTTATCGCGCTGAACGATACCACTGAAGTAGTGATCAAACGTGACTTCGTCGCTGCCGTTCTGCCGAAAGGCACCATGAAAGCGCTGTAATTAACTTTTCCCAAAGGGAACTGCCGTGTTAAACCGTTATCCTTTGTGGAAGTACGTCATGCTGGTCGTCGTTATTGTCGTCGGCCTGCTGTATGCGCTTCCCAACCTGTATGGTGAGGATCCGGCTGTTCAAATCACTGGCGCGCGCGGCGTCGCCGCCAGTGAGCAAACGCTGATCCAGGTCCAGAAAACTTTACAAGAAGAAAAAATTACCGCTAAGTCTGTGGCACTGGAAGAGGGCGCTATTCTTGCTCGCTTCGACTCCACCGACACGCAGCTCCGCGCTCGTGAAGCGCTGATGGGCGTGATGGGTGATAAATATGTCGTGGCGTTGAACCTTGCTCCTGCAACGCCGCGTTGGTTAGCTTCTATCAACGCGGAGCCGATGAAACTCGGTCTCGACCTGCGTGGCGGCGTGCACTTCCTGATGGAAGTGGATATGGAAACCGCGCTGGGCAAACTTCAGGAACAAAACATCGACAGCCTGCGTAGCGATCTGCGCGACAAAGGCATCCCTTACACCACCGTGCGTAAGGAAGATAATTACGGGATGAGCATCGCGTTCCGCGACAGCAGCGCCCGCGATCAGGCGATGGATTATCTGACCCAGCGTCACCGTGACCTGGTTCTCTCCTCTCAGGGCAGCAACCAGCTGCGCGCGGTGATGACCGATGCGCGTCTGAAAGAAGCGCGTGAATACGCGGTTCAGCAGAACATTAACATCCTGCGTAACCGTGTAAACCAGCTTGGCGTTGCCGAACCGCTGGTACAGCGTCAGGGTGCTGACCGTATCGTGGTTGAGCTGCCGGGTATCCAGGATACCGCACGTGCGAAAGAGATTCTGGGCGCGACCGCGACCCTGGAATTCCGTCTGGTAAACACCAGCGTTGATCAGTCCGCCGTCACTTCTGGCCGCGTTCCGGGCGACTCTGAAGTGAAACAGACCCGTGAAGGCCAGCCGGTTGTCATGTACAAGCGAGTGATCCTGACCGGTGACCACATCACCGACTCGACCTCCAGCCAGGACGAATACAACCAGCCGCAGGTTAACATCTCGCTGGATAGCGCGGGTGGTAACATCATGTCTAACTTCACCAAGGACAACATCGGTAAACCGATGGCGACCCTGTTCGTGGAGTACAAAGACAGCGGTAAAAAAGATGCTAACGGTCGCTCCATCCTGGTGAAAGAGGAAGAGGTGATTAACATCGCCAACATCCAGTCTCGCCTGGGTAACAGCTTCCGTATCACCGGTATCAACAACCCGAACGAAGCACGTCAGCTCTCGCTGCTGCTGCGTGCCGGTGCGTTGATTGCGCCGATTCAGATTGTTGAAGAGCGCACTATCGGTCCAACACTGGGTATGCAGAACATCACTCAGGGTCTGGAAGCCTGCCTGGCAGGTCTGATTATCTCCATCATCTTTATGATCTTCTTCTATAAGAAGTTCGGCCTGATTGCGACCAGTGCGCTGATCGCTAACCTGGTGCTGATTGTGGGCATTATGTCCCTGCTGCCGGGGGCGACGCTCACCATGCCAGGCATTGCGGGTATCGTTCTGACCCTTGCGGTGGCGGTCGACGCCAACGTACTGATCAACGAACGTATCAAAGAAGAACTGAGCAACGGTCGCTCTGTCCAACAGGCGATTGACGAAGGTTACCGTGGTGCTTTCAGCTCCATCTTTGATGCGAACGTAACAACACTGATTAAGGTTATTATCCTGTATGCAGTGGGTACCGGCGCGATCAAGGGCTTTGCTATCACCACCGGTATTGGTGTGGCAACGTCAATGTTTACCGCTATCGTCGGCACCCGTGCCATCGTGAACCTGCTGTACGGCGGCAAGCGCGTTAAAAAGCTGTCTATCTGAGGAGTGCGTTGTGGCACAGGAATATACTGTTGAACAATTGAACTACGGCCGTAAAGTCTGGGACTTTATGCGCTGGGACTACTGGGCCTTTGGCATATCAGGTTTTCTGCTGATCCTGTCCATCGCCATTATCGGCGTGAAGGGCTTTAACTGGGGTCTCGATTTTACCGGTGGTACGGTCATTGAGATCACCCTGGAAAAACCGGTCGATATGGACCAGATGCGTCAGTCGCTTGAGAAGGCGGGCTTTGAAGAGCCGCTGCTGCAGAACTTTGGCAGCAGCCGCGACATCATGGTGCGCATGCCGCCGGTGAAAGATGCCAACGGCAGCCAGGAGCTGGGCAGCAAGGTTGTGACCGTCATTAACGAAACGACCAGCCAGAATGCGACGGTAAAACGTATCGAATTCGTTGGCCCGAGCGTGGGTGCGGATCTGGCCCAGACCGGTGCGATGGCACTGCTGGTGGCGCTGCTCTGTATCCTGGCCTATGTCGGTTTCCGCTTCGAGTGGCGTCTGGCTGCCGGGGTTGTTATCGCCCTGGCGCACGACGTGGTGATCACCATGGGCGTTCTGTCGCTGTTCCATATCGAGATCGACCTGACCATTGTGGCCTCGTTGATGTCGGTTATCGGTTACTCGCTGAACGACAGTATCGTGGTATCGGACCGTATCCGTGAAAACTTCCGTAAGATCCGTCGCGGTACGCCGTACGAGATCTTTAACGTGTCGTTGACCCAGACGCTGCACCGTACCTTGATCACCTCCGGGACCACCCTGATGGTGATCCTGATGCTGTATCTCTTCGGCGGCCCGATTCTGGAAGGCTTCTCGCTGACCATGCTGATTGGTGTTTCCATCGGTACAGCCTCGTCCATCTACGTCGCGTCCGCGCTGGCGTTGAAGCTGGGCATGAAGCGCGAGCACCTGCTCCAGCAGAAAGTAGAAAAAGAAGGGGCGGATCAGCCGTCCATTCTGCCGTAATACGACGTTTATCGTCAGCGAAATCCCGGTCTTATGGCCGGGATTTTTTTTGTCTGCTCCTGACAAACACTCCTGACAGTATGCTGTCAGGAGGCCTGTCGTAGACTCCTTCTGAACCCAAAAAACAGGCAGGAGGATGTATGAAAAGTGTGATTAACTGGTTTGAAATTGCGGTCGCGGATATGGATCGTGCCATCAAATTTTACGAGCCGGTGATGCAGGTGGCGCTGCGGCGCGAGAAAATGGACTGCGCTGAACTGGCCGTTTTCCCGCATGAGGATCCGGCCACCGGCGGCGCGCTGGCAAAATTTGACGGCATTACACCCTCGTCGCAGGGCGCTATTATTTACCTGCATACTGACAACCTGGCGGCAACCCTGGATCGCGTGGCGTCAGCCGGCGGCGCGTGCGTGTTTGGCCCACTGGAGCTGCCGCACGGTATTGGCACTATTGCACTGTTTACCGACAGCGAAGGCAACCGGGTTGGACTTCATCAACCCGCCTGATATCCACCTTTAAAGCGAAGAACCGATGACCCGACGCGCCGACCGTTTGTTTCAGATTGTGCAGATCCTGCGTGGCAGGCGACTGACCACCGCTGCGCATCTGGCGGACAGGCTCGGCGTTTCTGAACGTACGGTGTATCGCGATATCCGCGATCTGTCCCTGTCTGGCGTGCCGGTGGAAGGGGAGGCAGGGAGCGGCTATCGGCTGATGTCGGGCTTTGACCTGCCGCCGTTGATGCTGACCAATAAGGAGTCCGAGGCGCTGATGGTGGCGATCCGCCTGCTCAAAACCTGGGGCGGGGAGTCGCTGTCGCGTGAGCTGGAGTCGGCGCAGGAAAAGGTGCTGGCGATCCTGCCGGAGGAGAGCCGTCGCAAGGCCGAGCAGACCCGGATTTACGCGCCGGATATCGCCATGCAACCCCACTCCCGCAGCGGCTTCGACGTGATCCATCAGGCGATCTCCGCTCAGCGGGTGCTGGGGCTGCACTATCGTGATGAGAGCGGGCAGCTGAGTTCCCGCGACGTGCAGCCACTGGGGTTGTTCTTCTGGGGCGAGCACTGGCTGCTGGCGGCATGGTGCGAACGGCGCGATGACTATCGCTGTTTCCGGCTCGACAGGTGTCTGAATATCACCCTGACGGACAGACGCTTTAGCGAAAGCGCGGACAGGTCACTGGCGGATTTTTTGAGGAAGGTGAAGCAATAAAAAAGCCAGCTTTTTAGCTGGCTTTTATGCCGGGTGGCGCTTCGCTTACCCGGCCTACGGTTTGTGCCGTTATCGGGTTTTGTAGGCCGGGTAAGGCGTAGCCGCCACCCGGCAATACAGGTACAGCGTATTAGAAGTTATAACCTACAACCAGGTAACCACCCCAGCCGGTAGAACGGACGCTGAAGTCGCCGTCGCCGAAGTTCAGGCTGGCGTCGTCGTTCCACTGACCACCGTTGTGCCAGTAACGGGCCACAACAGAGTAGTGCCAGTGATCGTAGTTCAGCGCCAGGATGTGGCTGGAGGCGATAGAGTCGTTGGTACGCGCTTTCTTACCGTTCAGATCACGGAAGTCGTTGTCGCCCAGGTCTGAACCCCAGTCAAAGTTGGTGAAGCCGATGTAGCTAAGGTTGCCGCCCCACAGCTGAGTGATTGGCACAAAGTATTTCACTTTGAAACGGTAGCCATCCCACTCGTTTTCGTTCGCTGCACCGTAGTTCTGCCATTGGTATTTCGCATACACGTTCATGGACAGGCTCATCGGCAGACCGGTGTCGATGTCAGTACCCAGACCCATGTACCAGGTGCTCTGGCGACCGGACTTATTGCGGCCCATGTCGTAGATGTAGTTGTTTGCGAAGTACCACTCTTTGAACGGACCAAACGCCAGGCTGGTGCCGGTCAGTTTGTCGATGGAGAAGCGCGGTTCGATCTCCATGAACAGTGGGGAACCGTGGTTCCAGATACCTTTCGCGTCAGTGTTACCACCGAAGAAGACCGGCGCATCCATGTAACCATAGAAATCAAACCAGTCTTTCTTGGCGAACGCTTCGTATTCCAGGTAGGTATCGTTGCGGATCTGTGGTCCAAAACGGGTGTGGTAGCTGCCGACGACGTTGACGCTCTGGTGCCACCAGTCGGAAACGTATTCTGGTTTATCGTTTTCGGCTGCCTGCACAGCGAAAGTAGAGGAGAGTGCCAGCGCTGCACCGGCTGCCAGTAATGTTTTTTTCATAATAATGCCACTGATTTGAAATCCCTTACGGGAGTGAAAAAGGCGCGAATTGCGTTTCTAAATATTTCGTGTTTCTGGGAGCCTATTATAGGAATCCTTGCTCACAAAAATATGTGTTGTTTCACAGTTCTCTCACATACGTAATCGATTGCGTTCACGTTTGCGTACTTTTAACGGAGCGGATTGTAATGGCAAACATTTCTGTTGCCAATGTTTGAAAGCTCAGAAGAGGGCGGAACGTGTAACACGTTCCGCAGAGGGATTATTGCGCGACGGGCTGAATATCGTGGATACGGATAAAACCGAGCCGATCGGGCGTCAGGCCGTTGAGCTGAAGCGGAATATCAACATCGCTGGGTGCCAGCACGCTGGCCGGGGCATTAATCAGCTGGGTCTGGACGTTCAGCTCCTGGAAGCTGTCGGTGGTGCCCTGGATCTGGCCCCACTCCACGGTGGCGCTAAAGGCCGGCAGCGGATCGTTTGATTCCCCCTGAATACGCAGCGTGGCGCGGGTGCCGTCGGCATTAGGCGCGACGTTGACCAGCGACATCTTCAGCGTACCAATCTGGCTGTTTAGCCGGGCAGGGGTGTTGGATCCGGTCAGCAGATAGACGCCGCTGGTTGATTTGGCGTTCAGCGCATTCTGCTGGGTGATTTTGACCGTTTCCTGGTTGAGCTTGTTCATGGTGGTGTTCAGTGAACTGATGCTCTGCTTCATCTGGTGCACTTCGCTTTGCTGTGCGCAGGCGCTGAGGCTAAAAAGGCTTCCCAGCAGCAGAACATGAAGGTAACGTCTTGTCATGGCAATTATTTCCCTGAAATAACGGATTCTGCTAAGGGTAGTCAACGACGCTGCCCCGCGCATAGATCCTTTATCTCAAAAACGCTCCTTCTTTGTTGTCAGCCCAGTTCGGGGTAAAATGGAGTTCAGTCAACCCGATAGCCAGGACACCGTATGCATTGCCCATTCTGTCTCGCCGTGGATACCAAAGTAATCGACTCCCGACTCGTGGGAGAGGGCTCATCCGTGCGCCGCCGTCGTCAGTGCCTGGTGTGTAACGAACGCTTCACCACCTTTGAAGTGGCGGAGCTGGTGATGCCCCGCGTCGTGAAAAGCAACGACGTCCGCGAACCCTTCAACGAAGAAAAGCTGCGCAGCGGGATGCTAAAAGCACTGGAAAAACGGCCAGTCAGCGCAGATGACGTCGAAATGGCGCTTAACCACATCAAAACCCAGCTGCGCGCCACCGGCGAGCGCGAGGTACCGAGCAAAATGATCGGCAACCTGGTGATGGAACAGCTTAAAAAGCTCGATAAAGTGGCCTATATCCGCTTTGCCTCTGTTTACCGCAGCTTCGAAGACATCAAAGAGTTCGGTGAAGAGATCGCCCGCCTACAGGACTAAGCACATGCAGGATGAGATTTACATGGCGCGAGCGCTGAAGCTGGCGCAACGCGGGCGGTTTACCACCCACCCGAACCCGAACGTCGGCTGCGTTATCGTTAAAGATGGCGAGATCGTCGGAGAAGGTTTTCACTACCGTGCCGGTGAGCCGCATGCCGAAGTACATGCCCTGCGCATGGCCGGCGAGAAGGCGCGCGGCGCTACGGCCTACGTCACGCTGGAGCCCTGCAGCCATCATGGCCGCACGCCGCCGTGCTGCGATGCCCTTATCGCGGCGGGTGTCTCTCGTGTCGTCGCAGCCATGCAGGATCCCAACCCGCAGGTGGCCGGTCGCGGCCTCTATCGCCTGCAGCAGGCGGGTATTGAGGTCAGCCACGGGCTGATGATGAGCGAAGCCGAACGCCTGAACAAAGGCTTCCTCAAGCGGATGCGCACCGGTTTTCCCTATATCCAGCTGAAGCTTGGCGCCTCGCTGGATGGCCGCACGGCAATGGCCAGCGGCGAAAGCCAGTGGATCACCTCTCCGCAGGCAAGGCGCGATGTGCAACGTCTGCGGGCGCAAAGCCATGCTATTCTCACCAGCCATGCTACCGTACTGGCCGACGATCCTGCGCTGACCGTGCGCTGGGATGAGCTAAACGCTGATACCCAGGCGCTCTACCCGCAGGAGAATTTACGCCAGCCGCTGCGGATTGTGGTTGATCGGCAGAATCAGGTCACCCCTGAGCACCGTATTGTGCAGCAGCCGGGCGAGACCTGGTTTGCCCGCACGCAGGAAGATGCGCGCAGCTGGCCGGAAGGCGTGCGCAGCATTATGGTGCCGGAGCACAACGGGCATCTGGATTTAGTGGTGCTAATGATGCTGCTGGGTAAACAGCAGCAGATCAACAGCATCTGGGTCGAAGCCGGCCCAACCCTGGCCGGGGCGTTATTGCAGGCCGGGCTGGTGGATGAGCTGATTGTCTATCTGGCACCTAAACTGTTAGGCAGCGACGCCCGCGGTCTGTGCGTGTTGCCAGGGCTGGAAAAACTGGCGGATGCGCCCGCGTTTAACTTTAGCGAGATACGCCCGGTTGGGCCGGATCTGTGTCTCCACCTGACCACCGCGTAAGGCTTGCCTAAATAGGGAAGCAGTGCGCAAAATATTATGATAAAATCCGCCCCCCTGCGGGGCCACCAAATGAACCCGTTAAGGAAGAGTATGAACATTATTGAAGCAGCCGTTGCTACCCCGGACGCTCGCGTCGCCATCACCATTGCGCGTTTCAACAACTTCATCAACGACAGCCTGCTGGATGGTGCGATTGACGCCCTGAAACGTATCGGCCAGGTGAAAGACGAAAACATTACCGTTGTCTGGGTTCCGGGTGCTTACGAACTGCCTCTGGCAGCGGGCGCACTGGCGAAAACCGGCAAGTACGATGCGGTTATTGCGCTGGGTACTGTGATTCGTGGCGGCACCGCGCATTTTGAATATGTTGCGGGTGGCGCAAGCAACGGTCTGGCGCACGTGGCACAGGATGCAGAGATCCCTGTCGCGTTCGGCGTACTCACCACTGAAAGTATTGAACAAGCCATCGAACGTGCTGGCACCAAAGCCGGTAACAAAGGTGCAGAAGCTGCACTGACCGCGCTTGAAATGATCAATGTATTGAAAGCCATCAAGGCCTGATTTTTTTGTAAGGGGAATTCCGTGAAACCTGCTGCTCGTCGCCGCGCCCGTGAATGTGCCGTTCAGGCACTTTACTCCTGGCAGTTGTCCCAGAACGACATCGCTGATGTTGAATACCAGTTCCTGGCGGAACAAGACGTCAAAGACGTTGACGTCGTGTACTTCCGTGAACTGCTGTCGGGAGTGGCGACTAATAGCGCGTATCTCGACGGCCTGATGAAGCCGTACCTGTCCCGCCTGCTCGAAGAGCTGGGCCAGGTTGAAAAAGCGGTGCTGCGTATCGCACTGTTTGAACTGTCTAAACGTGATGATGTGCCTTACAAAGTGGCCATCAACGAAGCGATCGAACTGGCGAAAACCTTCGGTGCTGAAGACAGTCACAAATTTGTGAATGGCGTGCTGGATAAAGCTGCACCTGCGATCCGTCCCCGTAAAAAGTGATCCGCAAGCCGGAGTTTCGTATCGCCTTTGGGCGGTGCGGGCTCCGGTTTTTTTATTATATTTGCTGAGGCATAACGTATGGCATGTGGCGAATTTTCCCTGATTGCCCGTTATTTTGACCGAGTCAGAAGCTCGCGTCTCGATGTGGAAACCGGCATCGGCGACGACTGTGCACTTCTCAATATCCCCGAAAAACAGACGCTGGCAATCAGCACCGACACCTTAGTGTCCGGGCATCATTTCCTGCCGGATATCGATCCTGCCGACCTGGCGTATAAAGCGCTGGCGGTGAACGTGAGCGATCTGGCAGCGATGGGCGCCGATCCGGCGTGGTTAACGCTGGCGCTGACCCTGCCAAAGGTTGATGAAAGCTGGCTTGAAGCCTTTAGCGACGCGCTGTTTGAACAGCTTAACTATTACGATATGCAGCTGATCGGCGGCGATACCACCGCCGGTCCGCTGTCGATGACCCTGGCGATCCACGGCTATGTGCCGGTGGGGCGCGCGCTGAAACGCTCGGGCGCGAAACCGGGCGACTGGATTTACGTCACCGGTACGCCGGGTGACAGCGCGGCAGGGCTGGCCATTTTGCAGAAGCGCCTGGCGGTCGATAACGCTCAGGATGCGGCTTATTTTGTGCAGCGCCATTTGCGACCGACGCCGCGCATTCTGCACGGCCAGGCACTGCGCGACCGCGCCAGTTCAGCTATCGATCTCTCGGATGGCCTGATCTCCGATCTGGGCCATATCCTGAAAGCCAGCGGCGTGGGTGCGCGAATCGATCTGGATCTGTTCCCGCTCTCTGACGCGATGCGCAGGCACGTGGAGCCAGAGCAGGCGCTGCGCTGGGCGCTCTCCGGCGGCGAAGATTATGAGCTGTGCTTTACCGTTCCCGAGCTGAACCGCGGCACGCTGGATGTAGCGTTAGCCAATCTGGGAGCCGGGTTTACCTGTATCGGCCAGATCATGCCGGAAAGCGAAGGGATGCAGTTTGTGCAGAACGGCGCGCCGGTGACGCTCGACTGGAAAGGGTACGATCACTTCGCATAAAAGCAAAACGGCAACCTCAGGTTGCCGTTTTTAGTGTTTGCGCCCTCTCCCCGTGGGAGAGGGGCGGGGTGAGGGCATCAGGCCGCACGCTTCGTAGGCCGGGTAAGGCGAAGCCGCCACCCGGCTTTTTTATTACTTAAATCCCACTACCGGATGCTGCTTGTACGGCGTTTCCAGCTCGGCAATCTGTTCCGGGGTCAGGGTGATATCCACGGCATTGATCAGCTCGTCGAGCTGCTCTTCGCGCGAGGTGCCGATAATCGGTGCGGCAACGCCCCGCTTGCTCAGCACCCATGCCAGCGCCACCTGGGCACGCGTCGCGCCAAGCTCCTCGGCAATCCGCGTTAAACGCTCGGCAATCTGCGCATTATTGGCTTCGGTTTCTTCATACAGCGTTTTGCCAAACTCATCCGACACCGAGCGGGCTGTGGTCTCTCCCCACGGACGGGTTAAGCGCCCGCGCGCCAGCGGACTCCACGGGATCACCGCCACTCCGTGCTGATAGCACAGGGGCAACATCTCGCGCTCTTCTTCACGGTAAATAAGATTGTAGTGATCCTGCATGGTGACAAACGGCGCCCAGCCGTGCTGTTCCTGCAGCGCCAGAGCCTCGGCAAACTGGGCGGCATGCATCGACGAGGCGCCGATGTAGCGCGCTTTCCCGGCTTTGACGACGTCGTTCAGCGCTTCCAGCGTCTCTTCAATGGGGGTGTTGTAATCCCAGCGGTGGATCTGCAGCAGATCGACGTGATCCATATTCAGGCGTCGCAGGCTGTCGTCAATGGAGCGCAGGATCTGGGCTCTGGAGAGCCCTTCCGCCAGATCGCCCACCTGATGGTAAACTTTGGTGGCAACCACCACCTCGTCGCGGCGGGCGAAGTCGCGCAGCGCCCGGCCGACGATCTCTTCGCTGCTGCCGTCGGAGTAGCTATTGGCGGTATCAAAGAAGTTAATGCCGCCCTCAAGGGCGTGTTTGATGATCGGACGGCTGCTCTCTTCCGGCAGCGTCCAGGCGTGCTTACCCCGGTCCGGCTCGCCAAAGGTCATGCAGCCCAGGCAAAGACGGGAAACCTTAAGATCCGTTTTTCCTAATGTATTGTATTGCATGGTTCCACTCCTGCTGATTACTTAAAACGTACCGTTAAGCATAGCAGGAGCGGAAAGGGGAGGGATTATGCCAGCCAGGCGGTGATGCGGGCTTCGATGCCGGCGGCATCCAGGCCAATGTCGGCGCGCGCTTCGTCCTGGGTACCCTGCGGGATAAAGTGGTCCGGCAGGCCGAGGTTCAGCACCGGCACCACTTTACGCTTCGCCATCAGCACTTCGTTCACACCGCTGCCAGCGCCACCCATAATGGCATTCTCTTCCAGGGTGATCAGCGCCTCGTGCCGTGAGGCCATCTCCAGAATCAGCGCTTCATCGAGCGGCTTCACAAAGCGCATATCCACCAGCGTCGCGTTAAGGGATTCCGCCACTTTTGCCGCTTCCGGCATCAGCGTACCGAAGTTCAGGATCGCCAGCTTCTCGCCGCGACGTTTGACGACGCCTTTGCCAATCGGCAGTTTTGCCAGCGGCTCCAGGGTGACGCCCACGGCATTACCGCGCGGATAACGCACGGCGGTGGGGCCATCCTGATAGTGGTAGCCGGTGAACAGCATCTGACGACACTCGTTCTCGTCGCTCGGGGTCATCACCACCATGTCCGGGACACAGCGCAAGAAGGAGAGATCGAACGCTCCCTGGTGCGTCTGGCCGTCGGCGCCGACAATGCCTGCCCGATCGATGGCGAACAGCACCGGCAGTTTCTGGATGGCGACGTCGTGGATCACCTGGTCGTAGGCGCGCTGCAGGAAGGTGGAGTAGATCGCCACCACCGGCTTGTAACCACCAATCGCCAGGCCCGCGGCGAAGGTCACCGCATGCTGCTCGGCAATAGCAACATCAAAATATTGCGTCGGGTATTTGCGGGAAAACTCGACCATACCGGAGCCTTCGCGCATCGCCGGGGTCACGGCCATCAGCTTGCTGTCTTTGGCGGCAGTTTCACACAGCCAGTCACCGAAGATTTTCGAGTAGCTCGGCATACCTCCGCTGCTTTTTGGCAGGCAGCCGCTGGTCGGGTCGAATTTAGGTACCGCGTGGAAGGTGATGGGATCTTTTTCCGCCGGTTCGTAGCCCCGGCCTTTTTTGGTCATGATGTGCAGGAACTGCGGGCCTTTCAGGTCGCGCATGTTTTTCAGCGTCGAGACCAGCCCCAGCACGTCGTGCCCGTCAACCGGGCCGATGTAGTTAAAGCCCAGCTCTTCAAACAGCGTACCGGGCACCACCATGCCTTTGATATGTTCTTCAGTGCGACGCAGCAGCTCTTTAATCGGCGGTACGCCGGAGAAGACTTTTTTGCCGCCTTCGCGCAGGCTGGAGTAGAGCTTGCCCGATAGCAGATTCGCCAGGTGGTTGTTCAGCGCCCCGACGTTTTCGGAAATCGACATTTCATTGTCATTGAGCACCACCAGCATGTCGGGCTTGATATCACCCGCGTGGTTCATCGCCTCAAAGGCCATCCCGGCGGTGATCGCCCCATCGCCAATCACGCAGACGGTGCGGCGCTGTTTGTTCTCTTTTTCGGCGGCAACGGCAATACCGATCCCGGCAGAAATGGAGGTAGAGGAGTGGCCGACGCTCAGGACGTCGTACTCGCTCTCGCCGCGCCACGGGAACGGATGCAGGCCACCTTTCTGGCGAATGGTGTCAATTTTATCGCGACGGCCGGTGAGAATTTTGTGCGGATAAGCCTGATGACCCACGTCCCAGATCAGCTGATCGAAAGGCGTGTTATAGACATAATGCAGCGCCACGGTGAGCTCCACCGTGCCAAGCCCGGAGGCGAAATGGCCGCTGGAGCGGCTTACGCTGTCGAGCAGATAGCGACGAAGCTCGTCGCACAGCTTCGGCAGGCTCTCTTTCGGCAACAGACGTAACTCCTGGGTGGAGTCAACCAACGCCAGTGTCGGGTATTTGGCAATATCAAAACTCATCAGAGACTCATCGTGGTGTTTTCGTTATTTATCACGCTGGATTATATAGTCCGCTAGCGCTTCCAGTGCCGAGGTATCCAGTGACTGCGCGGCCAGTTGTTCAAGCGACTGGCGGGCATCCGCAATCAGGTCCCGGGCTTTTTGTTGGGCTTGCTCAAGACCCAGAAGGGCGGGATAGGTACTTTTGCCAAGCTGCTGATCGGCACCCTGACGTTTACCCAATGTTGCAGTATCGCCCACGACATCCAGAATGTCATCCTGAACCTGGAAGGCTAAACCGATACTTTCTGCGTAGCGATCCAGAACGGGTAGGGCTTTGCGACCCTGCTCACCCGCGCTCAGCGCGCCCAGACGCACGGCGGCGCGAATCAATGCCCCGGTCTTGTGGCGATGAATACGCTCCAGCTGTTCCAGATTAACCTGACGACCTTCCGCCTCAAGATCCAGCGCCTGACCGCCGCACATACCGGCCACGCCGCTGGCCATCGCCAGTTCGGAAACCATCGCCAGACGATCGCGATCCGCGACTTCCACCATTGGGGCATCGCTCAGAATCGAGAACGCCAGGGTTTGCAGGGCATCGCCTGCCAGAATGGCGTTCGCTTCGCCAAACTTAATGTGGCAGGTCGGCTGGCCGCGACGCAGATCGTCATCGTCCATCGCCGGCAGATCGTCATGGATCAGCGAGTAGGCGTGAATACACTCGACCGCGGCCGCTGGTGCATCCAGCGTATCGGCGCTGATGCCGAACATCCCACCAGTGGCATACACCAGAAAAGGACGCAGGCGTTTGCCGCCTAACAGTGCGCCATAATGCATGGCCTCAACCAGTGGAGTGTTCTGAAAAGGCTGCGGAGCGATAAAACGGCGCAAGGCGTCGTCAGCGCGCCCGACGCACGCCTGAAGCTGGTTCGAAAAATCCATCTACTCGGCATCCGGGGTGAAGGGGGTCGTGGCAGCGTTTTCGTTATCGGAGAGCAGGATCTGCACGCGTTGTTCCGCCTGTTGCAGCTTAACCTGGCCCTGGCGCGCAAGCTGCACGCCGCGTTCGAATTCATTAAGCGCCTCTTCTAACGGCAGGTCGCCGCTTTCCAGACGGGTAACGATTTGCTCCAGTTCACTCAGCGCAGTTTCGAAACTGGCGGGTGCATCGTTTTTCTTCGGCATAGTGAATGTCTGACTCTCAGTTTTTTATCCCTGATATGGTATCGGACTCAGGGTAATTATCAAATAACGCGCAATGTGCACAGGAGCCACGCGATGGTGGTATACTTCCGCGCCTGGATGCAGCCCTGGAAATGTGGGCTGCTGTACTTTTCCATTACAAGCCTTATCGCTTGCCTAAGAAACATTGCCGCCATGAAGTTTATCATTAAATTGTTCCCGGAAATCACCATCAAAAGCCAATCTGTGCGTTTGCGCTTTATTAAAATTTTAACCGGGAACATTCGTAACGTTCTGAAGCACTACGACGAGACGCTGGCCGTCGTGCGTCACTGGGATCACGTTGAAGTCCGCGCTAAAGATGAAAACAAGCGCCTGGACATTCGTGATGCCTTAACCCGTATTCCGGGCATCCACCATATTCTGGAAGTGGAAGATGTACCTTTCACGTCCCTGCACGACATCTTCGAAAAAGCGCTGGCGCAGTATCGCGACCAGATCGAAGGCAAAACCTTCTGCGTGCGCGCCAAACGTCGCGGTAAACATGAGTTTAGCTCCATTGAAGTTGAACGCTACGTTGGCGGCGGGCTGAATCAGCACGTTGAGTCTGCGCGCGTGCGTCTGACCAACCCGGAAGTGACCGTTAACCTGGAAATTGAAAACGACCGTCTGCTGCTGGTGAAAGGCCGTTATGAAGGTATCGGCGGCTTCCCGATCGGCACCCAGGAAGATGTGCTGTCACTGATCTCCGGCGGTTTCGACTCCGGCGTCTCCAGCTATATGCTGATGCGTCGCGGCTGCCGCGTACACTACTGCTTCTTTAACCTCGGCGGCGCGGCGCACGAAATTGGCGTGCGTCAGGTGGCTCACTATCTGTGGAACCGCTTCGGCAGCTCCCACCGCGTGCGTTTTGTAGCGATCAACTTTGAGCCGGTGGTTGGCGAGATCCTCGAGAAAGTCGACGACGGCCAGATGGGCGTAATTCTCAAGCGCATGATGGTGCGTGCGGCCTCGAAAGTGGCTGAGCGTTACGGCGTGCAGGCGCTGGTGACCGGCGAAGCGCTGGGCCAGGTCTCCAGCCAGACCCTGACCAACCTGCGTCTGATCGACAACGTCTCTGATACGCTGATCCTGCGTCCGCTGATCTCCCACGATAAAGAGCACATCATCGATCTGGCGCGTGAAATCGGTACGGAAGACTTCGCCCGCACCATGCCGGAATACTGCGGCGTGATTTCCAAGAGCCCGACCGTGAAAGCGGTGAAGTCGAAGATTGAAGCGGAAGAAGAGAACTTCGATTTCAGCATCCTTGAGAAAGTAGTGGCCGAAGCCTCTAACATTGATATCCGTGAGATCGCCCAGCAGACCGAGCAGGACGTGGTCGAAGTGGAGACCGTGAACGGTTTCGGTCCTGACGACGTGCTGCTGGATATCCGCTCTGTGGATGAACAGGATGCGAAGCCGTTTGAGCCGGAAGGTGTGGAAGTGGCCTCGCTGCCGTTCTACAAGCTGAGCACTAAGTTTGGCGATCTGGATAAGAGCAAAACCTATTTGCTGTGGTGCGAGCGCGGGGTGATGAGCCGTCTGCAGGCGCTCTATCTGCGCGAGCAGGGCTTTACCAATGTGAAGGTGTATCGCCCGTAGTTTCGATGCCGGGTGGCGACTTCGTCTTACCCGGCCTACATAGATCGAGTAGGCCCGGCAAGCGCAGCGCCGCCGGGCAATACTTACGCTTCGTAATAGTTATAAATCCCCGCCGCCATCACCAGCGATGAGGCCACTTCATAGGCTTTTGCCCGCCCGACCAGCAGCTCGATAATCTTCAGCGCAAAATCAATCGACGTGCCCGGCCCCTGGCTGGTTAACAGGTTGACGCGCGGATCCCAGACCATACGCTTGTCCACCCACTGCTCTTCGGGGATTTTATCCTTTAGCGTCGGGAAACCGGTCATATTGCCAATCGGGAAGATATTATGCGGAACCAGCACCGTAGCCGCGGCCGCGCAGATGGCGGCGACTATCCGTCCGGAATGGTGGAACTGCCTGACCGTCTCGACCAGTAGCGGGCTGTCCCGGAAGCACTCCGCACCCTTAATGCCGCCCGGCAGGACGATGACGTCGTAATCCCCGTCGGCAACCTCCACCAGCGGGGCATCGGCCACGATCTTCACCCCGCGAGAGCAGGTAATAATCAGATTGCCGTCGCTGGCGACGCTTGCTGTCGTGACGTTAATCCCGGCGCGAACCAGCAGATCGATAGTAGTGACCGCTTCGGTCTCTTCGCTACCAGGGGCGAGGCATACCAGTGCCGACGCGCTCATACTCACTCTCCTTACGTTTAACCTGTTCATACAGCCGGACATTTTCCGGCACGCTGATACCGTGCGCGCGGGCGCGTTTTAGCAGGTAACCGGTAATGTAGTCAATTTCGGTATGGCGTAGCCCGCGGATATCCTGCAGCATCGAAGAGATATTCTGGGCGGTGCTTTCAATGACCTCTTCAACGTAATAACGAATATCGTCCACCGAGGAGTGAATACCCTCGCGCTCCACCACGGCAGCGACCTCAGCACACAGCGTTGCGACCGTCTGCGGATGATTTTTAAGCTCACCGTTCGGGCAATCCAGCAGGGCAGTCAGCGGATTGATCACGCAGTTTACCGCCAGCTTGCGCCACATCTGCGGGCGAATGTTATCGTGCCAGGCGACATCCGGCAGCACCTGCTGGAAACGATCTGCCAGATAACTGTAATCCCCCTCCTGCGCTCTGGCCGGGCCGATGTGGGTCATCCCGCTGGCAACATGAACAATCACGTTGCCGTCACGGCGAGCCGCATGGGTAGTAATGGCCATCAGCAACGGCTGGGGAACGCTTTTGAGCTCCTCAATGGTGCCCATTCCGTTGTGCAGCAACATAATCGGTGACGAAGAGGGGAGGGTGGACGCCAGCGCCCGCACGGCATCGGAAACCTGCCAGGCTTTCAGGGTGACCAACAGCAGATCGCTTTGCGCCAGGAAATCAGGATCGTTTGCGATAAGCGATTCGTTAAAGATACTCCCGTCTTCTTCAATCAGGTTTACACTGCAATAGGGTTGCGGCACGCGCAGCCAGCCCTGGACTTCATGTCCCTGTTTGCGAAGTGCGGCGAGCCAAAGTTGTCCCAGTGCCCCGCATCCGAGCACGGTAATTTTCATCGTTCCTCCTCACCTGCAACTGCGCCAGGTGTTACAACATGTAGTATAGCGTCGACAACTAAGCTTCTGTTGAGTTATGCCCCGTAGCGGGTATTATGCAACGCAACAAAAGTGAAGGGAGAAGAAAAGATGCCATCTTTCGATATTGTTTCTGAAGTTGATATCCAGGAAGTACGTAACGGCGTGGACAACGCCAGCCGTGAAGTTGAGTCACGTTTCGATTTTCGTGGCGTTGAGGCCAGTTTTGAGCTGAACGACGCAAATAAGACCATTAAGATCCTCAGCGAGTCCGATTTTCAGGTTACCCAGCTGCTGGACATTCTGCGCGCCAAGCTGCTGAAGCGCGGCATCGAAGGGACCTCCCTCGACGTGCCGGAGACTTTCGTTCACAGCGGCAAAACCTGGTTTGTTGAAGCCAAACTGAAGCAGGGCATTGAGAGCGCGATGCAGAAGAAAATCGTCAAGCTCATCAAAGACAGCAAGCTGAAGGTGCAGGCACAGATTCAAGGCGAAGAGATTCGTGTCACCGGCAAATCCCGCGACGATCTGCAGGGTGTGATGGCACTGGTGCGCGGCGGCGATCTGGGCCAGCCGTTCCAGTTCAAGAACTTCCGCGATTAAGAAAAAGCCCGGCGATGCCGGGCTTTTTTTCAGGCTTTAAGCGCCTGCTCAACTTCAAAGCGGTTAGTCACTTTACTGTCGATTTTGACATACAGACTGCGCTCTTCCGGCACCAGTAATACCTCGCTGACACCCTCTTTAGCTTCAAGTCGCTGTTTTAATGCTTCGCTCACTTCAACTTCCTGCGGAATCTCCACCCGCAGGCTGCTGACATAACGCGGTTCTTTCATGGTGCTGGCTACCAGCAGCCAGACCGTTGCCAGCAGCGCACCCGCCAGGAAGACGGTTTGTGAATCAAACATGCCATCGACCCAGCCTCCCAGAGACCCGCCGATTGCCACACCGATAAACTGGCTGGTTGAATAGATCCCCATCGCCGTTCCTTTATAGCCGGCCGGAGATTCTTTACTGATTAACGACGGCAGCAGGGCTTCCATCAGGTTAAAGGCGAGGAAGAACAGCTGCACGCCGGCGACCAGCTCCCAGAAGTGCGGGCCGGAACCCCAGAGCACGATTTCGGCGATCAACAGCAGGGCGACGCAGGCCAGGAAGACGCGCTTCATCCGGCGCTTTACTTCGGCATAAATAATAAACGGCACCACGGACACAAAAGAGATAAGCATGGTGACCAGGTAGATTTTCCAGTGCTCAGCTGCCGGAAAACCGGCAGCGGCCAGCTGGCCGGGCAGGGCGACAAAGGTGGACATCAACAGGATATGCAGGCACATGATGCCGAAGTTGAGCTTCAGCAGACGCGGCTCGACCAGCACCTTGCTGAAGCAGCCTTTGACCATCCCCGATTCGCGGTTCAGGACATGGTTTTTGCTGTCGGGAACGACCCAAATGGTCAGCGCGATGCCGAGGGTCGCCAGTACGGCGATCATCCAGAACAGGGCATGTAGTCCGAGCGCATGGGTGATGATGGGGCCCAGCACCATCGCGATAGCAAAGGTCACGCCGAAGCTGACGCCAATAAAGGCCATCGCTTTGGTGCGGTTCTGTTCGCGGGTCAGATCGGACAGCAGCGCCATCACGGCAGCGGCGATGGCCCCGGAGCCCTGCAGCGCACGGCCGAGAATGATGCCCCAGATGGAGTGGGAGAGGGCGGCGATCACGCTACCGGCGACAAACACCAGCAGCCCGCCGACGATCAGCGGCTTGCGGCCGACGCGATCGGAGAGCAGGCCAAAGGGGATCTGAAAGACCGCCTGCGCCAGGCCATAAATACCGATGGCAAGGCCAATTAACGCCTCGCTTGCTCCCTGTAACGCCATGCCGTATGTGGTCAGAACAGGCAGGACCATAAACATGCCGAGCATACGCAACGAAAAAACTGTGCCCAAACCCCAGGTGGCGCGTAGCTCGCCTGGCGTCATTTTATAATCGTTCATTACCACCTCTGTCTAAAAAGCGCGTTCAGTGTAGTGCGAGTGGGCGTTCCGGTAAACAGAGCGATGGTGAACAAATATAAATTACATGAATGATCTGTGCTATTAAGCAGAGAAAGGAGTGACGAAAGGGGAGGGGATAATCGTGCTTCGACGTGAGATAATTAATAATGAACCAGGAACAGGGTGAATAACCTGTTCCTGTAGCGGTACGTATTTTACGCGTTAGCTTTGACCAGGAAGTTATTCCAGTCACCGGCAGCATTGTTCACGAAAGATGACCAGCTATTTCCCGCCGTTTCGACAAAACCATTCCAGTTATTTGAACCGGTATTGACAAAGGTTTGCCAGTTAGAGGCACCGACCACGAACGAGCCAAACGCGATGGCGCTGTCAACCACGAAGTCAGCAAAGGCGGTGCCAGAGGTGGCAACGAAGGAACCGAAGCCAACCGCGGAGTTATACACAAAACTGGTGAAGCCGGTTGCGGCGCCGAACAGATTAAAGCCGCCGGAGATGTAGTGCATTTCATTCAGTGATAATTCTTTCACTTTTATTTCCTTATTAAATGAAAAAGGGCGTGAGCAAAAAACTCACGGCGGAAGAGTACCACCAGGGAATAACAATCAGACAGGCAAAAAGTAGCGAAAGGATTTATATGCTCTTTTTTTAACTTAATTAATATTTGAGGATGATCTGTCGTGCGGTAATAATTAATTTTTGATATGACATAAAAAAACAGCCCGCGACCATTAAGATAGCGGGCTGTTGAGTGACGCCGTCTGGCGAACTTACCAGACGTAGGTCAGCAGATTATGTGAATCCGGCACCATAAAGTCGACGGACATCATCACCGACAGGGAAGTGATAGCGACAATAGAGAACACAAACAGTTTGCGTGCCCAGACTTTGTCGTCTTCCACTTTATAACCTCGCAGTGCCATACCGAGCCACCAGACGCTTACCGCCGCAGCAACCACCAGATATTTGTACCCGGCGTAACCGCCCAGAGAGAGCATCAGCGTAGCAACCGCAAAGGCAATGATGTAGAGCGTGATATGGTTCTTGGCAACGGAAATGCCTTTCACCACCGGCAGTACCGGAATGTTCGCTGCCTGATAATCCTTAAAGCGGAAAATCGCAATGGCGTAGGAGTGCGGCATCTGCCACAGGCTAAAGATAGCCAGCAGGATCAGCGCACCGCTGTCGAACTCGTTGGTAACCGCGCAGTAGCCAATCACTGGCGGCGCAGCGCCGGAGAGTGAACCAATCAGCGTACCGTAGACGGAGTGACGTTTCATATACAGGCTGTAGACGCCCACATACACCACGAAACCCATCACCCCCAGCCAGCAGGCCAGTGGGTTGGCGCCGAACCACAGCAGCATAAAGCCAGCAATACCCAGCAAGGTGGCGTACACCAGCGAGACGGCAGGGGACATCAGGCCTTTTACCAGCACCCGATTTTTGGTCCTTTCCATCTTCCTGTCGATATCCATGTCGATGTAGTTGTTAAATACACAACCGGACGCGACAACCAGTGACACCCCAACCAGCGTGTAGATAAAGAGGGTGTAATCGATGCTGCCCTTAGAGGCCAGCAGGAACCCTCCGATCACCGAGATCAGGTTGCCAAAGATGATGCCAGGTTTTGTGACTTGCAGGTATTGCTTAAACATACTCGCCGCTCTTAGTGAACCATCATGTTGTAGTTGAGGTTCCACATGATCCAGATGGAGCCGACTACCAGGATTGCGATGATAATCACGGTAAAGATGAATGCCGTCATGTTCCAGCCTTCATCAGATTTGGTGTTCATGTGCAGGAAGCAAACCAGATGCACCAGAATCTGCACTACCGCGGTAACCAGGACAGTGCCCAGGATTGCCGCGTGAGAAGCAGTACCGCTCATCACCATCCAGAACGGGATCACCGTCAGGATGATCGACAGGATGAAACCTGTCATGTAGGTTTTTACGCTACCGTGGGAAGCGCCATGATCGTTTGAATGACTCATTACATCGCCCCCATCAGATACACTACAGAGAACACACAGATCCAGACCACATCCAGGAAGTGCCAGAACAGGCTCAGGCACATAATACGGGTGCGGTTAGTGCTGGTCAGGCCGCGACGGGATACCTGGAACATCAGTACCGCCATCCAGATCAGACCGGAAGTCACGTGCAGACCGTGAGTACCAACCAGCGCGAAGAACGCTGACAGGAAGCCACTGCGATCCGGACCGAAACCTTCCATGATCAGGTGGTGGAATTCATAGATTTCCATCCCGATAAATCCAGCACCAAACAGCCAGGTCAACGCCAGCCAGGAGACGACCTGGCTCTTGTTGTTCTTGTACATGGCGATAGCCGCCATGCCGTAGGTGATGGAGCTGAACAGCAGCAGTGCGGTTTCAACCAGAACGAACGGCAGCTCGAAAATGTCCTTGCCGGTCGGGCCGCCCGCTGTGCCGTTCACCAGAACGGCATAGGTCGCGAACAGACAGCAGAACAGGATGCAGTCGCTCATCAGGTAGATCCAGAAGCCGAAGACTTTCATCGGCCCTGTATCATGGTGCCCGTGATCATGCGCATGGGCAGTCGCGTGGGTTAAAGTATCAGTTGCCATTTTTCAGCCCCGCTTTAGCAATCTCGTCGAAATGCTGTTTTTCCAGAATTTCAACTTCACGGACTGGTACGTAGTAGTCCACGTCCTCATCAAAGCTCTTCACAATCCAGCTGATAACGATGCCAGCAAAGCCGACGATCGCAAGCCACCAGATGTGCCAGATCATCGCGAAACCAAATACCGTCGCGAAGGCGGCAATCACAATGCCCGCACCGCTGTTTTTCGGCATGTGGATCTCTTCGTAATGCGCAGGCTGCTTATACGCTTCGCCTTTTTCTTTCATTTCCCAGAATGCGTCACGCTCATGAATGTGCGGCACAACGGCAAAGTTATAGAACGGCGGTGGAGAAGAGGTTGCCCACTCCAGCGTACGGCCACCCCATGGGTCACCGGTCAGGTCACGGTTCTGGTCGCGGTCACGAATAGAGACGTAGAACTGAATCAGCTGAGACGCGATACCACAGGCAATCAGCACCGCACCGCCCGCTGCAACCATCAGCATTGGGTGGAACTGTGGATCGATCTGCTGGCTCAGACGACGGGTCATACCCATGAAGCCCAGCACGTACAGCGGCATAAATGCTACGAAGAAGCCGATGATCCAGAACCAGAACGCGCGTTTGCCCCATTTTTCGTTCAGCGTGTAACCGAAGGCTTTTGGCCACCAGTAAGTCACACCAGCGAAGCAACCGAACACCACACCGCCGATGATGACGTTATGGAAGTGCGCAATCAGGAACAGGCTGTTGTGCAGAACGAAGTCAGCACCCGGCACGGCCAGCAGTACGCCGGTCATCCCACCTACGGAGAAGGTGACGATGAAGCCGATGGTCCACAGCATTGCTGAGTGGAACACGATACGGCCCTGGTACATGGTGAACAGCCAGTTGAAGATCTTAACCCCGGTTGGGATCGCGATAATCATGGTGGTGATACCGAAGAAGGCGTTTACGTTCGCGCCCGCACCCATGGTGAAGAAGTGGTGCAGCCAAACGATGAACGACAGAACGGTAATACACACGGTTGCCCACACCAGCGAGGTGTAACCAAACAGACGTTTACGCGAGAAGGTCGCTGCGATTTCGGAGAACACACCGAAGACCGGCAGAACCAGGATGTACACTTCAGGGTGACCCCATGCCCAAATCAGGTTGATGTACATCATCATGTTGCCGCCCATATCATTGGTGAAGAAATGGGTGCCCAGATAGCGATCCAGGGTCAGCAGCGCGACGGTGACAGTCAGGATTGGGAATGACGCGATAATCAGGATGTTGGCGCACAGAGATGCCCAGGTAAATACCGGCATCTTGAACATGGTCATGCCAGGGGCACGCATCTTGATAATGGTCACGAAGAAGTTAATACCGGTCAGGGTAGTACCGACACCGGAGAGCTGTAGCGCCCAAATCCAGTAATCAACACCTACGCCAGGACTGTATTCAATTCCCGAAAGCGGCGGATAGGCCAGCCAACCGGTCTGCGCGAACTCACCGACGCCCAGAGAGAGGTTAACCAGAATCACACCGACAACTGTGAACCAGAAGCTCAGGTTGTTCAGGAACGGGAACGCAACGTCGCGCGCGCCGATTTGCAGCGGCACAACTACGTTCATCAGACCGATAACCAGCGGCATCGCCACGAAGAAGATCATGATAACGCCGTGGGCGGTAAAGATCTGATCGTAGTGGTGCGGTGGCAGGAAGCCTGCTTCGCCAGCGGAGGCAAGCGCCTGCTGGCTACGCATCATGATTGCATCGGCAAAGCCACGAATTAACATGACGATACCGACGATGCAGTACATGATACCGAGTTTTTTGTGGTCAACCGAAGTCAGCCACTCATTCCACAGGTAGCTCCACTTACCGAAGTAAGTGATCAAGCCAACTAAGGCTGCGCCACCAATGACAATGGCAGCAATCGTAACCATGATAATCGGCTCATGGTACGGCACTGCATCCAGTGTTAATTTTCCGAACATTTTCTTCCTCGGCCCCTTAGTGAGAGGTTTCCGCGTGGCTCATGTCCATGCCTTCCATTCCTTCGTGTGATGCGTGCTCACCTTCCGGTTGGGTCATGTCCATGCTCTTGCCGTGGCCCATAAATTTGTTGATAACGTCTTTAAACAAATCAGGTTTCACGTCAGAGAAGTACTCCACCTTGTTGTATTCGCTAGGTGTTGCCACTTTGTCGAACGCGGCCATGTCAGACATGGTGTTCGTAGACTGTTTCGCTTTAGCAACCCACTGGTCGAAAGCGGCACGGTCAGGTGTGGCAATGGCTTTGAACTTCATACCAGAGAAGCCCGGGCCACTGTAGCTGGCGGAGATACCATCATAGGTGCCTGCTTCATTCGCGATCAGGTGCAGGTTGGTCTGCATACCGGCCATCGCGTAAATCTGGCTACCCAGACGCGGGATAAAGAAGGAGTTCATCACGGAGTTAGACGTTACTTTGAACTGCACCGGTACGTTCGCCGGGAAGGCGATTTCGTTCACGGTAGCAATGCCCTGTTCCGGGTAGATGAAGAACCATTTCCAGTCCATGGAGACGACTTCGATCGTAATCGGTTTCTCATCGTGAACCAGCGGTTTTGCAGGTTCGAGCGCGTGAGTGGTTTTCCATGTCAGAACGGCAAGGAACAGGATGATCAGGATCGGCACCGTCCAGACCACAGCTTCCACTTTATTGGAGTGTGACCAGTTAGGGCTATACTTCGCATCTTTATTGCTCGCACGATACTTCCAGGCGAAACCAACAGCCATCAAGATGGCGGGAATCACGACGATCATCATCAGGCCGAAAGCCGTCAGAATGAGCGAACGTTGCTCCAGTCCAATCTGTCCTTTGGGGTCTAGCAGCGCAGAATCACAGCCACTGAGTAATACAGTGCCTGCAAATAACGACAACCATCCCAAACTTTTATTGTATTTCCTAAGTGTCATTTAACGACCTCAATTCCACGGGGACCTGGTGGCGTTTAAAGTGTGGGGGCATTTTACGGGAACGTTACATTACTGTAAACATCATTAGACCTGTGTCAGGAACGTGTTACCAGGTTCTGCCAGGGAAGTCACAGATGTTGCAAATTATAACCGGTTTTCAGATGCAAGCACCGCCAGACGGGCGTTATAACGAAACAGACTCGGTAGGTGGGGTAAAAAGGGCAATTGGTATAACCATTGCTAAAAACACACAAATCATTAACAAATAATTATCAATAAAAAGACAACTAAAAAACGTAAAATTAATGTTTCGTTTGCTGAATCGGTTAACGAAAAATAGCCTGGTTCCCACGTTCCAATAATTTCCGGAATTCTAAGTGGCACGAAACAACAAATATTATTTTTCCATGACCAAATTTATTTACCGTTATAATTTACATGGGTGATTACAACGGGAAATAACATTTTACGCCTGTTTTACACCCTCTGGCCCTCACGCATGGCCAGGTAGTCAAGAAGGGCACCCGTCAGGATCCCGGTCAGCGCCAGAAGGGCGCCTGTGTCCAGCAGAAGCAGGCTAAACGGCAGTGCGAGGGTGGTGGTGGCATTGAGAATCGTCACGATGAGCCACAGCGCCAGTAACAGCGATCCCACCAGCAATATTCTTAATGCAAAGCGATAGGCCGTCGGAAAACGCGTCCGGACCATAAAGTGTTCCGTCTGCTGGGTATATTCCAGCGAGCGACGACATATTAAGAGCAACAGCAGCCCCGGAATAGCCGCAAAAACGGAGAAGAGATAAAACTCAGCCCAACCGTGCGCTTCCACAAACCAGCCCGCGATAGGGCCAACATACACCCGACCCACGGCAGAGAGCGCAGAGAGCAGGGCGAACTGGGTCGCGGAGAAGGATTTGTTGCACAGGGTCATCAGCAGGGCGACAAACGCAGCCGTCCCCATCCCGCCGCACAGGTTTTCAAAGAAGACCGCCGCCGCCATGCTGAGCATATGCTTATCGGTGATGGAGAGCAGCCAGTAACCGGCATTCGACACGCCCTGCAGGATGCCGAAGATCAGCAGCGCACGGAACAGGCTCAAACGCTGCATCAGGACGCCGCCATACAGCGCGCCGATAATGGTGGCAATCAGCCCCAGCGTCTTATTCACCACCCCCACTTCGCCAGCATCGAAGCCTACGCCGCGGATCAAAAAGGTGGTGGTCAGGCTCATGGCAAACGCATCCCCGAGCTTATACAAAACAATCAGCAGCAGAATAAGCCAGGCATTGTTGCGGCCAAAGAAGTCGCGCAGCGGTTCGGCAACCGCCTGTTCGAGGGAGCGGGGAACGGGAATAACGTCGCTCGGTTCAGGAGCCAGGAACGTTGCGATCATGCACGGGATCAGCAGGGCAGCCATTAACCAGTACATGCCCTGCCAGCCGAGATAACGATCTGCCAGCCATAATGCCAGCCCGCCGGAGACCAGCATCCCCAGGCGATAGCCCAGGACGCTGATAGCGGCCCCGGCGCCACGCTCTTCGGCCGAGAGCACGTCCGTTTTCCAGGCATCAAAAACGATATCCTGCGACGCGGAGCAGAAGGCGATCACTACCGCCAGCGCGGCCATCCAGCGCAGCTGCGACGCGGGTTCGAGGAAGCCCATCGCGGCAACCGCAAGCAGCAGCATCGCCTGGGTCATCAGCAACCAGCCACGACGCCTGCCGAGGAACGGCGGTGTGTAACGGTCCATCATTGGCGACCATAAGAACTTGAAGACATAGGCCTGGCCGACCAGCGAGAAGAAGCCGATGGTTTTGAGATCGATATTTTCTACGGTCATCCACGCCTGAAGCGTGCCGGATGTCAGAGCGAGGGGTAAACCGGAGGCGAAACCGAGGATCAGCAGGATAGCTGATTTAGGCTGCTGGAAAATACGTAAGTATTGACTGGACATGGGCAGGCTAGCTGACCCGACCGTGAGTCGGGTCAGCAGGCAGAATTAACGTGCGTTCTGCTTGATGAATTCGTGAATGCTGGTGTCCTGCGCCATATCGGCGATGGTGTCGGTCAGCACGCTGTTCACGGCATTAGCGATATTGGTGTTGGTTGCCTGGAATGCGCCCTCAACAGAGTAGCTCGCACGGTAGTTCTTGTTCATCTTATTGCCGTTCTTCGCGGTGGCGATGATGGCGATATCGGCTTTGGTCGCGATGTTGTAGCGCACGTTGCCCTGAGAGACGTCAGCGTACAGGTTGTTGACGATAATCTGCAGATCTACCGCGCCGCTTGGGCCAACCATGTAGCCGCGTGCGGTCATTTGCTTCTCGAGCACTTCCTGCAGCAGGAAACGCAGATCGCGGGAGGCCGTCAGCGTCACCAGCTGGTTATCACGGGTGACTTTCGCCAGCGCCTGGTCTGTGCGCTGATCCGCGCCGTTGATGCTGACGGTGACGCCCATCAGGCTTGGGTCCTGCTGCGGCAGAGAGATCTTTGGCGAAACATCAATAGTAGTTGGCGGGGTAGCACAGCCGGCCAGCATAAAGAGGGCGACTAAAGGGAAAAGGAGTTTTTTTAACATGTTCAGGCTCTCAACGAATCGTAAGCATATATAGAAAAAAATTGCCGCCATCATAACATCGCCAACGGCAAGGGGAAGTGGTCAACGCATGTAAATTCATCGCCTTGTCTGAAAACTGACCACCTGAAACGCTTTTCCGTTATCCAGGCGACAAAACGACTCCCCCCTTATAGGACTTCATACGGTTGAATGAGAAAATCAGACGAAAGCTAAATTTTTGTTGTCTTCTTGTTATGCAAGCGGTAAAAGCGGCTAACATTTAAAGGGATGGGTGACATCTCAGCGTTGTCGGAGGAGTAATTTCATGATGATACGTGAACAGATTGAAGATAAGTTAAGGGCGGCGTTCGAACCTGTGTTCCTTGAAGTCGTCGACGAAAGCTATCGTCATAACGTACCGGCAGGCTCTGAGAGCCACTTTAAAGTGGTGCTGGTCAGCGATCGTTTCGCTGGTGAGCGTTTTCTTAACCGTCACCGTATGATTTACGGAACCCTGACGGAAGAGCTCTCGACCACGGTCCATGCGCTGGCGTTGCACACTTATACGATCAAAGAGTGGAAGGGCTTGCAGGATACGATTTTCGCATCGCCACCGTGCCGGGGAGCCGGGACGATCGCGTAATAAATCCTGTTTGCAACAGCGGGAGCTTTTCCAGTATGTTGCATAAAGATTACGTCAAAACGGCCTGCGGGCCGTTTTGTTTTGTCCGGGTTTTGGGCCGGTGGCGCGATTTTAAGGCCGAAAATAGCCTGAAATTGTGAAAAAAGCCGCAGCAACATGCGCCAACCGTTCTCGACTCACTAAAGTGATGCCGCTATAATGCCGCGTCTTAATATGAATGTCTTCGGGATGATTCTGGCGACAGGGAATGTGAATCTGCTAAGAGAGCATCCCGGTATTGCGAGGCAAATTCAGAGTTGACCGAGCACTGTGATTTTTTTGAGGTAACAAGATGCAAGTTTCAGTTGAAACCACTCAAGGCCTTGGCCGCCGTGTAACGATTACAATCGCTGCTGACAGCATCGAAAACGCTGTAAAAAGCGAGCTGGTCAACGTAGCAAAGAAAGTCCGTATTGACGGCTTCCGCAAGGGCAAAGTACCGATGAATGTCGTTGCTCAGCGTTATGGCGCTTCTGTTCGCCAGGACGTGCTGGGCGACCTGATGAGCCGCAACTTCGTTGACGCGATCATCAAAGAAAAAATCAATCCAGCCGGTTCCCCGACCTATGTTCCGGGCGAATACAAACTGGGCGAAGACTTCACCTACGCGGTAGAGTTCGAAGTGTACCCGGAAGTTGAGCTGAAAGGTCTGGACGCGATCGAAGTTGAAAAACCAATCGTTGAAGTGACTGAAGCCGACGTTGACGGCATGCTGGACACCCTGCGTAAGCAGCAGGCGACCTGGAAAGACAAAGACGGCGCTGCAGATGCAGAAGACCGTGTCACCATCGACTTCTCCGGCTCTGTAGACGGCGAAGAGTTCGAAGGCGGGAAAGCGTCTGACTTCGTACTGGCGATGGGTCAGGGTCGTATGATCCCAGGCTTTGAAGACGGTATCAAAGGCCACAAAGCGGGCGAAGAGTTCACTATCGACGTGACCTTCCCGGAAGAGTACCACGCTGAAAACCTGAAAGGTAAAGCGGCGAAATTCGCCATTACCCTGAAGAAAGTTGAAGACCGCGAACTGCCAGAACTGACTGCAGATTTCATCAAACGTTTCGGCGTTGAAGATGGTTCTGTTGAAGGCCTGCGTGCAGAAGTGCGTAAAAACATGGAACGCGAGCTGAAAGGCGCAGTGCGTAACCGCGTTAAGTCTCAGGCGATCGACGGTCTGGTGAAAGCTAACGAAATCGAGATCCCTGCGGCCCTGATCGACAGCGAAATCGACGTTCTGCGTCGCCAGGCTGCACAGCGCTTCGGTGGCAACGAGAAACAAGCTCTGGAACTGCCACGCGAGCTGTTCGAAGAGCAGGCTAAACGCCGCGTTGTTGTTGGTCTGCTGCTGGGCGAAGTGATTCGTACCCACGAGCTGAAAGCTGACGAAGAGCGCGTTAAAGGTCTGATCGAAGAGATGGCTTCTGCCTATGAAGATCCGTCAGAAGTGGTTGCTTTCTACGGCAGCAACAAAGAGCTGATGGAAAACATGCGCAACGTAGCTCTGGAAGAGCAGGCTGTTGAAGCCGTTCTGGCCAAAGCGAAAGTGTCCGAAAAAGCCACTTCTTTCAACGAACTGATGAACCAACAGGCTTAATTCTGCCTGCTTCGTTTAAAGTTTGAGCAAAAAACCCGTTGCCTCCCGGCGGCGGGTTTTTTTTATCACAGTTATAAATCCCAAAGCGTGATAAAACGCTTTTTCAGTGTTAGCGTTAAAACAAAAGATTGTTATGCTTGAAATAGGGCTGAGCCGCCCCCATTAGTGGGGAAGCAGTATTAAAGAGACTGGCTGATAATCCGTCCGCAAGGTTACAATCAGTACAGCAGGTATTTTCATTTTTTATCCAGGAGACGGAAATGTCATACAGTGGCGAACGAGATAACTTTGCACCCCATATGGCGCTGGTGCCAATGGTTATTGAACAGACCTCTCGAGGTGAACGTTCTTTTGATATCTACTCCCGTCTGCTTAAAGAACGCGTTATCTTCATGACCGGCCAGGTGGAAGACCACATGGCGAACCTGATCGTAGCGCAGATGCTGTTTCTGGAAGCGGAAAACCCGGAAAAAGACATTTACCTGTACATCAACTCCCCTGGTGGCGTGATCACTGCCGGGATGTCCATTTACGATACCATGCAGTTCATCAAGCCTGATGTGAGCACCATTTGTATGGGCCAGGCGGCATCGATGGGCGCATTCCTGCTGACCGCAGGGGCGAAAGGCAAGCGTTTCTGCCTGCCAAACTCGCGCGTAATGATTCACCAGCCGCTGGGCGGGTACCAGGGCCAGGCGACAGATATTGAAATTCATGCCCGTGAAATCCTGAAGGTAAAAGGACGCATGAATGAACTTATGGCTCATCATACGGGTCAATCATTAGAGCAGATCGAGCGTGATACCGAGCGCGATCGCTTCCTGTCCGCACCAGAGGCAGTAGAGTACGGCTTAGTCGACTCCATTTTGACCCACCGTAATTGATGCCCACGGCGCGGGTGTGCCGCTATACTATGGTAGGGCGGCACTTTGCTTACCAGCAGCCTGCGTCTGAGAATGGCATTTGCGTCGTCATGTGCGGCACAAAGAACTTAAAAAGAGGTTTTGACTCATGACAGATAAACGCAAAGATGGATCGGGCAAACTGCTTTACTGCTCTTTTTGCGGCAAAAGCCAGCATGAAGTGCGCAAACTGATTGCCGGGCCATCCGTGTATATCTGCGACGAATGTGTCGACTTATGTAACGACATCATCCGCGAAGAGATTAAAGAAGTCGCACCACACCGTGAGCGCAGCGCGTTACCGACGCCGCATGAGATCCGTCATCATCTTGATGATTACGTCATCGGCCAGGAACAGGCGAAAAAAGTGCTGGCAGTGGCGGTGTACAACCACTACAAACGTCTGCGTAACGGGGATAACAGCAACGGCGTTGAGCTGGGCAAAAGTAACATTTTGCTGATCGGCCCAACCGGTTCCGGTAAAACCCTGCTGGCAGAAACACTGGCACGCCTGCTGGATGTTCCGTTTACCATGGCGGATGCCACCACCCTGACCGAAGCCGGTTATGTGGGTGAGGATGTGGAAAACATCATCCAGAAACTGCTGCAGAAGTGCGATTACGACGTACAGAAAGCCCAGCGCGGTATCGTGTATATCGATGAGATCGACAAAATCTCGCGTAAATCCGATAACCCGTCGATCACCCGTGACGTCTCCGGTGAAGGTGTGCAGCAGGCATTGCTGAAACTGATCGAAGGCACGGTTGCTGCTGTTCCACCGCAGGGAGGCCGTAAGCATCCTCAGCAGGAGTTCCTGCAGGTTGATACGTCCAAAATCCTGTTTATCTGTGGCGGTGCGTTTGCCGGCCTGGATAAAGTCATTGCTAACCGTGTTGAAACCGGCTCGGGTATTGGCTTTGGCGCTACGGTGAAGGCGAAGTCTGAAAAAGCGAAAGAGGGCGAGCTGCTGACCCAGGTTGAGCCAGAAGATCTGATCAAGTTTGGTCTGATCCCTGAGTTCATCGGCCGTCTGCCGGTTGTCGCCACCCTGACAGAACTGAGTGAAGACGCGCTGATTCAGATCCTGAAAGAGCCGAAAAACGCCCTGACCAAGCAGTACCAGGCGTTGTTCAATCTGGAAGGCGTTGAGCTGGAGTTCCGTGACGAAGCGCTGGACGCGATTGCCAAGAAAGCGATGGCACGTAAAACCGGTGCGCGTGGCCTGCGTTCAATCGTTGAAGCTGCTCTGCTCGATACCATGTACGATCTTCCGTCAATGGAAGAGGTCGAAAAAGTGGTTATCGATGAGTCGGTCATTGCCGGCCAAAGCAAGCCGCTGCTGATTTACGGTACGCCGGAAGCGCAGCAGGCATCTGGCGAATAATTCACCAGGCCATACAAGCAGTTAATCAAAAAGGGGGGATTTAATCCCCCCTTTTATTTTTCCGTAAACATGGCGTTGAATGTGTGGGAATCATCCCCATATACTGGATTACATGTTAATGGTTGCATGAAGCACAGTCCTGCAACCTGATTACCTGGCGGACACTAAACTAAGAGAGAGCTCTATGAATCCTGAGCGTTCTGAACGCATTGAAATCCCCGTATTGCCGTTGCGCGATGTGGTGGTTTATCCGCACATGGTCATACCCTTATTTGTAGGGCGGGAAAAATCTATCCGTTGCCTTGAAGCCGCCATGGATCATGATAAAAAAATCATGCTGGTTGCGCAGAAAGAAGCATCAACGGATGAGCCGGGTGTAAACGATCTTTTCACCGTCGGGACCGTGGCCTCTATTTTACAAATGCTGAAGCTGCCTGATGGCACCGTCAAGGTGCTGGTCGAGGGGCTGCAGCGTGCGCGTATTACCACGCTATCTGATGATGGCGAACACTTCGCAGCAAAAGCCGAATACCTGGACTCGCCTCAGCTTGACGAGCGTGAGCAGGAGGTGCTGGTTCGCACCGCGATCAGTCAGTTTGAAGGCTATATCAAGCTGAACAAAAAAATCCCACCAGAAGTGCTGACGTCGCTGAACAGCATCGACGATCCGGCACGTCTGGCTGACACCATCGCAGCGCACATGCCGCTGAAGCTGGCTGACAAACAGTCCGTGCTGGAGATGTCCGACGTTAACGAGCGTCTGGAATATCTGATGGCGATGATGGAGTCTGAAATCGATCTGCTGCAGGTTGAGAAACGCATTCGCAACCGCGTGAAAAAGCAGATGGAGAAATCTCAGCGCGAGTACTATCTGAACGAGCAGATGAAGGCCATTCAGAAAGAGCTCGGTGAGATGGATGACGCACCGGACGAAAACGAAGCGCTGAAGCGTAAGATCGACGCGGCGAAAATGCCGAAAGAGGCAAAAGAGAAGGCCGAAGCAGAACTGCAGAAGCTGAAAATGATGTCTCCGATGTCGGCGGAAGCAACCGTTGTACGCGGCTATATCGAGTGGATGGTTCAGGTACCGTGGAACGCCCGCAGCAAGGTTAAAAAAGACCTGCGTCAGGCCCAGGAGATCCTGGATACCGACCACTACGGTCTTGAGCGCGTCAAAGATCGCATTCTTGAGTATCTCGCGGTTCAAAGCCGTGTTAACAAGCTCAAGGGCCCGATTTTGTGCCTGGTCGGGCCGCCGGGGGTGGGTAAAACCTCTCTGGGACAGTCGATTGCCAAAGCCACCGGACGTAAATACATCCGTATGGCGCTGGGCGGCGTGCGTGACGAAGCAGAAATCCGCGGTCACCGTCGGACCTACATTGGTTCAATGCCGGGCAAACTGATCCAGAAAATGGCGAAAGTGGGAGTTAAAAACCCGCTGTTCCTGCTGGATGAGATCGACAAAATGTCGTCCGACATGCGCGGCGATCCGGCTTCAGCCCTGCTTGAAGTGCTGGATCCTGAGCAGAACGTGGCGTTCAGCGATCACTACCTGGAAGTGGACTACGACCTCAGCGATGTGATGTTCGTAGCGACCTCCAACTCCATGAACATCCCGGCCCCGCTGCTGGATCGTATGGAAGTGATCCGTCTTTCTGGCTACACCGAAGACGAAAAACTGAACATTGCCCGTCGTCATTTGCTGTCGAAGCAGATTGAACGTAACGCACTGAAAGAAAGCGAATTGACCGTTGATGACAGCGCGATCATCGGCATTATTCGTTACTACACCCGTGAAGCGGGCGTGCGTAGCCTGGAGCGTGAAATCTCCAAGCTGTGTCGTAAGGCGGTGAAACAGCTGCTGCTCGACAAGACGTTGAAGCACATTGTAATTAATGGCGACAACCTGCATGAATACCTCGGTGTTCAGCGTTACGACTATGGCCGTGCGGACAGCGAAAACCGCGTAGGCCAGGTGACCGGTCTGGCGTGGACGGAAGTAGGCGGCGATCTGCTGACCATCGAAACCGCCTGCGTACCGGGTAAAGGCAAGCTGACCTATACCGGCTCGCTGGGTGAAGTGATGCAGGAGTCCATTCAGGCAGCGCTGACCGTGGTGCGCGCGCGTGCGGAAAAACTGGGTATTAATCCGGACTTTTACGAAAAACGCGACATTCACGTTCACGTGCCGGAAGGGGCAACGCCGAAGGATGGCCCAAGCGCGGGTATCGCGATGTGTAGCGCCCTGGTCTCCTGCCTGACCGGCAATCCGGTGCGTGCCGATGTGGCGATGACCGGTGAAATCACCCTGCGTGGCCAGGTCCTGCCGATTGGCGGTTTGAAAGAAAAACTGCTGGCAGCTCACCGTGGCGGCATTAAAACGGTCCTCATCCCGTATGAGAACAAGCGCGATCTGGAAGAGATTCCGGATAACGTGATCGCCGATCTGGATATCCATCCGGTGAAACGTATCGAGGAAGTTCTGACCCTTGCACTGCAGAACGAGCCTTACGGAATGCAGGTTGTGACCGCAAAATAGTGACCTCGCGCAAAGAGCGTCAATAAAAACAAGGCTGGTGAGCCATTTCGGGCTTGCCAGCCTTTTTTTGTATAGCTAATTTAGATTGCTGATTGGGCCAGCCATCAACAACGGGTGTTGTAAGGTCATGGCAGGCCTGATATAACTGCTGCGCGGTCGCGTTGTGAAGGATTCAGGCGCGATATAAATTATAAAGAGAGGAAGAGAAGAGTGAATAAATCTCAACTGATTGACAAAATTGCTGCGGGTGCTGATATCTCCAAAGCTGCGGCTGGACGTGCGTTAGATGCTTTGATTGCTTCTGTTACCGAATCTCTGCAGGCTGGGGACGACGTGGCGCTGGTAGGTTTTGGTACTTTTGCTGTTAAAGAGCGTGCTGCCCGTACTGGCCGCAACCCTCAGACCGGTAAAGAGATCACCATCGCTGCTGCTAAAGTTCCGGGCTTCCGCGCCGGCAAAGCGCTGAAAGACGCAGTAAACTGATCGCTTTCTTACTTCAGGGAAGTTGAAAAGTACAAGGGCGCATCATTTGATGTGCCTTTTTTGTTTGTCCAGGCCTGATTTATGTGAGTTTATGCGAGTTGTGGGCTGACAATCGCCCCGGTTTCTTGTCACAATACGTCTTTACGCGCTGCGGTCAGGATTTCCGCCAGCGTCAGGTCACCAGTCACCTACAGCGGAGTGTGGTTACACCATGATGGACAGCTTACGCACGGCTGCTAACAGTCTCGTGCTCAAGATTATTTTCGGTATCATTATCGTGTCGTTCATTTTGACCGGCGTGAGCGGATACCTGATCGGCGGTAGTGCAAACTACGCCGCAAAAGTGAACGACCAGGAAATCAGCCGTGGGCAGTTTGAGAATGCATTTGCCGGTGAACGTAACCGCATGCAGCAACAGCTGGGCGATCAGTTCTCTGAACTGGCGGCGAATGAAGGGTACATGAAAAACCTGCGTCAGCAGACGCTGAACCGTCTTATCGACGAAGCGCTGCTGGATCAGTACGCCCGTGACCTCGGTCTGAGCATCAGCGACGATCAGGTCAAGAAAGCCATTTTCTCCACCCCGGCTTTCCAGAATGACGGCAAATTTGATAACACCCGCTATAACGCGATCGTGAATCAGATGGGTATGACCCCGGATCAATACGCTCAGGCGCTGCGTAACCAGCTGACCACTCAGCAGCTGATCAACGCCGTCGTGGGCACCGACTTCATGCTCAAAGGCGAAGCGGATGAACTGGCGACGCTGGTTTCTCAGCAGCGCGTCGTGCGCGAAGCCACTTTCGACGTGAACGCCCTGGCCGCTAAGCAGCAGGCGAGCGACGAAGAGGTGAAGAGCTACTACGAGCAGAACAAAAACAACTTTACCGCGCCGGAGCAGTTCCGCGTGAGCTACATCAAGCTGGATGCGGCTGCGATGCAGGAAAACGCCTCCGATGCGGAGATTAAGTCTTACTACGATCAGCACCAGGATCAGTTCACTCAGCCACAACGTAACCGTTTCAGCGTGATTCAGACTAAAACTGAAGCCGACGCCAAAGCGGCGCTGGACGAGCTGAATAAAGGCACCGACTTCGCAACGGTCGCGAAAGAGAAATCCACCGATATCATCTCCGCCAAAAACGGCGGTGACATGGGCTGGCTGGAAGAGGGCACTACGCCGGACGAGCTGAAAAATGCCGGTCTGAAAGAGAAAGGTCAACTTTCTGGTGTGATCAAATCCTCCGTCGGCTTCCTGGTGGTGCGTCTCGATGACATCACCCCTGCGACCACTAAACCGCTGGCTGAGGTTCATGATGACATCGCGGCGAAAGTGAAGCAGGAGAAAGCGCTGGATGGCTTCTATGCGTTGCAGCAGAAAGTGAGCGACGCGGCCAGCAATGACAACGAATCGCTGGCGGGCGCTGAGCAGGCTGCGGGTGCGAAAGCAGTGACTACCGGCTGGTTTGGTCATGACAACCTGCCGGAAGAGCTGAACTTCAAACCGGTTGCGGATGCCATCTTCAATGGCGGTCTGGTTGGCGAAAACGGCACTCCGGGCAGCAACTCTGACATCATCACCGTTGACGGCGATCGCGCTTTCGTTCTGCGCGTTAGCGAGCATAAGCCGGAAGCTATCAAGCCGCTGGATGAGGTGAAAGACCAAATCACTGCGCTGGTGAAACATAACAAAGCCGTGCAACAGGCTAAGCTGGACGCTGAGAAGCTGCTGGCCGAGCTGAAAGCCGGTAAAGGTGACGAAGCGCTGAAGGCAGCTGGCCTGAGCTTTGGCGAAGCCAAAACGCTGAGCCGTACCGGTCAGGATCCGATCAGCCAGGCGGCATTCGGCCTGAGCCTGCCGGCGAAAGACAAGCCGAGCTTCGGTATCGCCAATGATATGCAGGGCAACGTGGTGGTACTGGCGCTGGACGAAGTGAAAGCGGGCACCATGCCGGAAGCGCAGAAGAAAGCGATGGTTCAGGGTATCACCCAGAACAACGCACAGATTGCCTTCGAAGCACTGATGAGCAACCTGCGTAAAGAAGCCAAAATCAAGCTGGGCGATATCATCACCCAGCAGTAATTACGTAGCAGCTCGCAAATTTAAGCAACGTACTGCAACTCCAAAAGGCCGCTTTCGCGGCCTTTTCCATTTCTGCAATCTGCTGTTTGTCCCGTAAAAGCGGCCCGTTTATGGTGAGTGGGCTGTCAACAAACAAGGAGAAAACAGCATGAAACATGGAATCAAAGCCCTCTTTATTACGCTTGCCTTTATGTCTGCAGGGATGAGCCACTGCGCGCTTGCGGCGACACCTGCCGCCAAAACGCAGACCGCGCAAGGCCGGTCCGATGCGCCGCCCCTCACCGCCTCACCCCAGCAGTCAAAAGCGGCGGAAGCGGAGAAGGGACGGATCAGCATCAACTCTGCCCCGGCGGAGGAGCTGGCGCGGGTGATGAACGGCGTGGGGCTGAAGAAAGCCCAGGCGATCGTCAGCTACCGTGAAGAGTACGGCCCCTTCAAAACCCTCGATGATCTGAAGCAGGTCCCCGGCATGGGTGGGGCGCTGGTGGAGCGTAATCTTCCATTCCTGACGCTGTAATAACTTGCACAGTGGCAAAAATTTGCCAGGATAAAGAGGTCATACCAGTTATGACCTCTGAATCTTATAAATAACAACTCTTAAGGCTATTGCGCTATGCAGACTCAAATCAAAGTACGCGGCTACCATCTGGATGTTTACCAACACGTTAATAACGCACGTTATCTTGAGTTTCTCGAGGAGGCGCGCTGGGACGGGCTGGAAAATAGCGACAGCTTTAAGTGGATGACCGAGCGTCGTATCGCCTTTGTGGTGGCGAACATCAACATTAACTACCGCCGCCCCGCAGTCCTCAGCGATCTCCTCACCGTCACCAGCCAGCTGCAGCAGCTGAACGGCAAAAGTGGAGTGTTGAGCCAGGTGGTGACGCTTGAGCCAGAAGGGCAGGTGGTGGCTGATGCGCTGATTACCTTTGTCTGCATCGATCTGCAAACCCAGAAAGCGCTGCCGCTGGAAGGGGAGTTACGTGAGAAGCTGGAGCTGTTAATCAAATAGCCCCGCATTCTGATGCCGGGCGAAGCGGATCCTTCCCCGGCAGACTGGCCACGATTAGTTAAGACCGGTTTTCTTTTTCAGCGCCGCCATTACCCCGGTTTTATCCGCCAGGTAGTGGTTCAGGCCATTGGCGCGCAGGTTACAGGCGGCGCACTGGCCGCAGCCATCGCCCTGAATGCCGTTGTAGCAGGTCAGCGTTTCGTTACGCACCAGATCCAGCTTGCCCCAATAGTCGGCCAGCGCCCAGGTTTCGGCTTTATCGAGCCACATCAGCGGCGTTTCGAAGCGGATATCTTTGGCCATCCCCAGGTTCACCGCATGGTTGAGCGCTTTCACAAACTCATCGCGGCAGTCCGGGTAGCCGGAGAAGTCGGTTTCGCACACGCCGGTAATGATTGCCTCGGCTTTGACCTGGTAAGCGTAGATTGCCGTCAGGGTCAGGAACAGGATATTACGTCCCGGCACGAAGGTATTCGGGATCCCCTCGGCATCCGGTTCGTAGTCCGGCACCGGAATGCTGTCGCGGGTGAGGCTGCTTACCGCCAGTTCGTTCAGCAGGGTGACATCCAGAACCTTATGCGCCCGTGCGCCGAGTTTCACCGCCAGTTTCTGCGCGACCTCAATCTCTTCGCTATGGCGCTGACCATAGTCAAAAGTCACACAGTGGACTTCATCATATTGCTGCAGAGCCTGAACCAGACAGGTGGTGGAGTCCTGGCCTCCACTGAACACGACAACGGCACGTTTCATTAATCTTCCCAACTTTGACGGTTAAAAACGTATGGTAACGTCTGCCCGTGACGGCGACCAGCTTCTTCACGTTTTCGGTGCTGGCAGCCAGGCCTCGGTAAAATCAAACCAGCCGCGAGGATTCAGACGGATGCCGTTTACCCCCGGCGGGGCGCTGATTTGATACTGATAGTTAAACAGTGGCGTGAGGACGGCTCGCTCCATTAATTGCGAGAACACCTCTTTCAACGCCAGATGGCGCGCCGCAGCGTCGGGCTGAACCTGAACCGCATCCAGCGTCGCCATCAGGTGTGCGAACTGCGGGGCGCTGAGCAGATGTGGCCACAGCGCGTCGCAGCGCAACCACTGCTCAAGGGTGTATTCTGGCGCTTCGCCAATCAGCCTGTCGCCCATCATGATATCGGCATCCGCAAGGGCGGTGCAGCCATCCCAGGTTTTCGCATCATGGAAAATCACCGTCAGCTGACAGCCTTCCTGCGCCAGGTAGCGTTTAAGCTGCTCCGCCATGGTGTGTAACTCCACCGGCAGGTGATAGATCAGGGTGAGCGTCTCCGGCAGGACGGTGGTGTGCGCCTGCGGCCACTGCGGGATTGTCCAGCCTGGCAGCAACTCCTGGGTCGGGGTGATGAGATTCTCGTCCAGCGGCAGCGTATGCAGCAGCGAGGTGTGATGAATGATGTCGATCAGCCTGCGGGCCTGCGCCTCGCTTAACTTACCGCTCTGTTTCAGCGTGAGATAGCAAAAACCGAGGCTGATGCTGTTACTGACCAGCCGCAGACTGGCAAGCTCCTCCGGTTCACCAATGGCGATCTGCACCGGATGGCGGCAGCTGGTGCCTAAATCCTGGTCAAAAAGCTGGGGGGTGATCCAGTATTCGATCGCTTTCAGCAGCGGATGTCCCAGATGGTACTGCTCATGGCTTTCCAGCCGGACCAGATCCGCATCGAAGATCGCCAGCCGGAACGGCCCGCTTCCCGTCAGGGGCTGTTCAGGGTGGGCAAGGCGGCTGCAGTAGCTCGCCAGACGGTGCGCCAGCCAGTAATCCGGCTGCTGTAACACGAAGGTCAGGCACTGCGGGTGGGTCACCTCAATCTGCCTGACGCTGTTAAACAGTTTGCGCAGCGCGGGCAGAGTGAGCAGACGCATCAGCTGGCTCTGGAGCTGGGCCGCCTCGACTTTGTCCCCGTTATGCCAGTGCAGCGTGGAGCGAATGTAGAAGTGCCAGCGAAGCCCGTCGGCAGCGATCTCCCAGTGATGCGCCAGATCGCCGCCCGGCTCGCTGCTGGTGTCGTTGAAGCGCGTCAGACCGGAAAAGATCTGCCCCACCAGATGCTGCTCGGCACGCCCGGGCAAAAAGCCCGGATGGAGCGGATCGAGGGGCCGGTAATAGGGAATGCGCAGCGTGGGAGTATTGTTCTGCCACTGCCCACCGAGAAAAGGATGCAACAGGGCACGCAGCGCCTGGGGGGCTAACTGAGCCAGCTCCAGGGCGTTGTGCTGCTGGCCGCTTTTTAGCGCCTGTTCCATCATCGTATTGCGCAGTGATTCCGGCGTGACGTGAAAGCGCAGCTCGCCGCGCTTGCCGCGCCCGGACTGCGCCTGCCAGCTTAGCCAGCCTGCCTCCTGGGCCTGACGCAAAAGCGTGCGCACATGGCGTTCGCTGCAAAAGCAGCGGCTGGCCAGTTCGGCGACGCTCACCTGCTGCGGAGCACCGGCTGAGGGCTGCCACAGCCGCTGGTACTGATTAAGTCGATTAAGCTGGCGCATATAAAAACCCGGAACAATAATTTCCATCTATTCAGTATTACTTCCGTATATATCACGCAATACTGATGCACAAGTTAACCTCCTCACATTTTCGGAGTTCCCATGGCGCGGCTGGCTGCATTTGATATGGACGGCACCTTGTTAATGCCGGACCACCGTTTAGGCGACAAGACGTTGAGCACGCTGAAGCGGCTGCATGAGCGCGATATTACGCTCACCTTCGCCACGGGACGGCATGTGCTGGAGATGCGTCATCTGATGGGCGCGCTCTCCCTCGATGCGTTTTTGATTACCGGCAACGGGACGCGCATTCACTCCCTGGAGGGCGAGGTGCTTTATCGTCAGGATTTGGCCCCGGACGTGGCGGAGCAGGTGCTGCATACCACCTGGGACACCCAGGCCAGCATTCACGTGTTTAACGACACCGGCTGGCTGACTGGAAAAGAGATCCCGGCGCTGCTGGAAGCGCACGTCTACAGCGGCTTCCAGTATCAACTCACCGATCTGCGCCGTATTCCGGCCCATGCGGTGACCAAAATCTGTTTTTGCGGCGATCACGACGATCTGTGCCGTCTGCGTATCCAGCTCAACGAGGCGCTGGGCACTCGCGCTCATTTGACCTTCTCGGCGATCGATTGTCTGGAGGTACTGCCGGTCGGGTGCAACAAAGGGTCCGCCCTGGCAGTGCTGAGCGATCATCTGGGCTTAACCTTGCAGGAGTGTATGGCGTTTGGCGACGCGATGAACGATCGCGAGATGCTGGGCAGCGTGGGCCGCGGCCTGATTATGGGCAATGCGATGCCACAACTGATCGCCGAGCTCTCGCATTTACCGGTTATCGGACACTGCCGCAACGAGGCCGTGTCCCATTTCTTAACCCATTGGCTGGATACACCCGATCTTCCTTATTCCCCCGAATAGTGAGACCCTTCCAGCAAGCCAGACGACAGTCTGGCTTTTTTTATTTCACCAGCCGGGCAATCTCCGCCAGCCACGGCGTCACGTCGCCAATGTTGGTTTTCACCCACTCGGCGTTGTAGTAAGTATCCAGGTAGCGCTCGCCGCTGTCGCACAGCAGGGTGACGATGGAGCCGGTTTGCCCCGCATCGCGCATCCGCGCGGCCAGCTGCAGCGCACCCCACATATTGGTTCCGGTAGAGGCCCCGACCTTGCGGCCAAGCTGCGTTTCCAGCCAGTGGGCGGTAGCGACGCTGGCGGCATCCGGCACCCGGAACATCTCGTCCACCACGTCAGGGATAAACGACGGCTCGACGCGCGGGCGGCCAATCCCTTCAATTTTGCTGCCCACCGGGCTGCGCAGGGCGGGATCGCGCTGCTGCCAGTAATCCAGGAACACCGAGTTTTGCGGATCCACTACCATCAGGCGGGTATCGTACCCCTGGCAGCGAATGTAGCGGCCAATCGTGGCCGAGGTGCCGCCGGTGCCGGCGCTCATCACGATATGGGCCGGCACCGGATGGGGCTCATTTTGCATCTGGCGGAAAATACTGTCGGCAATGTTGTTATTGCCGCGCCAGTCCGTTGCCCGCTCCGCGAAGGTAAACTGATCCATATAGTGACCGTTCAGCTCCCGGGCCAGCATCTCTGAAGCGGCATAAATTTCACAGGCGCTTTCCACAAAATGGCAGCGGCCGCCGTAAAATTCGATCTGTTCGATTTTGCGTTTCGCCGTGCAGGAAGGCATCACGGCGATAAACGGCAGGCCGAGCAGGCGGGCGAAATAGGCCTCTGAGACGGCGGTTGAACCGGAAGAGGATTCAATAATCGTGGTGCCTTCATTGATCCAGCCGTTACACAGCCCGTACAGGAACAGCGAGCGCGCCAGACGGTGCTTCAGGCTGCCGGTCGGGTGGGTGCTTTCGTCTTTCAGATAGAGCTGAATACCGGCAAAACCCGACAGGGTCAGGCGAATAAGGTGTGTATCGGCCGAACGTTGGTAATCGGCGTTAATTTCACTGATGGCGTTTTTAACCCAGGCGCTATTCATCGCGGTAATCCGTTTGTCATTTTGTGCCCAGCATAGCGAAAAGCACAGAAAAAATTGTTGCTATCTGGCCTTTAAAATAGAATGTAAGGAGAAAAATTTTCTCTGGAGGGTGGGTATGCTAGATAAAATTGACCGTAAGCTGCTGTCCTTACTGCAAAGCGACTGCACCCTCTCTTTGCAGGCGCTGGCGGATGCCGTTAATCTGACCACCACGCCCTGCTGGAAACGCCTCAAGCGACTCGAAGATGAAGGGATCCTGCTGGGACGCGTGGCGCTGCTCGATCCTGAAAAACTGGGGCTTGGACTGACCGCCTTTGTTCTGATAAAAACGCAGCACCACAGCAGCGACTGGTACTGCGGGTTCGTCAGCGTGGTATCGGAGATGCCGGAAGTGCTGGGCTTCTGGCGCATGGCGGGCGAATACGACTACCTGATGCGCGTTCAGGTAGCGGACATGAAACGCTATGATGATTTCTACAAACGGCTGGTCAACAGCGTGCCAGGTCTGTCGAATGTCACCTCCAGCTTCGCGATGGAACAGATAAAATACACCACCGCCTTACCCATTGAATAACTTCCCGGTGCTGCCGGAATACGATCCTCAGGAAAAGACCGCGTGCGATTATTTGCTCAGTTAAGCTGGTACTTTCGCCGGGAGTGGCAACGCTATCTCGGTGCAGTGGCCCTGCTTATTATCATTGCCGTTCTGCAGCTCATCCCGCCAAAAGTGGTGGGCTATGTCGTGGATGGCGTAACGGAACAGCATTACACCACCGCACGGGTGATGATGTGGATCGGCACGCTGGTGCTGACGGCGGTAGTGGTCTATCTGCTGCGCTATGTCTGGCGCGTACTGCTGTTCGGGGCTTCTTACCAGCTGGCAGTCGAGCTGCGGGAAGATTTTTACCGTCAGCTCAGCCGCCAGCATCCGGAATTTTATCTCCGCCACCGCACCGGGGACCTGATCGCCCGCGCCACCAACGATGTGGATCGCGTGGTCTTTGCCGCCGGGGAAGGGGTATTAACTCTGGTCGACTCGCTGGTGATGGGCTGCGCGGTGCTGATTGTGATGTCGACCCAAATCAGCTGGCAGTTAACCCTGCTGGCGCTGCTGCCGATGCCTGTTATGGCGCTGGCCATTAAACGCTACGGCGACCAGCTGCACCAGCGCTTCAAGCTGGCGCAGGCGGCGTTCTCCTCGCTCAACGACCGGACTCAGGAGAGCCTGACCAGTATCCGGATGATCAAAGCCTTTGGTCTGGAAGATCGCCAGTCGGCGCTGTTTGCCGCCGATGCCGCCGATACCGGGGCTAAAAACCTGCGCGTCGCCCGGATCGACGCCCGCTTTGATCCCACTATCTATATCGCCATTGGCACCGCCAACCTGCTGGCCATCGGCGGTGGTAGCTGGATGGTGATTAACGGCTCGCTGACCCTCGGTCAGTTGACCAGCTTTGCCATGTATCTGGGGCTGATGATCTGGCCGATGTTGGCCCTGGCCTGGATGTTTAACATTGTCGAGCGTGGCAGCGCGGCCTACAGCCGGATCCGCGCCATGCTCGCCGAAGCGCCGGTGGTCAACGATGGCAGCGAGCGTGTGCCGGACGGGCGCGGCGAGCTGAAATTCTCGGTGCGGGCATTTGCCTATCCGCATACGGAAAAAACGACGCTCGAAAACGTCAATTTCACGCTGCAACCGGGGCAAATGTTGGGGATCTGCGGCCCGACCGGGGCGGGGAAAAGTACCGTGCTCTCCCTGATCCAGCGCCACTTTGATATAGACCAGGGCGAGATCCGTTTCCACGACATTCCGCTCACCCGGCTGCAACTCGATAGCTGGCGCAGCCGACTGGCAGTGGTGAGCCAAACGCCGTTCCTCTTCTCCGATACGGTTGCCAATAATATCGCGCTGGGTTGCCCTGAAGCGACCCGGGAAGCGATCGAGCACGTCGCCCGTCTTGCCAGCGTGCATGAGGATATCCTGCGCCTGCCTCAGGGCTATGAAACCGAAGTGGGCGAGCGCGGCGTGATGCTCTCGGGTGGGCAGAAGCAGCGTATCTCTATTGCCCGCGCGCTGCTGCTCAATGCCGAGATCCTGATCCTCGACGATGCGCTTTCCGCCGTCGACGGCCGCACCGAACATCAGATCCTGCATAACCTGCGTCAGTGGGGGGAGGGGCGCACGGTGATCATCAGCGCCCATCGCCTGTCGGCCCTGACCGAGGCGAGCGAAATTCTCGTGATGCAGCACGGGCACGTTGCCCAGCGTGGACAGCATGAGCAGCTGGCGGAGCAGCCAGGATGGTATCGCGATATGTATCGCTATCAACAACTGGAAGCGGCGCTGGATGACGTGCCGGACATGACCGAGGAGGCCACCGATGCGTAGTTTTTCCCAGCTGTGGCCCACCCTGAAACGCCTGCTGGCGTATGGCTCGCCGTGGCGCAAACCGCTGTCGCTGGCGGTGGTGTTGCTGTGGATTGCGGCGATTGCCGAAGTGACCGGCCCGCTGCTGATCAGCTATTTCATCGACAACATGGTGGCCAAAAACTATCTCCCGCTCGGTCTGGTGACCGGGCTGGCGGTGGCCTATGTCGGCCTGCAGCTGCTGGCGGCCGGGCTGCACTATGCCCAGTCGCTGCTGTTTAACCAGGCCGCCGTCGGGGTGGTACAGCAGTTGCGTACCGACGTGATGGATGCCGCTCTTCGCCAGCCGCTGAGCGCGTTCGATACCCAGCCCGTCGGGCAGATTATCTCCCGCGTGACCAACGATACCGAAGTGATCCGCGATCTCTATGTCACGGTGGTGGCCACGGTGCTGCGCAGCGCCGCCCTGGTCGGTGCCATGCTGGTGGCGATGTTCAGCCTGGAGTGGCGCATGGCGCTGGTGGCGATGGCGATTTTCCCGGCGGTGATGATTGTGATGATCATCTACCAGCGCTACAGCACGCCGATTGTCCGTCGCGTGCGGGCCTATCTGGCGGATATCAACGATGGCTTCAACGAAGTCATCAACGGCATGAGCGTCATTCAACAGTTCCGCCAGCAGGAGCGTTTTGGCGAGCGGATGGGCGAGGCCAGTCGCTCTCATTATATGGCCCGTATGCAGACGCTGCGGCTGGATGGTTTTCTCCTGCGGCCGCTGCTCAGCCTGTTCTCGGCGCTGGTGCTGTGCGGGCTGCTGATGCAGTTTGGTTTTGCCGCTGGCGGCACCATTGAGGTTGGGGTGCTGTATGCCTTTATCAGCTACCTGGGCCGTCTTAACGAGCCGCTGATCGAGCTGACCACTCAGCAGTCGATGCTGCAGCAGGCTGTGGTTGCCGGCGAGCGCGTCTTTGAGCTGATGGATCGCCCGCGTCAGGCCTACGGCGATGACAATCGCGACCTGCAAAGCGGCACCATTGAGTTTGATAAGGTCTCCTTCGCCTATCGCGAGGACCGGCTGGTCTTACAGGATATCGATCTGAAGGTGCCGTCCCGCAGTTTCGTCGCGCTGGTCGGCCATACCGGCAGCGGTAAAAGTACCCTCGCCAGCCTGCTGATGGGCTACTACCCGCTCACCGAAGGGGAAATTCGCCTCGACGGGCGTCCGCTTTCGACCCTGAGCCACGCCGTGCTGCGTAAAGGGGTGGCGATGGTGCAACAGGATCCGGTGGTGCTGGCCGACACCTTCTTCGCCAACGTTACGCTCGGGCGGCCGTTTAGCGAGGAGCAGGTGTGGGACGTGCTTGAGAAAGTGCAGCTGGCGGAGCTGGCGCGCGGCCTGCACGACGGTATTCATACCCGGCTGGGTGAGCAGGGGAATAACCTCTCGGTGGGGCAAAAACAGCTGTTGGCCCTGGCCCGGGTGCTGATTGATACGCCGCAGGTGCTGATCCTCGATGAAGCCACGGCCAGCATCGATTCCGGTACCGAGCAGGCGATCCAGCAGGCGCTGGCCGCGGTGCGTGAACATACCACCCTGGTGGTGATTGCCCACCGCCTGTCGACCATTGTCGAGGCGGATACCATTCTGGTGCTTCATCGCGGCCAGGCGGTTGAGCGCGGTACCCATAAGCAACTGCTTGAGGCGAAAGGGCGTTACTGGCAGATGTATCAGCTGCAGCTGGCCGGGGAAGAGCTGGCCGCCAGCACGCGTGAAGAGTCGCTCAGCGCCTGATGCACTAAAATTAAGCATCCTGCCAGCCGCTGAATCGGTTGGTGCAAAAATGAAACGCATCATGCACTGTCATGGTGCGTTTTTTTTCGTTCTCTCTCCGCCACGCCTCATCCTTCCTCTCTTTTCAATTCTGGCACACCGCTTGCAATACCAAATCAGTTCGCTAGCCATTTCCGAATTCTGACTGGAGAGATATATGAAGCTGGTTACCGTGGTCATCAAACCATTCAAGCTCGAAGACGTGCGTGAAGCACTCTCTTCAATGGGTATTCAGGGGCTGACTGTCACCGAGGTGAAAGGCTTTGGGCGACAGAAAGGTCATGCGGAGCTGTACCGTGGCGCTGAATACAGCGTCAACTTCCTGCCAAAAGTGAAGATTGACGTGGCGATCGCCGACGATCAGCTGGATGAAGTTATCGACGTAATTAGCAAAGCAGCCTACACCGGCAAAATTGGCGACGGCAAAATTTTCGTTGCTGAGCTGCAACGCGTCATTCGCATTCGTACAGGCGAAGCCGACGAAGCGGCACTGTAAAAAATCAGGCACACAGTGATAGGGATCGAGAAAATGAACACAACAACACTCAAAGCAGGTCTGGGGTCTCTGGCACTGCTGCCGGGGCTGGCGATGGCGGCACCGGCGGTGGCAGACAAAGCCGATAACGCCTTTATGATGATTTGCACCGCGCTGGTGCTGTTTATGACCATCCCGGGGATTGCGCTGTTTTACGGTGGCCTGATCCGCGGCAAAAACGTCCTCTCCATGCTCACTCAGGTGACGGTAACTTTCGCGCTGGTTTGCGTCCTGTGGGTAGTCTACGGCTACTCGCTGGCCTTCGGTGAAGGCAACGCCTTCTTCGGCAGCTTCAACTGGGCGATGCTGAAAAATATTGAGCTGACCGCGGTAATGGGCAGCTTCTATCAGTACATCCACGTGGCGTTCCAGGGTTCGTTCGCCTGTATCACCGTCGGGCTGATTGTTGGCGCGCTGGCGGAACGTATTCGCTTCTCCGCGGTGCTGATCTTCGTAGTGGTCTGGCTGACGCTCTCCTATGTGCCGGTGGCGCATATGGTCTGGGGCGGTGGTCTGCTGGCTTCCCATGGCGCGCTGGACTTCGCGGGCGGTACCGTGGTTCACATCAACGCCGCAGTGGCGGGCCTGGTGGGTGCATACCTGATTGGCAAACGCGTCGGTTTTGGCAAAGAAGCCTTCAAACCGCACAACCTGCCGATGGTCTTCACCGGCACCGCGATCCTCTACTTCGGCTGGTTTGGCTTTAACGCCGGTTCCGCCAGTGCAGCCAACGAAATCGCGGCGCTGGCCTTCGTGAACACCGTTATTGCGACCGCAGGTGCCATTCTCTCCTGGATCTTTGGCGAGTGGGCGGTACGCGGTAAACCTTCCCTGCTGGGTGCCTGTTCCGGTGCGATTGCGGGTCTGGTTGGCATCACCCCGGCCTGTGGTTTTGTCGGTGTCGGCGGCGCGCTGATCGTCGGTATCGTGGCGGGTCTGGCCGGTCTGTGGGGTGTTACTGCGCTGAAACGCGTGCTGCGTGTGGACGATCCTTGTGACGTCTTTGGCGTGCACGGCGTGTGCGGCATCGTCGGCTGCATCATGACCGGCATCTTCGCCTCAACCTCGCTGGGCGGCGTCGGCTACGCAGAAGGCGTGAGCATGGGTCATCAGGTGTTGGTTCAGCTGGAAAGTATCGCTATCACGGTGGTCTGGTCAGGCGTAGTGGCCTTTATCGGCTACAAGCTGGCGGACATGACGGTGGGTCTGCGCGTACCGGAAGAGCAGGAGCGCGAAGGTCTGGACGTCAACAGCCACGGCGAGAATGCGTACAACGCCTGATAAACAGCAAAACGGCAACCTCGGTTGCCGTTTTTAGTGTTTGTTCCCTCTCCCCGTGGGAGAGGGTCAGGGTGAGGGCATCAGGCCGCACATACCGTCACCCCCGGTTGCGCATCACCCCTTCCTGCACCGTTGAAGCCACCAGCACCCCATCCTGAGTGTAAAACTCACCGCGAACAAACCCGCGCGCGCTCGACGCGGAGGTACTCTCCACGCTGTACAGCAGCCAGTCGTTCATATCAAACGGACGGTGGAACCACATCGAATGGTCGATAGTGGCAACCTGCATCCCTTTCTCAAGGAAGCCCACGCCGTGCGGCTGCAGGGCAACCGGCAGGAAGTTGAAATCGGACGCATAACCCAGCAGATACTGATGGACGCGGAAATCTTCCGGCACCGTGCCGTTGGCGCGGATCCAGACCTGACGCGCCGGCTCGGCGGTATGGCCCTTCATCGGGTTATGGAACTCTACCGGGCGGATCTCCAGCGGTTTGTCGCAAAGAAACTTCTCTTTTACCTGCGGAGGCAGCAAATGCGCCAGCGCGCGGGCAATGTCCGTTTCAGACTTTAACTCGTCCGGTGCCGGGGCAGGGGGCATCGTTTTTTGATGCTCATAGCCCGGCTCTGGCGCCTGGAATGAGGCGGTCATATAGAAGATCGGCTTGCCGTTCTGGACTGCCGCCACGCGACGGGCGCTGAAGCTGTTACCGTCACGCAGGACTTCCACGTCATAGACGATCGGTTTCTGGCTGTCGCCAGGGCGTAAAAAGTAGCTGTGAAAGGAGTGCACAAAGCGTTCTGCAGGTACTGTCTCTTTAGCTGCGTAGAGGGCTTGCCCCACAACCTGACCGCCGAATACCTGGCGTAAGCCCAGATCTTCGCTTTGTCCCCGAAAGAGTCCTTCTTCAATTTTTTCCAGGTTTAATAATGTCAGCAGATTGCCTAGTGCCTGACTCATAGTCGTCCTCAATTAAAACGCCGTGGCGAAAGATAGGCAGAGTATAACGCAGAAATGGAAGTGGTCCGATGGGTGCAATAATCTGAATAACAGGGAGATTCCAGGCATAAATAATTGATGTGTGCCACACTTACTCTCGTTAACCTGGTATTAACCACTCATCTGGCGGTATCGATCCCGCTGGTGCATTGATGATAAGGAGAACTCAATGAAACTCGTGCACGCGTTAAGTGGTTTAGCGGTAGCGGTTGCTCTCTCTGCCTGTGCAGATAAAAGTGCAGACATCCAGACGCCAGCGCCAAACCCAAACACTGCTGCCGTGGCGGCGCAACCGACCATTCAGCAGCCAAATGTTTCCGGGACCATCTGGATCCGTCAGAAAGTGGCTTTGCCGCCGGATGCGGTATTAACCGTCACTCTGTCTGATGCCTCTCTGGCCGATTCACCGTCGAAAGTGCTGGCGCAGCAGGCGACCCGTACCGAAGGTAAACAGGCCCCGTTCAAGTTTGAACTGCCGTTTAACCCGGCAGACGTGCAGCCTAACGCGCGTATCCTGCTGAGCGCCGCGATCACCATTAACGATCAGGTTGTGCTGATGACTGACATCGTGAAACCGGTGATTAACCAGGGCGGTACCAAAGCCGATCTGGTGCTGGTGCCCGTACAGCAGACCTCGTTGCCGTTGCAGCCTGGCGGCGGTGCACCCACTACCGTACCCTCGACCTCGCCCACTCAGGTGAGCCCGTCTACGGCCACCCCGGCACCGACCCAGCTTTAATGTCTCCGGCCCCTCTCGTCTGAGAGGGGCTGTTTAATACCGCCAGCGGTATCGCTGCAAATCGATCTGCCCACTGCCTGATACCTGTACCCCTTCACTGAGCAAGGCCTGACGTTGACGCTGTAAATCAGGGCCAGTTAAGGAGATCGTCCCGTGGCGGTTTACGACCCGATGCCAAGGCAGAGTGCTCCCTTTCGGCAGCCGTTTAAGTACGCCACCTACCTGTCGCGCAGCGCGCGGAGAACCGGCCAGGCGTGCCACCTCGCCATAGGTGGTGACACTACCTTCGGGAATCGAGGCCACTATCTGCCACACCCGCTGGGGAAAAGAGTCGTGCTCGTCCATTTTTTGCTCCTGTGTAGCGAGCATGATAAAGAATATTCGACATACCAGGAAGAAAGCGCGCACTCTGTAGACGCTTTGCGCAATAAACCATCACCCGGACGCCGTTAACTTGCAATTGCTATCTGGTACAGTGATAATGCGCCAGCGCGTTGGTTAACAACGCTCTCAATGGGGGCTCTGTTGGTTCTCCCGCAACGCTACTCTGTTCACCAGGTCAGGTCCGGAAGGAAGCAGCCAGGGCAGACGACGTGTGTGCCGGGATGTAGCTGGCAGGGCCCCCACCCATTTCTGCCTTCCGCAAAATTCCTCGTCTCCATCCATCATTCAGCATTTTCATGCCGCAGGCTCGTTTACCCATGGCAATAGTCATCACATGATATATTTCTGAGCTGCCCTGTTTATTTCGTTAATTGTCATCATACTGAAATGTGGTTGTCATTATTTTGTCACAAATGGTGTGCAGGGTAAGTGTGACATTTTTATGATATATAAGCAGGCAATATATATCTGGATAATAATGATAACTTCGTGTATTAATTTAACAAATTGATGTCAAGGACGTAGCCACCATGACCACTGCCGTGCTGAATGTAAAAATTGACGAAGCGCTAAAAGAGAAGCTTCGTCATTACGCAGAAGTGAATAATGAGAATCTCAGCGTTACCACAGAGAAACTGCTGCAAATGGCCTTTGCTGTAGCAGACGAGGCGGGAGTAACGGAAGAGGATATCGACAATCAACATACGGAAGAAGAGAGCGTAGCACCTTTTACTCCTAAAGAAATCAAAGCATTAAGAAAAATTCTGAAGAAGAAAAAATGAAACAGTATCAGCAATCAACCGCCAGCAGCTACTCGGAAGCTTGCACGCTTCTGCGCTCTGGCTATGTCAAACATGTCCGCCTGGGCTGGGATGTTGGCAGTGATGAGTTCTTTCGAATTGCGTCTGACTGGTGTGATACCGGCGCAAAAATAAAGAAAGAAGGCGATAGTTTTGTTATTTCCCTGAAAGGTTTCCCTATCCCTGCTCAGCACTGATTTCCTTCCTGCTGAAAATGTCTGACTGTAACCGTTACAGTCAGACATTTTTAAATCGTCCTTACCGCATCGTTATTTGTGCACCCGCTCACTTTTTCCCGGTAATAAAACTCGTCGTTGCAGTCGCTTCCATTGCGGACAGATAATTATACAAGTGTGCGTTTTAATGATTGTCCGCTTGTATTCAGGGCCAACCAGAGCGGCTTGATCCGCACCAGCGCACTTTCCAGCTCAGCAGGTTCCAGCGAAAAGGGCATCCGCAGATAGCGGTCAAAGGCTCCGGAAAGGCCAAAGCGCGTACCGGTGCCCAGATGAATACCTGCCGCTTCGGCGCGGGCAGCCAGTTGGGTGGCCAGCATATCCGGCAACTCCACCCAATAGGAGAGCCCGCCTTCCGGCATCTGGAAACGCCACTGCGGAAAATGTTCCCGCAGTAACGCCGCACAACAATCGCGTCGCTCGCGCAGCATCTGCCGCCGCGCCGGTAAAAAGGTGTCGCCATTCTCAATCAACCACAGGGTGGCCAGCTGCTCCAGCAGCGGCGAGCCAAGATCGAGCGTATCGCGGGTTTGCGCCAGGGTCGCAATAGTGCGCGCCGGAGCGCGAACCCAGCCCAGACGCAGACCTCCCCAGAAACTTTTTCCCGCCGAGCCGAGGGTAATGACATTGCCGTTCGGGCAGAAGGAGGCCAGCGGCGGCGGGGGAGGGGTATCGAACCAGAGATCGACCATGGTTTCATCCACCACCAGCGTGGTGCGGGCCCGGGCGGCAACAGCGGCGATGGCCTCACGGCTGGCGGCGTCCATGCAGCGGCCGGTGGGATTGTGAAAGTCCGGCATCAGGTACGCCAGGCGCGGCGCGGTCTGGGCGAGGGTGGCGGCAAAGCCGTCGATATCCCAGCCGGTGTGCGGTAGCGATACGCCAACCGGCCGGCAGGAGGCGCCCTGGATAGCGGCGATAGCCAGCGGGTAGGTAGGGTGATCCACCACCACCCGATCGCCGGGGCCGGTGAACATCCGCAGCACCAGCGCCAGCCCGCTGACCGCACCGTTAACCACCATCACCTCTTCCGGTCGGGTAGACAGTCCACGTGCGGTGTAGCGCGTGGCGATGGCCTCGCGCAGCGCCAGCAGTCCCAGCTGGTCGTAGCCGGTTTGCGTCAGATGCTGCGTAATGGCGGTCAGGGCGTGGGTATAGGCCTGATGGATCTCCGGCCCGGCACCCAGTGCTGCGGTGGAGAGATCCAACGCCGCGCTGGCATTGGCGCGGGTCGGGGGCGTGCGGCTGTCGGGCAGGATCACCCGGGATCCGCTGCCATGGCGGCTTTCGAGGTAGCCTTCATCGCGCAGATGCGCAAGCGCGCTGCTGACGGTGGTACGACTCACCTCCAGGGTTAAGGCCAGCTCGCGTTCGCCCGGCAGGCGCGTATCCAGCGCCAGCCTGCCGTCGAGGATCAGCAGGCGGAGCGCATCGCCCAGCTGACGCCACAACGGGGTACGGGAGGTCTCCTGCTGCCAGTGGCCCAGCAGGCGAACTAATGACTGGCTTCCAAAACGACGCGATGACATAAGCAGTCCACTTTTTCAAAACTGGACATTAATCATAGTGCCATTTCAGGTAATGATGAAAGCAGAGATAACCGGAGAAAGATCATGTTACGTCGATTACTTCAGCTTTACGTCGGATTAAGCCTGTATGGCCTGTCAACGGCGATGTTTGTACGAGCGGATCTGGGCGCCGATCCCTGGAATGTCTTCCACCTCGGGGTGGCAAAACTGCTGGCCATGGATATTGGCACCGTCATCATTCTGACCGGCGTGCTGGTGCTGCTGCTGTGGATCCCGCTGCGACTGCGTCCGGGGCTCGGCACCATCAGTAACGTGATTGCCATTGGCCTAGCTGCCGACGTCGCGCTGACGTTTATCCCGGCTATCGACTCCCTGATGGCGCGCAGCCTGTTGCTGGTCAGCGCGGTGATCGTCAATGCGCTGGCGACCGGCATGTATATCGGTGCCGGGTTTGGTGCCGGGCCGCGCGACGGCCTGATGACCGGGATCAACGCCCGTACCGGCTGGTCGGTACGCAGCGTGCGCACGGCGATTGAGGTTTCAGTCCTGCTGTTTGGCTGGGGGCTGGGAGGCACATTTGGCGTGGGGACTGTGCTGTATGCCCTGAGCATTGGCCCGCTGATCCAGATCTGTCTGCCGTGGTTTCGTCAGAAGCCGCGTATCTTAGCCCCGCAGCCTGAGCGCGTTGTCTGATTTTGCGAAGCGCTCACATGCTTTACGCAGTGGGTTATGACAGAATACGCACATCAGTCATTGCAATGCGACGCGCATGAAAGCCATAACCCTTTACGATGTTGCCCGCCTGGCGGGCGTTTCCTATCAAACCGTCTCCCGGGTCATTAATGATGCGGCGCATGTCTCCGCCCGGACCCGGGAGAAAGTGCTGCAGGCGATGGCCGAGCTGCACTATGTCCCTAACCGTGGCGCCCAGCAGCTGGCCGGAAAGCGCACCCGCACCCTGGGTCTGATCACCACCGATCTGGCCCTGCATGCCCCCTCGCAAATTGCTTCGGCGGTCAAGACCCGGGCAGGTGAGCGCGGGGCAAGCGTATTGATCTCGATGGTCGAAAATCCGCAGCAGTGTCTGGCCGCGGTGCAGGAGCTGCTGGCCCAGCGCGTGGAGGGGTTGCTGGTCAACGTGCCGCTGGAGGACGAACTGGCAGAAAGCCTGCAGGCGCAGGCCGTTCCGGTGCCGGTACTCTTTCTCGATGTGTCGCCCACCGCCCGGGTGCACAGCCTGGTGTTTGATGCCGAACAGGGGGCAACCCTTGGCGCGCAGCATCTGCTGACGCTGGGCCACCAGCGGATCGCCCTGCTCGGCGGACCGCAAAGTTCCGTTTCTGCACGTGCCCGTCTGGCGGGCTGGCTCTCCACGCTGGCGGCGGCGGGCATAGAGCCCTGCGCCATTGCCCGGGGCGACTGGAGCGCCGCCTCGGGTTACGAGAAAGGCCATCAGCTGCTGGCCGGGGCCACGCTTCCGCAGGCGATCCTGGTGGCAAACGATCAGATGGCGCTCGGCGTGATGCGCGCCTGTGCTGAAAAGGGCATTACCGTGCCAGGCCAGCTCTCGATCGTGGGGTTTGACGACACCACCGACAGCGCCTGGTTTACTCCGCCGCTGACCACCGTTCGACAGGCCTTTCGCGAGGCCGGGCTGCGCAGCGTGGAGTGGCTGCTGGCGCAGCAGGAAGATGCCGGGCAGGATCCTGCCCAAACCCGTCTCCCGGTCACCCTGATCGAGCGTCACTCTACCGCCCGGGAAGGGGTCCCCCAGGGCAGTGACGATCTGGCCCAGCAGTTAAAATCCCTGGCCCTGCTGGCTGAACAGCTGGCGCGCCGCTAACGCTTTTGTGATCGCCATCGCTTCATGACGCTCTCCTGCTTTACCCTGTCACCCTGACAGGGCATTGTAGATAAAAATTGTGAGCGCTTCGCAAAGAGGTAATTATGTCCCATCCTGCTCCCCTGACTCTCAGTACTCTTCTTGCCCGTCGTGACTGGGAAAACCCCGGTGTCACCCAATGGAATCGACTCCCGGCCCACGTGCCGCTCAGCGGCTGGCGTGATGAGCAGGCGGCGCGAGAGGAGGGGGACTCCTCTTCCGTTCGCTCGCTGAACGGCGACTGGCGGTTCAGTTTCTTTACTGCGCCAGAGCAGGTTCCCGACAGCTGGACGCAGGAGGATTGCGCGGATGCGGTGGTGATGCCGGTTCCCTCCAACTGGCAGATGCAGGGCTTTGACACCCCGATCTACACCAACGTGACCTATCCCATTGCGGTCAACCCACCGTTTGTACCGGCAGAGAATCCGACTGGTTGTTACTCGCTCACATTTGACATGGACGAAAGCTGGCTCGGGAGCGGGCAGACGCGGCTGGTGTTTGAGGGCGTCAACTCGGCGTTTTATCTGTGGTGCAACGGGCAGTGGGTCGGCTATTCCCAGGACAGCCGTCTGCCTGCGGAGTTTGACGTTTCCCCGTTCCTGCGCCCGGGCAGCAATCGCCTGGCGGTGATGGTGCTTCGCTGGTGCGACGGCAGCTACCTGGAAGATCAGGACATGTGGCGGATGAGCGGTATCTTCCGGGATGTGACCCTGCTGCACAAACCTGACACCCATATTGCCGATTACCATGTCGTCACCGAGCTGAACGCCGATTACGACCGCGCCCAACTGCAGCTGGCGCTGACCCTCGGCGGAGCCGACTATGCGGGCTGCGAGGTCAACGTCAATCTGTGGCGGGCAGGGGAGTGTATCGCCAGCGCCACCGGCACGCCGGGATCGGCCATTGTCGACGAGCGCGGTCATTGGCAGGAGAGGGTGCATGTCTCCCTGAAGGTGGATCAACCGGCGCTGTGGAGCGCGGAAATCCCCGCCCTTTACCGTTTAACCCTCGTGCTGCGCGACGGGCAGGGCCAGGTGCTGGACGTTGAAGCCTGCGACGTCGGTTTCCGTCGGGTTGAAATCAGTAACGGGCTGCTGAAGCTCAACGGTAAGCCGCTGCTGATCCGCGGCGTGAACCGCCACGAGCATCATCCTGAGCGCGGGCAGGTGATGGACGAAGCCACCATGCGCCGCGACATTGAGCTGATGAAGCAGCACAACTTTAACGCCGTGCGCTGCTCGCACTATCCTAACCACCCGCTCTGGTATCGCCTGTGCGATCGTTACGGGCTGTATGTGGTGGATGAAGCCAACATCGAAACCCACGGCATGGTGCCGATGAGCCGTCTGGCCGACGATCCGCGCTGGTTGCCTGCCATGAGCGAGCGCGTTACCCGCATGGTGCAGCGCGATCGCAACCATCCGTCGATCATTATCTGGTCCCTGGGCAATGAGTCCGGTCACGGAGCCAACCACGACGCCCTTTATCGCTGGGTGAAGGCGACGGATCCCACCCGTCCGGTGCAGTATGAGGGCGGCGGCGCCAACACCGCTGCCACTGACATCGTCTGTCCGATGTATGCCCGCGTCGATCAGGATCAGCCCTTCCCGGCGGTACCGAAATGGTCCCTTAAAAAGTGGATAGGCATGCCGGATGAGACGCGTCCGCTGATCCTCTGCGAGTATGCCCACGCGATGGGCAATAGCTTTGGCGGGTTCGCTAAATACTGGGACGCCTTCCGCAAACACCCTCGGCTGCAGGGCGGCTTCGTCTGGGACTGGGTGGACCAGGCGCTGACGAAGCATGACGAGCAGGGGAACCCCTTCTGGGCCTACGGTGGTGATTTTGGCGATAAACCTAACGACCGCCAGTTCTGTCTGAACGGGCTGGTCTTCCCCGATCGCACGCCGCATCCGGTCCTGTATGAGGCCCAGCGCGCCCAGCAATTCTTTACCTTTACCCTGGTCAGCCACTCGCCGCTGGTGGTGGAGGTGCAGAGCGATTATCTCTTCCGCCAGACCGACAACGAGCAGCTGCGCTGGTCGGTGATGCGTGATGGCGAGGTGCTGGCCTCTGAAGTGGTGGCACTCAATATTCCTGCACAAGGTACGCAACGGCTGGCGATCGCGCTGCCGCAGTGGGCGACGGCACCGGGCGAGCTGTGGCTGAACGTTGAGGTATTCCAGCCCGCCGCCACGCCGTGGTCTGCGGAAAACCATCTCTGCGCCTGGGAGCAATGGCCGCTTCCCGCTCCGTTATTTATCGCACCGCTGAAGGCTGCCGGGGTAACACCTCAGCTCACGCGCGAAAATGACGCGCTGGTGGTTACCCATCAGCAGCAGCGCTGGCAGTTTAACCGCGCCAGCGGCGATCTGACCCAGTGGTGGCGGGAGGGGGAGGCGACGCTGCTTGCGCCGCTGACCGATAACTTTACCCGCGCCCCGCTGGACAATGATATCGGGGTCAGCGAAGCGACCCGCATCGATCCGAATGCCTGGGTGGAACGCTGGAAGGCCGCGGGGATGTACAGCCTGACGCCGCGCCTGCTGGAGTGCGACGGCGAGCAGCTGGAGCAGGCGGTGACCATCACTACCCTGCATGCCTGGGAGCACGACAGCCAGGTTCTGTTCCTGAGCCGCAAATGCTGGCGCATCGACAGCCAGGGCGTGCTGCATGGCGACGTTGAGGTGCAGGTGGCAAGCGACATGCCGGAGCCCGCGCGTATCGGGCTGAGCTGTCAGCTGGCGCAGGCACCGCAAACCGTGCTCTGGAGCGGCCTTGGGCCATATGAGAACTACCCGGATCGCAAGCTTGCCGCCCGCCAGGGACGCTGGGAGCTGCCGCTGGCGGCACTGCATACCCCTTACATTTTCCCGACCGAAAACGGCCTGCGCTGTGATACCCGGCAGCTGAAACTGGGGCAGCATCAGCTGGACGGCGATTTCCACTTCGGCGTCAGTCGCTATAGCCAGACGCAGCTGCGCGAGACCTCTCATCACCATCTGTTACGGGAAGAGCCCGGCTGCTGGCTGAATCTGGATGCATTCCATATGGGCGTCGGCGGCGACGACTCCTGGAGCCCCAGCGTGTCGCCGGAGTTTATCCTGCAGGGGAAAAAGGTGCGTTACGCCTTTAGCTGGCAACAGAACTAAACTTAATCGCTGATGCGGTCACACCCTATGGCCGCACATTCACTTCGGAGGTTTATCTGATGAAGTATGTCGATGGTTTTGTGGTTGCCGTTCCCGCGAATAATAAGGAGGCTTATCGCGAGCTGGCCGCGAAGGCCGCGCCGCTGTTTAAAGAGTTTGGCGCGCTTCGTATCGTGGAGTGTTGGGCAGATGACGTGCCCGACGGAAAATTAACGGACTTTCGCCTGGCGGTGAAGGCGGAAGAGAACGAAGAAGTGGTCTTCAGCTGGATCGAATACCCTTCCAGAGAGGTTCGCGATGAAGCGAACCGCAAGATGATGAGCGATCCCAGAATGAAAGAATTTGGCGAATCGATGCCGTTCGACGGTAAACGGATGATTTATGGCGGCTTCTCACCGCTGCTGGACGAATAAGCCTGATGCCCGGCGGTGCTTCCTGCCGGGCGTTACTGGTGTGATTCCGGGTCGAGATTGTGCTCAGCCCACCGAATAAAGGCCTCTTTTGGCAGCGCTTTACTGTAAAACCAGCCCTGACCGTACTGCACGCCGTGGCGGCGCAGCCAGGTCAGCTGGCCTTCGGTTTCAATCCCTTCCGCTACCATATCCAGATCGAGCGATCGGGCCATCTCAATGATATGCGGCGTCACGTTTTTGTACTCCAGCGCGTCCACGAATGACTTATCGATTTTCAGGGTATCAACGTCCAGATCCTGCAGGTAGCTGAGGCTGGAGTAGCCGGTGCCAAAATCATCAATATAGACCGAGTGCCCTGAGCGCCGGAACCCGGCAATAGCGGGAGCGCTGACGGTGGGATCGGCAAATCCCCGCTCGGTAAGCTCCAGCGCAATCTGCGACGGCGGGATCTGCCATTGATTGAGAAGACGGCTCAGCAGCGGTGGCACCGTACCTGAGATCAAATCCGCGGGAGCAAGGTTAATCGAAATATGCTGATCCGGATGCTGGCGCAGCCATTCGCCCATCTCCTCGAACACTTTTTCGATGATAAGCGTGGTTAGCTGATTCATCAGGCCAGTCTGCTCCGCCAGGGTGACGAAAATATCGGGGGAGAGATAGCTGCCGTCCTGCTGGGGCCAGCGGGCAAGCGCTTCCGCCCCGGTCAGCCTGCCGCTGTTTAGCGCGACAATCGGCTGGAAATGAACCTGGAACTCCCGGGCGTTGATGGCATCCAGCAGGCGATGCCGGGGCGACTGCAGGCGGCGTAACACGCGCAAAACAAACCAGGCCGTCAATAAACTGATCAGCATGCCAAACGGCAGCCAGAAATAAAGCTGGTGGTGCCAGCTCTCTTTTAACGGCTTCAGGGACGCCCAGGCCACAATGGCAAACCCCAGGTCGGGCACGTTGTGGACATCGTACATCGCCCCGTTATGTTGAAAATGCGAGTTGCCATCCCGCTGCATTTGATTGAACACCTGCATATCCAGGCTGTTACTGCTGGCGAACACAATATTACGCCGGATACCGACCAGGGCAACGTCGATTGGCCAGGAGCCAAAAGGGATCACGTCGATCAGCGAGGCCGGGTCGATCATCACGATGTAATGGCCTGTGCCGATGGCGGCCATATAGCGCTTCAGATTGAGATCGTTGTGTGAGGTAACCCAGGCCCGATAGCCATCGGGAGTGATCCGCAATGCCGGGGGAAAGGGGGCGGCCTGGCTCTCTTGTTCCAGCGAAGAGCAGCGCGGTTTGAGATCGTCAACGTAGATCACTTCCTGGATATAGCGCCAGGAGAAAGAGGCGCGGCGCATCACCAGCGCATGTTCGCGACTGCACGGGATCCCTTTGAAAGCCTTCATTTCGTTGAGCGCGGATTTGGCCTGAGTAATCACTTTGTCAGTACGAATCTGGACGCGCGAAGAGTAGTCGCTCAGATCGTCAACAAACTTATCTTCCGCATTACGGTGCGCCAGCCAGACGCTCAGGCAGACAGGCACAAGCACTGCAATAATGAGTACGCAGGTCACCACACTCACCAGGTGTCGGGTTGTCATGCTCCTGTTTCCTTTTTAAAACGCCGGGCGTGGGGCGCGCAAGTCGATGACATTAAAACGGAAAGCCACGTTGAAGTGTAGAACTATTTTAGGTGAGTTTACGAGCCGCTTATCCGTCGTGGGTTGTTTTTCCATTGTCACTCGGATATGCTAATTGTTATGTTATAACAATTCATTCAGGTAAGGGTAAATATGCAGGTTCTCAATTCATTGCGCAGTGCAAAACACCGTCATGCAGATTGCCAGATCGTCAAACGTAAGGGCCGGCTATATGTGATTTGCAAATCCAACCCGCGCTTCAAGGCGGTGCAGGGGCGTAAGAAAAAACGTTAGGTCAGAACAGAAGGCTTGCCGCTAACAGTGAGACTGTCGGCGGCAGGCCTGCGCGGGCGTCAGGCGGCCACGCGGGAAAGGGTAAAGACGTCGTAGAAAGAGAGTTCGCCTTTGGTGGCGATCATTTTTTGCAGTTTCTCTTTTTGCTGCGACTCAACCCGCGGGGAGTGCAGAATACTGTCGATCAGCTGGTCCGGCACATAACGGGTGTTGTACCACTCACCGTTGTAACAGACGCGAAAATCGAGCACATCAATATCTTCGTAGCGGTAGCGCGGATTAACGTCAAAGAAGAAGAAGGCGTTAAAGACGACAAACAATACCACCAGGAGCCAGACGGAACCGATCAGCGTGTCCGACTGCAGCATTACCACCAGCGTTGCCAGCCAGGCGGCATACATAGCGACAAACAGCCCCGGATGTTTGCGAATAAAGCTGATGCTAAAGCGCGGTTTGTTGTCACGCTTCTCGCGTACATTGAGGTCATCAATGGTCTCGGTAAGCAGGCGTTGTATCTCGGTCATCTTCTGCCCTTTCTCAAATCATCTTAAAACGGGGGATCCGTGTATTTTAAGTGACCACAATGTTTGTGGAAAGTAACAGTTACGCTAAGAAAAAACATAACAGTTGCCAGGAAAGGGCGGGTCAGATGATGGGGTGAATCTGTTCAGTGGATGTCACCCAATCAGCGTACAAATTTCCATACCGCGGTAGGAATTTTATCGTACAGCTTATTCATGGTGAGTTCAGCCAGGCGATGATCCGCTGCGGAATAGAATACCGCTAACTCATTATCAGAAAGCTCGTATTTATTTTTCTCAATCACACGTTCAAGGGTGTCAATTGACTGACAACGTCGCAAACGCATCAAATAATCAGTCTTGGTTAATGGTTTATCAGACATAAATTCACCTAATTGTTTGTAATAATTTTAACCGGAGTAGCTAACGGGTTAGCCCTGCTTGCATTGACAAAACAACGAAAAAGCCGATTGCCCGATTTACGCCATTTTTGCAAATCCTGCGCGTTAATGCCGTAGCTGCTGAATAACATAAAAGTGTCATCCAGGTATTCGTCAATTTGCTCAATCAACTTATTATCTTCGTTATACTTAATTTTATAATTAAGGGCGAAGGTTGCTATATGCTCAATCAACTCGTTTAGCTGCAAATTTATGGCAGACGTAGGGTCATTGACCCAGCCATGGTTGCTTTCATCGAGATTGGAAAGGCAGTCATGGTACAGGGATTCACAAAGGAATTTCAACTGTGCAATATCTTGCCTTTTGGGCGAGTATTCGTCCATAGCGTATCCCCTTTTTGAGTGATTTTTTACTCACCGAACATCGTTGTCGGGAAGGGTACAACTGACTTAGCGTCAACGGCTACTGTTATGCCTCTTGCCTTTAACTATAATCTACTCTGATCAGGATTTCACCGCGCTATTACGAAAAATTACAATTACGCAGCAGTTTAAAGAGTCTCACGGATACTATGTTATATATTGTTTAATCCTGATGGCGATCCTTTCTTATCACCAGACTCGATTTTTTAGTCGTTTCTATAATCGCAACCAGGCGCGATCATATACAAAAAAACACCAGGAATACTCTTAATAACTAAGAAGCAACGCAAGAATTTGAGAATTTGTGTAAGAGGATTGGGTTAAATATGATAAGTCGTTTAAAGGTGACATAAAATATATAAACCGCCAATAAGCTTATTTTATGATTTTCAATTGCCAAAAAAAAGGCCGCAAATGCGGCCTTTTTAGCTGTTAACAGCAGGATCCTGGTGTCTTAAACCAGATGTTTGTGTTCGACGTCTTCGTTTTTACGGCTGAAACGACGACGTACCACCACAAAGAAGACCGGAACAAAGAAGATCGCCAGGATGGTCGCGGTCACCATCCCGCCCATTACGCCGGTACCTACGGCGTTCTGCGAACCGGAGCCTGCACCCGAGCTGATGACCAGCGGCATAACCCCGAGGATAAATGCCAGGGAGGTCATCAGAATTGGACGCAGACGCATACGAACCGCTTCCAGAGTAGCTTCGATAAGCCCTTTGCCCTCTTTATCCATCAGATCTTTGGCGAATTCCACGATAAGTATCGCGTTCTTCGCCGACAAGCCAATGGTTGTCAGCAGGCCTACCTGGAAGTACACGTCATTACCCAGACCACGGAACGTGGCCGCCAACAGGGCACCAATGACCCCCAGTGGTACAACCAGCATAACGGAGAACGGAATCGACCAGCTCTCATACAGCGCCGCCAGACAGAGGAATACCACGATCAGGGAGATGGCATACAGGGCAGGGGCCTGGTTGCCGGACAGACGTTCCTGATAGGACATCCCCGTCCAGTCGTAGCCGATACCCGCCGGCAGTTTCTGTGCCAGCTGTTCCATCAGGTCCATGGCTTCACCGGTACTTCTGCCCGGTGCCGCCTGACCCAGGATCTCCATCGATGGCAGACCGTTGTAACGCTCCAGACGCGGTGAGCCGTATTCCCAACGTGAGGTGGAGAAGGCGGCGAATGGCACCATCTGTCCGTTGCTGCCGCGAACGTACCAGTTATTGATATCGCCCGGCAACATACGGTACTGCGCCTCAGACATCACGTACACCTTCTTCACACGACCGCGGTCGATGAAGTCGTTGACGTAGCTACCGCCCCAGGCTGCGCCCAGCGTGGTGTTGATGTCACTGATAGAGACGCCCAGCGCCTGGGCTTTTTCCTGATCGATATCCACTTTGAACTGCGGCGTATCTTCCAGGCCGTTAGGACGCACGCCCACCAGCAGCTCAGGATGTTTTGCCACTTCGCCAAACAGCTGGTTACGCGCCTGAGTCAGTTTTTCATGGCCCAGACCGCCCTGGTCGATAAGCTGGAAGTCAAAGCCGGTCGCCGTACCCAGCTCAACGATCGCTGGCAGGTTGAAGGCAAAGACCATCGCATCTTTGATCTGCGAGAAAGTGCCCATCGCACGGCCAGTAATGGCTTCAACCTTGTTCTCTTCGCCCGGACGCTCGGCCCAGTCTTTCAGAGAAACGAAGGCAATACCGGTGTTCTGGCCACGACCAGCAAAGCCGAAGCCGTTAACCGCAAACACCGATTCAACGTTGGCTTTCTCTTTGGTGAGGTAGTAATCCGTCACCTCATCCAGCACTTTCTGGGTACGTTCCTGGGATGCACCTGCTGGCAGCTGGGCCATGGTCAGGAATACGCCCTGGTCTTCGTCCGGCAGGAAGGAGGTTGGCAGACGAACGAACAGGTAAGCCATGCCGACCACGATGATGATATAGAGCAGCAGATAACGACCGGTGCTGCGCAGGATGTTACCCACGCTGTCGGTGTAGTGGTGCGTGCTCTTATCAAACATGCGGTTAAACCAGCCGAAGAAGCCTTTTTTGTTTTCGCCGTGATCGCCTTTTGCCACCGGTTTCAACATGGTGGCGCACAGTGCCGGGGTCAGGATCAACGCAACCAGTACCGACAGGGCCATTGCCGAGACGATAGTGATTGAGAACTGACGATAGATCGCACCGGTAGAACCACCGAAGAAGGCCATCGGGATAAATACCGCCGACAGCACCATGGCGATACCGACCAGCGCGCCCTGGATCTGACCCATCGATTTACGGGTCGCTTCCTTCGGCGGCAGTCCCTCTTCGGACATCACACGCTCGACGTTTTCCACCACCACGATGGCGTCATCCACGAGCAGGCCTATCGCCAGCACCATCCCGAACATCGTCAGGGTGTTTATCGAGAAGCCGAAGGCCGAGAGGATCGCGAAGGTTCCCAACAGAACGACCGGCACGGCGATGGTTGGAATCAGCGTCGCACGGAAGTTTTGCAGGAACAGATACATCACCAGGAAGACCAGGATGATCGCTTCCACCAGCGTTTTGATTACCTCGTGAATAGAGATTTTCACAAACGGCGTGGTGTCATACGGGTAAACGATTTTCAGGCCTGACGGGAAGAAAGGTTCCATTTTCTTCAGTTCGGCACGGATCGCTTCAGCGGTATCCAGGGCGTTAGCACCGGTTGCCAGTTTAATCCCCAGACCGGAAGCCGGCTGGCCGTTAAACTTGGCGATGACGTCGTAGTTCTCACCGCCCAGCTCTACCTTCGCCACGTCACGCAGGCGAACCTGAGAACCGTCCGGATTCACTTTCAGCAGAATTTTGCTGAACTCATCTGCCGAGGTCAGACGGGTCTGCGCGATGATCGAGGCGTTTAGCTGCTGGCCTTTGACCGGCGGCGTACCGCCTAACTGACCGGCCGCAACCTGGGCGTTCTGCGCTTTGATCGCGGTAATCACGTCTACTGGCGTCAGCTGGAAGTTGTTCAGCTTGTTCGGATCCATCCAGATACGCATCGCGTACTGGGAACCGAACAGCTGCACGTCACCCACGCCTGAAGTACGGCTGATGGCGTCCTTCATGTTGGCGCCCACGTAGTCGGAAATATCCTCCTGCGTCATGGTGCCGTTGGTGTTGATAACGCCGACAACCATCAGGAAGCTGCTGGAGGATTTCTCCACGCTTACACCCTGCTGTTGAACTTCCTGCGGCAGTAACGGCATCGCCAGCTGCAGTTTGTTCTGCACCTGAACCTGCGCGATGTCCGCATCCGTACCGGATTCGAAGGTCAGCGTGATCTGCACCGTACCGGTGGAGTCACTGTTGGAGGACATGTACATCAGGTTATCGATACCGTTCATGTTCTGTTCGATAACCTGAGTCACGGTGTCCTGCACCGTTTTGGCATCAGCCCCTGGGTAGGTTGCGGCGATAGAAATTGCTGGTGGCGCAATGGTTGGATATTGCGCGACTGGCAGCTTCAGGATCGCAAGTCCCCCGGCTAGCATGATGATGATGGCGATCACCCACGCAAAAATGGGGCGATCGATAAAGAAATTAGGCATGTCTTAACGGCTCCTGTTTAAGTTAAGACTTAGGTTGTTCTGACTGGCCGCCTGCGGAGGCTTGTTGTTGATTGTCAGACGTGACCTCTTGCGCTTTAACCTGGGCGCCCGGGCGAACTTTTTGTAAACCGGTAATAATGACGCGATCGCCATCTTTCAGACCGTCGGTGACCAGCCATTTGTCACCAATCGCCTGGGTGGCGGTGATCTGACGGACTTCGACTTTGTCTTCAGCGCCAATGACCATTGCACTGGCATCGCCGCGCGGCGTACGGGTCACACCCTGCTGTGGAACCAGCAGTGCGGTTGGGTTAGTCCCTTCTTCCAGGCTTGCACGAACGAACATACCCGGTAACAGCGTATGGTTCGGGTTCGGGAAGATGGCGCGCAGGGTGATAGAACCGGTGGTCTGATCGACCGTTACGTCAGAGAACTCGAGGCTGCCGGCCTGAGGGAACTTAATGCCGTCGCTGGTAACCAGCTCCACTTTCGCTTTGCCGTTTTCCTGCTTCAGGGTGCCGTTTTCCAGCTCCTGTTTCAGACGCAGGAAATCATTGCTCGACTGGGTGACATCGACATAGATCGGGTCAAGCTGCTGCACGGTAGCCAGCGCGTTGGTCTGGCCGCTCTGCACCAGGGCACCTTCGGTCACGGACGATTTGCCAATGCGACCGCTGATAGGCGAGGTCACTTTGGTATAGGCCAGGTTAATACGTGCGGTTTCAACGGCGGCTTTCGCAGCGGTAACGGCAGCGTTAGCCTGCTGGGCATCGGCCTGGGCACTATCGTATTCCTGTTGGCTGATGTACTGAGTACCCAACAGTTTCTGATAACGGCTGACGGTCAGCTGGGCAATTTTCGCCGCAGCCTGGGCTTTAGCCAGATCGCCTTTTGCACTTTCGTAATTAGCCTGATAGGTAGCGGGATCAATCTGATACAGAGAATCACCTGCTTTAACATCACCACCTTCCGTAAAATTACGTTTCAGGATGATGCCACTCACCTGTGGACGCACTTCAGCAATGCGGTAAGCGCTGGTTCGGCCGGGTAATTCTGTTGTTATCTGGAGAGGTTCGGATTTGAGCGTCACGACGCCAACTTCTGGCACCTGCTGAGCCCCTTGTTGAGCCTGTTTTTCGTCACATCCTGTAAGCGCTAAGCTGCCTGAGAGCATCAGAACGATCGCCAGAGGCGTTAACCCTCTGTTTTTGTTCATATGTAAACCTCGAGTTTCCGATTTCAAATTGATCAATGGATCACGCGTCCACAAACCCATTGCTGCGTTTATATTATCGTCGTGCTATGGTACATACATTCATAAATGTATGTAAATCTGACTCCTGTAAATTCACCAAGGTATGGCACGAAAAACCAAACAACAAGCACTTGCGACACGCCAGCACATCCTTGATGTTGCTTTGCGCTTGTTCTCGCAACAGGGGGTTTCTTCCACTTCGCTGGCACAGATTGCTCAGGCGGCGGGGGTAACCCGGGGAGCGATTTACTGGCATTTCAAAAATAAGTCAGATTTATTTGGTGAAATTTGGGAGCTGTCAGAATCCAGTATTGGGGATCTCGAGACTGAGTATCGGGCAAAATTCCCCGACGATCCACTCTCAGTTTTAAGAGAGATTCTGGTCTATATCCTTGAGGCGACTGTTATTGAGGAGCGTCGCCGCCTGATGATGGAGATCATTTTCCACAAATGCGAGTTTGTCGGGGAAATGGCCGTTGTGCAACAGGCACAGCGCAGTTTATGCCTGGAAAGTTACGATCGTATTGAACAGACCCTGACGCACTGTATTAAAGCAAAAATGCTGCCCGCTAATTTGCTGACCCGTCGCGCCGCTATTCTGATGCGCAGCTATATTTCCGGCATTATGGAAAACTGGCTTTTTGCCCCCCAGTCTTTTGATCTGCAACGGGAAGCCCGTGATTATGTGGCTATCCTGCTGGAGATGTATCAGCTCTGCCCGACGCTGCGCGCGCAGCCGGAGTCGCTCCCTGCATGACGGCCAGGAATTGTCCAGGAGCCGACAGTTGACGCTATTTTGCACCCGACTGCCGTGATATTCTTCACGCCGGTCTTTTTTCGTCATTCATCACACGAATTACACATAACTATGTTGCACTACACACGCAAACAGCATCCTTTCCTGGCTTTTATTCTGGTTTTCTTTCTCGCATTGACGGCTTCGTCGGCTGCGTTGGCGCGTGCCGATAATACCAGTGACACGCCAACGCGGGCAGATATCCAGAGCCAGCTCGATGCCCTGAGTAAACAGAAAGAGCTTACTCCGCAGGACAAGCTGGTCCAGCAGGATCTGACGGAAACCCTGGAGACCGTCGACAAGCTCGAGCGGGTCAAAGCGGAAACCACGCAGCTTCGCCAGAAGGTGGCTCAGGCGCCGGAAGCGATGCGCAAGGCGACCGAGAGCCTCAACGCGCTGGGCGATGTCGATAACGATGCAGAGACCCGCAAAACGCTGGCGACCTTGTCGTTGCGTCAGCTGGAACTGCGCGTGGCGCAGCTGCTCGATGATTTACAAACCGCGCAAAGCGATCTCGCCACCTACAACAGCCAGCTGGTTTCACTGCAAACCCAGCCGGAGCGCGTGCAGAATGCGATGTACACCGCGTCTCAGCAGCTGCAGCAGATCCGCAATCGCCTGAACGGCACCTCTGCGGGCGAGGCGGCATTACGCCCCACCCAGCAAACGCTACTGCTGGCACAGCAGCAGCTGCTGAATGCGCAGATCGAACAGCAGCGTAAGAGCCTGGAAGGCAACACCGTGCTGCAGGATACCCTGCAAAAACAGCGCGACTACGTCACCGCCAACATCAACCGTCTGGAGCATCAGCTGCAGCTGTTGCAGGAGGCGGTCAACAGCAAGCGACTGACCCTGACGGAGAAAACCGCGCAGGAGGCCGTCAACCCGGACGAAACTGCCCGTATCCAGGAAAACCCGCTGGTGAAGCAGGAGCTGGATGCCAACCATCAGCTCAGCCAGCGTTTGATTACCGCCACCGAAAACGGCAACTCGCTGGTTCAGCAGAACATTAAAGTCAAAAACTGGCTGGATCGTGCCCTGCAGTCAGAACGCAACATCAAAGAGCAGATCGCCGTCCTGAAAGGCAGCCTGCTGCTGTCGCGTATCCTGTATCAGCAACAGCAGACCTTGCCCTCCGCCGACGAACTGGAAGACATGACCAACCGCATTGCGGATCTGCGTCTGGAGCAGTTTGAGGTCAACCAGCAGCGAGACGCCCTGTTCCAGAGCGATGCCTTTGTTGCCAAAGTGGAAGAGGGCCACAGCAGCGACGTCAATGATGAAGTCCACGATGCGCTGTTGCAGGTGGTGGATATGCGCCGCGAGCTGCTCGACCAGCTGAATAAACAGCTGGGCAACCAGCTGATGATGGCCATTAACCTGCAGATCAACCAGCAGCAGCTGGTGAGCGTTTCCAAAAGCCTGCAGGAGATCCTCACCCAGCAAATTTTCTGGGTAAACAGCAACAAACCGATGGACTGGGACTGGATCAAATCCTTCCCGGGCATGCTGAAAGACCAGATTAAAGGGATGAAAATCACCGTTAACTGGGAAAAAGCCGGTCCGGCGGTGGCCTTTGCCTTCCTGGCGGGTTTGCCGCTGTTGCTGATTGCCGGGTTAATCCGCTGGCGTCTCGGCTGGCTGAAAAAGTACCAGGCGAAGCTGGCGAATGAAGTGGGGCAGCTGCGTAATGACAGCCAGCTTCATACCCCGAAAGCGATTCTTATCGATCTGATCCGCGCCCTGCCGGTCTGCCTGTTAATTCTGGCTGCGGGGCTGATCCTGCTCACCATGCAGCTCAACGTCAGCGATCTGCTGTGGGCCTTCAGTAAAAAGCTGGCGCTGTTCTGGCTGGTGTTTGGCCTGTGCTGGAAAGTGCTGGAGAAAGACGGCGTGGCGGTGAGCCACTTCAATATGCCTGCCCAGCTGACCAGCCACTGGCGACGCCAGATTGTGCGCATCAGCCTCGCGCTGCTGCCGCTGCACTTCTGGTCAGTGGTGGCGGAACTCTCCCCGCTGCACCTGATGGACGACGTGCTGGGGCAGTTCGTGATCCTGCTGAACCTGCTGCTCATCAGCGTGTTGATGTGGCCGATGTGCCGTGACAGCTGGCGCGATAAAGAGTCCCACGCCATCCGCCTGGCGACGGTCACCGTGCTGTCCATTATCCCGCTGGCGCTGATGGTGCTGACGGCCACCGGCTATTTCTATACCACTCTGCGTCTGTCAGGCCGCTGGATTGAAACCGTCTATCTGGTGATCTTCTGGAACCTGCTGTACCAGACCGTCCTGCGCGGACTTAGCGTTGCCGCCCGTCGTATCGCCTATCGTCGTGCGCTGGCGCGTCGGCAGAATATGGTGAAAGAGGGGGCCGAAGGGGCTGAACCGCAGGAAGAGCCGACCATCGCCCTGGAGCAGGTGAACCAGCAGACGCTGCGTATCACCATGCTGGTGATGATCGCCCTGTTCGGCGTGATGTTCTGGGCTATCTGGTCTGATTTAATCACCGTCTTTGCCTATCTCGACAGTATTACCCTGTGGCACTACAACGGCACCGAAGCGGGTGCGGCGGTGGTGAAAAACGTCACTATGGGCAGTCTGCTGTTTGCGCTGGTCTCGTCGGTGGTAGCCTGGGCACTGATCCGCAACCTGCCTGGCCTGCTGGAGGTGCTGGTACTCTCGCGCCTGAATATGCGCCAGGGGGCGTCGTATGCCATCACCACGATCCTCAACTATGTGATTCTGGTGGCGGGGGCGATGACCGTCTTCGGTTCGCTCGGGGTCTCGTGGGACAAACTGCAGTGGCTGGCGGCAGCTCTGTCGGTCGGTCTTGGTTTTGGTTTGCAGGAGATCTTCGGTAACTTCGTTTCAGGTCTGATTATTCTGTTCGAACGTCCGGTGCGCATTGGCGATACCGTGACTATCGGCACCTTCTCGGGGACCGTCAGCAAGATCCGTATCCGTGCCACCACCATCACCGATTTCGATCGTAAAGAGGTGATCATCCCGAACAAAGCCTTCGTGACCGAGCGGTTGATCAACTGGTCGCTCTCCGACACCATTACCCGCGTGGTGATCAGTCTGGGCGTGGCCTACGGTTCCGATCTCGACGCGGTGAAAAAAGTGCTGCTGAAAGCGGCGATGGATCACCCGAAAGTGATGCACGATCCGGAGCCAGCCGTCTTCTTCACCACCTTCGGCCCGAGTACGCTGAATCATGAACTGCGTCTGTACGTGCGTGAACTGCGCGATCGCAGCTACACGGTCGATGAGCTGAACCGCACCATCGAGCGTCTGTGCCGCGAGAACAATATCAACATCGCGTTCAACCAGCTTGAAGTGCATCTGCGCAATGAGAAGGGCGACGAGCATACGGAAGTGAAACGTGAAGTGAAGGGGGACGATCCGACGCCAGCTTAACGTTTCCCCTCACCCTAACCCTCTCCCCAAAGGGGCGAGGGAATGGTTTGCTCCCTCTCCCTTTCAGGGAGAGGGCAGGGGTGAGGGTATTTTTCCTTCAAAATCCCGCCTCACAATCTCCAGCGCCTTCAGCACCGTTTCCGCCGGAATATCATGGTTCTCCAGCAACATAATCAGGTCGACGGCCAGCTTCACTTCATCGGGGGCGTTTTCCAGTGACACACACTACTCCTGTTAACGGGTCAGACGCGCAATCACGCGCTCAATATCATCCAGTGCCTTACGACAGCGTTCAAGCCGCCCCTCCAGCGCGGTAATTTCGCGCATCAGCATCTGCTGCTCTTCCAGCGTTTCGGCCTGGTTCAGCCGCGTTTCGCGTTCAGACTTCATTTCACACAGCCGCCGCTCAAACTCCTGATGCTTGAGCCGCTTGCGCTGCCACTTTGTCGCTCCGGCAGAAGGGCTGTCCCAGACGCGCAAAGGCCAGGCGGCGATCTCCCGGTGCAGGGCAGAGATCTGCTCCGCCAGGTGGGTAGCCAGCCAGTTGACCTGTTCAGTCTGCGCTTTCTCCACCGCGTGCCCCAGCTCATCCAGATTGTGCTGGGCTTCATCCAGATAATCTTTAATGAGAGTGCTGCGGGTGCGGAACAGCTGCCGGTCAAATCGCGGCTTCAGGGTGGCGTGCTGCATCAGAGGGGCGGCCTGGTTACGCAGGGCCGTCAGCTGATTTTGCAGCGTCTGTAAAAGCAAGGCTGTTTTCAATCCGCTCTCCAGTGGTACAGTAGCCGTTCAGTTTGATAACGATTCGCATTATGCAGCGTACTATTCTAATCATCATTGGCTGGCTTGCGGTAGTGCTCGGCACGCTGGGCGTCGTTTTACCCCTTCTGCCGACCACGCCCTTTATATTACTGGCGGCCTGGTGCTTCGCGCGCTCCTCGCCGCGTTTTCACCACTGGCTGCTGTACCGCTCATGGTTTGGCGGCTATCTGCGCCACTGGCAACAGTACCGCGCCATGCCGCCCGGCGCGAAGCCGCGGGCCATTGCGGTGATCCTCGTGACCTTCGCCATTTCATTATGGATGGTAAAAATCATGTGGGTGCGGATCCTGCTGCTGGGGATCCTCTCCTGCCTGCTGATTTTCATGTGGCGGATCCCGGTTGTTGATGAAAAGCAACAAAAGTAATAATCATCAGGATGGCTGTTGCAATTCTTGTGCGCAGCCAGTAAATTCGACCGTTTTCGAGCACGGGCAGGCCTGGTTAAAGGTTAAACGATTGTTACCTTGACCGACCCTCTATCCGCTCCGTGAGTAACACCGTTTTCATCAGGCATCCATTTATGACCGCAACTGCGCAGCAGCTTGAATATCTTAAAAACAGCATCAAAAGCATCCAGGACTATCCGAAACCTGGCATTCTTTTCCGTGATGTCACCAGCTTGCTGGAAGACCCAAAAGCGTACGCGCTCAGCATTGAACTGCTGGTTGAGCGTTACAAAAACGCCGGGATCACCAAAGTTGTTGGCACCGAAGCCCGCGGCTTCCTGTTTGGCGCCCCGGTAGCGCTGGCAATGGGCGTCGGTTTTGTGCCGGTGCGTAAGCCGCGCAAACTGCCACGCGAAACCATCGCCGAGAGCTACGAGCTGGAGTACGGTACCGACCAGCTGGAGATCCACGTTGATGCGATCAAGCCAGGCGACAAAGTGCTGGTGGTTGACGATCTGCTGGCTACCGGCGGCACCATCGAGGCGACCGTGAAGCTGATCCGTCGTCTGGGTGGCGAAGTGACCGATGCGGCCTTCATCATCAATCTGTTCGATCTGGGTGGCGAGCAGCGCCTGGAAAAACAGGGCATCACCAGCTACAGCCTCGTGCCATTCCCGGGACATTAATCCTCCCGCCCGCAACCTCGCCCAACGGGTGAGGTTGTGTTAGCATTACCCCCCTGAATATCCACCTTCCAGCGTTGCAGAGCCTGCCCATGAGTTATCAGGTGTTAGCCCGTAAATGGCGACCCCAAACCTTTGCTGACGTTGTCGGCCAGGAACATGTGCTGACCGCCCTGGCGAACGGCTTATCGCTAGGACGTATCCATCACGCCTATCTTTTTTCCGGCACCCGCGGCGTCGGTAAAACCTCTATCGCCCGTTTGCTGGCGAAAGGCCTCAACTGCGAAAGCGGGATCACCGCCACGCCGTGCGGCGTCTGCGATAACTGCCGTGAAATCGAGCAGGGGCGCTTTGTCGATCTGATTGAGATCGATGCCGCCTCGCGCACTAAAGTCGAAGATACCCGCGATCTGCTGGATAACGTCCAGTACGCCCCGGCGCGCGGCCGCTTCAAGGTCTATCTGATCGATGAAGTGCACATGCTGTCGCGCCACAGCTTTAACGCCCTGCTGAAAACGCTGGAAGAGCCGCCTGCGCACGTCAAATTCCTGCTGGCGACCACCGATCCGCAAAAGCTGCCGGTGACCATCTTATCCCGCTGCCTGCAGTTTCATCTGAAGGCGCTGGACGTCGGGCAGATCCGCGATCAGCTCGAACATATTCTGAATGAAGAGCAGGTAACGCATGAACCGCGTGCCCTGCAGCTGTTGGCGCGTGCCGCCGACGGCAGCCTGCGCGACGCCCTCAGCCTCACCGATCAGGCGATTGCCAGCGGCGACGGACAGCTGACCACCCTGGCGGTCAGCACCATGCTCGGCACCCTGGACGACGATCAGGCCCTGTCGCTGATTGAGGCAGTGGTCGAGGCCAACGGCGAGCGGGTGATGGAGCTGGTTAACGCCTCGGCGTCACGCGGCATCGAGTGGGAAGCCCTGCTGGTTGAGATGCTCAGCCTGCTGCACCGCATTGCGATGGTGCAGCTCTCCCCGGCGGCGCTGGGCCCGGACATGGCCGCCATTGAACAGCGGATGCGCGAGCTGGCGCGAACCATTCCGCCAACGGACGTGCAGCTCTACTATCAAACGCTGTTAATTGGCCGCAAGGAATTGCCGTTCGCCCCCGACCGACGTATGGGGGTCGAAATGACCCTGCTGCGCGCGCTGGCGTTCCATCCGCGCATGCCGCTGCCGGAGCCCGAGGTGCAGCCGCCGTCGTTTGCCCCGGTCGCGCCCACGGCGGTGCTAACGCCGCCGCAGGTGCCCGTGCAGCAGAGTGCGCCACCGCCGCCGCGCCAGGATGCGCCGCTGTCGGATGCCACCAGTTCGGTGCTCGCCGCCCGCAGTCAGTTGCAACGCGCGCAGGGAGCAACCAAGCCAAAAAAGAGTGAACCGGCAGCGCCTGCAAGAGCGCGGCCGGTAAATAACGCCGCGCTTGAACGTCTGGCCTCGGTCACGGATCGGGTCCAGTCGCGTTCTGCCTCCGCCACGCCTGAGCCACAGGCACCGGCTAAGAAAGAGGCCTATCGCTGGAAAGCCACCACCGTCACCGAAGTGGTGAAGGTGGAAGTCGCCACGCCGAAGGCGCTGAAAAAGGCGCTGGAGCACGAGAAGACGCCGGAGCTCTCGGCAAAGCTTGCTGAAGAGTCTCTGGAACGTGATGCCTGGGCGGCAGAGGTCAGCCAGCTGAAGCTGCCCAAGCTGGTGGAGCAGGTCGCCCTCAACGCCTGGCGTGAACAGGACGGCAACCGCATCTGCCTGCATCTGCGTCCGGGCCAGCGTCACCTGAACTCCGCGAGCGCGCAGCAGGTGCTGACTGAGGCGCTCTCCACATTACGGGGCGCGCCTGTTGAATTGACCATCATTGAAGATGATAATCCGGCGGTGCGTACGCCGCTGGAGTGGCGTCAGGCCATCTATGAAGAGAAACTCGCGCAGGCGCGTGAGTCGATTATCGCGGATAATAACATTCAGACCCTGCAGCGCTACTTTGATGCAGAACTGGATGAAGAGAGTATTCGACCCATTTGATCGTGAGTCTGACTTACGGTTGTTATCTTTAACGTGAAAGAAGAGAGAAGCCTATGTTTGGTGGTAAAGGCGGTCTGGGTGGTCTGATGAAGCAGGCCCAGCAGATGCAGGAAAAAATGCAGAAGATGCAGGAAGAGATCGCGCAGATGGAAGTTACCGGCGAATCTGGCGCAGGTCTGGTTAAAGTGACCATCAACGGCGCACATAACTGCCGTCGCGTGGAGATCGACCCAAGCCTGCTCGAAGACGACAAAGATATGCTGGAAGATCTGGTCGCTGCTGCATTCAACGATGCTGCGCGCCGTATCGACGAAACCCAGAAAGAAAAAATGGCCTCTGTATCCTCCGGAATGCAGCTGCCACCGGGCTTTAAGATGCCGTTCTGATGCAAACCAGTCCGCTGCTCACGCAGTTAATGGAAGCGCTACGCTGCCTGCCGGGCGTAGGCCCGAAGTCAGCGCAGCGCATGGCGTTTACCCTGCTGCAGCGCGATCGCAGCGGCGGCATGCGTCTGGCGCAGGCTCTGACCCGCGCCATGTCAGAAATCGGTCACTGTGCGGACTGCCGCACCTTTACCGAGCAGGAGGTGTGCAACATCTGCGCTAATCCGCGTCGTCAGGAAAACGGTCAGATCTGCGTGGTGGAGAGTCCTGCGGACATCTACGCCATCGAACAGACCGGGCAGTTTTCCGGGCGCTACTTTGTGCTCATGGGCCACCTGTCGCCGCTGGACGGTATCGGGCCGGATGATATCGGTCTGGACCGTCTGGAACAGCGTCTCAAATCGGAAACGATCAGCGAGGTGATCCTCGCCACCAACCCAACGGTGGAAGGGGAGGCGACGGCCAACTATATCGCCGAGCTGTGCGCGGAGTCTGGCGTCGACGCCAGCCGTATCGCCCACGGCGTTCCGGTGGGCGGCGAGCTGGAGATGGTGGACGGCACCACGCTGTCACACTCTCTGGCCGGGCGTCACAAGATTATTTTCTGACCAAACGGAGGCTGCAACCGTGGCCTCCGCTTGAAAACCTTCCCGCTTATCCCCATCTCTCCCTCAACGCTTTTAAACCCCATTAAATGGCATTGTTGAGGTCGACTTAGTATGAAAGGACAAGAAACCCGCGGTTTCCAGTCAGAGGTAAAACAACTTCTGCACCTGATGATCCATTCTCTTTATTCCAATAAAGAAATCTTCCTGCGCGAGCTTATCTCTAACGCCTCTGATGCGGCGGACAAGCTGCGTTTCCGCGCGCTGTCGAAGCCAGAGCTGTATGAAGGTGACGGCGAACTGCGCGTGCGCGTCTCCTTTGATAAAGAGAACCGCACCCTGACTATCGCCGACAACGGCATTGGTATGACCCGCGATGAAGCGATCGACCATCTGGGCACCATCGCGAAATCCGGCACCAAAGCCTTCCTGCAGTCGATGGGTTCCGATCAGGCGAAAGACAGCCAGCTGATCGGCCAGTTCGGCGTGGGCTTCTACTCGGCGTTCATCGTGGCGGACAAAGTCACCGTGCGCACCCGTGCGGCAGGCGAAAGCGCTGAAAGCGGCGTGTTCTGGGAATCCCACGGCGAAGGCGAATACACCGTCGCGGATATCACCAAAGCCGATCGCGGCACCGAGATCACCCTGCACCTGCGCGAAGGGGAAGACGACTTCCTCAACGACTGGCGCGTGCGCTCCATTATCAGCAAATATTCTGACCATATCGCCCTGCCGGTCGAGATCGAAAAACAGGAAGAGCAGGACGGCGAAACCGTCATCTCCTGGGAGAAGATCAACAAGGCGCAGGCGCTGTGGACGCGCAACAAGTCTGAGATCAAAGACGACGAGTACACCGAGTTTTACAAACACATCGCCCACGACTTTACCGATCCGCTGACCTGGAGCCACAATCGTGTGGAAGGTAAGCAGGAGTACACAAGCCTGCTGTACATCCCGGCGCAGGCGCCGTGGGATATGTGGAACCGCGATCACAAGCACGGTCTGAAGCTGTACGTCCAGCGCGTGTTCATCATGGACGAAGCCGAGCAGTTCATGCCGAACTACCTGCGCTTTGTGCGTGGCCTGATCGACTCTAACGACCTGCCGCTGAACGTCTCCCGTGAGATCCTGCAGGACAGCACCGTGACCCGCAACCTGCGCACCGCGCTGAGCAAACGCGCCCTGCAGATGCTGGACAAGCTGGCGAAAGACGACGCGGAAAAATACCAGACCTTCTGGAAACAGTTCGGCCTGGTGCTGAAAGAGGGCCCGGCGGAAGACTCTTCTAACGTTGAAGCCATTGCTAAGCTGCTGCGCTTTGCTTCCACGCACACCGACTCTTCCGAGCAGACCGTGTCGCTGGAAGAGTACATCTCCCGTATGAAGGAAGGGCAGGAGAAGATCTACTACATCACCGCCGACAGCTATGCCGCGGCGAAGAGCAGCCCGCACCTGGAGCTGCTGCGTAAGAAAGGCATCGAAGTGCTGCTGCTTTCCGATCGCATCGATGAGTGGATGATGAACTACCTGACCGAGTTCAGCGGTAAAGCGTTCCAGTCCGTTGCCAAAGCCGATGAGTCCATCGACAAGCTGGCGGATGAAGTGGACGAAACCGCGAAAGAGGCGGAAAAAGCGCTGGAGCCGTTTGTTGAGCGCGTGAAGACTCACCTGGGCGATCGCGTGAAAGAGGTACGTTTCACCCACCGTCTGACCGATACTCCGGCCATCGTGACTACCGAAGCCGACGAGATGAGCACCCAGATGGCGAAGCTGTTCGCCGCTGCGGGCCAGAGCGTGCCGGAAGTGAAGTACATCTTTGAACTGAATCCGGATCACGCCCTGGTGAAACGCGCGGCCGAGACTCAGGACGAGACGCGCTTTGCCGAGTGGGTTGAACTTCTGCTGGATCAGTCCCTGCTGGCCGAGCGCGGCACGCTGGAAGATCCAAACCAGTTCATCAAGCGCGTGAATGCATTGCTGCTGAGCTAATAAACAGCCCCTCACCCTAACCCTCTCCCCAAAGGGGAGAGGGAACTCGAACACCCTCTCCCCTTTGGGGAGAGGGCCGGGGTGAGGGGACATTACCGCACCCTCTAATAAATTCCCCTCATTAACCGTTTCAGCCTCCCCGCCTTCCTTGAGCCACATCCGTTCTGATGGTATTGTTTAGCGCTTTTGAAAAATTGAACCAACTTTTGAGGGGATTTTCGCAATGCGTATTATTCTGCTTGGCGCTCCGGGCGCGGGTAAAGGAACTCAGGCTCAGTTCATCATGGAGAAATACGGTATTCCGCAAATCTCTACCGGTGACATGCTGCGTGCCGCTGTTAAATCTGGCTCCGAGCTGGGCAAACAGGCGAAAGATATTATGGACGCCGGCAAACTGGTAACCGACGAGCTGGTGATCGCTCTGGTTAAAGAACGCATTACTCAGGAAGATTGCCGCAACGGTTTCCTGCTGGACGGCTTCCCGCGTACCATTCCTCAGGCTGATGCCATGAAAGAAGCGGGCATCAATGTGGACTACGTGCTGGAGTTCGACGTACCGGACGAGCTGATCGTTGACCGTATCATCGGTCGTCGCGTACACGCCGCTTCCGGCCGCGTTTACCACATCAAATTCAATCCGCCTAAGGTGGAAGGCAAAGACGACGTGACCGGCGAAGAGCTGACCACCCGTAAAGACGATCAGGAAGAGACCGTGCGTAAGCGCCTGGTGGAATACCATCAGATGACCGCGCCGCTGATCGGCTACTACTCGAAAGAAGCGCAGGCGGGTAACACCCAATACGCCAAAGTCGACGGCACTAAGCCTGTCGCAGAAGTTCGTGCAGAGCTGGAAAAAATCCTCGGCTAATCGCACCTCTCTCACCCGGTTCTCCGGGTGAGAAAAATTCTCATCTTACCTCTTACTGCAATTGGTTCCGTTTACGCACTTTTCAGATACACTTATCAGCCTGTTAAAAGGTTATGAGGCGTGAATGAGTCAGGCGAAAACCGGCATCCTGCTTGCCAATTTAGGTACCCCCGAAGCCCCAACCCCCGCAGCGGTCAGCCGTTATCTGCGCCAGTTTTTGAGCGATACGCGCGTTGTGGATACCCCGCGTCTGCTGTGGTGGCCATTGCTGCGCGGCGTGATCCTGCCGATCCGTTCGCCGCGCGTGGCAAAACTCTATCAGTCCGTCTGGATGGAAGAGGGCTCGCCGCTGATGGTCTACAGCCGTCGTCAGGAGAAAGCGCTCGCCGCCCGTCTGCCGGATACGCCGGTCGCGCTGGGTATGAGCTACGGTAAACCGTCGCTGGAAAGCGCCGTCACGGAACTGTTGGCGCAGGGCGTGGACCATATCGTGGTGCTGGCGCTCTATCCGCAATACTCCTGCTCCACCGTGGCCGCCGTCTGGGACGAGCTGGCGCGCATTCTGGCGACCCGACGCCGTATTCCTTCCGTGACCTTTATTCGCGACTACGCGGATAACGACATGTATATCAACGCCCTTGCCAGCAGCGCGCGCGCGTCCTTTGCGAAGCACGGCGAGCCGGATCTGCTGTTGCTCTCCTATCACGGGATCCCGCAGCGATTTGCCGATGAAGGGGACGATTATCCGCAGCGCTGCCGCGATACCACCCGTGAGCTGGTCTCCGCGCTCGGCCTGCCGCCGGAGAAGGTGATGATGACCTTCCAGTCGCGCTTTGGCCGCGAGCCGTGGTTGACGCCTTATACCGATGAAACCCTCAAAATGCTGGGTGAGAAAGGCGTGAAGCATATCCAGGTGATGTCGCCGGGCTTTGCGGCAGACTGTCTGGAGACGCTGGAGGAGATCGCGGTGCAAAACCGGGAGTTCTTCCTTGAAGCGGGCGGGGAAAAGTACGAGTACATTCCGGCGCTGAACGATGACCCTGAGCACATCGAGATGATGGTCTCCCTGGTGACCAACAGCCGCTAATCGCACTCCGGGCCGGGTTTATGCTACCATTTCCGGCCCAACCGTCACTCGTAGCTCAGAACATGAAATTTCCCGGTAAACGCAAATCCAAACACTACTTTCCCGTTAACGCCCGCGATCCGCTGCTGCAGCAAATTCAGCCGGAAAATGAGACCAACGCCGCCTGGGTGGTGGGTATCGATCAGACGCTGGTGGATATTGAAGCAAAAGTGGACGATGCGTTTGTCGCGCGTTACGGCCTGAGCGCCGGGCACTCTCTGGTTATCGAAGACGATGTGGCGGAAGCGCTCTACCAGGAGCTGGTACGGGACAACCTGATCACCCATCAGTTTGCCGGTGGCACCATCGGCAACACCATGCACAACTACTCGGTGCTGGCCGATGACCGCTCCGTGCTGCTGGGCGTGATGTGCAGCAACATCGAAATTGGCAGTTACGCCTACCGCTATCTCTGCAACACCTCCAGCCGTACCGATCTGAACTACCTCCAGGGTGTGGACGGGGCCATTGGCCGCTGCTTTACGCTGATCGGGGAATCCGGCGAGCGGACCTTCGCCATCAGTCCGGGTCACATGAACAAGCTGCGCGCCGAGAGCATCCCGGAAGAGGTCATTGCCGGGGCGTCGGCGCTGGTGCTGACCTCCTATCTGGTGCGCTGCAAGCCGGGCGAGCCGATGCCGGAAGCGACCATGAAGGCGGTGGAGTACGCGAAGAAGTACAACGTGCCGGTGGTCCTGACCCTGGGCACCAAATTCGTTATCGCCGATAACCCCGAGTGGTGGCAGGCGTTCCTGAAAGAGCACGTCTCGATTCTGGCGATGAATGAAGAAGAGGCCGAAGCCCTGACCGGGGAGAGCGATCCGCTCCTGGCGTCCGACAAGGCGCTGGACTGGGTCGATCTGGTGCTCTGCACCGCCGGGCCGGTGGGTCTGTATATGGCCGGTTTCACCGAAGAAGAGGCGAAGCGCAAAACCCAGCATCCGCTGCTGCCGGGGGCGATTGCCGAGTTTAACCAGTTTGAGTTCAGCCGCGCCATGCGCCATAAGGACTGTGTGAATCCGCTGCGTATCTTCTCGCACATCGCCCCGTATATGGGCGGGCCGGAGAAGATCATGAACACCAACGGCGCAGGCGACGGCGCGCTGGCGGCGCTGCTGCACGATATCACCGCGAACGCCTTCCACCGCACCAACGTACCGAACTCCAGTAAACACAAGTTCTCATGGCTGACCTACTCGTCGCTGGCCCAGGTGTGTAAGTACGCGAACCGCGTCAGTTATCAGGTGCTGAACCAGCATTCACCGCGTCTGACGCGCGGTCTGCCGGAAAGAGAAGATAGCCTGGAAGAGTCGTACTGGGACAGGTAATGCTTTCACCCTCACCCCAGCCCTCTCCCTAAGGGAGAGGGAGATTCAGGTACCCTCTCCCCGTGGGAGAGTGCCAGGGTGAGGGCATCAGGCCGCACAAATTTTACCCCGTCACCACCGCTTCAACCGGCGGTTTCTCCAGCAGCGACAGCATGGTATTGGCAATCTCACGCTCGCCCATCACTACCTGATTCGCGCCGCGCTCCATGATGTATTCCACTTCGTCGTCGTAATGCGCCCGGGCGATAATCTCCAGGTGCGGGTATTTTTCGCGGGCGGAGACCACAATCTCACCGGCCTCGTAACCATTCGGGATAGTCAGCAGCAGCCAGCGCGCGCAGTCCAGATGCGCCAGATTCATGATCTCTTCGTTCGCCGCATTGCCGAGCACGGCACGAACCCCGCGCTCGCGCAGCTCGTCCACGCGAGTGCGGGAGGTCTCAATCACCACCAGCGGAATGCCCTGGGCCATCAGCTTCTCGCCCAGCAGGCTACCGACGCGGCCAAAGCCTACCAGCAGGGCGTGGTTGCAGATATCCACCGGGATCTGCTTCTCTTCTTCCGTCGCCTCTTCCAGGGTCTGTTCTTCGAGGGTTTCGGTTTTCTCGAGGTATTTTTCCAGCAGCGCGAACAGCACCGGGTTGAGCATAATTGAGAGGATCGCCCCCGCCAGCACCAGGTTTTGTCCGGCCTGCGGCAGCAGATCCAACGCCATGCCCAGTCCGGCAAGGATAAAGGCAAACTCACCGATCTGCGCCAGGCTGGCGGCGATGGTCAGCGCGGTACGCGGCGAGTGGCCGAACAGGCGTACCAGGAAGAACGCGGCAACCGACTTACCAAAGATGATGATCGCCAGGGTGCCCAGCACCGCCAGCGGCTGGTCAATCAGCACCAGCGGGTCGAACAGCATCCCCACGGAGACGAAGAACAGCACCGCAAAGGCATCGCGCAGGGGCAAGGTATCGTGGGCGGCACGGTGGCTCAGCTCCGATTCGTTCAGCACCATCCCGGCAAAGAACGCACCAAGGGCGAAGGAGACGTCAAACAGCTCAACGGCGCCAAAGGCGATGCCCAGCGCCAGAGCCAGCACCGCAAGGGTAAACAGCTCGCGTGAGCCGGTGGCGGCGCTGCGGGAGAGGATCCACGGCACCAGGCGACGGCCCACCAGCATCATAATGGCGATAAAGGCCACCACCTTCCCGATGGTGATACTCATATCCAGCGCCAGGCTGGCAAAGCCGACGTTGTCTTTTTCCAGCATTCCGGCGACCGCAGGCAGCAGCACCAGGGTTAACACCATCACCAGATCTTCAACAATCAGCCAGCCAATGGCGATCTGCCCTCGCTGGCTGTCAATCAGCTGCCTCTCCTCAAGCGCGCGCAGCAGCACCACGGTACTGGCGGTGGAAAGACAGAGACCAAACACGATGCCGGTCATCAGCGGCCAGCCCAGCATCGCTGAAAGCGCCATACCCAGCAACGTCGCCACGGCTATCTGGGCGATCGCGCCGGGAATGGCGATCGACTTTACCGCCATCAAATCCTTCAGGGAGAAATGCAAACCAACACCGAACATCAGCAGGATCACGCCAAGCTCCGCCAGCTCCGGGGCAAGTTTCGTATCAGCAACAAAACCTGGGGTAAAAGGACCGGCTAACACGCCCGCTAATAAATAGCCCACCAGAGGCGAAATGCGAAGTTTGTTGGCAATCATGCCGAGTATAAATGCGAGTACAAGTCCACCGACAATGGTGGTGATAAGCGGTGTGGCGTGGTGCATTCCGTCTCCTTTCGTTGCTGAGTTAATCCATTTTTGGTTTAAAACCAAAAAGCCGAGTAATAGTTTATGACAAATTTAATGATTATGTTTATGAATAATTGTTGAAATATGAGTAAAACAGCAATAAGGGTTAAACGAAAGGAGAACAGGACGATTTTTGAGAGGCGGTGCTAAGAAAGGCTTATGGCAGTAGGGAAGGTTGCGGCCAAATCGGGAGTTTGGCCGCAGATAAATCAGGCTTTATGCCGGTTATCAGGCAAGAATATAGTCAACATCCCGAGAAGTGGCAGGAAAGCGCAGATTTTGTAGACCAAAAAGATGCTGGTATGGTCTGCAATCAGCCCTAACACCGCTGCGCCAAGGCCACCCATCCCAAAGGCAAATCCAAAAAACAGTCCGGAAACCATGCCGATACGTCCCGGAAGCAGCTCCTGGGCATACACCAGAATGGCCGAAAACGCCGAGGCGAGGATAAAACCAATGATCACAGTTAAAACACCCGTCCACCACAGGGTTGCATAGGGCAAAATAAGCGTGAAGGGCGCTACGCCGAGGATAGAGCCCCAAATCACATATTTACGCCCGATCTTGTCTCCCAGTGGCCCGCCAATGAACGTCCCTGCGGCCACCGCAAACAGGAAGGCGAAGAGGTGAAACTGGGCGTTTTGTACCGATAATCCGAATTTTTCCATCAGATAAAAGGTGTAATAGCTGCTGATGCTCGCCATATAGAAGTATTTGGAGAAAATCAGCATCAGCAGGATGCTGACGGCCAGAATGACCTTGTTGCGCGGCAGGGGATTAATCACCGGCGCTTGTGGTTTGCCCTTATTAACCCGGTGCTGAGCGGCGTACCAGCGGCTGATTTGCGCCAGCACCACGATGGCCAGCAGAGCGGCAAGCACGAACCAGGCCACGTTGCCTTTGCCATACGGGGCGATGATCACCGCCGCCAGCAGCGGGCCAAGGGAGCTGCCGAAGTTACCGCCCACCTGGAACAGCGACTGCGCCAGCCCGTGGCGGCCACCGGAGGCCATGCGCGCCACGCGGGACGACTCGGGGTGGAAGACCGACGAGCCGGTACCCACCAGCGCGGCGGCCACTAAAACGCCTTCAAAGCTGCCCGCCATCGCCAGCAGGATCAGGCCGCTCAGGGTAAAGCACATGCCAATCGGCAGCGACCAGGGCATCGGATATTTGTCCGTCCAGTAGCCCACCACTGGTTGCAGCAGCGACGAGGCCAGCTGGAAGGTGAGGGTGATCATGCCGATCTGCACGAAGGAGAGGGAGAACTCGGACTGTAGCAGCGGATAGATCGCCAGAATAAGCGACTGGATCATATCGTTCAGCAGATGCGAAAGGCTGATTGCACCGAGAATACCAAATGAGGTGCGCGCCTTAGCGGTCGACACCGGAGGAGTAGATTCACTGATAGCCATAAATACCACGTCGATTGTTATAGGAAGTGCAGGGAGTCATTATTATCCCGCTAACATACCTGTCCCCGACATTTGAGGAAAGTCGCAATTCTGAAAACTTATTTGTCTATTCTGATTACTCATTGTAATTTTTGCGTTTGTCTATGAGTCAGGGAGTGAAGAGATGAAGTTAATGAAGCGAGGCGTTGCGCTGGCAATAATCGCAGCATGCGGACTGTTAAGCCTGCCAGCCCAGGCCTGGGAACAGGATAAAACCTATAACATCACCATCCTGCATACCAACGATCATCACGGCCACTTCTGGCGCAGCGAATATGGCGAATATGGCCTCTCGGCGCAGAAAACGCTGGTGGACGGGATCCGTAAAGAGGTGGCGGCCAAGGGCGGCAGCGTGCTGTTACTCTCTGGCGGCGACATTAATACCGGCGTCCCGGAATCGGATTTACAGGATGCGGAGCCCGATTTCCGCGGCATGAATTTGATTGGCTACGATGCGATGGCCGTCGGCAACCACGAATTTGATAATCCTATAGAAGTATTACGCCAGCAGGAGAAGTGGGCCAAATTTCCCTTCCTCTCCGCCAATATTTACCAGAAAAGCACCGGGGAGCGTTTATTTAAGCCCTGGGCCATCTTCAAACGCCAGGATATTAAAATCGCCGTAATAGGGCTGACCACCGACGACACGGCAAAAATTGGCAATCCGGAATATTTCACCGATATCGAATTCCGTAAACCGGCCGACGAAGCGAAGCTGGTGATCCAGGAGTTACAGCAGAACGAAAAACCGGACGTGATTATCGCCACCACCCACATGGGTCATTACGATAATGGCGAGCACGGGTCGAACGCCCCGGGCGATGTGGAGATGGCGCGCAGCCTGCCGGCGGGGTCGCTGGCGATGATTGTCGGCGGCCACTCCCAGGATCCGGTCTGTATGGCCTCGGAAAATAAAAAGCAGGTGGACTATGTGCCAGGCACGCCGTGCGCACCGGACAAGCAGAACGGCATCTGGATTGTGCAGGCCCATGAGTGGGGCAAATACGTGGGGCGCGCGGATTTTGAGTTCCGTAACGGCGAGATGAAGCTGGTGCACTACCAGCTGATCCCAGTCAACCTGAAGAAGAAGGTGACTTACGATAACGGCCAGAGCGAGCGCGTCCTCTATACCCCGGAAATTGCGGAAAACCCACAGATGCTCTCCCTGCTGACGCCGTTCCAGAATAAAGGCAAAGCACAGCTGGATGTGAAAATCGGCACGCTCAATGGCAGACTGGAAGGCGATCGCAGCAAGGTGCGTTTCGTGCAGACCAACATGGGCCATCTGGTGCTGGCGGCGCAAATGGCGCGCACCAATGCCGACTTTGCGGTGATGAGCGGCGGCGGGATCCGCGACTCCATTGAAGGCGGCGATATCACCTATAAAGACGTGCTGAAGGTGCAGCCGTTTGGCAACGTGGTGGTGTATGTCGATATGAGCGGCAAAGAGGTGACGGACTACCTGACCGCGGTGGCGCAGATGAAGCCTGACTCCGGAGCCTATCCGCAGTTCGCCAACGTAAGCTTTGTGGCGAAGGGCGGGGTGCTCAACGACCTGAAAATCAAAGGCGAACCTGTTGATCCGGCGAAAACCTACCGCATGGCGACGTTAAGCTTTAACGCCACCGGCGGCGATGGCTATCCGCATATTGATGACAAACCGGGCTATGTGAATACCGGTTTTATCGACGCCGAGGTGCTGAAGCAGTACATCCAGCAGAACTCTCCGCTGGATGTGAATGCCTATGAACCGAAAGGTGAGGTGAGCTGGCAGTAACCGTGGAGCTGCGCCGGGTGGCGGCTACGCCTTACCCGGCCTACGAGGTAAAAGCAAAACGGTAACAGGCGTTACCGTTTTTAGTGTTTGCGCCCTCTCCCGGTGGGAGAGGGACGGGGTGAGGGCAACAGGCCGCACAGCCTTACTCCCGGCGTGCAATATCCGCAAACTGCGCATCCAGCATTTTGGCAAGATCGCTGGCCGCCAGCTCAATATCCAGCCCGCGCTTGCCGCCCGAGATATAGATCGTTTCAAAGCCCTGAGAGGGCGCGTCAATCAGCGTCGGCAGGCGCTTTTTCTGCCCCAGCGGGCTAATACCGCCCACCAGATAACCCGTCGTGCGCTGCGCCACCATCGGGTCGGCCATATCCACTTTTTTGGCACCCAGCGCCTTCGCCACCTTCTTGAGATCCAGCTGTCCGGCAACCGGCGTCACCGCCACGGCGAGGTGCTTCATATCACCGTTGACCGCCACCAGCAGGGTTTTATAGACCTGGTCGGCATTGAGCCCCAGCTTACGCACCACTTCATCGCCAAAATTGGTTTCGTTCGGATCGTGGTCATAGGTATGGATCCGGAACGTGATTTTGTTTTTCTCGAGTAATTTAACGGCGGGAGTCATAGCAATCCTTCTTAGCCCGGACAATAAACGTCCTAAGCATACGCCTCAGAAGAGGCTAAAAAATAGCACCATCTTGCGCATATAGTGTTGGCAGTGATGGTCACTTTGAGCGACAATCGGCTCAACCGGGGGTCTCCTCCGGCATAATAACAACGATGAAATTCCTCTTTGACGGGCCAATAGAAATATTGGCCACTTTTTTATCTCAGCAACGACGGCAAATTCCCCTCGCCGTACAGATGCAGCGCCCCGACCGCCACCACATATCGTCCCGCAGGCAACGCGCGCAGCTTCTCGCACCACGCCTGATTACGCTCGTGCATCAGCACGTCATACAGCGATTCGCTGAAGGTCGCCGGCAGCGCCAGCCTGTCAACGATGGGGGGCGAATCCAGCCACCAGCTCACCATGGTTTGCAGCAACCGCGCATTGGTATGCCAGTGGGTCAGGGTATCTTCCAGCAGGAGCAGCCCGTCGTTCGGCATCTGGCGCAGGAGGGCAATCTGACTGGCGGCCCCTTCGAGCTCGATAATAGGCAACTGCTGCGCGCGCGCGACGTTCAACAGCTGGTAATCGATACCGTAATCTCCCCGCAGTCCCAGACGCTGTGCCTGGGTGGCCTGCAATACCATCGCGATCTGCCATAAAGGCTGGCTCTCCAGCATGGACAGTGATAACCCGAGCTCGTCGGCAAGCCGCTCCAGCTCGGCCAGCTGGCTGGCGCTGAGGCGCTCATTCAGCGGAGGCGGGATCGCCAGCCCCTCGAAGGGCGACTCATTACCTGAGATATCGGCTTCCACGATCAGCGCATCGGCGCTGTGCAGCCTGGCGATGAGCCCCTCTGGCAGGGGAGACATATCCCGGGTTCCCATATGGATGCTACCGACCAGATGCAGATGCTGCCCGCCGGGCAGGGAGATATCGAGGCCCGGCCAGCGGTAGCGGCGGGGGAACAGGGCGCGAAACGATGCTTTTATACGTTGAAACAGACTCATACGCGCTCCAGGAAGGGAAAAATTCATGCTAGCGCGTGGGGAGGGGCGGTGCAAGACGTCCTTGTCTTATGCAATCGTTACTCTTTGGGTTTAAAACGCAGCAGGCGATTGGCATTGCTCACTACGGTAATCGAGGAGAGCGCCATGGCGGCACCCGCCACTACCGGGTTGAGCAGCGTACCGGTCAGCGGCCAGAGGATCCCGGCGGCGATCGGAATGCCGAAGGCGTTATAGACAAAGGCCCCCAGCAGGTTTTGCTTCATGTTGCGCAGGGTCGCTTTCGAGATGGCGAGCGCGTCGGCCACCCCCATCAGGCTGTGGCGCATCAGGGTGATGGCCGCCGTTTCGATGGCCACATCGCTGCCGCCGCCCATCGCAATCCCGACGTCCGCCTGGGCCAGCGCCGGGGCGTCGTTAATGCCGTCGCCAATCATCGCCACCCGGCGCCCCTGGCCCTGCAGTGTGATAATCGCGTCCGCTTTGCCATCCGGCAGCACCCCGGCGATCACCTCATCAATACCGGCCTCGCGGGCGATAGCCTGGGCAGTGACGGCATTGTCTCCGGTGAGCATCACCAGACGATAGCCCGCGCGGTGCAGGCGTTGCAGCGCACTCACGCTGTCAGCGCGCAGCGGGTCGCGAACGGCAAATAGCGCCGCGATGTGACCATCCACCGCCAGCAGCACCGGAGTGGCGCCCTGAGCGGCATGGGCCTGCAGCTGCGCATCCAGCGCCCGGGTATCAATGCCATTTTCGGCCAGCAGGGCCTGATTGCCCAACAGCAGCGTTTGGCCATCGACCTCTCCGCTGACCCCCAGCCCGCGCAGGGTGCGGAAGTTATTCACCAGCGGCAGGGCGCTGTCTGCTTTCTCAAGAATGGCTCGCGCCAGCGGGTGGCTGGAACCCTGTTCGAGCGCGGCGGCCAGGCGCAGGGCCTCGGCTTCACCGATTGCGCCTGTGGTATCGACGGCGACCACCTGCGGTTTACCCTCGGTGAGGGTCCCGGTTTTATCAAACACCAGCGTATCCAAGGTGCTGGCGCGCTGCAGGGCGTCGGCATCACGCACCAGCACGCCGGACTCCGCGGCACGGCCAACGCCGGAGATAATCGACATCGGCGTCGCCAGCCCCAGGGCGCATGGACAGGCGATGATCAGCACCGTGGTGGCGATCACCAGGGTGTAGACAATCTGCGGCGCGGGGCCAAAGAAGTACCAGATAGCGGCGCTGAACAGGGCGATACCCACTACCACCGGCACGAAGATGGCGGAAATTTTATCCGCCAGCTTGCCGATCTCCGGCTTGCTGCTCTGGGCCTGGCGCACCATGCGGATGATGCGCGACAGGGTGGTGTGGCTGCCGACGGCGCTGGCGCGGAACAGCACGCTGCCATCCTGCACCACCGTACCGGCGTGAACGCTCTCCCCGTCGCTTTTCTGCTGCGGCACCGGTTCGCCGGTCAGCATCGCTTCGTCAAACCAGGCTTCGCCCTGAGTGATTTCGCCATCCACCGGGACACGATCCCCGGTGGTGAGGCGCAGGATCATTCCCGCCTGCACCTCCCCCAGCGGCAGGTTCTGTTCACCGTTTTCCGTGACCACCCGGGCGGTCGGCGGGGTTAAATCGAGCAATCTCTCCAGCGCTTTCGAGGAGCGCTGGCGGGCCCGCGCTTCCAGCATATGGCCGAGGTTAATCAGGCCGATAATCATCGCGCTGGCTTCATAATAGAGGTGGCGTGCTTCCATCGGGAACCACTGCGGCCAGACGTTAACGCTCATCGAGTAGAGCCACGCCGCGCCGGTACCCAGCGCCACCAGCGTATCCATGGTGGCGGTGCGGTTTTTCAGGCTCTTCCAGGCGCTGGTATAAAAATGGCCGCCGGCGAAAATCATCACCCCGAGGGTGATAACGCCGATGGCCAGCCACAGGGTGCGGTTATCGTCGGTGACCATCATGTTGTCACCGAGCATCCCCCAGCCCATCACCGGGATCCCCACCAGCAGGGCGACAATCGCCTGCCAGCGAAAACGTTTCATGGTGGCGATGGCGGTCTCCTGCTGGCGTTCGCGGCGTTTGAGATCGTCTTCAATCGCCTCGGCGCCGTAGCCCGCTTTTTCCACGGCCTGGACTAAATCAACGGCGGAGGCAGTGCCCATGATCAGCGCACTGCGTTCCGCCAGGTTGACCCGTGCCTGTGCCACACCCGGAACCGCCTGCAAAGCGTTCTGTACCCGGGTGACGCAGCTGGCGCAGCTCATGCCGTTGATCAACAGCTGCTGGCTGTCATCACTGTCGTGAGCTGCCGGAAGCTCAGAGGAGTCCGCTGTCAGTGCTTCCGACGGCGTTGTTGACGCTGTCAGCGGATCAGCCTTTGGGTGGCTTAACGCCGCACCGTAACCGGCCTGTTTGATGGTGTCGATAAGAGCATCGGCGCTGGCGCTGCCGGTCACGGCGGCGTGGTCGATGGTGACCTCTGCGGTGTCAACGTCCGGGCGTTGCTCCAGACTCTCTTTGACGCGTTTGACACAGTGGCCGCAGGAGAGGCCGTCCAGTGTCAGATCGATGGTGTGAGACATACGAATACTCCTTATAAATCTCCAGCCAGATATTGACCGGAGGGACACTTTCATCTAACTGTTATGAAGGTTAAACCTTCCATCAAGGGGAAGGTCAAGGGGGAAAAGTGAATATCAGTGATGTTGCCAAAAAAACCGGGTTAACCAGCAAAGCGATCCGCTTTTACGAAGAGAAGGGGCTGGTGACGCCGCCGCTGCGCAGCGAGAACGGCTACCGGAGCTACACGCAAAAGCACCTCGATGAACTCACGCTGCTGCGCCAGGCCCGTCAGGTGGGGTTCAATCTGGATGAATGCGGCGATCTGGTGAATCTGTTTAACGATCCCGCCCGCCACAGCGCCGATGTGAAAAGCCGGACCCTGGAGAAGGTCGCCGAAATTGAACGCCATATCCTGGAATTACAGGCGATGCGCGACCAGCTGCTGGCGCTCGCCGAGAGCTGTCCGGGGGATGAGAGCGCCGACTGCCCGATCATCGATAACCTCTCCGGCTGCTGTCACCGCAAGGCGAAGGCCTGACCGCGTTCCGGGTTGAGCATAAACACCACCGTCCCGCGATACCAGGGGGAGCGCTGGAGCTGCGCTTCGGTCTGAACGTCCCGTTTGCCGCCCTGTACCAGCCCGAGCTTAAACGGAATGCGCAGCCGGGCCAGGGCGGGCAGATAGGCCTGATAGTTGTCTACCGTATGGCGACCCTGATAGCTCTGGATCACCAGCTCATCCACCGCCAGCGCGTTCAGCGTGGCGACATCCCCGGTTTTCGCCCAGTCCAATAGCCCGGTCACCCCCAGCGCAAATTCCGGCGGCAGCTGCTGGCGCAATTGCTGTAAAAAGCGAGCGTAGTCCGCCAGCTGGTGGGTTGCCGCATCGAAATCGACCTGCAAACCCACCACCTGGTTACCGGCGGCCTGCCAGCGCTGCATCAGGCGGACAATTCTCGGCACAATGGGCGATGGCACATCGAGGGTGGTAAAGCGCACGGTCAGCCAGATTGAGGGAAACGTCAGGCGGCTGACCGGCAGCCCGAGGCGCTGAAACACCACCTCATTCGGCCGGGCCAGCACCTCGCCCTGATGGAGATAGACCGTTTGCGCCCCCTTCAGTGCCTCGCTGGCTTTCACGCCCGACCAGAGCCAGAAGGCCGGATGCTCGCGGGCGGTGACGATATCCGCCGCCTGCGCCTGTCCGGCCAGCAGCGCGGCTACCAGTAATATTTGAGTTTTTGCGCCCACGGGCTGCCCGGATACTGCGTTTTTAACTGCGAGAACCAGCCTTTACGCTGGGCTTTATCCACGTCTGGTCCGCCACATTCGTTATAGCCGGACGGGGCGTAACACATGATGGCCCGATAGAGCGCGTAGCTCCTGTCTTCATGCTCCGCCTTCGGTGAGGCGATAACCTGCTGGTAGTACGCCTGTCTGTCGAACTGCCCGTAGGGTTCTTTGCGATGGATCGCCGTCTCCAGCACGCCGTTGCCCGCGCTGTCTTTCCAGATATCGACATGGGTATTCGAGGTGCGGAAGAACTCGCCCAGGCAGTTCAGGGCATGGGCATCTTTGGCGTTCTGACTGAGCACCTGCACGGTTTTGTCCAGACTACGGCAGACGTAACCGGCTTCGGCAGTATCGCCGTTCCAGTCGAAGGTGCTCAGGTTTACATCGTCAAACGCCTTGCCCACAACGGGCGGCATAATGGCGCTGACGAGTTTTCTGTCGCTTAACCAGTCGCTAAAGCGGTTCTCCGTTAAGTCGCGCACCAGCAGGGTATGCAGCGCAATGGTGCGCTCTTCGTTGTTCGGCCCCTGGCTGGCCTGCTGGCGTAACCGCTCAGGCGAGGCCACCGTTTTCAGCACCCGGGAGCGAAAACGCAGGCTGGTGACGGCGCTGTCCGGAGCAAAAATTGCCTCTGCGTTACCGCTATAAACCAGAGTCGCCGCCAGTTTAGCCTGCACGTACTGCTGCTGTTCAGGATCCTGGCTGAGTTTCAGCAGCTTCAGCCAGAAATCCCGCGCGGCGGGCCACTGCTTTTGCGCCATCAGCGCTTCGCCGTAGAGAACCTGCTCGCTGAAGGCGAGAATGTCGTGCGCCGGAAGTTTTTCCGCCGGTTTGACGTCCTGAACAATGGCGGCAGGGTTATTCGTCGCCTGCCACAGGTTCAACTGTAAATTGCGCCACAGCGCCAGCTTGCCGCTCTGTTCAAACGCCGGTTTACTGGCGTTGAGATCCTCCTGCGTCAGAGTCGGTTTCTCGTCGCTGTTCAGGCGCAGGGCGCGCAGCAGTTCGATATAGCTCACCTGCGGCGCGTCGGGGAAGGCCTCCCGCACGGCGCGACCGTAAAATTGCATGCCGTAGACATTATCGTATTCGGTCACCAGGCCGTGCAGCGCCTCAGCATTTTCAGCCTGCTGGAACCGCTGCTCGTACAGCCCCGCCAGCTGCGGCCAGGCCTGCAGATACCAGTTGATGCGACGCAGCATACCGCGCGCCGAATCGGCATAATGGCCCTCCGGCCAGCGCTGGAGATAGGCCTGGGCGGCTTTCTGCGCCTGTTCAGCGGCCGGGCGGTCAATGCGGTCGATATCAAAATCGCCGTACTCTCCGGTGCTGTTCTGGCTGCTTTTATTCAGCGCCGTGCGCATCAGCATATAGCTTGCGGTCTCTGCCAGCCACGGACGATCGCTGTCGACAAGCGAGGTAAACGCCCGATCCGCGCCCGCGTAATCCCCGGCATAAAACTGGGCTGCCCCGGCCAGATAGGTTTTATACAGCAGGGCAGGCGACGCCGCCGGGAGGGACGCCAGGGAGGCGGAAATCTGCGCGTCGGTGGCGCCGGCGTAGAGTCCCAGACGCGCCTGGCCCAGCGCATGGCGCTGTTCCGCCGTCAGCGAGTCGTCGGCCAGCAGCGCGGCAAAAAACTGGCTGAGGCTGTCGGCACTGTTGGAGACGAAGCGGTTTTCCTGCTCGCCGTCCTGATGGGTTTCGACGGGCTCAAGCTGCAACGCGGCCAGCTGCTTAGTGAGAAGGCTCTCTTCAGCCGGTTTATCCGCCGCTGCGGTGGTCGGTGCCTCCAGGTCATCCCACTCAGGATGGTAAGCAAAGTAGAAGTCGCGGGAGCGGGTGATATCCGCCGGCATCGCCTGCACGGGAAGGAGGAAGGATTTGGCTTCGCTCAGCAGACGCAGCAGGTTGTCGCGGGAGTCGTTGCCGGGCGTCAGCACCGGGTCGCCTTTCAGCAGACAGTGCTCATCGCTCCAGTTGCAGTCTTCCATATCAAAGGAGGCGAATGCCGGGGCGGCGCTCGCCAGTAGTGCGCTAACGCTGAATGCCAGCGTTGTCTTCCTGACCATCATGCTCATCCTGTTCTTATCGTGAAAGGGCCCGGACGCGAAGGGTGATCCCCTCGACGGCCACTACCTCAACTTTGGTGCCGGCGCTTAAATCGTCGTCGGCAATCACCGGCCACGAACTGTCGCCGACGCGCATATGACCGCGCCCGTTTACCAGGGCGGTATCAAGGGTAAATTGCATCCCCACCAGCTGCTGTCCGCGCTGGTTGAGGCGGGCATCAGCGGGCTTTTGCCTGCGCACCTGCCTTGAGAGCCAGCGCCACCAGAGCCAGGCGGCCGTCAGGGTCAGCACCGCAAACAGCGCCCCCTGCCATGCCCAGTCGAACGGCAGTACCCAGACCAGCAGCCCGACGATCACCGCCGCCACGCCGCTCCACAGCAGGTAGCCGTTGCCGCCGAGCATTTCAGCTGCCAGCAGCAGGCCGCCGAGGCTCAGCCAGAAGACATGCGGATGTGCCGCGATCGTCTCGATCATAATTTGCGCTCGTTGCCGCTGGTTTTGATCAGTTCCGCAATGCCGCCGATCGCGCCCATCAGGCTGCTGGCATCCAGCGGCATCATCACCACTTTGCTGTTGTCCGCCGAGCCGATCTGCTGCAATGCTTCGGTGTATTTCTGCGCCACAAAGTAGTTAATCGCCTGGATATCCCCGGCCGCGATCGCCTCCGAGACCATCTGGGTGGCACGGGCTTCCGCTTCGGCCGAACGTTCGCGGGCCTCAGCCTGTAAAAACGCAGACTGGCGTTCGCCTTCGGCTTTGAGGATCTGCGACTGCTTCTCCCCTTCGGCCTTCAGGATCTCCGCCTGGCGCACCCCTTCGGCCTCCAGAATGTAGGCGCGTTTGGTTCGCTCGGCCTTCATCTGGGCGTTCATGGAGGTGATCAACTCGGCGGGCGGACGCACGTCGCGAATTTCGATACGGGTGACTTTGATGCCCCACGGATTAGTGGCTTCATCAACGATGTGCAGCAGGCGGGTATTGATGCTGTCGCGCTGGGAGAGCATCTCGTCCAGCTCCATGGAGCCCAGAACGGTACGGATGTTGGTCATCGTCAGATTGATGATCGCCAGCTCAAGGTTACTCACCTCGTAGGCCGCCTTCGGCGCGTCGATCACCTGAATAAAGCATACGGCGTCAATGGTGACGTTGGCGTTATCCCTGGAAATCACTTCCTGGGAGGGGATATCGAGCACCTGTTCCATCATATTGATCTTGCGACCAATGCGGTCCATGAACGGTACCACCAGGCTTAAGCCCGGCTGCAGCGTGTTGGTGTAACGACCAAAACGCTCAACCGTCCACTGATAGCCCTGTGGAACGATTTTCACCCCGGCGGCAACGATGACCAGCGCGACGAAGATCAGAATGGGGATGACAATGAACATATAAAACCTCCTGTTTTGTATTCCATATTGCGATAACAACTGTTCGTTTGTTGTCCATAAGTATACCGGCAAACAGGCACGAATTCGCGCCGAATCAACGGTGCGGGCAGGATCCAGACATAAAAAAGCCCCGCTAAAAATAGCGGGGCGGGACAAAAAATCACCAGAATGCGGTGGGTCAGGCGTTGGGCCCGGTCCAGGTGAAGTCAGAGATATACTGCTCGCCGGCCTCGTTGATCGCGCGTGACAGCGCGGCATAGTATTTTTCCAGACCGATCGCTTCAATCTGCTGCAGCTGTTCGCGTACCGGGGCGCAGAACAACCCGGCATTCCCGGCTTCGACGCGCTTATTGTTAGGCGGCAGGTCGCCGGTAATGGCTTTGAACCAGGTGCGGATCCCCTGCTTAAGGTTGTTCGGCGCTTTCGCCAGGTTGTCGATGCCGGTCAGCACCTGCAGGGTGGGGAACCGATCCTCCGCAACGGCGCTTTTCAGACGATCAAAGAACTGGCTGAACAGCTCGAACGATCCCAGCTCGATGATTTTGGGTTTGGTGGTTTTGCCGTTTTTATTGCCGATCTTGCTTGCGGCAGGCGTGCTGGACGGCACGACTCCTGTCTTATGCAAGTCTAATCCGAACAGCAGATTGCAGTGGGCGCGACGCTCTTTCAGCGGGTAAGACATCAGCACGTCGATAAAGGTCGTCGCCATCACATCCGACAGCTTATGGTTAATGAGCCACTGGGTGCGGGAGAAGTCAGCCGGGGAGACAAACCACTCCGGAACTTCATCGTAGCGTTTCGATTTCCCTTTCCCATCAAATTCAATGAAATGCGTGCCATTATCGAAGGCAAATTTGCAGTTTTTAAAGCTGACAATGGTAGTGTTGACGATTAACGCTTTTTTTACAAAATCAACCACTTCAGGGCCAATAACAAAGCTGGTCACTGCTGAGGAATTGATGACTTGCATTAATGTTTCTACATCAGGAACGCCCGGCTTCAGGGAGGTAAACTCATAAAAGATGTGTGTCATGCCGCATACTACCTCTAGTTATTAGCCTGCCATTTCAAACGCGAAAAAGTTTATCATCTCTTGCAGGATGAGGCCATTAGCTACAGATGCGGGATGTTTGTGTCGATCACAAATGGAAGATAAAGGTTACTCCTGATAGGGGTAGTGTAAAAAAATGAGGACATTTTAAAGACTGCGATGCGCAGAGATAAGTCTCGTTATCTGTTTGCCAGAATTAAACATTAATAAGACTTAAGTGAAGCCGTTTTTGAAATGAAAAAGGCCGCCATAACGGCGGCCAGAAGTGGGTTTTAGAACGGAGCGAGGGGATTAAAAATCGCCAGAGATGCCCGCTCCGGCCATCCAGCCGTTATCGAAGGAGCTGGATGCCTGCATGTTGACGGCAACATGCGGGGTCACGCCTTTCTGCAGACCGGCAGCCAGGGCTGCACCATCGCCATTCGCCGTACCCGTCGACAGTGCCCATGAATTATCGGAGTGATAATGCAGGCTGGACATCGCCGCGGCGTTATTCAGACCCCGTTTGAGATCTTCACGGGTGTCATCAATCTCTTTCGCGTTACGCTCAATCGACTGGCTGTTGCGGGTGATGCGTTGACTGTTGCTGTCGATACGCTGGCTGTTGTTGTCGATACGCTGGCTGTTACCTGAGATACGCTGACTGTTGTTATCGATACGCAGGCTGTTGCCCGAGATACGCTGGCTGTTGTTATCGATATTTTGGCCGTTGGTCTCGATACGCTGGCTATTGCTCGCGATGCGTTGACCATTAGTATCTATCTGGCTGCGGCTAGTTTGATCGACATAGTAGCTGTTCACCTCGCTAACGATCCTGACGGTGTAGCTGTTGTCCGCAGTTTGACTGGTGCTGGCGGTCTTCTTTGCAGGTGCTGACGGCTGGGCATCGGCACCTGCGCTGGTCACGGTCAGTGGAGTTGTCTGACTATCCACCAGGGTCACACTTCCGGTATCTGCTTTTTGCGCGTTGATGACGGTATTGTCCGGCGTCCCCTTAACCAGCGTGGTTGGCATAGTTTGCTGGTTAACGACCTGCACCGTTGTGGTCGGCAGCGGTTGAGGTGAAGGAATATCGCCAGCCGCTGGCTGCAGGCTCAGGATAGGCTGAATGGTTTTGATTTCATATGCCGGGGCAAGTGGCGTAGTTGATGTCGGCGGTGCCACGTTTGGCTGCGGGGTGTTGCTGGTAGTCGTCTGCGGTTTCACCGGTACGTTGTAGGTCGGCGTCGGCGGCGCAATGATTGGCTGCGGAGTGTTGTTGGCCAGCGTCTGCGGTTTAACCGGCACATTATAGGTCGGCGTCGGCGGGGCCACGATCGGCTGCGGAGTGCTGGTGGTCGTCAGCGTCTGCGGTTTTGGCGGCACGTTGTAGGTCGGCGCCGGCGGCGCCACGATTGGCTGCGGAGTGCTGGTGGTCGTCAGCGTCTGCGGTTTAACCGGCACGTTATAGGTCGGCGTCGGCGGGGCCACGATCGGCTGCGTAGTGCTGGTGGTCGTCAGCGTCTGCGGTTTTGGCGGCACGTTGTAGGTCGGCGTTGGCGGCGCAACGATTGGCTGCGTAGTGCTGATGGTCGTCAGCGTTTGTGGTTTAACCGGCACGTTATAGGTCGGTGTCGGCGGGGCCACGAGCGGCTGCGAGACGTTGGTGGTCAGCGTCTGCGGTTTTGGCGGCACGTTATAGGTTGGTGTCGGCGGGGCCACAATCGGCTGTTGGGTGTTGTTGGTCGTCAGCGTCTGCGGTTTAACCGGCACGTTATAGGTTGGTGTCGGCGGAGCCACAATTGGCTGCGAGACGTTGGTGGTCAGCGTCTGCGGTTTTGGTGGCACATTATAGGTTGGCGTCGGCGGGGCCACGATTGGCTGCGGAGTGCTGTTGGTTGTCAGCGTCTGCGGTTTTGGTGGCACATTATAGGTTGGCCTCGGCGGGGCCACGATTGGCTGCGGAGTGCTGTTGGTTGTCAGCGTCTGCGGTTTTGGTGGCACATTATAGGTCGGTGTCGGCGGGGCCACGATTGGCTGCGTAGTGCTGATGGCCGTCAGCGTTTGTGGTTTAACCGGCACGTTGTAGGTCGGCGTTGGCGGCGCAACGATCGGCTGCGGAGTGCTGGTGGTCGTCAGCGTCTGCGGTTTAACCGGCACATTATAGGTTGGCGTCGGCGGGGCCACGGTCGGCTGCGGAGTGCTGGTGGTCGTCAGCGTCTGCGGTTTAACCGGCACGTTATAGGCCAGCTTCGGTGGTGCAACGATCGGCTGTGGAACGTTATATACCACTGGCTTTGGTGGAACGGCCTGTACCGGCAGCGGTGGGGCTTTGAGAGGTTGTGGCATTGGCGCGACAGGAATGGCTGTCGGCGCAATCGAACCATCTTTGAATGCGTTGCGTGCGGCCTGCAGCTGCGTCTGAGCAAATTTAACCTCATTGCGGCGTTGGCTGATTAAATTTAAAGCATCAAGATGCGTCCGGGCGGCAGCTGCGGCTTCAGGCGATCCCGCCTGGTACTGATGGATCACATTCATCATATCGACATTGGTCACGCGTTCGGCCCTGAGCGCGGCGGCGTAATTTTTTTGTGCAAAGTGGTCAAATTCCAGCGCGCCTTTCAGGTTCGCTGCTGCTTGATCCGAACTTATCGCATACGCAGCCGGTGCAGTAACGCACAGCGACACTGCCGATGCGATCAGTTTCAACGTGGTTTTCATCTCTACATATCCTGAGGTCAATCGTTTGATCAAAATGTAAATTGCAGAGTGGCAGAGAGTATGAGGGCTCTGGCTCTGAAGTATTTGCAGATGTCTTTATTGTCTTTTTGTTGTCTTGTGTATAACTAAAGCCATTTTTAATGGTCATTTTTTTTTGGATTCTAACCATTAAATAGTTATTGGCAAGTCAATTAACGATCAATTTTTATTGTCTGCAATTAGTCTAATTTCAAACGAAAGAAGGGTATGCTTCGCTTAGAGAAAAATGTTACATAAAGTGTGTGATTAGTCTTTTTGGTAGAATATTGTGATCAAATTTACGTTTGGTAACGCTTTTTGGCCGTTGCCAGACGGGTTTTTTATTGATTCGTGAAGATGTTGTTATTTTCTTGCGTGCGTGTAAGTAGTCTTTATATAGACTTATTTAAGTCTTTATTGGTTTTAAATTGAGGGTCGACTGAGAAGGTAATAAAAACAGCCAATCTGTCCATAGACTGAAAATATTTAGTCGTCAGCTATCAGGCGGAAATGATACGGAGAGGTTAAATCAGATGAGCAGGCCCGGTAAGCGAAGTATTACCGGGCACAGGAGGGAGCGATCAGTACAGCAGGGCGTAAAGCTTACGGCGATAGGTCGAAGCCAGGGAGTCACCCGTGCCGAGCGCGGCCAGAATTTCCTGGAACATTTTACGCGCCTGACCATCAGCGGCAGCCAGATCGGTTTTCAGATGGCTGAACAGCAGTTCCAGCGCCTCTTCGTTACGACCGACCTGATGCAGCTGCAGTGCCAGCTGGCTGGCCAGCGCCGCGTCGGCTGGGTTTTCGGCAACGTGCTGCTGCAACTGCTGAATTTCCGGTGTATCCGCGGCCTGCTTCAGCAGTTCAATCTGCGCTACCAGACCCTGATAGCGGGTATCCTGATCCTGCAGAGGGATGGTCTTCAGCACCCCTTCGGCATCTTCGGAGCGCTTCAGGATAATCAGCGTTTCCGCCAGCAGCAGGCCAGTTTCGCTGTTCTGACCGGAGAGCTGCCACGCCTCTTTCAGCAGCGGCAGGGCTTCGTCATGTTTGCCTTCGGCCATCAGGGCAGCTGCCTGCTGCGCTTTCAGCTCATCTTCACGCGGCAGCACTTTATCCAGCAGGGCGCGGATCGCCTCTTCCGGCTGCGGCCCCTGGAAGCCATCAACCGGCTGGCCGTTCTGGAACAGATAAACCGTTGGGATGGCGCGCAGACCAAACTGCGAGGCGATCATCTGCTCGGCGTCGCAGTCCAGTTTTGCCAGAATAAACTGACCGTTGTACTGGGCCGCAAGCTTTTCGAGCACCGGCGTCAGCTCCAGACAGTGCTGGCTACGCTCAGACCAGAAGTAGAACAGCACCGGTTTGGTCATCGACTGTTCAAGGGTCTGGTGCAGGTTGGCTTCGGTAATGTTGACAATATTCTGTACGGACATGCGTCATTATTCTCTGTTATGAGTTTTTATTTACATGGGGGCGTGGCGCGTGGCTTCAACTCAGCCCTGTAAAATTTTGTCCATCATCCGGCCGGGCAGCAGGCGCTTCAGCAGGCCGACGGCGTGGGTCACCAGCGTGACCGGATAACGCATTTTTGGGTTTTTGCTCTCAAAAGCATGGCGCACTTTGGCGACTACCGCCTCCGGTCCCAGCGTAAAACGCGCGGCAATACCGGGGTTTTCGACCGGCTTATCGGCGGTCTGGTTAACGTTGTCGGTAAAGCGGGTGCGGATGGGGCCCGGTTCAATCAGGCTCACCTTGATGCCGCTGTGGCGCAACTCCATGCGCAGCGCATCCGACCAGGCTTCCAGCGCGTACTTGCTGGCGGCGTAGGCCCCGCGGCCCGGCGTGGAGATCAGCCCCATCACCGAGGAGGTCATCACAATTCGCCCTTCGCCGTGCGGCAGCATGGCGGGCAGCAGGCGCATGGTGAGCTGGTGCACGCCAAAAAAGTTGGCGGAGAATTGCTGCTCAAGCTGCTGGCGGGTAACGGTCTGCAGCGGGCCGTAAACGCCGAAACCGGCATTGTTAAACAGCCCGTACAGACGATTATGGGTGAGAGCGATCACCTCATCGGCGGCGCGCTCGATGCTGTCGGCACAATCCAGATCCAACAGCACGCCGGTCAAACCTACCCCGTTCATCCGTTCAACGTCTTCGGGTTTGCGGCAGGCGGCCAGTACCCAGAATCCCTGACGCTTCAGTTCAAGGGCACTTTCAAAGCCAATTCCACTGGAACATCCTGTTATTAAGACCGATTTTTGCATAACTTTACCTGTCAGGATCTCCGCTGAATTACGAGTCATGTTTAACTAAAGGAGCCAGCCGGGTCGCCATCCAGTCGGCAATAAACGGCTGTGCGTCCCGGTTGGGGTGAATACCGTCATCCTGCATCCACTGCGGCTTCAGGTAGACCTCTTCCATAAAAAAGGGCAGCAGCGGGACATCGAACTCTTTGGCAAGCTTCGGATAGATGGCGCTGAAGGCTTCATTATACCGACGACCGTAGTTGGCAGGCAGGCGAATTTGCATCAGCAGCGGCTGGGCGTTCGCGGCGCGAATATCCTGCAAAATTTTGCGCAGGGTCTGCTCGGTCTGCTGAGGCTGGAAGCCGCGCAGACCGTCATTGCCGCCGAGCTCCACCAGCACCCAGCGCGGCTGATGCTGTTTCAGCAGGGCCGGCAGGCGTGAAAGCCCCTGTTGAGAGGTATCGCCGCTGATGCTGCCGTTGACCACCGACGTTCTGGTCTGCCATTTATCGTTCAGCAGGGCAGGCCAGGCGGCGCTGGCTGCCATTCGGTAGCCCGCGCTGAGGCTATCGCCCAGAATTAATAACGTGTCCGCCGCCGCGGCGCGAAATGTCATCAGAATCAGAAACAGGAAGGGCAAATGCCAGCGGAAAACATTGTTGAAGTTCATCATCTTAAGAAGTCCGTGGGTCAGGGTGAGCACGAGCTTTCCATCCTTACCGGAGTTGAACTCATTGTCAAACGCGGGCAGAGCATCGCCCTGATTGGGGAGTCGGGCTCCGGTAAGTCCACGCTGCTGGCGATCCTCGCCGGGCTGGATGACGGCAGCAGCGGTGAGGTCCACCTGGTCGGGCAACCCCTGCACCAACAGGATGAAGAGGCGCGCGCCGCCCTGCGCGCAAAGCACATCGGCTTTGTTTTCCAGTCGTTTATGTTAATTCCGACGCTCAACGCGCTGGAGAACGTCGAGCTGCCCGGCCTGCTGCGCGGCGAAAACACCGCCCACAGCCGCGAGAGCGCCAAAGCCCTGCTGGAGCAGCTGGGGCTCGGAAAGCGCCTCGATCACCTTCCGGCGCAGCTCTCCGGCGGCGAGCAGCAGCGCGTGGCGCTGGCCCGCGCATTCAATGGTCGCCCGGACGTGCTCTTTGCCGATGAACCTACCGGCAACCTCGATCGCCAGACCGGGGACAAAATTGCCGATCTGCTGTTTTCCCTGAACCGCGAGCACGGCACCACGCTGATCCTCGTGACCCACGACCCGCAGCTGGCGGCCCGCTGCGACCGCCGCCTGCGCCTGGTCAATGGTGAACTGCGGGAGGAAGCATGATTGCCCGCTGGTTCTGGCGCGAATGGCGCTCCCCCTCGCTGCTCATCGTCTGGCTGGCGCTAAGCCTGGCGGTGGCCTGCGTGCTGGCGCTCGGCAGCGTCAGCGATCGGATGGAAAAGGGGCTCAGCCAGCAGAGCCGCGAATTTATGGCCGGAGACCGGACGCTGCGCAGCTCCCGCGAGGTGCCGCAGGCCTGGCTTGAAGAGGCGAGAAAAGAGGGGCTGAAGGTCAGCGAGCAGCTCAGCTTCCAGACCATGACCTTTGCCGCCGATACGCCGCAGCTGGCGAGCGTGAAGGCGGTGGATGATCTCTATCCGCTGTACGGCGAGCTACAGACCAACCCGCCGGGCCTGAAACCGGCCCCGGGCACGGTGCTGCTGGCCTCGCGTCTGATGGCGCTGCTGAATTTAAAAACCGGCGACAGCATTGACGTCGGGGATGCCACCCTGAAAATTGCCGGGGAAGTGGTTCAGGAACCCGATTCCGGATTTAACCCCTTTCAGATGGCACCGCGTCTGCTGATGAATACCGCGGATGTGGCCAAAACCGGGGCGGTACAGCCCGGGAGCCGCGTCACCTGGCGCATTAAGTTTGGCGGCACGCCCGCACAGTTAGCGAGTTACGAGAAGTGGCTGCTGCCACAGCTGAAGCCGGAGCACCGCTGGTCCGGAATGGAGCAGGAGGACGGGGCGCTTGGCAAATCGCTGGAGCGTTCCCAGCAGTTCCTGCTGCTCTCGGCGCTGCTGACGCTGCTGCTGGCGGTCGCAGCAGTGGCGGTGGCGATGGGCCACTACTGCCGCAGCCGCTACGACCTGGTGGCGATCCTCAAAACCCTGGGGGCGGGCAGGGCGCAGCTGCGTAAGCTGATCGTCGGCCAGTGGCTGGCGGTGCTGGCGCTCTCCGCCATTACCGGCGGGGCGATGGGGTTGCTGTTTGAAAAGGTGCTGATGGTGCTGCTCAAGCCGGTGCTGCCTGCTGCCCTGCCGCCAGCCAGCTTCTGGCCGTGGCTGTGGGCCATTGGCGCGATGATCGTCATCTCGCTGCTGGTGGGGCTGCGTCCGTACCGCCTGCTGCTGGCGACCCAGCCGCTGCGCGTCCTGCGTCGCGACGTGGTGGCCAGCGTCTGGCCGCTAAAATTTTACCTGCCGGTAATCGTGGCGGTGGTGGTGGTGCTGCTCGCCTGGCTGATGGGCGGCAGCATGCTGCTGTGGGCGGTGCTGGCCGGGGCGGTAGTGCTGGCGCTGCTCTGCGGCGTGCTGGGCTGGATGCTGCTTAGCGTGCTGAAAGGGCTAACGGTAAAATCGCTGCCGGTGCGTCTGGCGGTGAACCGCCTGCTGCGCCAGCCGTGGTCGACCCTCAGCCAGCTGTCGGCGTTTTCGCTGTCGTTTATGCTGCTGGCGCTGCTGCTGGTGCTGCGCGGGGACCTGCTGGATCGCTGGCAACAGCAGCTCCCGCCGGAGAGCCCGAACTATTTCCTGATCAACATCGCCCCGGAGCAGATCACGCCGCTGAAGGCGTTCCTCTCTGAGCATCAGATTATCCCCGAGTCCTACTACCCTATCGTGCGGGCGCGCCTGACCCAGATCAACGGCCAGTCCACCGAGGGCAATAAGGATGAATCCCTCAACCGCGAGCTGAACCTGACCTGGCAGGATAAACGCCCGGATCATAACCCGATCGTCGCCGGCAGCTGGCCGCCGAAAGCGGGGGAGGTGTCGATGGAGGAGGGGCTGGCGAAACGTCTCAACGTTGCGCTGGGGGATACGGTGACCTTTACCGGCGATACCCAGGACTTCAGCGCGAAAGTTACCAGCCTGCGCAAAGTTGACTGGGAGAGCCTGCGGCCGAACTTCTTCTTTATCTTCCCTTCCGGGGCCCTGGACGGGCAGCCCCAGAGCTGGCTGACCAGCTTCCGCTGGGAAAACGGCAACGGCATGCTCACCCAGCTTAACCGCGAGTTCCCGACCATCAGCCTGCTGGATATCGGGGCGATCCTCAGACAGGTCGGCCAGGTGCTGGAGCAGGTGAGCCGGGCGCTGGAGGTGATGGTGGTGCTGGTAACGATTTGCGGCGTACTGCTGCTGCTGGCTCAGGTGCAGGTCGGGATGCGTCAGCGCCATCAGGAGCTGGTGGTCTACCGCACCCTGGGGGCGGGCAAAAAGCTGCTGCGTACCACCCTGTGGAGCGAGTTTGCCCTGCTGGGGCTGGTGGCTGGCCTGGTGGCGGCCATTGGCGCAGAAACCGCGCTGGCGGTGCTGCAAACCCGGGTGTTCGACTTCCCCTGGGAGCCGGACTGGCGGCTGTGGGTGATCCTGCCGCTCTGTGGGGCGGTGATGCTTTCGCTCTGCGGCGGCTGGCTGGGCGCCCGTCTGCTGAAAGGCAAAGCTCTGTTCCGTCAGTTCTCCGGTTAGTCCCTCTCCGAAACCATCACGCGCCGGTTAATATACCGGCGCGTTCCACTTAAGTAGCATAAAAAGATAAATCATTGCGTTTTAGTGGCACAAATCATTAAAAACCGGTCAACACGAGCGGATAAATCCTGGTTAATATTCACCTGCTAAATAAATGGCAGTGTGTCTATTAAGGAAAAATAATGACCATAACTAAAAAAGCGCTGGCGGTAACGATCGGCGCAGCAGTGGCGTTGGCGTCTTTTGCATCCCAGGCTGAAATCACCGTACTGAAACAAGATCCGCAGGCGGGCAACCCGCTGAGCCGTCTGAACTTCACCGTGGGCGGCAGCATCCGTCCTCAGTTCCAGAACATGACCGGCGACGACGGCAAGAACAGCTACAAGCGTAACGGCTTTGACGGCGGCACCCGTTTCCGTTTCGCAGCAGATTACTACCTCTTTGATGACATTAGCTGGATCAGCTACTACGAGCTGGGTGTGAACATTCCGGCCCAGTTCGACTGGGACAACCACCATGCCGAAGGCGCGCACGACACCTCCCGCCGTATGCTCTACACCGGCCTGAAGAGCGACACCTGGGGCACCCTGACCTTCGGCCAGCAGAACAGCGTTTACTATGATGTGGTGGGCGCGAAAACCGATATCTGGGACTACGACATGATCGGCCAGGCACCGGGTAACGGCATCAACGGTGACTACGACGGCTCTTACCGTTCACGCCAGATGCTGAAGTACAAGAAAACCCTCGGCGATGCCGACATCTACGCCTCTTACCTGTTCGAAGACAGCGAATACCTGCCGGGCAATGGCCTGCGTTACAAGCGTAAAGGCGGCGGCTCGCTGGGTGTGGATTATCGTCTGACCACCGACCTGACCTGGGGCGCGGCCTGGAACTACACCCGCGCCGACATGCGTAACCCGGATAACGGCGACAGCAAGTCCTGGGATCAGAACATCCTCGGTACCGCGCTGAGCTGGACCCCGGACAACTGGACCTTCTCCGCAGGCGGCGGCTGGTATCAGAACTTTATGACCAGCAAAAAAGTCTCAGTAAACGACTACTTCGCGGGTGATGCGTGGGGTATTGAGTACTTCGCGGGCTATAAATTCCCGATTGGTCAGTATGCGGTGAAATCCATCCAGCCTTACTTCATGGGTGATCGTATTGAGACCATGAATGGCCGTAACTACCAGCGTATCGACAACGGCGTGGGTATCAGCTTCCAGCTGGACTACGGCTTCCGTGTTGACTACGAGCACGTGTTCACCTCCAGCACCGACGATCTGGGCGATATGAACCTGGTGCGTCTGCGTTACGACTTCTAAGACGTCTGTCCCCGGTGGCGCTACGCTTACCGGGGCTACAAAATCGCGCGGAACATGTAGGCCGGGTAAGGCGTAGCCGTCACCCGGCTTTTTTCAACGACTCAGCCACCCGGCAACGTCCTCAAACGTCCCGCGATAAACAATCTTCTCCGCCTTCTTCTCCAGCTGGTAACGGTACATCGGGTCGTAATAGTCATTGAGCAGCGGCGCAAGCCAGGCGAAATGCGCCTCGGTGCTGCCGGTGCGCTGCTGTTCAACGAGCGCGTTATCCAGCAGGGCGGTAAATTCGGCAAAACGCTGTAACCCCAGCCGACGGCGGATGGCAAACAGGCCGTGGTGCAGGTACTCGCCGTACTCCAGCCAGCCTGCCTCTTCGCCACGCGCGGCGCGGAAGGCCTGCCACATCTGCTCGAAATACTCTTCCCGCAGGCGCTCAAGACGTACCTCAAAGGGATCCTCAACTACCGCAATCGGCGACTGCACCATACGGTCACGCAGGCACTCCGGCAGATGGTTGGAGCCAATCATTCGCCCCTCGTCTTCCAGCACCCAGCGTGCGGCGTCCTTTTTCAGCAGTTCCACCGCGAGATGATTTTCAAAGCTGGCCTGCGAAAGCTGCGGCGTCAGCGTGCGGCCAAACGACGAGCCGCGATGGTGCGCCAGCCCTTCAAGATCGATTCCGTCAGGACGGGCCTTCACCAGCAGCGTTTTGCCGCTGCCGGTACAGCCGCCAATCAGCACGGTCGGCTTTTGCACCTGCTCAACGGTGATCTGCATCGCCGCCTGACGCAGCGCCTTATAACCGCCGCGGATCAGCGGATAATTTACGCCTGCCTCTTTCAGCCACGCCTGCACGATATGCGAGCGCTGCCCGCCCCGGGCGCAGCAAATATAGCCCTGCGGCTGTTCAATACAGGCGGTGCGCCAGGCCTCCATGCGCTGGTCGCGCGTCTCGCCGCTCACCAGACGATGGCCGAGCGCGAGCGCGGCCTCCGGCCCCTGGCGTTTATAGCAGGTGCCCACGGCGGCGCGTTCGTCGTCATTCATTAATGGCAGGTTGATTGCCGCAGGCATGGCGCCCTGGGCAAATTCCACAGGGGCGCGCACGTCGATTATCGGCGTGTCGGCAGCAAGTATGGCGCGGTAGTCCGTCCCATCGTTCATAAGGATCCCTCAAAACAGCGATGGGCAGGATTTTACGCCGGGGAAGGGGAAGATCAACTCCCCGGCGGTATGACTTAGCTCAGGGTTGCCTGCGCCCAGGCGATGCCGCTGGCGTACTCAGGCGGCAGCAGGGGCACAATGGCTTCGAGCGTGGCGCTCAGGCGGGGGATATCGCTGTCATTCAGGTTCAGGTGGCCGACCTTGCGCCCCGGACGAACCTCTTTGTCGTACCAGTGCAGATGCACCAGCGGCAGTTTCAGCCAGTCATAGTTCAGATCGGTGCCGATCAGGTTGATCATCACCGACGGGCTGTTGACCACCGGCTGCGGCAGCGGTAATCCGGTAATAGCGCGCAGGTGCAGCTCAAACTGGCTGATGGAGGCACCGTTTTGCGTCCAGTGGCCGCTGTTGTGCACGCGTGGGGCCAGCTCGTTGATCAGCAGACCATCCGGGGTGACAAAGCACTCCATAGCCATCACGCCGACATAGCCCAGCTCCTGCATAATGGCAGAGAGCATGCCTTCGGCCTGCGCCTGCTGAGCGGCATTGGCCTGTGGGAAGACCACGCTGGTGCGCAGAATGCCGTCCTGATGCAGGTTGTGGGTCAGGGGATAAAAGACGGTGCTACCGTCGTGGGCGCGGGCGCCCACCAGCGACACTTCACCGCTGAAGTTAATGCCCTGCTCAACGATGCACTCGCCGTAGCACTCGTCCGGCAGCTGGTCGGTTTCACCGGCGCGCAGACGCCACTGGCCGCGTCCGTCGTAGCCGCCGACGCGGCGCTTGACGATCGCCAGCTCGCCGAGGGTGGAAAACACGCCGGACCACTGGCCTTTCTCCGTCAGCAGCTGCCACGGGGCGGTGGCGAGGTGCAGATCGTCGAAGAGCTGTTTCTGCGTCAAACGGTCAGCAATGATCGGGAAGACGTCGCGGTTAACGAAGGCGTTATGACGCGCCAGCTCGCGGGTGAGGGCAGTTTCCGGCCAGCGCTCAATCTCTGCGGTAATGACGCTTTGCTGGAAGGGCACGGCTTCGGGTTCATCGTCCAGCCCGACCGGCCAGACGGCGATCCCCAGCGGTTCACCAGCCTGACGCAGCATGCGGCCTAACTGGCCGTTACCGAGGACGCAAACCTGTTTCATGCCGCACCTCGCGGGTCCGGGTTCTCCAGCACTTCGTCGGTCTGGGCGTTACGCCACGCGACCAGGCGCTGATGCAGTTCTTTATCGTGCGTTGCGAGGATCTGTGCGGCCAGCAGGGCGGCGTTAGCAGCACCCGCTTTCCCAATCGCCAACGTCCCGACCGGAATGCCGCGCGGCATCTGCACGATGGAGTAGAGGCTGTCGACGCCGCTCAGGGCAGCGCTTTGAACCGGGACGCCGAGCACCGGCACCAGGGTTTTGGCGGCAATCATGCCGGGCAGATGCGCGGCCCCGCCGGCACCAGCAATAATCACCTGATAGCCGTTCTCTTCCGCGCCTTCGGCGAAGCTGAACAGTTTATCGGGGGTGCGGTGTGCGGAGACCACTTCAACGTGGTGAGGAACATTCAGGATGTCAAAGATTTCGGCGGCGAACTGCATGGTAGCCCAGTCGCTTTTGGACCCCATCACGATGGCGACACGCGCCGGATTATTGCTGGAAGACATGCGTCTTAAAACTCCTGTGGTGCACAACTCTCGGCTTTTGAGGTGACAGAGAATAGCACGATCTACAGGCAAGGAAAACGGTTGCGCGGCTAAAACTTCCGCCAAAGGCTGCCACCTGCTGCAACGAAAAAGACCGCCTTTCGGCGGTCTTTAACAGGATTTCTGAACCCTTATTACAGGAGATTGCCTGCGGTGAGGTTCTCTTTGTCGAAGGCATGGTTCACATCAATATGATTCTGATGTATTGCCGTGTCCATATTCGAGCCCGCCTCCGGGGTAGAGACGTGATGCGCTGCAGCCATTGCGCCAGATGACAGTGAGGCGGCCAGCAGCAGGGCGCTGACGATGCTGATATTTTTCATTCTCTTTTCCTTCTTCATCGTATTGTCGCTGTCGCTGGTCTCTTATCTGGCGGCACGGCAATCAGTAAAATTATTTAGTCAGTTCAGCGGTCATGTGCACGCGGTTGTCAAACTGAGCGCTGGTGATTTTGTACGCTGCGCCTTCTTTAGCGGCCTGAGCGGCAATTTTGGCTTCCGCACGGTCCAGGGTGGAGGCGGTGGCGCTGACGCTCTGAGCGAAAGAACCGAAAGAGATCAGAGAAAGAGCGGCAACTGCAACGAAAGTTTTGATGGATTTCATGGTCGTATTCCTTAAGCTGTTTTGTTTGGGGTAGGGCGGTGTTGCCCTGATGTGAGTAATCATAGGCCGACCGAAGTGTGATTAAAATCAAAACAATTTGCGGAAAGAGTTCAAAAAAACTGAATGAATTTCAGGCGGGGTTCAGAACGGAAAAGCGATCAGCTCCACGCCTTCAGGCGTGACCTTGATCATCGAGCCTTCGCTATGCCAGGCCCCTAACACCACGCGGTGGGCGGGCTCACCGTTGACGGTCAGATCATGCACGTCCGGGCGGTGGGTATGGCCGTGGATCAGCCACTGCACCTGATGTTTTTCCATCACGCTGACGACGGCCTGCGGATTGACGTCCATGATGGTCATCGATTTGCTGCTGTTGGCGGCTTTGCTGCCGGCGCGCATCTTCGCCGCAATGCGGCTGCGGATAAACAGCGGCAGGGCGAGAAACAGGGTCTGGATCCAGGGTGTGTGCACTTTGGCGCGAAATGCCAGATAACCGGTATCGTCGGTGCAGAGCGTGTCGCCATGCATAATCAGTACGCGGCGGCCGTACAGATCGAGGACGGTCTCTTCCGCCAGCAGGGTCATGCCGCTTTCACGGGCAAAACGCTTGCCGATCAGAAAGTCGCGGTTGCCGTGGATAAAGAAGCTGGGGATGCCGGAGTCAACCAGCGCTTTAAGCGCACGCGCTATCTCGCGGTGCAGCGGGTTCGGATCGTCGTCGCCAATCCAGGCTTCAAACAGATCCCCCAGGATGTAAAGCGCATCGGCGTGCCGGGCTTCACCCTGTAAAAAACGCAGAAAACCGGCGGTGATCGCCGGTTCTTCTGTTTGCAGATGCAGATCTGCAATAAAGAGTGTCGCCACGAATTATTCGCTGACGGTCACGCTTGTGATCACTACGTCTTCTTTTGGAACGTCCTGATGCATACCGCTGCGGCCGGTAGAAACGGCTTTGATCTTGTCAACGACGTCCATACCTTCAACCACTTCTGCAAACACGCAGTAGCCCCAACCCTGCAGGCTTTCGCCGGAGAAGTTCAGGAAGTCGTTGTCAGCCACGTTGATGAAGAACTGCGCGGTGGCAGAGTGTGGCGCCTGAGTACGGGCCATTGCCAGCGTACCGCGGGTGTTTTTCAGACCGTTGTTGGCTTCGTTTTTGATCGCGTCTTTGGTCTCTTTCTGGTTCATACCAGGTTCAAAACCGCCGCCCTGGATCATAAAGCCGTTGATCACACGGTGGAAAATGGTGTTGTTGTAGAAACCTTCGCGGCAGTAGTCCAGGAAGTTTTTAACTGTTTCAGGCGCTTTGTCATCAAAGGTTTTGATTACGATATCGCCATGATTAGTGTGGAAAGTAACCATTTTTGCATCCTGTTCCGTTATAGTGGTGCTTCGACCCCGTGAGGGGCCACAATAAGCGCCTGTTATAGCATAACCTCACGGCGCGATCACCTTGCATTGTGCGCCGCTTCGCGTTTGAATTAGTGTAGAATATGCCGTTTTCGTCCACACACGTCTCACATGGAATCTTCGATGTTAAAAATCTTCAACACACTGACGCGCCAAAAAGAGGAATTCAAACCTATTCATGCCGGGGAAGTCGGCATGTACGTGTGTGGTATTACCGTTTACGATCTCTGTCATATCGGCCATGGCCGTACCTTTGTCGCGTTTGACGTGGTGTCACGCTATCTGCGTTTCCTCGGGTACAAGCTTAAGTATGTACGCAATATCACCGATATCGACGACAAAATTATCAAGCGCGCTAACGAGAACGGTGAAAACTTCGTCGCGTTAGTCGATCGCATGATCGCCGAAATGCACAAGGATTTTGATGCGCTGAATATCCTGCGCCCGGACCTTGAACCGCGTGCGACGCACCATATTCCTGAGATCATTGAGATCACCGAACAGCTGATTGCCAAAGGTCACGCCTACGTGGCGGACAACGGTGACGTGATGTTCGACGTCCCGACCGACCCGCACTACGGTCAGCTCTCCCGTCAGGACCTGGATCAGCTCCAGGCCGGGGCCCGCGTTGATGTGGTTGACGTGAAGCGTAACCCGATGGACTTCGTGCTGTGGAAGATGTCCAAAGAGGGCGAGCCGAGCTGGCCATCGCCGTGGGGTGCGGGCCGTCCAGGCTGGCACATCGAATGTTCGGCCATGAACTGCAAACAGCTGGGCAACCACTTCGATATTCACGGCGGCGGTTCCGATCTGATGTTCCCGCACCATGAAAACGAAATCGCCCAGTCCACCTGCGCCCACGATGGTGAGTATGTGAACTACTGGATGCACTCCGGGATGGTGATGATTGACCGCGAGAAGATGTCTAAATCGCTGGGCAACTTCTTCACCGTGCGCGACGTGCTGAAGTATTACGATGCTGAAACCATCCGCTACTTCCTGATGTCCGGCCACTATCGCAGCCAGTTGAACTACAGCGAAGAGAACCTCAAGCAGGCGCGTTCCGCCCTGGAGCGTCTGTACACCGCGCTGCGCGGGACCGATACCTCCGTGGCGGCAGCCGGTGGCGAGGCGTTCGAAGCCCGCTTTATCGAGGCGATGAACGACGACTTCAACACCCCGGAAGCCTACTCGGCGCTATTTGATATGGCCCGTGAAGTGAACCGTCTGAAAGGCGAAGATGCACATGCGGCTAACGCGCTGGCCTCCCATATGCGTAAGCTGGCCGGCGTGCTTGGCCTGCTGGAGCAGGCGCCGGAAGTGTTCCTGCAGAGCGGTGCGCAGACGGATGATGGCGAAGTGGCGGAGATTGAAGCCTTGATCAAAGCTCGTCTGGAAGCCCGTCAGGCAAAAGACTGGGCCGCAGCGGATGCCGCGCGTAACCGTCTCACCGAGATGGGGATCATTCTGGAAGATGGCCCGCAGGGCACCACCTGGCGCCGTAAATAACCCCTCACCCTAACCCTCTCCCCATAGGGGAGAGGGAATAGAACGTAGGCCGGGTAAGCGCAGCGCCACCCGGCTTTTTTTACCTCCGCCGCCACCATAACAACCCCATCAGCACTACCCCCGGCAGCCACACCCACAGCAGCTCCGACAGAATCACCTGATGCCCGTACGGCGTGGTGTAGCGCGACAGCGCAAAAGGTGCGACCTTGATCACCTGCCAGGGGGCAAAAAAGCGTTCATCCGACCACGGCCATAGCCAGCCGACCCCTTTCCCGCCTGTCGTCACAGAGTCCAGCAGGCTGTGCGACAGCAGCGACACCGTTAAAAACAGCCAGCAGCGCACCAGTCCGGCCCTGAACCATCGTCGTCCGATTAACACGCAGAGTATGGGCACCACAAAGGCAAACAGCAGGGAGTGGGTAAAGCCGCGATGGCCAAAAATATTGCCGTAGGCGACGCCAAACTTAAACGACAGCACGTCGGCATCCGGCAGCATGGCGAGGACAATCCCGGCGAGCAGCAGGCGAGGGGGAATAACCCGGGTGCCCAGCCCTAAGCCCAGGCAGAGAGGCACCGCGGCGTGGGTAATGATGGTTGGCATAACGATTATCCATGGCAAATCATGGAAATATAGCAGAGCGCGGCTAAACGCAGTGCCGGGCGTAAATCTGAATTATGCCGATTCCCGGGCGATCAGCTGCCCCGACAGGGTAATGCGCTGGGTTTGCAGCTCAGGCTCTTTCAGCTTGCGGATCATCAGCCCCGCCGCCTGACGTCCCGTCTCTTCGCTGGCGGAGGAGACATAGGTAAAGGATGGAGAGGTGAGATTGACGTGCAGCATATCCTCAAACCCCACCAGCGCCACCTGCTGGGTGAGAAACACATCTTTCCCCACCGTGCGCCCGACATGATGAATACCGGAGATCGAGCCGAGCATGGCGTCCGGGGAGTGGCAGAGCAGGGCGGTAATAGTATTGTTCTTCTCCAGCAGCTGCCGGGTTGCGTAACTCACCGCCTGGGTATCGTCGCTGCAGGCCGGGGCGGATTCGTCGCGGAACACCAGCCCGTTTTGCGTCATCGCACTGCGAAAACCGAGCAGGCGCTGCTCGCGGATCCGATCCCCTTCCGTGCCGCCGATATAGGCAATATTGCGGTGTCCGCGCTCAATCAGATAGCGGGTCGCCAGATGCGCCGCCTGGCGGTTGTCACGCATCACCAGATTGCAGGTCTCATCCAGCAGCGACTGCGACACCGCAACCAGCGGCAGCGGACACTGACGGATCAACGCCGGGAGGGTGGCATGGCGGGTATTGGAGGCCAGATAGATCACCCCGGCGACGCCCTGCTGCTTAAAGGAGAGCAGACAGCGCTCGAGGTGCTCGCCGTCGTTTAGCGGCTGGCCGAGAAACACCATAAAACCCTGTTTCTCCAGCTCCTGGACGATGCTCGCCATCACCTTGATGGAAAAGCTGTCGCTGAAATCACGCAGGATCAGACCGATCAGATTGGAGGTGTTGGCGCGAAGGTTGGCGGCGGCCACGTTATGCACGTAACCTAGGGCGGTGATGGCGGCGTGGACTTTTTCGATCGTCGCCTCGGAGATCTTTCCTTTCTGACGCAGGACCAGCGAGACGGTGGAGACGGAGACCCCTGCCTCTCTGGCGACATCAATGATGCTGACCTTCTTCACATCTTCTCCCTGAAATGCCTGATAAAACCACGTCTCCCGTAAGAGTACAGGAGACGTGTCGGTCAGGCAGCTTATTATTTACCGATCATGGTGGACATCGTCTGGGCGATAAACTGCGCCCGGGCGCCAAAGATAACCTGAATGCCGGAGTCGCCGACGAAGACCACGCCGCGTGCGCCGAGGCCGTTCAGACCGTCTTTATCCACCATCTCGCTTTTCGCTACTTCCAGACGCAGACGGGTGATGCAGGAGCCGACGGAGTCGATGTTCTGCGCGCCGCCCAGCAGGCCGATGATTTCGGTGGCGATTTCGCTATCCGTTTTGTCATTCGCATTGGCGGTGACTTCAGTACGGCCCGGCGTTTTCACGTCGAAACGACGGATCACGAAGCGGAAGGTGAAGTAGTAGATCAGCGCCATCGGGATACCGATGATAATGGCGTTGAGGAAGTTGGTCTGGTAGCCGTTAAACGACGGCAGGATCCCGAATGACAGGTAGTCGATAAAGCCCGCGGAGAAGGATTTGGCGATATGCGCATGCATCAGGTACATGGTCATGTACGCCAGGCCCGCCATGATGGCGTTAAAGACGTAGAGGATCGGCGCCACGAAGATAAAGGTGAACTCTACCGGCTCGGTGATCCCGGTCAGGAAGCAGGTCAGTGCCGCAGAGAACAGAATACCGGCAGCGATCTTTTTGTTTTTGGTGTGGGCTTCGTGATACATCGCCAGACAGGCCGCAGGCAGTGCGAACAGCATCAGCGGGAACTCGCCCTGCATGAACTTACCGGCGTTCTGATAGGTGTCGCTGCTGAAGGATTTGGTGCCTTCTTCCAGCATCTTGAACCAGATGGTCTGGTCGCCGTGGATCACCTGACCCGCCTGGGTGGTGTAATCCCCGAACGAGTACCAGAAAGACGGATACCAGATGTGGTGCAGACCCAGCGGGATCAGCGCACGTTCCACCAGACCAAAGATAAAGGTTGATGCCGCCTGGTTATCACCGTTAACCACCACCGACAGGGCGTCGATACCGGCCTGAATGTGTTGCCAGATGTACGGCAGCAGCAGGCCCATCACGAAGGACAGGAACGCCGTGGCAATGGCGACAAAACGCTTACCGGAGAAGAAGCCGAGAAATTCCGGCAGCTGCATGGTGTGGAAGCGGTTGTAACACCATGCGGCGAGAATACCGCACAGCAGGCCGCCAAAGACGCCCATCTGCAGCGTCGGAATGCCCACCACCATGGCGTACTTCCCGCCCTGGGAGGCCATCTCCGGCGTAATGCCGAGCACGGTGCCGATGGTGATGTTGGTGACAAACACCGCCACCGCTGCCGACAGCGCGGCGATCCCGGATTCGGATGCCAGGCCGACGGCCGAGCCGATAGCAAACAGCATCGGCAGGTTATCAAAAATGACCCCGCCCGCGTTCATCATCAGCGGCAGGTGGAACTTATCCCCGAAGGCCAACAGCAGGCCCGCAGCAGGAAGCAGTGAGATCGGCAGCATTAAGGCGCGACCAATCATCGATAATTTCGACAGCGATTTAACAAAACCTGATATCAGACCCATTCTGATTTCCCCCGAGTGCGCTCTGTGAGCGCTGTTATAGTGAGTAGAACGTTTTAGTAGAACGTTCTACTTATCGTGATGAAAGCCTGAAATTCGCGCAACTTAATTTTCACATTTCAACAGATGAAATAGTGATTATTTGAAGTTGATCGATAATTAACCGTGATAGGTGTGGGGGATTTTAGAAAAGCATTGCCGGGTGGCGGCTGCGCCTTACCCGGCCTACAGGCAGAGCCCGTATGTAGGCCCGGCAAGCGAAGCGCCGCCGGGCATCAGACGACTCAGGCAACGATGGTGACACTCTGACCTTCAAAACTCACGGTCTGACCGGCAACAATCTTGCAGCGCTTGCGGGTTTCCACCACGCCATCCACCTTGACCAGACCGTCAGCAATGACGATCTTGGCCTGGGCGCCGCTCTCGCTCCAGCCTTCGAGCTTCAGCAGATCGCACAGTTCAACGTGCGGGTGTTTACCTAATGAAAAAGTGGCCATCTTACGCTTCCTCTACGTCGTGATACTCTTCGCATGCCTGCAAAGTATTCTGAATCAGTGTCGCTACGGTCATCGGCCCTACGCCACCCGGAACCGGGGTGATGTAAGAGGCGCGGGCGGCGGCATCTTCGTAAACCACATCGCCTACCACTTTGCCGCTCTCCAGACGGTTAATCCCCACGTCCACCACAATCGCGCCTTCCTTGATCCACTCGCCCGGAATAAAGCCCGGCTTGCCCACGGCCACGATCAGCAGGTCGGCGTTTTCGACGTGCTGGCGCAGGTTTTTGGTGAAGCGGTGGGTAACGGTGGTGGTGCAGCCGGCCAGCAGCAGCTCCATGCTCATCGGACGGCCAACGATATTGGACGCGCCAATCACCACGGCGTTCAGGCCGTAGGTATCGATGTTATAACGCTCCAGCAGCGTGACGATGCCGCGTGGCGTGCACGGACGCAGACGCGGCGCACGCTGGCACAGACGTCCAACGTTGTACGGGTGGAAGCCGTCCACGTCTTTATCTGGCGCGATACGTTCCAGTACTTTCACGTTGTCGATGCCCGCAGGCAGCGGCAGCTGGACCAGAATGCCGTCGATCTCTTTATCGGCGTTCAGGGTATCAATCAGCTCAAGCAGCTCTGCTTCGGAGGTGGTTTCCGGCAGATCGTAAGAGCGGGAGAGAAAGCCCACCTCTTCGCACGCTTTGCGTTTGCTGCCGACATAAATTTGTGAAGCCGGGTTGCTGCCGACCAGCACAACAGCCAGCCCGGGAGCGCGTTTTCCAGCGGCCCGACGTGCTGCCACTTTTTCCGCAACCTCAGAGCGCACCTGCTGCGCAATCGTTTTACCGTCAATAATCTTTGCTGCCATCAGAGAGAAGATTCCATCTGTAAGGAGTGAAAGGGGGGATGCGCATATTTTGTCAGAAGCGCGCGCTGCTGTCAGTCACACTTTGCGGATTTTCCTGTTAAGCAGGACAGTTGTCAGCCATCGGTATGAACTACAAGAGGATTGTACTAAAATGCATTGACTCAACCGGCATTGACCGTATAATCCCACGCGTTTCACCACAGCGAAGTATCCGCTTCTCAGTGCGCCCTTAGCTCAGTTGGATAGAGCAACGGCCTTCTAAGCCGTAGGTCAAAGGTTCGAATCCTTTAGGGCGTACCATTTCAGCTCTCTCAGCTACCCCCTTATCCCTGTTTATCCGCCATCAAACGTCCGTTTTCAATGGATTGCCCTGTGCTGACCTGCGTTCAGCCGCCTAACCCGCTACTTTGTTGATCTACCTACTGTATTTACCTCCATTGGGGTATGCACCTCTAACACATCCTGAAATATCGTATCCGCAAAAATAACCACGCACAGACAGTGCGGTTTTTCTTGTCGCTTAGCCACCCAGGCAAGTGTCGTCATGGAAGGGCGGTGTCATGGTTGATCTCTCCCGTCGGGGCATGTTGACAGGCAGATGGCGTAGCGCCGGCAGCGGGATCCGTCCGCCCTGGAGCGGAGAAGCAGATCGCTTTTTTGCCCAGTGCACCCGCTGCGATGCCTGCGTTCAGGCCTGTGAAAACCAGATTCTGGCGCGCGGCCCGGGCGGTTATCCGACCGTTAATTTTCAGCAGGGCGAATGCAGCTTCTGCGCGGCCTGCGCGCAGGTCTGTCCTGAATCACTCTTTCTTGTGCGCCACACCAGGGCCTGGGATCTGATTTTTACCGTCGGGGCACATTGCCTCGCATATCAGTCCATTGAGTGTCATCGCTGTCAGGACAGCTGCGAACCCATGGCGATTACGTTTCGTCCCGGGCTGTCAGGCATTTATCAGCCGCAGCTCGATAACCAGGCCTGTAACGGATGCGGGGCCTGTGTCGCCAGCTGCCCGGTATCGGCCATCAACGCGGAGTATCCCCATGCACACGAGCTGGCAAGTCTGCAGCCTGATCGTACAGGCCAAACCTCAGCACATCAGCACCCTCAGCGCCCGGCTGACTGAGCTGGCGGGCTGTGAGGTCGCCCTCAGCGACCAGGGGACCGGTCAGATGATCGTGGTGGTCGAGGCGGAACAACACGACACGCTGATGCAAACAATTGAGTCGGTACGCAACGTTACGGACGTACTGGCGGTGTCGCTGGTTTATCACCAGCAGGATGAGCAAGGTGAGGAAACACCATGAAACTCAGTCGTCGTAGCTTTATGAAAGCTAACGCCGTTGCGGCCGCTGCGGCAGCTGCCGGGCTAAGCGTACCGGGCGTGGCCCGCGCGGTAGTAGGGCAGCAGGAAGCCATCAAGTGGGATAAAGCGCCGTGCCGTTTTTGCGGTACCGGCTGTGGCGTGCTGGTGGGTACCCAGCAGGGGCGGATTGTGGCCTGTCAGGGCGACCCTGAAGCACCGGTTAACCGCGGCCTGAACTGCATTAAGGGCTACTTCCTGCCCAAAATCATGTATGGAAAGGATCGCTTAACCCAGCCGCTGCTGCGTATGAAGGACGGCCAGTACCATAAAGAGGGCGAATTTGCCCCCATCAGCTGGGAACAAGCCTTCGACGTCATGGAAGAGAAGTTCAAAACCGCGCTGAAAGAGAAGGGCCCCGAATCCATCGGCATGTTCGGTTCCGGTCAGTGGACCATCTGGGAAGGCTATGCCGCCGCCAAGCTGTTCAAAGCCGGGTTCCGCTCCAACAACATCGACCCGAACGCGCGTCACTGCATGGCGTCGGCGGTGGTGGGCTTTATGCGAACCTTTGGTATGGATGAGCCGATGGGCTGCTACGACGATATCGAGCAGACCGACGCCTTTGTCCTGTGGGGGGCCAACATGGCGGAGATGCACCCGATCCTCTGGTCGCGCATCACCAATCGTCGCCTGTCCGATCCCAACGTCACCGTCGCCGTGCTCTCCACCTTCCAGCACCGCAGCTTTGAGCTGGCGGACAACGGCATGATCTTCACCCCGCAAACCGATCTGGTGATCCTCAACTACATCGCCAACTACATCATTCAAAACGACGCGATCGATCAGGACTTTTTCAGCAAGCACGTCAACCTGCGCAAAGGGGTAACGGATATTGGCTACGGCCTGCGTCCGACCCATCCGCTGGAAAAAGCAGCGAAAAACCCGGGTTCCGATGCCTCCGAGCCGATGAGCTTTGAGGACTACAAAGCCTTCGTGGCGGAATACACGCTGGATAAAACGGCACAGATGACCGGGGTACCGAAAGATCAGCTGGAGGCGCTGGCAAAACTGTATGCCGATCCGAACAAGAAGGTGATCTCCTACTGGACGATGGGCTTTAACCAGCATACCCGCGGCGTGTGGGCCAATAACCTGGTATACAACATCCATCTGCTGACCGGCAAAATCGCTCAGCCGGGCTGCGGTCCGTTCTCCCTGACCGGCCAGCCTTCCGCCTGCGGCACCGCCCGTGAAGTGGGCACCTTCGCCCACCGTCTGCCGGCGGATATGGTGGTCACCAACGACAAGCACCGCGCGATCTGCGAGCAGCAGTGGCAGATCCCCGCCGGGACTATTCCGGCGAAAGTCGGTTTGCATGCCGTGGCGCAGGACCGCGCCCTGAAGGACGGCAAGCTGAACGTCTACTGGACGATGTGCACCAACAACATGCAGGCCGGGCCGAACATTAACGAAGAGCGTATGCCGGGCTGGCGCGATCCGCGCAACTTTATCATCGTCTCCGACCCGTACCCGACCGTGAGCGCCCTGGCCGCAGACCTGATCCTGCCTACCGCGATGTGGGTGGAGAAAGAGGGGGCCTACGGCAACGCGGAGCGCCGCACCCAGTTCTGGCGTCAGCAGATCAAAGCTCCCGGCGAGGCCAAATCGGACCTCTGGCAGCTGGTGGAGTTCGCCCGCCGCTTCAAAACCGACGAGGTGTGGCCGGAAGAGCTGCTGGCGCAGAAGCCAGAGCTGCGGGGCAAAACGCTATACGACGTGCTGTTCGCCACCCCTGCGGTCAGCAAGTTCCCGCTGAGCGAGATCCCGGCAGAGCAGCTCAATGACGAATCCCGCGAGCTGGGCTTCTATCTGCAAAAAGGGCTGTTCGAAGAGTACGCCTGGTTTGGCCGCGGCCACGGTCACGATCTGGCACCGTTCGACGATTACCACAAGGCGCGCGGGTTGCGCTGGCCGGTTGTAAACGGGAAAGAGACCCAGTGGCGCTACAGCGAAGGCCACGATCCGTACGTCAAAGCGGGCGAGGGCTATAAGTTCTACGGCAAGCCGGATGGCAAAGCGGTGATCTTCGCCCTGCCGTTCGAACCGGCTGCCGAAGCGCCGGACGCCGAGTTCGACTTGTGGCTCTCCACCGGCCGCGTGCTGGAGCACTGGCACACCGGCAGTATGACCCGCCGCGTTCCCGAGCTGCACCGCGCCTTCCCGGAGGCGGTGCTGTTTATTCACCCGCTGGATGCCAAAGCGCGCAATCTGCGTCGTGGTGAAAAGGTGAAAGTCATCTCCCGCCGGGGCGAAGTGATTTCGATTGTCGAAACCCGGGGCCGTAACCGTCCTCCGCAGGGGCTGGTCTATATGCCGTTCTTCGATGCCGCGCAGATGGTCAATAACCTGACCCTGGACGCGACGGATCCGCTCTCCAAAGAGACGGATTTCAAGAAGTGCGCCGTTAAGCTGGCGAAGGTGTAATTGCGATGTCCCGCTCGGCTACACCCCGTAACGGCCGCCGCCGCTTCCTGCGCGATGTGATGCGCACCGCGGGGGGACTGGCCGCCGTGGGCGTTGCGCTGGGACTCCAGCAGCATACCGCCCGCGCTACCGGCGTGCGGTTGCGCCCGCCCGGGGCCTTGAGCGAAGAGGCCTTTGCCCGCGCCTGCGTGCGCTGTGGCCAGTGCGTGCAGGCCTGTCCCTACGACACCCTGAAGCTGGCGACGCTGGCCTCGGGGCTGTCGGCCGGAACGCCTTACTTTGTCGCCCGCGATATCCCCTGCGAAATGTGCGAGGACATTCCCTGCGCCCGGGTCTGCCCGAGCGGCGCGCTGGATCGCGACATCGCCACGATTGACGATGCCCGCATGGGGCTGGCGGTGCTGCTGGATCAGGAAAACTGCCTCAACTTTCAGGGGTTGCGCTGCGACGTGTGCTACCGCGACTGCCCGAAGATCGACGAGGCCATCACCCTCGAGCTGGATCGCAATCTGCGCACCGGCAAGCACGCGCGCTTTCTGCCCACCGTGCACAGCAACGCCTGCACCGGCTGTGGCAAATGCGAGAAGGTCTGCGTCCTGGAGCAACCGGCGATCAAGGTCCTGCCGCTGTCGCTGGCGAAAGGGGAGCTGGGCCATCACTACCGCTTCGGCTGGCTGGAGGGCAACGATGGCAAACCGTAAGCGCGATGCCGGGCAGGAAGCGCGGGCGAAAAAGGGCTGGTGGCGCAGCCACCGCTGGCTGGTTCTGCGCCGCCTCAGCCAGTTTGCCATTCTGGGGATGTTCCTCAGCGGGCCCTGGCTGGGAGTGTGGATCCTGCACGGCAACTACAGCAGCAGTCTGCTGCTGGACAGGGTGCCGCTGACCGATCCGCTGATGGCCCTGCAAAGCCTCGCCAGCGGCCATCTGCCCGCCGCGCTGGCGCTGACCGGAGCGGTGATCATCACCCTGCTGTACGCCCTGGCCGGGAAACGGCTGTTCTGCGGCTGGGTCTGCCCGCTGAACCCGGTGACGGATTTTGCCAGCCGCTTGCGCAGGCGGTTTGACCTGAATCAGTCCGCGGCGATCCCGCGCCATACCCGGTACGTCCTGCTGGGAATGGTGCTGGTGGGCTGTGCGCTGACCGGCACGCTGCTGTGGGAGTGGATCAACCCGGTTTCGCTGATGGGGCGGAGCCTGGTGATGGGATTCGGCAGCGGCGCGCTGCTGATTATCGCCCTGTTTTTATTTGATTTACTGGTCGTCGAGCACGGCTGGTGCGGGCATCTCTGCCCGACAGGCGCCCTGTACGGCGTGCTGGGAAGTAAAGGTGTGTTGACGGTGGCCGCGCACGATCGCCACCGCTGCAACCGCTGTATGGACTGTTTTCATGTTTGCCCGGAACCGCATGTGCTGCGTGCTCCGGTGCTGGATGAGCAAAGCCCGGTGCAGGTGACCAGCCGCGACTGTCTGGTCTGCGGTCGCTGTGTCGATGTTTGTTCTGAGGATGTTTTTACAATAACTATGCGATGGAGTTCGGGAGCGAAATAATGAAAAGCCATGACCTGAAGAAGGCGCTATGTCAATGGATGGCCGGGCTTGCCCTGGTGGTGAGCGGCGCGGTTTGGGCCACAAATGGCGTGGATCTCAGCCAGTCGCCGGAAGTCTCCGGCACCCAGGAAGGGGCGATCCGCATCCAGAAAGAGCAGGGCCGGATGCCGCTGAACTATGTTAACCAGCCGCCGATGATCCCGCACAGCGTGGACGGCTATCAGGTCACCACCAACACCAACCGCTGCCTGCAGTGTCACGGCGTGGAGAGCTATCGCACCACCGGCGCACCGCGCATCAGCCCGACCCACTTTATGGACAGCAACGGCAACGTCGGGGCCGAAGTGGCGCCACGTCGCTACTTCTGTCTGCAGTGCCACGTGCCGCAGTCTGACGCCGCGCCGATTGTGGAGAACACCTTCACCCCCTCGAAAGGTTACGGAAAATAAGAGGTCACGATGGAAAAGTCTACCCGTAAACCTGGCTGGATTAAGCGCCTCTGGCACTGGTGGCGTCGCCCCAGCCGCCTGGCGCTGGGCACGCTGTTATTAATCGGTTTTGTCGGCGGCATTATTTTCTGGGGCGGTTTCAATACCGGGATGGAAAAGGCCAACACCGAGGAGTTCTGCATCGGCTGCCACGAAATGCGTAATACGGTCTACCAGGAGTACATGGAGTCCGTGCACTACAACAACCGCAGCGGGGTGCGTGCCACCTGTCCTGACTGCCACGTGCCGCACGAGTTTGTGCCGAAGATGATCCGTAAGATTCAGGCCAGCAAGGAGCTGTACGCCAAAGCCTTTGGGCTTATCGATACGCCGCAAAAGTTTGAAGCCCACCGTCTGACCATGGCGCAAAACGAGTGGCGGCGGATGAAAGAGAACAACTCCCAGGAGTGCCGTAACTGCCACAACTTCGAGTTTATGGATCTCACCGCCCAGAAAGGGGTCGCGGCGAAAATGCACGACCAGGCGGTGAAGGACGGACAGACCTGTATTGACTGCCATAAAGGGATTGCGCACAAGCTCCCGGATATGCGCGACGTCAAACCAGGCTTTTAACAGGATGTTGATGCGTGGGCCGACTTGAAGCCAAAGGACTGCTCTGCGAGCGGGATGACAGAATACTGTTCAGCGATCTCTCCTTCGACGTGAACGCCGGGGAGTGGATCCAGATCGTCGGGGGCAACGGCGCGGGGAAAACCACCCTGCTGCGGCTGCTCACCGGCCTCGCACACCCCGATGCCGGGGAGGTCTGCTGGCAGGCTGAGCCCCTGCATCGGGTGCGCGACAGCTATCATCAGAATTTACTGTGGATTGGCCACCAGCCGGGGATCAAAACCCGGCTGACGGCGCTGGAGAACCTGCGTTTTTTCCATCACCACGGCGATACCGCCCGGTGCCTGGAGGCCCTTGCACAGGCCGGGCTCGCCGGCTACGAAGACCTTCCCGTCAACCAGCTCTCCGCCGGTCAGCAGCGCCGCGTGGCGCTGGCGCGTCTCTGGCTGACCCACGCCACCCTCTGGATCCTCGACGAACCCTTTACCGCCATCGACGTGAACGGCGTTGACCGCCTGACCCGGCGCATGGCCGACCATACCGCCCGGGGCGGGATGGTGATCATGACCACCCACCAGCCGCTGAACGTGGCGAGCGACAAAATCCGCCGTATCGCGCTGACCGGCGAGAGGGCAGCATCATGATGTGGCGCATCTTCCGCCTCGAGCTGCGGGTGGCCTTCCGCCACAGCGCCGAGATCGCCAATCCGCTGTGGTTTTTCCTGATCGTTATCACCCTTTTCCCCCTGAGCCTTGGCCCGGAGCCGCAGCTGCTGGCGCGCATCGCCCCCGGCATTATCTGGGTCGCCGCGCTGCTCGCCTCGCTGCTGGCCCTGGAGCGCCTGTTTCGTGACGATCTGCAGGACGGCAGTCTCGAACAGCTGATGCTGCTGCCCCTGCCGCTCCCGGCGGTAGTGCTGGCGAAAGTGATGGCGCACTGGATGGTGACCGGACTGCCGCTGCTGATCCTCTCTCCGGTAATCGCGCTCCTGCTCGGCATGGACCTCTACGGCTGGAAAATCATGGCCCTGACGCTGCTGCTGGGCACGCCGACGCTGGGCTTTCTCGGCGCGCCGGGGGTGGGATTAACGGTAGGGCTCAGGCGCGGCGGGGTGCTGCTGAGCGTGCTGGTGCTGCCGTTAACCATCCCGTTACTGATTTTTGCTACCGCCGCGATGGATGCGGCTTCCATGCGCCTCCCTGTTGAGGGGTACATGGCTATTCTGGGCGCGCTGCTGGCTGGCAGCGCAACGTTAAGCCCGTTCGCGACGGCGGCTGCGCTACGCATCAGCGTGCAGTAGCGCGGTATTCATTCGTTTGTCTGAATCTGGTAACTGAATTATGTGGAAAACACTTCATCAACTGGCGATCCCGCCGCGGCTCTATCAGATCTGCGGCTACTTCATCCCCTGGCTGGCGATTGCCAGCACGCTGGTGCTGGCCGCGGGCTGGATCTGGGGTTTTGGCTTCGCCCCTGCGGATTATCAGCAGGGAGAGAGCTATCGCATTATCTATCTGCACGTCCCGGCCGCTATCTGGTCGATGGGGATCTACGCCGGGATGGCGGTAGCGGCCTTTATCGGCCTGGTGTGGCAGCTGAAAATGGCCAATCTGGCGCTGGCGGCGATGGCGCCCGTCGGGGCGGTATTGACCTTTATTGCGCTGGTGACCGGCTCGGCGTGGGGCAAACCGATGTGGGGCACCTGGTGGGTCTGGGACGCGCGTCTGACCTCCGAGCTGGTGCTGCTGTTTCTCTATGTCGGCGTTATTGCCCTGTGGCACGCCTTTGATGACCGCCGCCTGGCCGGACGCGCCGCCGGGATTCTGGTGCTGATCGGCGTGGTGAACCTGCCGATCATTCACTACTCGGTGGAGTGGTGGAACACCCTGCATCAGGGCTCTACCAATATGCAGCAAAGTATCGATCCGGCGATGCGTATGCCGCTGCGGCTGGCGATTATCGGCACGCTGCTGCTGTTCATCACGCTGACGCTGATGCGGATGCGGAACCTGATTTTGTTGATGGAAAAACGTCGCCCGTGGGTGGGTGAACTGATGTTAAAAGGAGGCCGCCGGTGAACAGCGCATTTGCATCCTGGAGTGATTTTTTTGCCATGGGCGGGTACGCCTTTTACGTCTGGCTGGCGGTGGCGATGACCCTTATCCCGCTGGCGGTACTGGTGGCGCATACCGTCATGCAGCATCGCGCCATCCTGCGCGGCATCGCCCAGCAGCGGGCGCGGGAAACCCGCCTGCGTGCCGCTCAGGCACGGGAGGCCGTATGAATCTCCGACGTAAAAACCGTTTGTGGGTCGCCTGCGCCGTGCTGGCGGGGCTGGCCCTGACCATCACCCTGGTGCTCTATGCCCTGCGTTCCAGTATCGACCTCTTCTATACCCCGGGGGAGATCCTCTACGGCAAACGCGAAACGCAGCAGTTGCCCGAGGTGGGCCAGCGCCTGCGCGTGGGTGGGATGGTGCTGCCCGGCAGCGTGAAGCGCGACCCCCACTCCCTGAAGGTTAACTTCAGCATCTACGATGCCGAAGGGGAGGTGGATGTCACCTACGAAGGTATCCTGCCGGATCTGTTCCGCGAAGGGCAGGGCGTGGTGGTGCAGGGGGAGTTGGGTGCGGGCAATCATGTGCAGGCCAAAGAGGTGCTGGCCAAGCATGATGAAAACTACACCCCGCCGGAAGTGAAAAAGGCGATGGAGGAGAATCACCGCCGTCCGGCGAGCGTCTACAGGGATAACGCATCATGATGCCGGAACTCGGTAACGCCCTGCTGTGCCTGGCCCTGGGCGTGGCGCTCCTGCTCTCTCTCTACCCGCTGTGGGGCGTGGCGCGGGGCGATCGGCGGATGATGGCCTCGGCCCGGCTGTTCGCCTGGCTGCTGTTTATGCTGGTGATGGGCGCGTTTATCGTACTGATCCATGCCTTCGTGGTGAATGATTTCTCGGTGACCTATGTCGCCAGCAACTCCAACACCCAGCTGCCGGTCTGGTATCGCGTGGCGGCTACCTGGGGTGCCCACGAGGGCTCATTGCTGCTGTGGGTGCTGCTCATGAGCGGCTGGACCTTCGCCGTGGCGCTGTGCAGCCAGCGGATGCCGTTGGAGATCGTGGCGCGCGTGCTGGCGGTGATGGGGATGGTCAGCGTCGGCTTCCTGCTGTTTATTCTCTTCACCTCCAACCCCTTCGCCCGCACCCTGCCGGATTTCCCGATTGAGGGGCGCGACCTCAATCCGCTCCTGCAGGATCCGGGCCTGATCCTGCATCCGCCGCTGCTCTATATGGGCTACGTCGGCTTCTCGGTGGCTTTTGCCTTTGCCATCGCCGCCCTGCTGAGCGGGCGAATGGACAGTACCTTCGCCCGCTTTGCCCGCCCCTGGACGCTGGCGGCGTGGGTCTGCCTGACCCTGGGGATCGTGCTCGGCTCCGCGTGGGCCTATTACGAGCTGGGCTGGGGCGGCTGGTGGTTCTGGGATCCGGTCGAGAACGCCTCGTTTATGCCGTGGCTGGTGGGCACCGCCCTGATGCACTCCCTGGCGGTCTCCGAGCAGCGCGCCAGCTTTAAAGCCTGGTCGCTGCTGCTCTCCATCTGCGCCTTTTCCCTGTGCCTGCTGGGCACCTTCCTCGTGCGCTCCGGGGTGCTGGTCTCGGTGCATGCCTTCGCCTCCGATCCGGCGCGCGGGATGTTTATCCTCGCCTTTATGGTGCTGGTGATCGGCGGCTCGCTGCTGCTGTTTGCCGCCCGCGGGCATAAGGTTCGCTCCCGGGTGAACAATGCCCTCTGGTCCCGCGAGTCGCTGCTGCTCGGCAACAACGTTCTGCTGCTCACCGCCATGCTGGTGGTGCTGCTGGGCACTCTGCTGCCGCTGGTGCATAAGCAGCTGGGTCTGGGCAGTATTTCGATTGGCGAGCCGTTCTTTAATACGATGTTCACCTGGCTGATGGCGCCCTTTGCGCTGCTGGTAGGGATCGGCCCGCTGGTGCGCTGGGGACGCGACAGGCCGCGTAAGCTCCGCGGTCTGCTGGCGATTGCCCTGATCAGCACCCTTGCGCTCTCACTGCTGCTGCCATGGTTGTTCGGCAACCGGATTGTCGCCATGACGGTGGTCGGGTTGGCGATGGCGTGCTGGGTCTTTGTGCTGGCGCTGGCCGAAGTGGCGCTGCGCGTCTCCCGTGGGGCGAAGATGACCCTCAGCTATGGCGGGATGGTCGCCGGGCACCTCGGGCTGGCGGTCACCCTCGTCGGGATCGCCTTCAGCCAGAACTACAGCGTCGAGCGGGACGTGCGCATGAAGGCGGGGGATAGCATTGAAATTCACGACTATCGCTTCACCTTCCGCGACGTTCGGGATATCACCGGACCTAACTACCGGGGCGGTGTGGCGACGATTGGCGTGACGCGCAACGGTAAAGTCGAAGCGGTGTTGCAGGCGGAAAAACGCTTCTACAACAGCGCCCGTTCCATGATGACCGAAGCGGCGATTGATGGCGGCATCACCCGCGACCTGTATGCCGCCCTCGGGGAGGAGCTGGATAATGGCGCCTGGGCCGTCCGTCTCTATTACAAACCCTTTGTCCGCTGGATCTGGGCCGGGGGATTACTGATGGCGCTGGGCGGGCTGCTGTGCCTGGGCGATCCGCGCTATCGCAGGCACAACAAGGCATCGGAGGCCGTATGAAGCGCAACATCCTGTTAGTGCCCTTCGTTATTTTCCTGCTGATTGCGGCGGCTCTGCTGTGGCAGCTGGCGCGCAACGCTGAGGGCGACGATCCGACCCGTCTGGAGTCTGCCCTGATCGGCAAACCGGTGCCTGGCTTCCGTCTGGAGTCGCTGGATAACCCCGGCCAGCATTATCAGTCCGACGTACTGACCCAGGGCAAACCGGTGCTGCTCAACGTCTGGGCGACCTGGTGCCCGACCTGTCGGGCAGAACATCAGTACCTGAACCAGCTCTCTGCGCAAGGGATCCGGGTGGTGGGGATGAACTACAAAGACGATCGCCAGAAAGCCACCGCCTGGCTGAAGGATCTGGGCAACCCCTATGCGCTGAGCCTGTTCGATGGCGACGGCATGCTGGGGCTGGATCTGGGGGTCTACGGCGCGCCCGAAACCTTCCTGATCGACGGAAAAGGGATCGTTCGCTATCGCCATGCGGGGGCGCTGACCGCCCAGGTCTGGCAGAGTGAGATCAAACCGCTGTGGGATCGCTACAGCAAGGAGGCCGCACAATGAGATTTTTACTGGCCATGCTGATGCTGGCGATTGCCGGGTCGGCGCTGGCCACCATTGACGTGATGCCCTTTAAGGATGAAGCCCAGGAGCAGCAGTTCCGCCAGCTGACGGAGCAGCTGCGCTGCCCAAAATGCCAGAACAACAGCATCGCGGATTCCAATTCCATGATTGCCGTCGACCTGCGGCATAAGGTCTACGCGCTGATGCAGGAGGGGAAAAGCAATAAAGAGATCGTGGAGTATATGGTGGCGCGCTACGGCAGTTTCGTCACCTACGATCCGCCCTTAACGCCGCTGACCATTCTGCTGTGGCTCCTGCCGCTGGCCGCCATTGGCACCGGGGGCTGGGTGATTTATGCCCGCTCACGTCGTCGGGTGCGGCTGATGCAGGAGAAGGTGACCGACAGCGCCGTGCCGCAGGGCAAACGCGCGGGCATAGGACTTTATGCGCCCGGGGTAGCGATCGCGCTGGCGATCGGGGCGGGGAGCTACTGGCAGACCGGGCATTATCCGCAGGTGAAGGTCTGGCAGCAGGCGACGGCCCAGACCCCGGTCCTGCTGGAGCGGGCATTAAATCCGCAGGCGCAGCCGCTGAATGAAGAGGAGCTGGCGCGTCTGGCGCTCGGGCTTCGCACCCGTTTGCAAAGCGATGCCGGGAATGTCGAAGGCTGGATCATGCTGGGCCGTATCGGGATGGCGCTGGGCAATGCCAGGACGGCAACGGAGGCGTACGCCAACGCTTACCGACGCGCGCCCGACAATAGTGATGCCGCCTTAGGCTACGCTGAAGCCCTGACGCGCTCGACCAAACCGGATGATAACCGTCTGGGCGGGGAGCTGCTGCGCCAGCTGGTGAAAAGCGATCGTGCCAACGTGCGCGTCCTGAGCATGTATGCCTTCAATGCCTTTGAGCAGCAGAGATTCAGTGAGGCGATTGCGGCCTGGGAAAGGATGCTGAAGCTGCTTCCTGCCAGTGATACCCGCCGTTCGGTGATTGAGCGCAGTATCCAGCAGGCGAGGGCGCAGGGGAAATAGCGCTCCGGCCCGGTTACAGGCCGCGCGTCTGCAGGAACAGAATGGTGGCCGCCACCCGCGAGCGCAGGTTCAGCTTGCGCAGCAGGTTGCGGATATGCACTTTCACCGTCTGCTCGGCGATGTTGAGCGCTGCGGCGATCTGTTTATTCGACAGCCCCTGCGCCAGCTCGTGGAGCACGTCCAGCTCGCGCTCGGTCAGGACGCTTAACGGATCGGCGGTCACGCCGGAGGTATCCCGCTCCCGCAGATATTCGCTGACGTGCTTGCTGAAGGTTTTCCCGCCTCTAGCGCCTCGCAGAATGTCCTCCAGCAACTCTTCCGGATCGCTGTCTTTCAACAGATAACCGTCGGCACCGGCATTGATCAGGGTGGCGATATCGCTGGTGGAATCTGAGGCGGTCAGGATGATGATCTGCGCGGTAATGTCGTGCCGACGCAGCGCATTGAGGGTATCGAGCCCGCTCATGCCTTTCATGTTGAGGTCCAGCAGGATCACATCCGGCTCAAGACGGTTCGCCAGGCCGACGGCGCTCTCCCCATCGCCCGCTTCGGCTACTACCTGAAAGTCGCTGTTCAGCGCCAACAGCTGACGAATGCCCCTGCGCATCAGTGGATGATCGTCCACAATAAGTACCTGAAAAGGCGTTACTTCTGCCATACTCCTCTGTCCCTGTATACTGTGTGGGTTTTTCTGGCGATAGTGTATGCCCCAGGCTGCGGTTTTGCACCGGGTATCGGCCTGAGACTTGAGCCCTTTCTCACTAAGATTTGTCTGACGCTCGCTACCCTGACCCGCATCTGTATAATACCGACGAACGCGCCGGCAGCGCCCGCGCGGATGTCGGGTGAGTATGAAGAGGGAATGATGTCCGGTATTGCGCATTACTATGAACAGCAGCAGGTTAGCAGCCCGCAGCAGGTGGCTTCGCTATCGGCGCAGACGTCCTCTGCCGGGATGACGCAGACCAGCGTACCCGCCTCCTTTCAGCAGGTCACTAACGCTTCGCAGCCGATTGTCGCCCAGCCAGTGACACACTCATCGCAATCCGCCGATCGCCGCCAGGCAACGGTTGCCGCCACGCCCGCCTCCTTTGAACAGCTGGGGCAGTACGCCAGCCTCGAAGGCTGGCGTGAAAATCAGCTTGCACTGATGAACCGCTTACCTCAGTACCGAAACAGCCGCACCGGGCCCGCGTGGTCGCCCCCCGGAGGCATCCGTGGGATCCGCAATAACAATCCCGGCAATCTGGAGGCCAGCTGGGCCTTCACCTGGCAGGGACAGAACGGCACCGACGGACGTTTTGCCACCTTTGCGTCTCCGGAACACGGGATCCGCGCCCTTGGCGTAAACCTGCTTGCCTACCAGCGGCGCGGGCTGGATACCATCAGTAAAATTATTAACCGCTGGGCGCCGCCGCAGGATAATAACAATACCACCGCGTACATTCAGAACGTCAGTCAGGCCCTCGGTGTCTCACCGACCACCCGGCTGGATGTGGCCTCACCCGCAATCTTAACCGCGCTGAGCAAGGCCATTATTCATCAGGAGAATGGGAACGTGCCGTTTTCCGATGAGACGATCGCGAACGGAATATCGTCGGCGCTGGGAATGGCGGCGTTGTCGGACAGCCCAACGCCGGTATTGAAAGTATCAGCTGGCGAGCACCCGATCCCGGGCAATCATCTGGTGGATCAGCTCACTGGCCGGTAACGGCTTATAGAAAAAGTACCCCTGCATAAAATCGATGTGCTTACGGCGTAAATAGTCTGCCTGCGCCTGGGTCTCCACCCCTTCAGCAATGATCTTCAGGTGCATGTTTTTCGCCAGTTCGATCACGCTGTCCACCAGCCGCGTATCCTCACTCACGCCAATCTGGCTGACAAACAGCTTATCAATCTTAATGAACTCCGGATTCAGGGCCGAGATATACGACAGATTCGAATAGCCGGTGCCAAAGTCATCCAGCGCCACTGAAATATTGGCCTCGCGCAGCGCGGCAAACCAGTTACTTAACTGCGGCGTGAAATGCAGCGGGTGCCGCTCGGTGATCTCCACCACCACGTGGCTCTGATTGGCAGTGAATTTACTCAGCATGTCGCGGGTATCACATGCAAAACCGGGATCGAGACAGTTTTGCGCGCTGATGTTGATACAGATATAGGTCCCGACCGGGAAACGGTGGATCTGATCCTGCAGATCGGCAATCACCTGCTGCATCAGCAGGTGGGTGAGAGGAACGATCAGGTCATGCTGTTCCGCCAGCGGAATAAAGGCATCGGGGGACACCGCGCCGTACAGCGGATGACGCCAGCGGGCCAGCACTTCGATTCCGGCAATCTGGCCGGTGCTGGCATTCATAAAGGGCTGATAGAAGGGCACAATCTGCCGCTGTGCAATCGCCGTGCGTAGCGCGTTGACTGAGGCGCTAAACCGTCCTGAAAAGTAGCGGGCGAACCTGGCATTCAGGCTGGCCCGCAGTGTGTGTACGTTAATCATGGTCAGTTTCATCGCGGCTTGGGTCAGGCAACCGCAAAACCGGCTGCCTGACGGGGCTAGATCACTCGTCTGGTATTAAAACTGCACCCAGTCGCCCGAATCTTGTGCCGCGGATTTTTTGACCGTGGCTGGCATGACGGTCCGCGCGGCAACGGCCCGCGACGGGGAGGAGTCTGAGACTTTAAAGACGGCTACAACTTTCTCCAGCTGGACGGCCTGATCCTCCAGCGAACTGGCGGCGGCAGAGGACTCTTCCACCAGGGCGGCGTTCTGCTGGGTGGTGGTGTCCATCTCAGCCATCGCCTGCGCGATTTGCGAGATGCCGCGGCTTTGCTCATCGGTTGCTGCCGCAATTTCGCTCATGATGTCGCGAACCTGGGCGACAGAGCCTTCGATGCGAGACATGGCGTCGCCAGCCCCTTCCACCAGGTTATAGCCAGTGTCGACAAACTCCACCGACTCGCCGATCAGGTTTTCAATCTCCTTCGCGGACTGGGCGCTGCGCTGGGCCAGGGTGCGTACCTCGGCGGCGACCACCGCAAAGCCTTTGCCCTGATCCCCGGCGCGCGCGGCTTCTACGGCAGCGTTGAGTGCCAGGATGTTGGTCTGGAAGGCAATACTGTTAATAACCGTGGTGATCTCAGAGATACGGTGCGAGCTTTGACGCACGTTCTTCATGGTGTCGATCACTTTCTGAGCAATCTGGCTTCCTTCGGTAGCATTCACCGAGGCTTCCTGGGCCAGCGTGCGCGCGTGTTTGGCGTTCTCGGCGTTCAGCGCCACGGTGGAGGTCAGCTCTTCCATACTGGCTGCGGTTTCGACCACCGCGGCAGACTGCTGCTCGGTACGCGACGACAGATCCATATTACCGGCGGCAATTTCGGAGGCCGAACGTGCCACGCTATCCACGCCGTTACGCACGTCATGAATGATGTTTTTCAGGTTCTCATTCATGGTCGCCACGGCATTCATCAACATACCCGGCTCGTCGCGGCGGTTGCTGCTGAGAGTCGCGGTGAGATCGCCTTTGGCAATCAGCTCGGCCACGCGCAGGGTTTCGATAAGCGGACGGGTAATGGAGTTGGTGATACCCAGCGCCAGCAGTACGGCCAACACGATGCCGATCGCAGCTACGGTCGGCATCTGCATCTGCACGCTGCTGACGGTTTCATCCACTTTTTTCTGCTGTCTGTCGTACATCGCCTGGATGGCGTTGGTCAGGTTGAGCGCTTTGCCGGTTAAGGCGGTGGACAGGTTGGATTGCTCCGTCCAGATGGCGCGGTAATGTTCCAGTTCACCTTCAATATTGTGCATGTTGTCCAGTGCCGCCTGCAGCATAGGCTTCTGGGCTTCCGGCATGAGCGAGATAAGCTGGGTAATATCGTGTTTACCTGCCTCCAGACGACTCTGGATCATCTTCTCCATCTCCGGGGTCGGATGCTGCCGGTAGGCCGTCACCTGAGAGTCAATATCACTCATGGCAAACGCCACCTGCGCCGTCAGCAACTCAGTTTCAGGCGATTGCGCGGCATCCCGGCTTAATCCGGCAACGAGTTCAGCGTTGTCATTCAGAACCTGAGAGGAGATCTTTTGCTCGCTGATTTTCTTTTCAGACAAGGCCCGGGTAAAGGGAACCAGCGTTTCGATATAGCTGTTCACCGCGGCTGCGGTGCTGTCCAGCGACGCTTTGCTGTCCGGCGTCCAGCTAAAGGTATTCAGCGTGGCGAGGGTGTCCTGCATCCTGGCGGTGGCAGCATTCACATTATCCAGGTACTTCTGATCCAGCGTGTACTGGAAATTAGTCCGGTTCAGACGCACTGTGGAGAGGGCATTGAACAGGTTGGTGGTGACGCCATTCTTCGTGACTTTGTCCTGAATATTATTCAGCCCCAGCAGGCCGGAGGCGAGGATCGCCAGGGTCAGAATCAGCAGTACCGAAAAGCCGAGAAATAATTTTCGGCCGACTTTTAAATTCATAAAGCGATTGATTATGCTCATAGGTCTTCCACTATCGGTGCATGCCGATAAAAAGTGTTTTTATGCTATTTTTGCCATCATTAGCGGGGATAAAATTCCCTGGTGTTGGTTTTCAAAATCTAAAAAAAAAGCCCCTCGCATTATTGCTCAGGGCGAATGCCTGGGTTGACATCACTCACTCAGACTATCTGGTTTCTCCCTTGTATTGCCAGGCTGAGGCGGGAGTTCACTCATCCTGTAATATACTGGTATCACATCCTGATAATTAATCATGTAGCCGCGACCCTTTATGTTGCGGATAAAGTCTGCGGGCAGCCCCAGCAGACCCAGCTTTTTATTCAGGTTGTTTAATACTTGCCACAGCCGCTGTGAGGAAGGCGATAAGTTATTCTCCTCCCATATTTTGTCGAATAGCTCTTCTTTACTGATCGCGCTGCGGCGACCATGCTCCAGCAGATAGAGAAACAGCCTGAGCATGGTTTCATTAAAATAGATTGATGCAAACGCTATACTTTTATCGGTCTGGCTACCGGTGAGCCGATACAGCCTGCGATTAGAAATATCGAAGTGAATCTCATCACCGATCATAAATCCATAGAGTCGATAGCCCATTTATTTCATACCTGGATAATTAAATAAAATACCGATCCCGACCTGCACGCCGAACATAAGTCCACACCATTTATGTGGGGGATTATATGGCTGCTATGAATGCTTTCCAATACACACCCCGGTGCGCTATATGAAAGCGGTTGAGAATCCCCCTGGTGTAGTGCTTTCGTTGCCGTAAACCCTATTTTTGGTCTTAAACGCTGCCTGTTTTGCTGTGGTTTTGCTTTTATCCTGATTTTGCGTAATGAGGCCATGCATCAAGAGAATATTGTGTATTTAAGCGTCACCTTAGCATTTTGCACTGACTGGTGAGGGCATGGCGTTTGCCGATCCGCACACCGTTTTTCTGTGCACTCAGAATGCGATGAATGACGAAAAAAGAGGAGTGAAGTTAAATGATTTATACTGAATCAGGGGGTGGGCTGTCGCCGCGTTTTCCGTTATGGCAGGGGATTTTTTGACAACTAGCCTGTTGATAAATAATCTAAAAAATCTGAATCAGAAATTTGATCAGCGTTGTCTATTTTAAAATGAGCCAGTGGGCATGAAATGAAACCTGTTTTTCTGATTAACGAAACCGTCCTCTTTGAGCCGGATGCCCGCCGCCTGTGCTCGCTTGCTGACTACCCGTCACGGGCGGTCATTCTTCATGGGCCGGTAAGTGAGTGCCTGCTTCAACTCCTTGAGCAGAATGAGCAGGTGCTGACCCAGCGCTACCTGTTTGCCGCAGTATGGGAGAAACAGGGTGCCGTCGTGACCACCAACGCGCTCTACCAGACCATCGCCTCGATCAGAAAAGCGCTGAAATCTGCCGGGCTGGAAGAGAACGTCATCATCACCATCCCAAAAGCGGGGTTTAAATCCGTCGCCCGGCTACGGGTAGGGACGCGGGCAGAATTTGTCGAACGGAATAATGCAGCACCAATGCCTGTTTTGGCCGACGTATCCTCCGAAATGACCAAACCAGAAATACTCCCTCCTGTGATGACGCGCACACCTCGTTTCTGGCGACCCTCCATGCTTTACTGGCTGGCAGCGGTGCTTTTTTTACTCTCCTGTGGCGTACTTTATTCTCAGTTGACACCTGCGGAACCGGCCTTTATGGGTTATCACCCCATTGGTACGATTGATGGCTGTGAGGTCTATTCCTCATGGCGCGAAACAGAGAAAAGCCAAAGAATGTGGGCCTCGTTGTCACAGCGTTTTCCGCTGGCCTGTCATACGGGGAAAATAGCCTATATGACTCTGAACCGGGCGCAGTTGGGCATATCGGTGATTATTTGTGACCGCACGCCGGATAATCGTGAGGCGCGCTGTGAGTCTATTTTTTACAGGCAGCCATACTATGACAATGAATAAGCAGGCGTTGCGCTGGATCGTTATTTTTCTGGGGGCAGTCACCCCGCTCCTTGTTGCCGGGTATCTGCATCATCAGCGCAATAATTTTAGCTGTGAGACCCATGTGACGATTATCGAACAGCATGCGGTGATCGATATGATAATGAATTTTTCGTTTAATGATGGCATCGGCAGTTACGACGGTTCAGGTGACTATATCGAAGAGAATAAACCGCCGGTGGCGATCAGTAATAAGGTGGGTTTTACCTACTGGCGAGAAAAGGACGAAGTTATCCTTGTCTCTAATGAAACCAATGTTCTGCCGAAGAGTAATTTAACCTACCGCGCCTATGTCCCGGATTTCTTTCAGCATCGGGAGCGGGGAATAAGAATGAATATCCTTCCTGCCAATGCTGACAGCTATTATTTTACCTACAGCAATTCGCCGGTGATGTACTGTACGAAAGGGTAATCCCGCGCCACCCTGGGGTTGTTTTGACACCCCTTTTTGACTTTGTAGCCCCTGTTTACACTTGATTACAGATAGATAATGAGTATAGTTCTCATTCTCTTTAGTGTTTGCGGGCGCGCAGGGACTTTCCCGCATCAACAGTGAGTGCAGATCTCACACGGAACACTGAGTGTTAACGGTGGACGCTGCACTGGCCTGATGGCCCGAAATCACAATCCTAATCGCAAAACATAAGCGACACAGGCGTCCACCTCAAATTCGATTTGCACGGTAAAGGATGTTCCTGATGTCAAAAAAATTATCCGCCCTGGCGCTGATAGTGGCTGTCTCACTCAGCGGCTGCGCCGCTCAAAACACCGCAACAACCGCGCCCGCCGCTGATGCCCAGAAACCTGCTGCCCCGGCGCAGACTAACGTCGTCAAACGCGATCTCGCTGACGGCCTGTACGAAATGGTCCTCAACCCCAAAGGCGATGCGCTGTACGTTGCCAGCTCGGAAGGCTTCAAGGATGTGCAGGGTGGGGTGGTGTACAAGCTCGATCCGACGACCCTGAAAACCCTCGGCCGTAGCCATACCGACCTGAAAAACTTCGCCCTCGCACTCTCTGAAGACGGTCAGACCCTCTATGCCACCAACTCGCTGGACGGCGGGATCAGCGCCATCAGCACCGCTGACGGCAAGGTTAAAAAACGCCTGCTGTTTACCGAGCGCAACAAAGAGGGCTACCCGTACGGCGCGCGTCAGGTGCTGCTGCATAACGACGTGCTGTACATCGGCGGCGTGGCCGATCCGGCGGTGATCTGGGTGGTGGATGCCAGGACGCTGAAGCTGAAAAAGACCATCAAAAATGCCGGCCAGTGGGTCACGGGTCTGATGTGGTCTGAGCAAACCCAGCGCATTTACGTGGCCAACGGCGGCGGGGAGATCCTGGTGCTGGATCCTAAGAGCAACCGCATCGAAAAACGCTGGAAGCCGCTCGGCGACAAACCGGCGCTGCTGCTTAATCTGGCGGAAGATACCGCGACCGGCCGCCTGTTTGTCACCGACAACTCTAAAGCCAAAACCACCCTGGTGCTGGATATCCATACCGGTGAAGTGATCAAACAGCTCGACGTGGGCGACTCGCTGGCGGTGAAGTTCAACACCAAACGCAACGAGCTGTACATCACCCAGCGCGAGAGCGGCAAGCTGCTGAGCCTGGATGCCACTACCTATGCCGTGAAGCAGAGCTGGGATCTGCCGCCGAACCCGAACAGCCTGCTGCTGTCGGCGGATGGCCAGACGCTGTACGTCACCGTGAAGCAGGCCTTTAACAAAGACCACTCCACCAACGGGCCGGACAGCGTTGTGCGTATCGCCCTGAAATAATCTTTCTCATAACAATTAAGGCCCGGCAACGGGCCATTTTGCGCGAACTTTGAACGAGTTAATCATGAACCACACCAGAAAAATGAACAAAACGCTGCTGGCCCTCGCCATTGGTGCGATCGCCCATTCCGCCATGGCGGCGGACGATAAAAAAGAAGAGACCATCGTGGTCCAGTCCGCTGCCAGCGACTTTAAACCCGGCGGCGACCAGCTGGTGCCGGCCTTCCTTGACGGGCAGGTGGCAAACGGCGGACGCATGGGGATGCTCGGTCAGCAAAATGCCATGGACGTACCTTTTAACATCATCAGCTACACCTCGAAGCTGGTGGAAGATCAGCAGGCGCACACCATTGCCGACGTGGTGGCTAACGATGCGGGCGTCCAGTCCGTGCAGGGCTACGGCAACAGTGCTGAGAGCTACCGCATTCGCGGCCTGAAGTTCGACGGGGATGACATGACCTTCGGCGGCCTCTCCGGCGTGCTGCCGCGTCAGGTGGTCGATGCGCAGATGGTGGATCGCATTGAGATTTTCAAAGGCGCTAACTCTCTGATGAACGGCGCGGCCAGCTCCGGCGTCGGCGGGATGATCAACCTTGAGCCAAAACATGCGGGCGCAACGCCGCAGGCGAAAGTGGACGTGGACTACACCTCGGATTCGCAGATTGGCACCACCCTCGATGCCGGGCGTCGCTTCGGCGACAGCGACCAGTTTGGCGCCCGCGTTAACGTGGTGCACCGAGAAGGCGAAGCGCCGGTGGCGAACGACCGCCGCCGCACCACGCTGCTCTCCACCGGTCTCGACTATGCGGGCGACAACTTCCGAAGCTCCGTGGACCTGGGCTATCAGAAGAAAACCTTCCACGGCTCGGAGACCGGGGTCAACGTGGCTGGCGTGAACTTCGTGCCAGAGCCGCCGAAGAACGATCGCAACTACTCCCAGAAATGGGCCTACAGCAATATCGAAAACGAATTTGGCATGTGGCGCAGCGAGTACGACATTACCGACAGCTGGACCGCCTATACCGGTCTGGGTGCCCAGCATGCCCATGAAGAGGGGCTCTACAGCGGCGCGAAGCTGGTCGACAAGAGCGGCAAAGCCACCGCGTCCCGCCTGGATACCAACCGCATCAGCGATTCTGTCAGCGGCATGGCGGGTATTCGCGGCAACTTTGCCACCGGCTTTGTGACCCACAAGGTCAACGTCGGCTACTCGGCGATGACCAAAAACGAGAAAATTGCGTGGAAAATGTCGGCGGCGAAGGATAACCCGGTGACCAACATCTACCACAACACCGGCGTGGATGCGCCGCCGAGCACCAACTCCAATGGCGCAGGCGGCAACTACAGCGATCCGCTGACCAGCGGCCGCACCCGCACCCAGGGCTGGCTGCTGAGCGACACTATTGGCGTGCTGGATGACAAACTGCTGTTCACCGTCGGGGCCCGTCATCAGAAGGTAGTGATCCGCGGCTATAACAAAGTGACCGGGATGGAAAACCCCGGCGACAGCTTCGACGGCGACCGCTGGATGCCGACCTACGGCGTGGTCTACAAGCCGTGGGAAACGGTCTCCTTGTATGCCAACCACACCGAGGCGCTGCAGCCGGGTAAAACCGCGCCCAACACCGCCACCAACTACGGCCAGAGCACCGGCATCGTCCACTCTAAGCAGAACGAAGTGGGCGTGAAGGCCGATTTCGGTCGCGTCGGCGGCTCGCTGGCGCTGTTTGAGATCAAAATGCCGTCCGCCATTCTCGACAGCCAGACCAAATATTACGGTCTGGATGCCGAACAGCGTAACCGCGGCGTTGAGCTGAACGTCTTTGGCGAGCCGATGCTGGGCCTGCGCCTGAACGCCAGCGCCACCTGGCTGCAGGCGGAGCTGACCAAAACCAACAACGGAGTGAACCAGGGCAACGACGCCATTGGCGTTCCGTCGTTCTACGGCGTGCTGGGCGCGGAGTATGACATCAAGCCCATCGACGGCCTGACCGCCACCGCCCGCGTGAACCACTCCGGTTCTCAGTATGCGGATCTGGCCAACAGCAAAAAGCTGGACAGCTACACCACCCTGGATCTGGGCATGCGTTACCGCTTCGCGGTCAACAATGACCAGAACCAGATGACCGTTCGCGCCGGGATTGAAAACGTCACCGACGAGAACTACTGGTCAAGCGTGGACGACGGCGGCACCTATCTGTTCCAGGGTGAGCCGCGCACCTTTAAGGTCTCCGTCGGCTACGAGTTCTGAGTTCGACCCTCGTTATCGGGGCAGGGATGCCCCACCTTCCGACTGTTATAAAAATGTAATCAATTGTTCTTATAGTGTTCCCACTTTGTCATTTCTTAGCCTAAAGAAAGGAAGCCATCGTGGGTAAACCTCTTAAGTCCGTATTCAAAAAAGAACATCGCGACGATGTCAGCAATCCCAGCGCTAACCCGGTATTTTCCAGCGTGGCGGAGATGTTCCTCTCCCGCCGCCGTTTCCTGCAGATGGGTGCCGTTGCCGGTGCCGCCGCCTCTTTCCCTTTTTTACTCAAGCCTGAAAACGCCCTGGCCGCGGTTTCCCAGCCGTCAGCCCTGAGCAAAGCGGTCGCGCTCGGCTTTACCAGCATTCCGGTCTCAACCGAGGATACGGTCAAGGTGCCCGAGGGCTACATTGCGCGGCCTTTCTACCGCTGGGGCGACGCCACCGGCATCAAGGGGAATATGCCGGCATTCAAATTTGACGCCAGCAACACGGCAGACGAGCAGGCGGCGCAGGCGGGCATGCACCATGACGGCATGGCGTGGTTTAGCCTGCCGCAAGGGGAGGAAAACCCCGGCCACGGCCTGCTGGCGATGAACCACGAATATATCGACAACGGTATGCTCTTTAGCGACGGCACCGCCAGCTGGAGCCTGGACAAGGCGCGTAAAGGCCAGAACGCCATGGGCGTGTCGATTATCGAAGTGAAAAAGAACGGCAGTGACTGGGAAGTGGTGCGCCCCTCCGGCTTTGCCCGCCGCATCACGGTGAACACCCCGATGCAGCTCACCGGCCCGGCGCGTCAGCAGACGTTAATGAAAACCGCCGCCGATCCTCAGGGCGAGCGGGTGCTCGGCACCATGCAAAACTGCGCCAACGGTTACACTCCCTGGGGAACCTACCTCACCTGCGAAGAGAACTGGTCGGATATTTTCGTTAAGAAAGGCGAGCGTAACGCGCTGGAGAAACGCTACGGCATCAGCGATAGCGATGAGTCCTACCGCTGGAGCGAAGTGGACGACAGGTTCAACGTGGATAAAACGCCCAACGAGCCGAATCGCTTTGGCTGGGTGGTCGAGATCGATCCCTACAATCCCGGCTCCACGCCGCGCAAACACACCGCGCTGGGGCGCTTCAAGCATGAAGGCGCCGCCGTCACCCTGGCCGCCGATAAGCGCGTGGTCACCTATATGGGCGACGACCAGAAGTTTGAGTACATCTACAAATTTGTTTCCGACAATAGATACAGTCCGGCGGATCGCGAAGCCAACCTGCAGCTGCTGACCACCGGCACGCTCTACGTCGCCAGATTCAACGACGACGGCTCCGGCGAGTGGCTGCCGCTGGTGTTTGGCCAGAACGGCCTGGATAAGAGCAAAGGGTTCGAAAGCCAGGGCGATCTGCTGATTAAAACCCGTCTGGCGGCGGATGCCGTGGGGGCGACGAAGATGGATCGTCCGGAGTGGATAGCGGTCGATCCGCATAACGGCGGCAGCGTTTATTGCACCCTGACCAACAACAGCGATCGCGGCAAAGAGGGCAAAGCACCGGTGGATGCGGCCAACCCGCGGGCAAACAACGCGTTCGGCCACATTATGCACTGGCACGAAGAGGGCGGCGATCCTGCCGCGTTACGCTTCAAGTGGGACATCCTGGTGCTGGCCGGGCGAACGGACACCGCGGATGAAAAGGCGAAGGGAAGCATGAAGGGTGCCGAATTTGGCAGCCCGGACGGCCTGTCGTTTGACCATCAGGGCGTGCTCTGGATCCAGACCGACGTCTCCTCCAGCACCATTAACAAGAAAGCGTATGAGGGGATGGGCAATAACCAGATGGTGGCAACCATTCCGGGCACCAACGAGTATCGCCGCTTCCTGACGGGCCCGCGCGGGTGCGAAATCACCGGTATTGCGTTCACCCCGGACAACCGCACGCTGTTTATTAATATTCAGCATCCGGGCGAGGGCGGGGATGACATTACCGACCCGGCAAACCCGCGCGCCGTTTCTAACTGGCCGGACAACAATCCGCAGGGACGTCCCCGCGCCTCGACGGTGGTCATCACCAGAGCGGACGGCGGCATTATCGGTTCGTGATCGCCTCCCGCCGGGCAGCAACCGTTGCCCGGCGTTTAACTTGCTCCCGTCTGCCTGAAGTGTTAAAAGGTGCCCCTTCCATAAAAAGAGACAGGGCCAGGCCGTGAGAAACGCCTCATCCGCTTCAGATAAAAGTGTTGCTGAAGCCGCGTCGGAACAGACACCGACGCTCCACCGTGGTTTACAGAACCGCCATATTCAACTTATCGCCCTCGGTGGCGCTATCGGCACCGGGCTGTTCCTCGGCATAGGTCCCGCCATTCAGATGGCCGGCCCCGCGGTGCTGCTGGGTTATGCCATCGCGGGTATTATCGCTTTTCTGATCATGCGCCAGCTCGGCGAGATGGTGGTGGAAGAGCCGGTCTCCGGCTCCTTTGCCCATTTTGCCTACAAATACTGGGGCCCGTTTGCCGGCTTCCTCTCCGGCTGGAACTACTGGGTAATGTTCGTGCTGGTGGGCATGGCGGAGCTGACCGCCGCGGGCATCTATATGCAGTACTGGCTGCCGGACGTGCCGACCTGGATCTGGGCGGCGGTGTTCTTCATCATCATTAACGCCGTTAACCTGGTGAACGTGCGCCTGTACGGGGAGACCGAGTTCTGGTTCGCCTTAATCAAGGTGCTGGCGATCGTCGGTATGATCGGCTTTGGCCTGTGGCTGCTCTTCTCCGGACACGGCGGCGAGCGGGCGACCATCGACAACCTCTGGCAGCACGGCGGCTTTCTCGCCACCGGCTGGAAAGGGCTGGTGCTCTCCCTGGCGGTGATCATGTTCTCCTTTGGCGGGCTGGAGCTGATCGGCATTACCGCCGCCGAAGCCCAGGATCCGCATAAAAGTATCCCGAAAGCGGTCAACCAGGTGGTGTACCGTATTCTGCTGTTCTATATCGGTTCGCTGGTGGTACTGCTGGCGCTCTACCCGTGGGTGGAAGTGAAGTCCGACAGCAGCCCGTTTGTGATGATTTTCCACGATCTGAACAGCAACGTGGTGGCATCGGCGCTGAACTTTGTGATTCTGGTGGCCTCGTTGTCGGTCTATAACAGCGGCGTCTACTCCAACAGCCGGATGCTGTTTGGCCTCTCGGTGCAGGGCAACGCGCCGAAGTTTTTAACCCGCGTCAGCCGTCGCGGCGTACCGGTCAACTCGCTGCTGCTCTCCGGGGCTATCACCTCGCTGGTGGTGCTGGTCAACTACCTGCTGCCACACGAAGCCTTTGGCCTGCTGATGGCGCTGGTGGTCGCGACTCTGCTGCTGAACTGGATCATGATCTGCCTGGCGCACCTGCGTTTCCGCGCGGCGATGCGCCGCAAAGGGCGCGAAACTCAGTTCAAGGCGCTGCTCTACCCGGCAGGTAACTATATCTGTATCGCCTTCCTGGCGATGATCCTGGTGCTGATGTGCACCATGGACGGCATGCGCACCTCGGCCATTCTGTTGCCGGTATGGATTGTGTTCCTGTTTGCGGCGTTTAAACTTTCCCGTAGGTAAAAGCAAAAAGCAACGGCAGTTGCTTTTTTAGTGTTTGTTCCCTCTCCCCGTGGGAGAGGGGCAGGGTGAGGGCATCAGGCCGCACACGACGCTTTCGCCCGGTGGCGCAGCGCCACCCGGCACCTCTCCGCACCCATCCTCATCTTTATCGTGACCCCCCTCCCACTTCTTAATCGATCCGCAGGATCTTTATTTTGTAATCGATTACTTTTCATGTGATACGGTTTTGTAATCGATTACTTTTTAAGGGTGGGGCTGATCATGGTGTCAACAACTGAAAGTAGTGGAAAGGTAATAGGGCAGCACCGAATGCTGGTGCCGCGCCTGTCGCTGATGATGTTCCTGCAATTTTTTATCTGGGGTAGCTGGTCGGTGACCCTCGGTCTGGTGATGACCCAGCACAACATGTCATTGCTGATTGGGGATGCATTCTCCGCCGGGCCGATTGCCTCAATTCTGTCGCCGTTTGTCCTCGGCATGCTGGTGGACCGCTTCTTCGCCTCGCAAAAGGTGATGGCAGTGATGCACCTGGCCGGGGCGGCGATCCTGTGGTTCGTGCCGGGTGCCTTAATCGCGGAAAACGGTGCGCTGCTGATTGGCCTGCTGTTTGGCTACACGCTCTGCTACATGCCGACCCTGGCGTTGACCAACAACATCGCCTTCCACAGCCTGGCGAACGTCGACAAGACCTTCCCGGTGGTCCGCGTGTTTGGCACCATCGGCTGGATTGTGGCCGGGATCTTTATTGGCGTCACCGGCTTGGCCTCCAGCGTCACCATCTTCCATGTCGCGGCGGCCAGCTCCGTCCTGCTGGCGCTCTATAGCCTGACCCTGCCGCACACGCCGGCTCCGGCCAAAGGGATGCCGGTGAAGATGCGCGATCTCTTCTGCGCCGACGCCTTCGCGCTGCTGAAAACCCGTCACTTCTTTATCTTCTGCCTGTGCGCGATGCTGATCTCGGTTCCGCTGGGTACTTACTACGCCTACACCGCCTCCTATCTGGCGGATGCGGGTATTGCCGACGTCAGTACCGCCATGTCCTTCGGCCAGATGTCTGAAATCTTCTTTATGCTGGTGATCCCGCTGCTGTTCCGCCGTCTGGGCGTGAAGTACATGCTGCTGATCGGCATGCTGGCGTGGTTTGTCCGTTATGCGATGTTTGCCCTCGGCGTAAGCGAAGAGGGGCGTTTCCTGTTGTACCTCGGTATCCTGCTGCACGGCGTCTGCTATGACTTCTTCTTTGTGGTGGGCTTTATCTACACCGACCGCGTGGCGGGCGACAAGGTAAAAGGCCAGGCGCAGAGCATGATCGTGATGTTCACTTACGGTATCGGCATGCTGCTGGGCTCGCAGATTTCCGGCGCGCTCTACAACCGTCTGGTGGCCGGGCAACCCGTGCCCGAGGCGTGGGTAACATTCTGGTGGATCCCGGCGGTGGCTGCTGCTGTGATTGCACTCGTTTTCCTTGTCTCGTTCAAATATGAAGATGACAAGGCGTAATTTCTGGAGGTGGTATGAGGACGATTAAAGGCCCGGGAATTTTTCTGTCGCAGTTTATCGGCGGGCAACCGCCGTTTAACACCCTCGACGGGCTGGCAGGCTGGGCAGCGGAAAAGGGCTACAAAGCGCTGCAAATTCCCTGCAATCATAAGGCAATTTTTAATGTGGAGCTGGCGGCAGAGAGCCAGGCCTACTGCGACGAAATTAGCGGTAAGCTGGCGAATCACGGGCTGGTCATCAGCGAGCTCTCCACCCATCTGGAGGGGCAGCTGATCGCCGTTAACCCGGCGTACGACGAGGCGTTTGATAACTTCGCTCCGCAGGCGGTGCGCGGCAACGCGGCTGCCCGTCAGGCGTGGGCTACCGATATCGTGACAAAGGCGGCGGTGGCCTCGGCCCGGCTCGGGTTAACCGCCCACGCTACCTTCTCGGGATCGCTGGCCTGGCCGTTTATGTACCCCTGGCCGCCGCATAACGAGGCGCGTTTCCAGGAGGCGTTCAGCGAGCTGGCCCGCCGCTGGCGGCCGATTCTGGATGCCTTCGACGAGCAGGGGGTGAACCTCTGCTATGAGATCCATCCGGGTGAGGATCTGCACGATGGCGTCACCTTCGAGCGTTTTCTGGCGCTGGTGGACAACCATCCGCGCTGCAATATTCTCTACGATCCAAGCCACCTGCTGTTACAGCAGATGGATTACCTGACCTTTATCGACCACTACCACACCCGCATCAAGGCGTTTCACGTCAAGGATGCCGAGTACCGCCCCAACGGGCGCAGCGGGGTGTATGGCGGGTATCAGAGCTGGATCAACCGCGCCGGGCGCTTCCGCTCGCCGGGCGACGGGCAGATCGACTTTAAGGGTATTTTCAGCAAGCTGACCCAGTACGACTATGACGGCTGGGCGGTGCTGGAGTGGGAATGTTGCCTGAAGGACGGCGACACCGGGGCGCGGGAAGGGCGCGAGTTTATCTCCCGCCATATTATTCCGGTTTCCGATCGGGCGTTTGACGATTTCGCCGCGGGAGAACTTCATGATTAACGTCGGAATTATCGGCAGCGGTTTTATCGGCCCGGCGCACATCGAAGCCCTGCGCCGTCTCGGCTTTGTGCAGGTCGTCGCCCTGTGCGACGGCTCGCTGGCCCAGGCACAGGAGAAAGCCCGGGCGCTGAACGTTCCCCACGCCTACGGCAGCGTGGACGAACTGCTGGCGCACCCGGATCTGCACGTGGTGCACAACTGCACGCCCAACCATCTGCATGCTGAGATCAACCGCCAGATCCTGCGCGCCGGAAAGCATGTCTTCTCTGAAAAACCGCTGTGCATGACTCCGGACGAGGCGCGGGAGCTGGTGGCCCTGGCGGAGCAGGCGGGGGTGGTGCACGGCGTGAGCTTTGTCTATCGCCAGTTTGCGATGGTGCGCCAGGCGGCGAGCATGGTGGAAGCCGGCTCGCTCGGACGGCTGTTTGCCGCCCACGGCAGCTATCTGCAGGACTGGATGCTGCTGGAAACCGACTACAACTGGCGGGTCGACGCGACGCTCGGCGGGGCATCCCGGGCAGTAGCGGATATCGGTTCCCACTGGTGCGACACCATCCAGTTCCTGACCGGGCGGCGCATCACCGGGGTGATGGCCGATCTGTCGATCGTCTGGCCGACCCGCAAGGCCAACGTGGCCGGGAACCAGACCTTCAGCCAGGCGGGCGACGCGGTGTATGAAGATAAACCCGTCACCACCGAGGATTTTGGCTCGGTGCTGTTCCGCTTCGACGATGGCAGCAAAGGCAGCTTTACCGTCTCGCAGGTGAGCGCCGGGCGCAAAAACCGTCTCAGCCTTGAGGTCAACGGCAGCGAGGGCTCGGTGGCCTGGGATCAGGAGGTGCCCCAGCAGCTGTGGGTCGGCCATCGCGCACGGGCCAATCAGATCCTGACGGACGATCCGGGCCTGATGAACCGCGACGTGGCCGACAGCGCCCACTTCCCGGGCGGCCACATCGAGGGCTGGCCGGACGCCTTTAAGAACATGATGGCGCAGTTTTATCGCGCGGTGCAGGCGGGAGCCATGCCGGAAAAACCGCTGTTTGCCACCTTCCATGACGGGGCGAACGTGATGTATATCATTGACGCGATAGTGAAAAGCCATCAGCAGCAGCGCTGGGTCAGCGTCGCGCAGTAACCGCTTGCCCGGTACGCCGGGCAACGAATTTATGGTAGCCTGCTGCTAACGCTAACTGCAGGATCACTCGTCGCTATGTCAATTCAGAAAATCGCCCAACTGGCGGGCGTCTCGGTAGCGACGGTATCGCGCGTGCTGAATAACAGCGATACCGTCAAAGCCAAAAACCGCGATCGCGTCTTGCAGGCGATTAAAGAGGCGAACTACCAGCCCAATCTTCTCGCTCGTCAGCTGCGCACCTCGCGCAGCTATATGATCCTGGTGATGGTCTCCAACATCGCCAACCCGTTCTGCGCCGAGGTGGTGAAGGGCATTGAGGAGCAGGCAGAGAAAAACGGCTACCGCATTCTGCTGTGCAACTCCGGCTCTGATATTGAACGCTCCCGCTCGGGGCTGAGCCTGCTGACCGGCAAAATGGTCGATGGCATTATCACCATGGATGCCTTTACCCGTCTCACCGAACTGGCGGCGCTGATTGGCGATGCCCCTTGGGTGCAGTGCGCTGAATACGCCGATGCCGGGGCGGTCTCCTGCGTCGGGATCAACGATGTCGACGCCTCCCAGCACGTGGTCAGCCGCCTGGCCGACGGCGGACGCCAGCGGATTGCGCTTATCAACCACGATCTGAGCTACAAATATGCCCGCCTGCGCGAGCGCGGGTATAAAAGCGTCCTGCATCTGCGCGATTTAGCCTATCAGGCGGTGGAGTATGCCAGCGATCTCAGCGCGGCGGCCGGCACGGCGGCGATGAGCAAGCTGCTGGCGGCGGAGACGCGGCCGGATGCAGTATTTGCCGTCTCCGATACCCTCGCCGCGGGGGCGTTACGCGCTATCGAAAAGGCCGGGCTGCGCGTGCCGCAGGATATCGCCGTGGTAGGTTTCGACGGCACTGAGCTGTCGGAGATGGTCTCGCTGACGACTATCGAACAGCCGTCGCGGGATATCGGACGCAAGGCGGTCGATCTGCTGCTGAACAGAATCGACAACCCCGACGCCGCCACCGAGCGGGTGATGATGAACTGGCGCTTTATTTCCCGCGCCAGCACCTGAGTTATTTCCCCAGTACGCCCGCCAGGGAGCGAATATCGTTCCCGGTCGGCGTCTGGTGAATGCGCAGACCAAATTCATCGATCACCGCGAAAATATGGTCGAAAATATCGGCCTGAATCGCCTCATATTCCGACCAGATCACGGTGTTGGTAAACGCATATATTTCAATTGGCAGACCGTTGGCGTCCGGCGCTAATTGCCGCACCATCAGGGTCATATCCTGACGAATACGCGGATGGTTGCGCAGATATTCATTCAGGTAGGCGCGGAAGGTGCCAATATTGGTCATCCTGCGCATATTGAGCACCGACTCGCCTTCGCCATTCTCCTGATTCCACAGCGTAATTTCCTCGTGGCGCGTGGCCATATAGGGCTTGAGCAGCTTCGCCTGAATCAGCTGCTGCTGCTCCTGCTCGTCGAGAAAATGGATGCTGGTGGTATCAATATTCAGGCTGCGCTTAATCCGCCGCCCGCCGGAGGCCGACATTCCGCTCCAGTTGATAAAGGCGTCGGAGACCAGCGCCCAGGTCGGAATGGTGGTGATGGTGTTATCGAAATTGCGCACCTTGACGGTGGTCAGGCCGATATCGGTCACCGTGCCGTTAGCGCCGTATTTCGGCATCTCCAGCCAGTCGCCGAGCTTGAGCATATCGTTGGCCGAAAGCTGAATGCCCGCCACCAGGCCTAAAATTGGGTCTTTGAACACCAGCATTAATACCGCGGCCATCGCGCCGAGGCCGCTAATCAGAATGGCGGGGGACTGGCCGATCAGCAGGGAAATAATCAGGATGCCCACCAGAATGGCGCTCACCAGCTTGATGCCCTGGAAGATGCCTTTCAGCGGCAGCTGCGAGGCGGTGGCCATTTTCTGCGACAGATTGAAAATCACGTCCAGCAGCGAGAAGAACGCCAGCAGGGCGTAAACCATTACCCACAGCTTCGCGCAGGTGGTGAGTGTTTCCGCCGCGTCGCTGCCTTTTTGCAGCCACAATACCGCCTGAACGTTGACGATTATCCCCTGCAGGGTAAAGGCCAGACGGTGAAATAACTTATTCTGGGTGATGATTTGCAGCCATAAATGGCTGCTGGCCCGGGCGCGTTTCTCGAACGCCCGCAGCACCACTTTGTGCAGAATAAAATGAATAATCAGGGCGGTAAGAAAAATAATGCCAAAAATGATGACTAAAGAGGTGGTGTGATTTATTTCAATGCCGGTCTCTTCGACCAGGGAAATGAACTCCTGCATAACGTCTCCTGTATTAAAGCAGCCGCCATAATGGCGGCTGAGGATCTATTATGCAAATTCGCCAGGCCTATTTTACCGCCTGACAGGCCTTCACCACCGGCAGGCTCAAACGATGGCGCAGCCGCAGGGTGGCCAACGCCAGGACGATCATCATGATAGTTTCTACCACCAGGAAGACGTTAATTGCCTCTGCGTAATCCCCGTGATGGCTGTGCAGGGCGTGGAGCAAAATCGCACCGAAGATGGCCGGGCCAAGACCGAGCGCCGCCTGTTGCAGGGTGCTGAGAATGGCGCTGGCTGCCCCGGCGTCGTCGGGCTGAATATCGCGCATCCCGATGCGGTAGAAGCTGTTCACAATCAGCGCCTGGCCGTAGCCCACCAGCCCGGTGGCCGGGGCGAGGGTCAGGGCGGTGTTCTCCAGTCCCCAGATGCGGAAGGTGACGATCAGCGCCAGCAGGCCGGTTATCTGGATCGCCAGCCCGGACAGTAAAATCGTGCTGGTGCTGTAGCGGGCAATCAGCCGCGGGGCAAACCACGCCGAGACGAAATAGGTTACCCCGAGGGCGATAAAGCTGTTGCCGGACTGCCACGGGGCCATCCCCAGACCGGTCTGCATGGTCAGTGCCATACAGAACATAAACCCGGACCAGACGCTGAAAAAGAGCAACGCAATCAGCACGCCGAAGCGGATACTGCCGAGCTGCATCAGACGCGGCGGGATCAGCGGGTGAGCCCCTTCGCGCTCTTTTTTACGTGCATTCAGCGCCATTAACCAGGCCAGCGGGACAATGGCGATCAGGGCAGCCTGCAGCGGCCAGGACCAGTGCCACTGCGGCCCCAGTGCCATCGGGAACAGCAGACAGCAGAGGATTGCTGCCAGCAGCGCGGTACCCGGCCAGTCAATGCGCGACGGCGTGTCGCGGCGGGTCTCCGGCACGTAGCGACGGCTCAGGGCCAGCACCAGCAGGCAGATCGGCACGTTGATAAAGAAGGCGTTGCGCCAGCCCAGCCCGGCGATATCCGCCGACACCAGCCAGCCACCGCCCATCTGCCCGACGATAAAGGCAATCCCACCGATGCCGCCAAACAGGCTGATGGCTTTGGCGTGGGCGGTGCCTTTCAGCGTCACGTGCAGGGTGGCAAGAATTTGCGGCACGATCAGCGCCGCGCCTGCGCCCTGAACGATGCGCGCGGCCAGCAGTTGCTCAATATTGCCCGCCATGCCGCACAGCAGCGAGGCCAGGCCAAAGCTCGCCACGCCCCACATAAACAGGCGACGGCGGCCGAGGTTATCCCCCAGCTTGCTGCCGAGCGCCAGGCAGACGGCAAAGGCCACGCCGTAAAGGGCGACAATCAGCTCCAGCTCGGTGGCGGTGGCGTGCAGCGAGTGGGTGATGGAGTCCAGCGCCACGTTGGTGATTGAGGTATCAATCAGCGGCAGCATCTGGCCGGTTAACAGCAATATCAGGCCTGCCCGGCCCGGTGAAACAACTGACGTATTCATGGTGACTCCATTGCGTCAAACAGCGTAGCGTCGTAGCATCAACCATCTGATAAACGGGTACCAGTTCTTGCTTATACTGGTACTGGCACTACCATGCAGGGGGCACTATGGCGCTGATGTCTGAACCCGTCACCTCACTCCAGGATGACACCCGTAAACAGCTGGGCGCATTTTTACGCGCGCGGCGTGAAAGTCTCGATCCACAGCGCCTCGGCTTACCGCGCAGCGGCCGACGCCGCACGCCGGGCCTGCGCCGGGAAGAGGTGGCCCTGCTGGCTGACGTGGGCGTGACCTGGTACACCTGGCTGGAGCAGGGCAGGGACGTCAACCCGTCGAGCGCGGTGATGGCGGCAGTGGCGAAAGCGCTGCAGTGTACCCCGACCGAATCCCGCCACCTCTTCCTGCTGGCCGGATTGCCGCCGGGCGAAGCGCCCCAGGCGGTCTGCTGCGAGGGGATCAGCGAAGGCACCCGCCGTCTTCTCGACACCCTGATGCCGAAACCCGCCAGCATTCAGAAGCCGAATTTCGATATCGTGGCGTGGAATGACAGCTTCGGGCATCTGATGGGCGTCGACTTCAATGCGATCCCGCCGGAAGACCGCAACTGTATCTATCTGTTCCTCACCCATCCGGCGTGGCGCGCACGCCTCGGTAAGCGCGGAGACGTGCTGCCCATTTTTGTCTCCTACTTCCGCGCGGCGATGGCCGAGCACCGGGGCGACCCGCAGTGGGAAGCCAAACTGGCGCGCTTCTTTGCCGTCTCTGAAGAGTTCAAAACCCTGTGGCACCAGCGCAACGACGTGCGCGGCGTGGAAAATCAGCTCAAGCTCTTTACTCATCCCGAACTGGGCGATTTTCATCTCCAGCAGATGTACTGGTACTCCGCCCCGCGCAACGGCTCGCGGCTGCTGGTCTATCTCCCGGTGGATGACGAGGGCGAGCGCGCCCTGACATGGCTGGCGGAGCAGGCACCATGAACGTCACCCGCAAACAGGAACGTCTCCTGCGCCGCGCCCTCACCGAGTGGCAGCAGGAGGGCGCGTTAACCGCCGACGAGCATCAGCGACTGGCCGGCAGCTTAAAACGCGTCGCTATGGACTGGCAGCGCCTCAGCCGCTACGCCTTCTGGACGGCAATCGCCTGCGTCATCATCGCCATTGGCAGCCTGTTTGCCGACAGCGAACTGATGGCGCGCATTATCGAGTTCTTCGCCTTCTCCTCCCTCGCCCGCATCGGACTGCCTGCGCTGGCCGCAATACTGTTTTATCTGTGGGGATTCAGCCGCCAGCGGCAGGAGACCCAGTGGCACTACAGCACCGAGGCGATTTTGTTCCTCGGGGTGTTCTTTACCGCCATCGCCCTCTGGCAGCTGGGTGAACGGCTGGATACCGGCAGCGGCCACATAGCGCCACTGTTTCTGCTGGGCTGCGCCGTCTACGGGCTGGTGGGCTTCTTCGGCCGCTCGGGCCTGGTGTGGCTGTTCTTTTTGCTGTCGCTTGGCAACTGGTTTGGCGCCGAAACCGGCTATATGTCCGGGTGGGGCGCCTACTGGCTGGGGATGAGCTACCCGGTGCGCTTTATCTTCTTCGGGGGGGCCTTACTGGCGCTCTGCTGGTGGCTGCGCGGGATGCTGCGTAAACGCCATCTGTACACCACCAGTAAAGCGATGGGGCTGACGTACCTGTTTGTTGCCCTGTGGATCCTGTCGATTTTTGGCAATTACGATATCGACAACGGGTACGGCACCACCCGCGCGGCGCTGCTGCCGTGGGCGCTGCTGTTCGCCGTGGCGGCGGGGATCTGTATTTACATCAGCCTGAAAACCGACGACGGTATGCTGCGCGGTTTTGGCCTGACCTTCCTCGGGATAAACCTTTATACCCGCTATTTTGAATACTTCTGGGACGGGATGAACAAGGTGCTGTTCTTCCTGATTCTGGCGGCCTCGCTGGCGGTGATCGGGCGCTATGCGGAGCGGATCTGGCACGCGGGGAGCGGGGCGAAGTAAGGTTTTTTGCGAGGGGATTTCAGGGAATTGAGGTGATTTCAGTCTGGCCTGAACAAAGCGTGTAAGGTAAATCACGAAAGGAAAAATTAGCCTTTAATGCAAATTGCCTTATATGTTAATATCTTCAGGGATGAAAAAACGTGTTCAGACTTATCGTTCATCAGGCAGTCAGAGAGGAGCTCCGCTCGCTGCCTGCAGGCGCACAGGCGAAGCTGATTCGTCAGCTTGATAAATTGCGCGCTAACCCAACGGCCCTTCGGGAGCCCGACAGCAAGCCATTACCGCATGGTCTGTTTGAAATAAGAACTGTCGGTCTGCTCCATAGTCGTGGGATTTATGTCTATCAGCGAGAAAAAACAATTTATCTGTTGCGTGTATTTATTAAGAAGACGCAGAAAACGCCTTCTGCTGAAATCCGTCTGGCACTGAAACGACAACAGGAGATGTTGGATGAGCAAGAAGATTATTGACTGGGATGTATTAAGAGCAGAGCTGTTAGGCGATTCAGACGTGCAGGCTGCTTTTGATGCCGAAGAGCGTAAGGAACGCCTGCGTGAGATGCTGGCGCAGTGGCGCAAGCAGGCTGGACTTACGCGTGCTCAGGTGGCGGAGCGAATGGGTGTCAGCGCGCCAACCGTATCCCGAATGGAGGCCAATATTACCCGGGCAAGTCTGGATACCTTAACGCGCTATGCGTTGGTGTGTGGTGTAAAGCATCCGCAGATTACGCTTTACTGAGTTATGGCATTGAATGAAATGGATTCCGCTGACTTCAGCCACAAGTTGGGACTCGTCTCCCGAAACGTTGAACATACCGAAGCCTTTCTTGCGCACGGTACTGCGGATTTTCATCTGCCGGGTTTTGTATTGCCTGTGGGCTACCGTCTCTTAAAATCGCTCTATAGCGACGAGTATCGGATCGTGACCACTGATGAGGGAAAGCCTTACACGGCATATGCCGTTAAGCTGGAATTTCACAAAGAGATTACCTTCCCGCAGGAGGCCGCCACGCAGGTGATGGTCTGGCGTACTCCGCGTGCCTTACATCAACCCGTGGTCAGCGGTTTTCCGCAATTCTTTTTCCAGTGGCTCCTGAGCGAGTACAACATTGTTGTGTCAGACAGCGAGCAAACCGGCGATGGACAGCGCTTTTGGCTACGGATGATCGACTGGGCGTTTAGCATGAATTATCAGATCAGTGTGGCGGACGGCACGGCAGGGGAAGAGTGGCACCTAACGCCAGTTAATTCATACGCTGAACTGGAAGAGCGCTGGATTACGTTCGCCTGGGGCGTCGATCGTAACGTGCATCCGCATCGCAGACTGGTTATTAGTAAAAAGTAACGGGCCGCTATCTGCGGCCCGTTTGTATTAGCACTCAGTCACAATCGTGCTCAGCGGCAGGCGCGATTTCGGCAGCGTGGCGTTGAAATCTTCCACGCTGTGATGCCCAACCGGCACCACCACCAGGCTGGTGAAGCCTTTCTCTTTCAGGCCAAACTCTTCGTCAAGGACCGCAGCGTCGAAGCCTTCAATCGGCACCGCGTCCAGGCCCATGGCGCCCACGCCCAGCAGGAAGTTGCCGACGTTCAGGTAAACCTGTTTTGCCATCCACTGATCGTCATCTTTCAGATCGACGCGGTGCATATCGGCGAAGAAGGTGCGGCCCTTGTGGTTGGCGGCTTTCGCTTCCGGAGTGTTGAAACGGCCATCGGCCTCTTCCTGATCCACGACGCGGGTAAGCCAGGCATCGTCCATTGCGGTTTTGGCGCAGAACACCACCACGTGAGATGCATCCAGCATTTTGCGTTCATTAAAGACAAAGCCACCGGCTGCGGATTTCGCCACGCGCGCTTTGCCTTCCTCGGTGCTGGCGACGATAAAGTGCCACGGCTGCGAGTTGGTGCTGGACGGGCTGTACTGCAGCAGGGTTTTAATCTTTTCCGCCTGGTCGGCAGTCAGTTTTTTGCTCGGATCAAAGGCCTTTGTTGAGTGACGCTTTAAGGCAACAGAGATGATATCCATTACTACTCCTGGGGTTCAGTGCAAAAGGGAAAATAATACAAAGGGAAGATCACAAAGGTAAGGGCATTCCGGGCGCTTAACCGCCGGGGCGCAACTTTTTTTGCTCTTTTTTCGGCAGCTTATCCACCACCAGATGCCACGAATCGTTGACCAGATCGGCTATCAGCTCGGGGGTGATATCCTCCGCCGCGTATACAGAGATCCAGTGCTTTTTATTCAGATGGTAGCCGGGCTCGATCCCCCGATAGATCTGCTGGTTGAGCAGGGATTTTTGCGGATCGGACTTCAGGCTGACGTGCTGACGCCCGTGCGCCACGCCCATCAGCATAAAAATTTTGCCGCCCACTTTAAACACGTCGTACTCCGGGCCAAACGGCCAGCAGTGCTCGGTAAAGGGCAGCTCCAGCGCTATGTGTTTAGCGCAGGCGGCGAGCGTTTTACTGTCCATTGTTATCCTCTTCCGCCAGCGCGCGCCACATGGCTTCAAAGCCCAGCGCCTTAAATTCGGCGGCGCGCGCCGGTTCGCGGGTGGCGAAGGACATTGTCGTCTCTGCCAGAGACAGGAACATTGCATCGCCAAACAGACGAAACTCCTCAGACATAAACACCGGGCGGATATGACGACGACACAGCTCATGCAGCTCCGGGAACATCTCGTGTACCGCCTGTTCGGTTTCGGCGTTGATCTTCTCGCTCACCCCGAGCTGGCGGATGGCGCCGTGGGCTACCGGGTTGCGGATCCCCCAGTCAACGTAGCTGTTCCAGATATTGCGGGTATGCTCTTTCGGCTGGGTGAGGGCACGATCCATATTCGCCAGCATGGTCTGGCACAGATCCTGTTTCAGATGCAGGTAGAGGGCGTTGAGCAGATCGTCTTTGGTGGCGAAATAGCGAAACAGGGTGCCTTCAGCCACCCCTGCGCTGCGGGCGATTAACGCGGTAGAGGCCGCAATGCCCGACTGGGCAAAAGCGGTGGTTGCCGCGTCCAGCAACGCCAGTTTTTTATCTTCACTTTTCGGACGAGCCACTGCATTTCCTCCAGTTTATGTGCAAAAACCCTGATTGAATCATGCCCTTTGCGGGGCTGCAACGTGGAATGTCAAAGATCTTAAAACGTCTTGACGACTTTCACATCACTTCTATAATGAGTGCTTACTCACTCATAATCAAGTTTTGCCCGCGCAGGCCATCGGATGGGGCGCGAATTCGGGTCGGGATATGAAAAAGCGTTTTATTATTAGCCTGGTGGTAGTGATGATTATTGCATCCGCGGCGAGCCTGCCGTTTGTACTGAATGCCGGATTCGGCCAGCCGCCACAGGGCGCGCAGCTGAGTGAGTTTGCCGCTTCGCCGCAGTATCGCGACGGCCAGTTCCATAACACCCTGCCCACGCCGGGGTTTACCGGCAACAAGAACATGCTGGCAGCATGGTGGGATTTTCTGGTGACGAAGCGTGAAAACGCGCGTCCGGCCCAGCCGCTGCCGCTGGTAAAAACCGATCTGGCACAGCTGCCGCTGGATCAGGACACTCTGGTCTGGCTCGGCCACTCCTCGTGGTATCTGCAGCTGGCGGGCAAACGTATTCTGATCGACCCGGTATTCAGCAGCTACGCCGCGCCGTTCTCCTTCCTTAACAAAGCCTTTGCCGGGGAGTACCCCTGGCACGCCGACGAGATGCCCGACATCGATCTGCTGATTATTTCGCACGATCACTACGATCATCTCGATTACGCCACCATCAAGGCGCTGATGCCGAAAGTGAAGCGCGTGGTTACTCCGCTCGGGGTCGGGTCACACCTGCGCTACTGGGGTATGGATCCGTCCATCATTGAGGAGCGGGACTGGGAGCAGTCGGTGCGCATCAGCGATGAGCTGATCGTTCACGTTCTGCCGGCGCGCCATTTCTCCGGGCGCGGGCTGAAGCGCAACCAGACGCTGTGGGGCAGCTTTATGTTTGTCACCCCGCAGCAGAAGGTGTTCTACAGCGGTGATTCCGGCTACGGCCCGCACTTTAGCGCCATCGGGGAGCGGTTCGGCAGCGTCGATCTGGCGATCATGGAGAACGGGCAGTATGACCAGGACTGGAAGTACATCCACATGCAGCCTGCCGAAACGGCGCAGGCCGCCGCGGATCTGAATGCCAGGGCGGTGGTGCCGGGCCACTCCGGCCGCTTTGTGCTGGCAAAACATACCTGGAACGACCCGCTGATCAAGCTTTCGCAGGCCAGCAAGGATAAGCCGTATCGCCTGCTGACGCCGGAGCTTGGTGAGCCGGTCAGAGTGGATGATGCCACGCAACAATTTCGCGCGTGGTGGGAATAATGTTTAATCGAAGAGCAGAGGGGGAGAGCAGCATGACTATTTCCGCTCAGGTTATCGACACCATTGTCGAGTGGATCGACGACAACCTTCATCAGCCGTTGCGGATCGAGGATATCGCCCGTCACGCGGGCTATTCCAAATGGCACCTGCAGCGTCTGTTTATGCAATATAAAGGCGAGAGTCTGGGGCGCTATATTCGTGAACGTAAGCTGCGGCTGGCGGCGCGGGATCTGCTGGAGTCAGACGAAAAGGTCTACGACATTTGTCTGCGCTACGGCTTTGATTCCCAGCAGACCTTTACCCGCGTCTTTACCCGCACCTTCAACCAGCCGCCTGGCGCGTATCGCAAGGATAACCACAGCCGGGCGCATTAATGCTCTTCCCCCTCCCGGGCGGGAGGGGGAAGTTCAAACAATCAAAAACGATACTGCACGCCGACGGCAAAAACGTAGTTTTCGTTTTCAATGCCTGCCGCATCGCCCTGAATATAAAAGGCGGAGCCTCCCGTCATCGTATCCCTGACTTCCGTTCCTCCTTTTCCTTCGTCATAGCGGGTCCAGCTAAATTCAGCAAACACTTTGGCATTGGGTGTGACGTAGTAGCCGACATCCACCATCGCCGCGTAATAATCGGCGTTATTGGCCTCATCACGGTAGGTAAATTGGCGTTCGTAATGTTCGTCATTATCCCGGGCGCGCACCCAGGGGCTGTATCTCACCTGGCCGTTGACCTCAAAATTCTGATAGCGATACATGCCGACTAAGCCCGCATAGGCCACGCCGAAACGCTGCTTATATGAGATGCCGCGCTCATTGTCCGGGGCTTCGCCAGTGATGGCGCCATTGCCGTAGCTGTAGGTGCCGCCGCGAGAGGACCAGCTAAAACGGGTTTTCTGATAGCCGAGCATGGCCCCAAGCCGGTAATTTTCCTCTTTTAATAACCAGCCTTTCGCATTCAGGTCAAATTCGTTGGCATGGTTGAGACGGGTAGCCGGATGGGTTGACCAGTCTGTCGGACTCGCCTGGTCGGGATCCATCCAGTCGTAGTCGTCCATGTGCGATGCGCCGGAAGCAAGGGTTGTCCAGCCGCGGGCGTTAAGCGTGAGGCGGGACAATACATCCCAGGAGAGATCGCCTTTTATAATTGGCGTATTTTTTAATTTCCAGTCCAGCTCGCTCTGTTGATGCCCTGTCGACGGGTTATAGACCCGCTCGTGGGATTCTCCCGCCAGTATGCCCGTGGATAAGGCCACGGAGACGCTTTCGGGGGCAAAATTCAGCCCTGAAGCCTGGGCACCGGCCCACGGCAGGCCAGCGAATAACATTAAAAACAGAGACAATCCTTTTTGTCGCATTAAGACATCCTTGTACAAGTTTCATCGGGCGGACAAGGTTAGCATTAACGGGTTTTATTGCGGCACCTGGCTGAAAAAATCGGAATATCATTAATTAATATATGTTATTGATTATAAATACTATTGGAATTATTTACGCGTGAAATGTGTTATCAGGCTTCTCCCCGGGCATGGCGTCCCAGGGATACAGATCCGAACTGATAGAGCTAGGCGGAGCGAGAAAACCAGCGGCGCCAGATGAAGCGCAGGATAAAGAACTCAACGGCCCCGAGCAGTAAAAACCACAGGCAGAAGATAATGGTGTAGAGCTGGTTGAGATCCATCAGATGGAAGGTGCTCATCAGCTTCTGCGCCACCACCAGCCCCAGCGAAGGTGCAGGCAGCAGCAGAACGGAGAGAAATGCCATCAGCAGGATGCCGCCTGCCGTTAACAGCGATTCCAGTGGGTGCTTCATAATAATGTTAATCGTCAGTTAAAAATAACATTGTCACGGATAGGGCTTCGTAAAGCAATATCAACCGTCAAGCGCGCGGGCGATAAATAATCGCCCGCTATTTCGCAGTTATTTCTCCGGCAGGCGTCCACTAATTCAATTAATCTGCGTTAATGTAAATTATTGTCACCCTCCGGCAAATAATCTTACAAAGGTATAAGTGCTATATCCAATTAACGTCGCAATAACAATGGCAGCGATAATATATAACGCCAGTCGACGCCCGCGATAAATTCCAAACATGCTGACCCCTCGTTTAGTTTAGGTTTAGAAATAATTTGTAAAAATCGTCGTATTGAAATGAAACGTTAGCTGTTTAATGCCGTCGACAGAAATAATAGTGCGTTAAATTAATTGCCGTGACAACCCATTAAATTAACGCCCGACGATTTATAAAAGCAGAAATGGAATTCAGGCTTTTGCTCACCGCAATTTGAAGGAGCTGAAATATGACTAAAATGCACCATACCCAGACACCATCGCCGGGCAAGGGGCACGCCCCAACCCAGGCTTATCAGCAGACCGTTGGGGAGGCTCTCGCGGCGCAGCACAGCACCACGTCTGGCCTGAGCCGTACCGAAGCCCAGGCGCGCCTGCAACAGCATGGCCCCAATGCCCTGCCGGAAAAAAAAGCCAGACCCGCGTGGCTGCGTTTTCTGGCCCACTTTAACGATGTCTTAATTTACGTCCTGCTGGCCGCCGCGGTATTAACGGCAATTATGGGCCACTGGGTCGATACCCTGGTGATTCTGGGTGTGGCGGTGATTAATGCCTTAATTGGTCATATTCAGGAGAGCAACGCCGAGAAATCACTGAGCAGTATCCGAAATATGCTCGCCAGCGATGCGCGCGTTATTCGTGAGGGTGTGCACGAAACCATACCGACCACTGAAATAGTCCCGGGCGATATTATTGTCCTGCGCGCCGGGGATCGTATTCCGGCGGATATGCGGGTGATCGAGGCGCATAATTTACGCGTGGAAGAGGCGATCCTCACCGGTGAATCCACGGTGGTCGATAAACATATTCAGCCTTTAACCGGGGAGTTAACCCTCGGCGATCGGACCAACCTGCTGTTTTACGGTACCACCGTCAGCGCGGGCGGCGGCATGGGCGTGGTGATTGCCACCGGCCAGGAGACCGAGCTGGGCCATATCAACCAGATGATGGCCGGAATTGAAAAGCACCGCACTCCTTTGCTGGTGCAGATGGACAAGCTCGGCAAAGCCATCTTCGGCCTGATCATGGCGATGATGGCCGCGCTCTTTATCTTCAGCCTGCTCCTGCGCGACATGCCGATCGGCGAGCTGCTGCTGTCGTTAATCAGCCTGGCGGTAGCCGCGGTGCCGGAAGGTCTGCCTGCCATCATCTCTATTATCCTGTCGCTGGGCGTGCAGGCGATGGCGCGTAAGCGGGCGATTATCCGCAAGCTGCCTACCGTAGAAACGCTCGGGGCGATGACCGTGGTTTGCTCGGATAAAACCGGCACCCTGACCATGAACGAGATGACCGTCAAAGCGATCATCACCGCCGACAGCTGCTATCGCGTCGGAGGTGACAGCTATGCTCCGGAAGGCAGCATCTGCCTTGAGGGCAGCGACGAGCCGGTGCAGATCCAGCCGGGCACCGTGCTGGAGCAGTATCTGCGCACCATCGACCTGTGTAACGACAGCCAGATGATTCAGGACGAGCGCGGTCTGTGGGGTATTACCGGTGGGCCGACCGAAGGCGCGCTGAAGGTGCTGGCGGCGAAAGCCCACCTCGCGCCGGTCATGACCACGCTTATCAATAAGATCCCGTTCGACTCGCAGTACAAATACATGAGCACCCACTACCAGATTGGCAGCGAGGAGCAGATCCTGATCACCGGCGCGCCGGACGTGATTTTCGCCCTCTGCGCGCAGCAGCAGACCCGTAACGGCGCAGAAGCCTTTAACCGCGCGTACTGGGAAGCTGAGATGGAGCGCTATGCCCGTCAGGGGCTGCGCATGGTGGCCGCGGCGTTCAAACCGGCGAACGGCGAGCAGGAGCTGACCCACGACGATCTCAGCCACGGCCTGATCTTCCTCGGCATTGCCGGAATGATGGATCCGCCGCGCCCGGAGGCGATCGACGCCATTCACGCCTGCCAGCAGGCGGGGATCCGCGTGAAGATGATCACCGGGGATCACCCGCAGACCGCGATGAGCATCGGGCAGATGCTGGGGATCGCCAACAGCGCCCAGGCGGTAACGGGTTATCAGCTGGAGCATATGGATGATACGGAGCTGGCAAAAGCGGCGGTGGAGTACGACATCTTCGCCCGCACCAGTCCGGAGCATAAGCTGCGCCTGGTGAAAGCCTTGCAGGAGCAGGGCGAGATCGTCGGCATGACCGGCGACGGCGTGAACGATGCCCCGGCCCTGCGCCAGGCGGACGTCGGGATCGCTATGGGCATCAAGGGCACGGAAGTGACCAAAGAGGCCGCCGACATGGTGCTGACGGACGATAACTTCGCCACCATCGCCAGCGCGGTGAAAGAGGGGCGTCGCGTCTACGACAACCTGAAGAAGACCATTCTGTTCATCATGCCGACCAACCTGGCGCAGGGTCTGCTGATTGTGATTGCCCTGCTGGCGGGGAATATCATTCCGCTGACGCCGGTGCTGATTTTGTGGATGAACATGGCCACCTCCGCCACGCTCTCCTTCGGCCTGGCCTTTGAAGCCGCCGAGCGCAGGATCATGCAGCGTCCGCCGCGTCAGACCGGCAAACACGTGATGGATGGCTACGCCGTCTGGCGCGTGGCCTTCGTCGGTACCCTGATTGCCGTTGCCGCCTTCGCGCTGGAAGCCTGGCTGGCTCCGCGCGGCCACAGCGCGGAGTTCATCCGCACCGTGCTGCTGCAGATGCTGGTCTGCGCCCAGTGGGTCTACATGATTAACTGCCGCAACACCGAAGGCTTCTCCCTGAACCGCGGCCTGCTGGCGAACAAAGGGATCTGGCTGGTGACGGGCGTGCTGCTTCTGCTGCAGCTGGCGATTATCTACCTGCCGTTTATGCAGATGTTGTTCGGCACCGAAGCCCTGCCGCTGCGCTACTGGGGTGTCACCCTGGCCATAGCGAGCGCGATGTTCTTCATCGTCGAGATCGAGAAGCGACTGACCCGCAGGTTCCGTAAGGCTGCATAACCTTTTGCCCTCACCCTAACCCTCTCCCACAGGGAGAGGGGACTCTGACCTCCCTCTCCCTGTGGGAGAGGGCCGGGGTGAGGGGAAAATACTGAGGTACTCCCATGAAATTCCCACTCCTGTTCGCCTTTCTCGCCTGCACCCTGCCACCCGCCTTTGCTACCGCCATTCCCGTGCGTGTCGCCACCGTGGAGCAGATCGCTCACGCCGCCGAGCGCCAGATCCCGGGCCGCATCGAAGCCATTCACACCGTTGAACTGCGGGCCCGCACGGAGGGCGTGATCGTCCAGGTCCACTTCCGCGACGGGCAGTATGTGAAAAAAGGCGACCTGCTGTTTGCGCTGGACGACGCCGAGCCGCGTGCCGCTCTGCGCCTGGCCCAGGCCGAAGTCAAAAGCGCCGAAGCCACGCTGCGTCAGGCGCAGCAGCAGCTTACCCGTTTTGAAAGCCTGGGCAGTAACAACGCCATCAGCCGTCACGACGTGGACAACGCCCGCATGCAGCGCGATGTCGCCCGCGCGGCGCTGGAGCAGGCCAGAGCCCGGCTCGACACCCGCAACGTCACCCTGGCCTACACCCGCATTACCTCACCAATTGATGGCCGCGTGGGGCACAGCAACTTCCACGTGGGCAGCCTGGTGAACCCGGCAAGCGGCGTGCTGGTGGAGGTGGTGCAGCTCGACCCGATCCGCATCGCCTTCGCGCTGGAGGAGGGAACCTTTGCCACCAAAGCGGGGCAGCACCCGGACATCAGCGCCATGAAGCAGGCGTGGCAGGCGCTGATAGACAGCAACGGCCAGCGCGTCAGAGGTGAACTGACCTCCGTGGACAACCGCATCGATCCGCGCACCGCCAGCGTGATGCTGCGCGCCGAGTTCGCCAACCCGCGCCATCAGCTGCTGCCCGGCGGCAATGTGAATGTTTTTCTGCGCCCTGCCAGCGAGCAGCCGGTGCTGACCCTGCCCGCGGCGGCGGTACAGCAAAACGGCGATGGATTCTTTGCCTGGGTGGTTAACGCCGACGGCAAGGCCGAACAACGCCCGCTGAAAGTGGCCGGGCAGATCGGCCAGCAGTTCCGGATCGCCTCCGGCATCGCGTCCGGTGAGCGAGCGATTACCGACGGCGCGCAGCGCGTGCAGCCTGGCGCAGCCGTCCAGATACTCAATTAAGGAGCCATCATGCTGACGTTTTTCATCAAACGCCCGCGCTTTGCGATGGTGATTGCGCTGGTGATCACCCTGCTGGGGGCCATCGCGCTGAAGATGATTCCGGTGGAGCAGTATCCGCAGATCACGCCGCCGGTAGTGAATGTCTCGGCCAGCTGGCCCGGCGCCAGCTCGGCCGACGTGGCGGAGGCCATCGCCACGCCGCTGGAGACCCAGCTTAACGGCGTGGATCATATGCTCTATATGGAGTCCACCAGTTCGGATGAGGGCGCATACAGCCTGAACATCACCTTCGCGGCGGGCACCGACCCGGATCTGGCCGCCATCGACGTGCAAAACCGCGTGGCCCAGGCCGTGGCGCAACTGCCCGCCGAGGCCCAGCAAAACGGCGTCCAGGTACGCAAGCGCGCCACCAACCTGATGATGGGGGTAAGTCTTTACTCACCGAACAAGAGCCACACGCCGCTGTTTGTCAGCAACTACGCCAGCACTCAGGTGCGCGAGGCGCTCTCCCGCCTGCCGGGCGTCGGGCAGGTGCAGATGTTTGGCGCGCGCGACTACAGCATGCGTATCTGGCTGCGTCCGGACCGCATGAACGCCCTGAACGTCACCACCGACGACGTGGCCCAGGCGCTGCGCGAGCAGAACGTGCAGGGGGCCGCAGGCCAGATAGGGACGCCGCCGGTGTTTAACGGCCAGCAGCAGACTCTGACTATTAACGGACTGGGGCGCTTAAACCAGGCCGAAGATTTTGCCGGGATCATTATCCGCGCGGGCGAGATGGGCCAGCTGGTGCGCCTGAAGGATGTCGCCACTATCGAACTCGGTTCGCGCAGCTACAGCTCAGGCGCACAGCTCAACGGGCATGACTCGGCCTATCTCGGCATCTACCCGACCCCTTCCGCCAACGCCCTGCGCGTGGCCGATGCGGTGCGGGCGGAGCTGGAACGTCTCTCTGCGCGCTTCCCGGAGGATCTGACCTGGGAGGTGAAATTCGACACCACCCGCTTTGTCGCGGCCACCATCAAGGAGATTGGCGTCTCGCTGGCGTTGACCCTGCTGGCGGTGGTGGTTGTCGTCTCCCTGTTCCTGCAAAGCTGGCGCGCGACGCTGATTGTGGCGCTGGCCATTCCGGTGTCGCTGGTCGGTACCTTTGCGGTGCTCTATGCGCTGGGCTACTCCGCCAACACGTTAAGCCTGTTCGCCATTATTCTGGCGCTGACCATGGTGGTGGATGATGCCATCGTGGTGGTGGAGAGCGTGGAAATCCTGATGGCGGAAGGGCAGAGCCGCACGGCGGCTACCGCGCAGGCCCTGCGTCAGATTGCCGGGCCGGTGATTGCCACCACCCTGGTGCTGCTGGCGGTGTTTGTGCCGGTGGCGCTGCTACCGGGGATCGTCGGCGAGCTGTACCGTCAGTTTGCGGTCACGCTCTCTACCGCCGTGACGCTCTCAAGCCTGGTGGCGCTAACCCTGACGCCCGCGCTTTGCGCGCTGCTGCTGCGACCACGCCCTGAACGTCCGGCGGCAATTTACCGTGGCTTCAACCGCGGGCTGGATGCCGCGCGCAACCTGTACACCCGCATCGTCAACCTGTTCAACCTGCGCCCGTGGCTGGCGCTGCTGGCAACCGCAGGCGCGGCTGCCGTGGTGATGTTCAGCTTTATGTCGATGCCAAAAGGCTTCCTGCCTCAGGAAGATCAGGGCTACTTCTTCGCCAGCGTCCAGCTACCGGAGTCGGCCTCGCTGGAGCGTACCGAAGCGGTGATGACCACGGCACGCGAACTGATTGCTAAAAATCCAGCGGTCGAGGACGTGATTCAGGTCTCCGGGTTTAACATTCTCAACGGCACCAGCGCCTCCAACGGCGGCTTTATCTCCGTGATGCTGAAGGACTGGAGCGAGCGTCCGCCGTTAGACGAGGTGATGGGCACCCTGCAACGTCAGCTGCTGGCCCTGCCGGAAGCGACCATCATGACCTTCGCGCCGCCGACGCTGCCGGGGCTGGGCAACGCCTCCGGCTTCGACCTGCGTATTCAGGCCCAGGCGGGGCAAAGTCCGGCAGAGCTGGAGCGCGTGACGCGTGAGGTGCTGGCGAAGGCCAACCAGCATCCGCAGCTGAGCCGCGTGTTCACTACCTGGAGCAGCAACGTGCCCCAGCTGACGCTGACCGTTGACCGCGAGCGCGCCGCGCGCCTCGACGTACCGGTTTCGCGCATCTTCAGCAGTCTGCAAACCGCCTTTGGCGGTACCCGCGCCGGGGATTTCAGCATCAACAACCGCGTCTACCACGTGGTGATGCAAAACGAGATGCAGTGGCGCGAGCGCGCAGAGCAAATCAGCGAGCTGTTCGTGCGCAGCAATAGCGGCGAGCGGGTGCGCCTGAGCAACCTCGTCACCATCACCCCGACGGTCGGCGCCCCGTTCCTGCAACAGTACAACCAGTTCCCGTCGGTGTCGGTCAGCGGCTCGGCGGCGGAAGGGGTAAGCAGTAGCACGGCGATGGCGGTGATGGGCGAGATCCTGGCGCAGAACCTGCCAGCCGGGTACGACTACGCCTGGAGCGGCATGTCGTATCAGGAGCAGCAGACCGGCAATCAGGCGATCTGGATTGTGCTGGCGGCGGTGGTGATGGCGTGGCTGTTCCTCGTCGCCCAGTATGAGAGCTGGACGCTGCCGGCGAGCGTGATGCTCTCGGTGCTGTTCGCCATCGGCGGGGCGCTGGTCTGGCTCTGGATGGCGGGATACGCCAACGACGTGTATGTGCAAATTGGTCTGGTGTTATTAATCGCCCTTGCTGCCAAGAACGCGATTCTGATCGTCGAGTTCGCCCGCGCGAGGCGCATGGAGGGGATGGCAATTGTCGATGCCGCACGCGAAGGGGCATCCCGCCGCTTCCGGGCGGTGATGATGACCGCCGTGTCGTTCATTATTGGGGTACTACCGATGATGCTGGCGAGTGGGGCGGGGGCCCAGAGCCGCCGCATCATCGGCACCACGGTATTCAGCGGCATGCTGGTGGCCACCGTGGTGGGGATTGTCTTTATCCCGGCGCTATTCGTGCTGTTCCAGCGCCTGCGCGAGTGGGGACACCGGCTTACGGACTAGTCGCCCACAGTTCGGCATGTTTTTGCACTAAGGAGATGAGCGAGCCACCGTCTGCGATAAAGTCCCGCATGCGCTGCGCCTCGCTCTTGCCCTGTTTCAGCATCAGGGCAATTTCCTGAATCGCGCTCGACGCACCCAGTTTTTCCGCTGACGGCGCAACGCGCTCCAGCAGCCAGGCGAGATCTTCCGCGATGGTTTTCTGCTCCCCGGTATGCACGTCCGTCAGGATCCCATCTAACCCGTAGCGACAGGCCTGAAAACGGTTAAAGCGGTACAGCAGAAAATCCTGCTCCTGATGCTTATAAGGCCGCGTGGTCAGCAGCCAGTGCGAGGTTGCCTGGATCAGCCCGGCGATATTAATGGCATGGGCGAGGGTCAGCGGCGTATCCATCACCCGCACCTCGACGGTGCCAAAATGCGGGCTGGGGCGAATGTCCCAGTGCAGATCTTTAATGCTGTCGATCATGCTGGTGTGGCTCAGGCGACGGAACAACCCTTCGAACTCCTGCCAGCTGTTGACCCAGGGCATCAGGCCGTTATCCGGGAAGCCGGAGAAGATATTGAGCCGCGATGAAGCAAACTTCGTGTCGGTGCCCTGCATGTAGGGCGAGGTTGCCGCCAGGGCAATAAAGTGCGGCACGAAGCGCGACAGACCGTGCAGCAGGTAAATGGCGTCATCGCCGGTGCGACATCCCACGTGGACGTGCTGGCCGAACACCGTGGCCTGCAAAATCAGATAGCCAAAGCGCTCCAGCGTGGCGTTATACCGCTCGTCCTCGCACACCTCCTGACGCTGCCACTTCTGAAACGGATGCGTGCCGCCGCCGCTGATCTGGATATGGTGCTCCGCCGCGGCGCGCAGGATGCTCTGCTGCATGGCGGAGAACTGTGCCGCCGCCTGATCGATGTTGTGGCATACGCCGGTGGCGATCTCGAGCATGCTTTCGGTGATGTCGTGCTTCACTTCACCGGCTTTGATGTCGTTTTTCACCGCGGCGATCAGGGCGGAGGAGTCCTGACTCAGATCGTAGCCCGGCGGGTTAACCACCTGCAGCTCCAGTTCGATGCCGAGGGTATAGGGTTCAGAGGAATGAAAGTCGGGTAAAGGCATAGCGCACTCCGTTGTCTGTGATGAGTTGAGTATAGACAACGGGTGAGGTTCTCCCCCCTATGGGAAAGGCCCAGTCTGCCTTGACGCTTCAGAGTCCTTATCGTTATTAATAGTACCCTGATTATTAACACTAAGGAGTAAGCGATGGTCTCATTTCGTCCGCTGACAGAAGATGAGTATCCTGCTTATCTGGATTATTTTATTCATGATTATGCCGGGGAGATCGCCTCAAACTACGGGCTCTCTCAACATGATTCTCTTGCCAGAGCAAAGCAGGAAATCGCCGAAATGCTTCCTGAGGGCGTTAATACGCATGGACAGGTTTTACTCTCTCTTGTTGCGCCGATAGATCAAACCAACAGGCACGTCGGCTATCTCTGGTACAAACCCGATACGATGATGCGTTCAGTGTTTATCTATGATTTCCATATTTTCACATCCTGTCAGGGGCGGGGGCTGGGTAAACAGACTCTCCGCGATTTGGAAGCGAATCTGCGCGAGAAGGGTTTTAAAGAGATCAGACTGCGTGTGGCAGGGGATAATGCCCGTGCCCGGCATCTCTACGAGACCAGCGGTTTTGGGGTTACGGGGGTCAACATGAGCAAGTCTATTGTGGAGCTCGCGGAAAAAAGGCCCTGACGATGCTATTATCCAGGCAGCAACTGACACCCTGAGGATAACGAATGAGCAACGACGTACCGATTAAATATTATGACATCGTGGATGAGTACACGACGGAAGCCGCCACGCCGGTGAGCGAAGCAGAACGCGACGCCCTGGCGCTCTATTTCCAGCTGCTAATCACCCGTTTAATGAATAACGAAGAGATCAGCGAAGAGGCGCAGACCGAGATGGCGGTGGAGGCGGGCATCAACGCGCAGCGCATCGATGATATCGCCAATTTCCTCAACCAGTGGGGTAATGAGTAGTTCCTGCGTGAAAGACGTAGTCTACGCAGGCGTTGTGCTTTACACTGCGCGCGGCAAAAAATTGAGTTGGTAAACGATTAATCAGGCGGTAAAGGCGATGAACGGAACAATCACAACGTGGTTTGCAGATAAGGGTTTTGGATTTATCAAAGATGAAAACGGCGATAACCGCTATTTTCACGTGATTAAAGTCTCCAACCCCGATCTGATTAAGAAAGATGCCGCAGTGACGTTTGAACCCACCACCAACAACAAGGGTTTGTCAGCGTTTGCGGTAAAAGTCATCCCGGAAAGCAAATACATCTTCATTGATGGCGAGCGTCATAAGATCACCTCCATCAAGTCTTACCTGGTGTACAGCGAAGAAGAATCTGCTGATACCAAACCGGATAAAGAGGTGCTGTCGGTGAAGAGTCTGATGGGAAATATCGCGCCGAAATCAACGGCGAAAGCGGGTGAGATGCGCACGCTGAAAAAACTGGCGATCACCACTTTCCAGGGAAAAACGTTCATTTTCTCCGAAGATGAAATCGATATCGATGCCACGGTGAAACAGCTTAAGAACCTGATGTAATCTGCAGTGCCGGGTGGCGGCTACGCCTTACCCGGCCTACAAAACCGCCGAGACAAGATTTTGTAGGCCCGTGCAAGCGCAGCGCCGCCGGGCAATGCTCCTATTTCATCCGATGCTCACCTGCGTTTAAGGCCTCACGGTCAAAGAAACGCTGGATCACACCTCCCGCCATAAACGCCGCCCGATCTGACATATGGGCGATCACATCCGCATCATGGCTTACCAGCAGATAGGTCATCCCTTGCTGCTGTTTCAGGCGATTAAGCAAGTTGAGGATCTCCGCCTGCACCGACATATCCAGCGCCGAGGTGGGCTCATCCAGCAGCAGAAGCTGCGGGCGTAACAATAGCGCCCGGGCAATCGCCACGCGCTGACGCTGTCCGCCGGAGAGCTGGTGGGGATAGCGTTTGCCCGCGTCGACAGCCAGCCCCACCTGCTGCAGCGCCTCCGCCACCTTTTCCGCGATCTGCGTTTCGCCGTGGATCTGTAACGGCTCCGCCAGGGTACGAGAAATGGTGTGGTTCGGATGCAGCGAGGCCCAGGGATCCTGAAACACCATCTGCACGTTGCGGCGCAGCGAGCCGGTGAAGCCCACGCCGGGCTGGAGCCTGTCGCCCAGCACCTGAATGTTGCCGTGCCACTGGCGCTGCAGCCCGGCCAGTACCCGCAGAATGGTCGATTTCCCGCAGCCCGATTCACCAATCAGGCTGAAGGTTTCGCCCTGCTCAATAGTAAAGCTGGCGGCTGAGACCGCCGTTTTCTCCCCGAAGATCACCTGCAGTTGATCCACATTAACGAGTGCCATGAGGTTCCTCCTTCCAGGGCTGAGAGCGGTCGAGCGTCGGCAGCATCTGCCCGTAGGTGCTGGCATCCGGGCGGCAGGTCCACAGCGTCTGCGTGTACGGATGGGTGGCCTGAGAAAGCTGACTTGCCGCCATCTCATCGACCTTTTCGCCCTGATACATCACCAGCACGCGATCGCAATGTTCCGCCACCAGGGGCAGATCGTGGCTAATCAGCAGCATCGCCATCTGACGTTGTGCGCACTGCTCCACCAGCAGCTCAAGGATCTGGTTGCGCAGGCGGGCATCAAGCGCGGAAGTCGGTTCATCGGCAATCAGCACCCGCGGATTGTTAATAAGCGCAATGGCGATCATCACCCGTTGGCCCATGCCGCCGGAGAGTTCCCCCGGATAACGACTCAGCACCGCGTCGCTCAGGCCCACGGCGTGGATCAATTCGCGGATGCGGTCCAGCCGCTCCCGGCGCGACAGTTTCTGGTGCAGGGTTAACGCCTCATCCAGCTGCGCCTGCACGTTTTTCACCGGGTTGAGTGCGTAGCGCGGATCCTGAAGCACCATCGCAATCTCGTTGCCGCGCAGCTGACGCCATCCGCGCGGCGACAGGGTGGTGAGATCGTGACCCAGCACGTTGAGCGTCTGTGCGCTGACCTGGCCCGGTTTGCGCACCAGCCCCATCAGCGCCCGGGCGGTCATTGACTTGCCCGAGCCGGACTCGCCGACCAGCGCCAGCCGTTCATTGCCCAGGGTAAAGCTGACATTGTTGACTACCCGCGCGGCGGGATAATCAATCGTCAGGGAATCGACAGTAATGCGGGGTTCAGTCATGTTGTGGCTCCAGCACGTCGCGCAGGCCGTCGCCCAGCAGGTTAAAGGCCAGGCTGGCGATCAGGATCGCCCCGCCCGGAATGGCGGCAATCCACCACTGATCGAAAATGACCTGCATCCCGTCGGCGATCATCGCTCCCCACTCCGCCATTGGCGGACGCGCCCCGAGTCCGAGGAACCCCAGCCCGGCCGCCGCCAGAATAATTCCGGCCAGATCCAGCGCCAGGCGCACGATGGCCGACGGCAGACACAGCGGCAGAATATGCCCCAGCAGCAGGCGAAAACCGCGGATGCCCATCATCTCGGCCGCCGCCAGATAGTCGCTGTGGCGCAGACGCTGGATCTCACTGCGCGCCTGACGAGCGTAGGCCGGCCAGGTGGTTAAGGCCAGCGCCAGCGCGCCGTTGACCAGCCCCGGGCCGAGCATGGCGACAAAGGCAAAGGCGAGGATCAGGCGCGGCATCGACATCACCACGTCGGTAAAGCGCATTAACACCCGCTCCAGCCAGCCGCCGTAGTAGCCGGACAAAATCCCCACCAGCAGGCCTGCGGGCAAGGTAATAACCGTCACTAAGGCCACCAGCCCCAGCGCCGGACGGCTGCCGTAGATCAGCCTGGAGAGCAGGTCACGCCCGTAGCTGTCGGTGCCAAGCCAGTGTTGGGCATTCGGCGGCTGCAGTCGTGCAGCGGCGTCCTGCCAGTTCGGATCCAGCGGCGCCAGCCACGGGGCAAACAGCGCCACCAGCAGCAGCAGGGTAATGATGACCAGCCCGCAAAATGCCGCCGGCGAGCGGCGCAGACGACGTAAAAAAAGATAAAACGGCATCAGCGCACCCTTGGGTCAGTGAACCGTACCAGCAGGTCGGTCAGGTTATTGATCAGCACGAAACAGACGCCGATAAGCAACGTCCCGCCCATGATGGCGGTGGTATCTCCGGCGAACAGGGCGGTGGTGAGGTAGCGACCGATCCCCGGCCAGGAGAACACGGTCTCGGTTAACACCGCGCCCTCCAGCATGCTGGTGTAGGCCAGCGCAATGACGGTGAGCAGAGTGCTGCGAATATTGGGCAGCACGTGGCGCAGCAGGATGGTCATCTCGCCCGCCCCTTTGGCCCGCGCCAGCAGGATGTACTCTTTATTCATCTCGCTCAGGCACGCCGAGCGGGTCAGACGGGTGATGCTCGCCAGCGAATAGTAGGCCAGCAGCAGCACCGGCAACACCAGATGGCTGGCGGCGTTTTTAAAGGCCGCCATGTCGCCGGAAAGCCAGGTGTCGATCAGCGCAAATCCGCTGCGCGGCTCGACGGTGTACTGCCAGATATCGTCCAGCCGACCGGGCCCGGCGCTCCACTGCAGCTTCGCGTAGAACAGCGCCAGCATCAGCAGCCCGAGCCAGAAAATGGGTACCGAGTTGCCGAGCAGAGTGAGGGTGCGGATAACCATGTCGAGCGGCGAACCGGCAAAGCGTGCGCACAGCACCCCGGCCATGACCCCCAGCAGGGAACCGAGGATGAGCGCCAGGGTCGCCAGCTCAAGGGTGGCCGGAAAGGCGTGCAGCAGATCCTGCAGCACCGGCTGCCCGGTGGCGCTGGCGGTACCGAGATCGCCCTGCGCAAGATTAACCAGATAGTGCCAGAACTGCACCGGCAGCGGCCGATCCAGCCCGAGCTGGTGGCGAACCTGATCGTAGGTGGACTGGCTGGCATGATCGCCGACGATCTGCAAAACGCGATCGACCGGCGAGAGCGCGGAGAGCGCAAAGGTCACGAGCAAAAGCCCGAGCAGCGTGAGGAACAGGGTCAGCAGACCCTGCAAAACGCGCGTCACGTGGGTGGAGAGAGGGGGCATGGGAATCGTAGTTCCTGATGATATGCACGAACAACTCCCTCTCCTCTTAGGGGAGAGGGCGGGGGTGAGGGGAAACAGGCGGCTCTGTTGCGCTATTTTCCCCTCACCCCAACCCTCTCCCAAAGGGAGAGGGAGTAACAATTACTTAGTTACGCGGTCGTACCAGACCATATCCGCATTCAGCCCCTGCTGATAACCCTTCACGTTATCGCGCACCACAATCTGGGTTTTGCCCTGGTCGACAAATACGTACGGCGATCTCTGCTGCAGCTGCTCCTGCATCTGCTTATACAGGTCAAGGCGTTTGGCCGGATCCGGCTCAGCGACCGCCGCCAGCGTGGCTTTGTTCAGCTCCGGGATCTGCCAGCCGTTAAGTCCGGCCACGGTGCTGGATTTACCGTCGTTCCAGGCAAAGGCGCTGGCGTTGGAGTGAGCGTCGAAGTAGTCCGGGATCCACAGGCGGATAGCGGCCTGATGCTGTTTAGCGCGCACGCGGGCATACACCTGGCTCCCGGCTGCGGGCAGCAGGTCGATCTTCACGCCGCCCTGGGCAAAGCTCGCCTGCATCGACTGGGCGAGGGTGATAAACGGCGGTTTGTTCTCCACGTCCAGCGTGAAGTGGGCGTCTTTGATACCCGCTTTCGCCAGAATCTCTTTCGCTTTGGCCGGATCAAATTTGAACGGGTTGTTCTCCAGCGCGCCCGGCAGGCCTACCGGCAGGAAGCTCTGGTGGACAAAGTACTGGCCTTTCAGCAGATCTTTGGTGATGCCTTCATAATCCACCAGCCAGCGTGACGCTTCCCAGAAGGCCGGGTTGTTCAGCAGCGGGTTGGCGCTGTTACCCGCGTTAAATACCAGGTAATTTTGCTCCGCAGAGGGGATACTCAGCACGGTGACGCCCGGTTTGCCATTAAGGGCGCCGACCTGGTCGGCACCGAGATCGCGGGCGACATCGGCATCACCCTGCTCGATAAGCAGACGACGAGAAGCCGGATCCGGCACGTTTTTGATAATAATGTTTTTCAGCTTCGGCGCGCCGCCCGGCGCGCTGGCATTGGCTTCCAGTACGATGGCCTGATGCGGCTGATAGACGCGCATTTTATACGCGCCGCTGCCCGCAGAGTGCATCTTCAGCCACGCGTTGCCCTGGTCTCCGCCCTTCAAGTTGGCGGCGACCAGCTTCTCATCCACGATGGACGCAATCGGCGTAGAGAGAATATTCAGCGTCACCGCCGGACTCACGTCTGCCGTCCAGTGCAGTTGCAGGGTGTGGTCATCCACCTTCTTCAGCTGGTTAGCGATGTTACCTGGCTCCCAGCCCAGCACGTTAAGAATAAAGGCCGGAGACTTGTTGAGGGTGACGGCACGGGTATAAGAGAAGATGACATCTTCCGGGCGCAGCGGGTTGCCGGATGCAAATTTGGCGTCCGGTTTCAGCTTGATGGTCAGGGTTTTTGCTGCCGCATCCGCGTCCCAGCTTTCGGCCAGAATCGGGGTGATTTTTTCCGGGTTATCGCGGTCAGGCTGTACCAGACGTTGATACAGGCTGGGGACGGTCTGAATACTGGAGAGTTCGTTGGCTTCGGCCGGGTCAAGGCTCACGATATCATCCAGACCCTGAGCGACCACCAGGGTATCCGGCGGCGTAGCGGCATGGGCGGTGGCTGACAGCGCAGCCAGCACCAGTAACGGCAGTAGTTTTTTGGTCATAGCGATCCCTGAACGTCTTGTTTTTGATTGTTTTATAGACCGTTACGTTAGGGGGGCGGACAGAAATTAGGAAAGTCTTAATTCTGCTTAGCTTATTACCGTAGCGCATAACGAATTATTTATAGTTATTAGCGGGGTCAGCGGTACCGTTATGCAGGCAATCCTGTATTGTGAAATAACAATCTATTAACAAACAAAAGGGGTAGAGCGTGCCGGAAATCAATAAATGGGGGCAGACCGTTAACGATCCTGTTCCCGGCTGGCAGGGGGCCAGTGTGTTAGAGCGTGGCGTGCTGGAAGGCCGTTTTTGCCGGCTTGAACCGCTCGATGCGGTAGAGCATGCGGTGGATCTGTTCGAGGCGTACGCGCTGGGTGACGACAGCGACTGGACCTGGCTTGCCAGCAATCAGCCTGCCAGCGTTGAGGAGACCGTCGACTGGCTGCAGGGCAAAGTCCAGGATGAGGGCCTGGTGCCCTTTGCGGTTATCGATCGCCGCAGCGAGCGTGCCGTCGGGCTGGTCTGCTATATGGCGATTGAACAGCAGCTGGGTTCGGTGGAGATAGGTCATGTCACCTGGTCGCGGAAAATGAAAAACAGCCCGCTGGGCACCGAAGCAGTCTGGCTGCTGCTGAAATACGGTTTTGAACGGGGCTACCGTCGGCTGGAGTGGAAGTGCGATTCGATGAACATTGCCTCGCGTCGGGCCGCCGAGCGGCTGGGCTTTACCTGGGAAGGGCGGCTGCGTCAGAAACTGGTGCGTAAAGGCCGCAACCGCGACAGCGATATGCTGTCGATGATCGACAGCGAATGGCCGGAACGGGACGCGGCCATTCGCGGATGGCTGGCCGCGGATAATTTTGATGCTGAAGGACGGCAAATCAGACGGCTTGAGACGTTTCATGTTCGCCCGGAAACGGCCTGATTTCCCGGCAATCTGAACGTATTCTGAAAAGGTTATCTTGCTGGTTAAATATACAGTTAAAAGGCGATTTTTTCGACGGTACGGGAGTAATATTGCGGCGGGTGCCTGATGCTTTCTGAGCTCAGGCAGGTGTGGTGGGTCAGAAAGCAAAAGCCCCGGAGATGTTTCCATCAACCGGGGCTACCTACCCAAACCTAGACAATTTGGATGGTAGCCTCTTCTTAGCAAGGAGGCAATGACATGCTTAACAAGTACGCCTTTGCGGCGATCCTGGTCCTGAGTTTAACGGTGCTGGGAGTCACGTTTCTGGTTCACGAGCAG